>Ga0137404_10003056_pt1 | contig 11153 bp, 6 predicted proteins | sample CZOMad2_1_16fung_FD_108285 | JGI IMG/M metagenome (GOLD analysis project Ga0137404, IMG submission 108285) | Vadose zone soil fungal communities from Angelo Coast Range Reserve, California, USA - CZOMad2_1_16fungal (Illumina Assembly) | ecosystem: Environmental > Terrestrial > Soil > Vadose zone...
CCTAGCCCGCTCGCGTTTGTGGCTGTGAACAAAACGCCCTTGCCGCCCGGAAGCACTTGCGGCCAAACATACATCAGTCCGCCCGAAGGCTCCGATTTCGAGTCCGTCAAAGGTTGCGGCACCCCACCTGCGGCGGGGACTCTGGAGAGCCCTCGTGCTGCGTCCAGCGCCGCAACGATGTTATCGTCGTCACCCCAACTTCCGCCGCCAGGGCCCGCGGCATCGCAGAGCGCAACTGGAGCGCCACCCTCAATGGCGACCTTTTGGAGCTTGCGGGCCGCGAAAAAGGCGATCCACCGGCCGTTCGGCGAAAAGAAGGGAAACGAGCCGCCCTCGGTGCCGGCGACTCGAATATTCTTTGTCTGGTCGAGGCGCCGGATAGCTAAAGCCCCTTTCGAAACGAAGACGATCCGCGTGCCATCGGGCGAGATCGCCGGCTGCGAGAACTCCTCTGGGCCAAGGTCCAGGTCGACCTGTGAGAACGGCCGGTCCGCTACCATCTGCGGTGCGCGCCATGGCTTCCAATAACCAAATACCGCGATCACCGCTAGCACGCCTGCAGCAGCCCAGGGCAGAACCTGTGGCCTCGGCGCCCGAGCGGTCAAAACGTTTTTTTCGGCTCTGTGCGCAGGATCTGGTTGTATTAAGACAAGCCGGTTCCCGGCAGCCGTTTCAGCTACGCGCGCATCCGCGGTCTCAACCGGCGCCACGAAGCGATGTCCACGGGGCCAGGTCTCGATGAAGCGCGGCCTGTCGGCCTCGCCTAACGCTTCGGGGAGCGGTATCGTCTCGCTCTGGGCAGTTTGTCCAGGCGGCGCAATACCCTGTTCCGCGTCCGTTGAAAAGACAGGAGCAATTAGGCGATAGCCGCCTCGCGGGATCGTCTGGATGAAGCGGGGCTCTTTGGCGTCATCCCCGAACGCCCGCCGCAGTTCCGAGATGGAGCGCGTCAGTACGTCGTCGCTGACAAACGTATCCGGCCAGACGCGCTGGATCAGCCGCTCCTTGGGAATCACTTGCCCGGCCTGTTCAGCCAGACAAAGCAGCACTTGCATCACTTTCGGCTCGAGATGAGCTGTTTTGTCCGGCCCCGTCAGCGTGTTGAGCTGGGGCTCTACGCGCCAATCGCTGATACGAAAGCCTTGCTGCACGGTGCCCCAGTTCGGGTGAGGAACTCATAATAGCACCTCCGGACCGGGAGGTGACCAATCCGGGTGTTACCGGCCAATCGGCCGCCTTCGAACTCCACAGGCTGAGGCGCAGCCTCATCGAATCCTCATTGAAACTTCATCCGGACCTCGGATTCCCAACGGGACTTCATCACCACGCGCGCGGCACTCTGAGCGCACGGGCTAATGCGCTCAGGAGGTCCGATGGAGACGCGAAAAGGGTGGATGGCATTAGCAATGATGGTGTTCCTACACGGACGCGGCGCAAGCGGCGAGCCGCAGCGTCACACATTCACCTCAGGCGACCACATCATCACCATGGATGTCCGCTTCGCCGATCCATATGTTGGCAAGCGCCTGGCCTTCTACACCGGCACAGACCCCCGCAAAGAGATTTGCTTGGTGGGCAATGGCGAGGCCGGAGCCTGCCCCAATCGCTTTGTCGGCGCCGTTGCCACGGTGACGTTCACAGTTAAGCGTGCCGGCGGCAAGCTGCGGGGTAAGACGTCGATCCGGGAATACGTGACGGTCACGTCGCAATCGCCCGATCTGCCGCCACGGCCTCCGCTCGATAAAACACAGGTTCTCACGAACGGAGCGATCAGCGACCTTCAGGCATTCGGGTACGACGAGAGCGATATCGCCGAGGGCGAGCGCGAGGCCGAACGCCAAAAATCAAAGGAGCGGCTCTGGCGACTCTGCCACCAGGAGCTGTATTTGAATGGTCAAACGGTGCCGTTTGCAACTATTAGCTGGCGCTATACGCTCGATGCGATCGAGATCCTGCGCGTCCAGGGCAGGTAGAATCCGCCGGCTAGGTGAGAGATGAAAGAGTTCGGGTTCTCGGCCAAATTCGGATTAATATCGGTCCCTTCGCTTGTCGCACAACTCTGCCCATAAGGAGGTCACAAATGAAGAAACAAAGTTTGAGAATTTCGATGTTCGCAACTCCCATGATGATCGTTTGCGGTTTACTGGTGTCAAGCGCGTCTGCCAGAGCCGAGTCGGAGGACGGAGCCTGCTCGAACCGAACTCTTCGGGGCGATTACGGATCCACCGTCGAAGGCCTGGTCCTGCCCGCGCCCGGCGTCGCCCTCCCGATCCGTGGCGTGGTTATGGCCCACTATGATGGAGATGGCAATTTCACCCAGGTGGACCACATCGTTTTCAACGGCATCCCGCCCACCCTCAAATGGACCCCCGGCACTGGCACCTATCAGGTCAACGCCGATTGCACTGGAACAGCTCATATCGTTGTGAGCACCGGTGGGTTCGTAAACGTGGCCTTCGTGGTGGTCAGAAAAGGCAAGGAAATCCACGCCGTGGTTACGGCTCCGTTTGATGGTCCGGCGCGTACTGTCACCGCCGTCAGCATCAAAGTCGAGTAATCACCTTGATAAGCCAGCTGTAAGCTCTCGTGTATGTTCGGCCAGCCGAGTTTGAGAAACGGCGCCACCCGATGAGATACACGTGCCAAAAACCGGGGCTCTGCCCCTGCGACCCTGGGATTTAGCGCAGTTGCGCCAGATGGTTCTTTTCCAACGGGGCGGCTCGACGCCGGCCCGTCTCCCCGGCCGCTGAGTCGACGCTCGGGTCGCTTCCCTGCGGCGTTGCCTCGATACCATCGCATCGACGGCACGATTGTGATCGGTGAAGGCGAGCGTGACGAGGCGCCGAGCTCTACATCGGTGAAAGGCTCGGCTCGGCGAAAGATCAGGCACCCATCTCGCTAGCGCATATCCCCGGTCCCATGATTCAACCCCTCCGGTTCACACCCCCGCGGAAACTCTACCCTTCATTCCCTCAATAACATCCACCGCGTCAACCGCCGAAAACTGCGGCACCCGTGCTAGCTATTAGTTGAAACGATTGGCTTGTCGCAACGCCACCCGCTCGCCCTATCCCCATGAGGTTTCAACCTATACCGGCCAAAGCGCACCCTCCAAACCTGACGCGCCGGTTATCCGAACCGCCATCCCCTTGGGAACTCAACCACTACCCACCAATTGGCTTCGTTCCGCAAAGTATCCCTGTATCCGGGCAACAGCCGCATGTGAACCATGAAAATCACGTAACTCGCTAACCAGGAATTGACGATTCGCAGTTGCTAACTGCGCTTGTAGGAGAGTATTCTTCACGCATCTATCAATGACCGGCAAGATCATCTCGCATTACCGCATTCTGGAAAAGCTGGGCAGCGGCGGCATGGGCGTGGTCTACAAGGCCGAAGACACGCGCCTGGGCCGGACGGTCGCGCTGAAATTCCTGCCGGATGAATTCTCCACCGACAAAGCGGCGTTAGACCGGTTCCAGCGCGAAGCGCGCGCAGCGTCGGCACTCAATCATCCGAACATCTGCACGCTTCACGACGTCGACCAGGCCGATGGGCAGCCGTTCCTCACGATGGAGTATTTGGAGGGCCAGACGCTTCGCCAGCGGGCCGCGGCCAGGCCGTTCAAGCTCGACGAGATTCTCGATCTCGGCATCCAGATCGCCGACGCGCTGGATGCGGCACACACCAGAGGGATCGTACATCGCGATATCAAACCATCGAACATTTTCGTGACGGCGCGCGGGCAGGCCAAGATCATGGATTTCGGCTTAGCGAAGCTGGCCCCCGAGCGTACGGTGCGTGGCGCCGCGGCCCAGGGTTCGGAAGTCGCCACCGCCCTCATGAACGAAGAGCTGATCACCAGTCCCGGAACGGCTCTCGGAACCGTGGCTTACATGTCGCCCGAGCAAGCGCGCGGCGAGGAACTGGCCGCCCGCACCGATCTGTTTTCCTTTGGCGTGGTGCTCTACGAGATGGCCACGGGACAGCGGCCGTTCCAAGGCAACACCACGGCCGTAGTCTTCGACGCCATTCTCAACAAGACGCCCGTCGCGCCCGTGCGCCTGCGGCCGGATCTGCCCGCCGGACTCGAACTTATCATCAACAAGGCGCTGGAGAAGGATCGGGATGTGCGGTGCCAGACGGCGTCTGAGTTGCGCGCCGACCTGAAGCGATTGAAGAGGGACACGGAGTCGGGAAAGTCCGCAGCGGCAGCGGCCCTCGTGCCGGCGTCGAAGACCCGTCGACAGCCTCTCTTGCTTGCAGGAGTGCTGATCGTGATCGGAATCGCAACTGCCGTTGCTTGGTTCACCGTGCGCCAATCGCCCGCGCCGTCGCCCCCTGAACTGCGCGAGCGCCGGCTGACCGCCAATCCCGCCGACAACCCGGTCACCAGCGCAGTGATCTCGCCCGACGGAAAATACGTTGCTTATTCTGACCTGGGCGGAATCCATTTGAAGCTGATCGCGACCGGAGAGACTCGTACCATCCCACAAACCGAAACGTGGAAGGCCACCTCCTGGTTTCCCGACAGTTCGAAACTGCTTGCCAGTAGTACAAAGCGAGAAAACCCCGGCATCTGGGTGATCTCCGTTCTGGGCGGAACGCCGCGCAAGCTACAGGATCAGGCCGGCTCAGGCCTGGCGTCTCCGGATGGTTCGCAGATCGCATTCGGGCGCGGCGACGTCGGGTTTGGTGTCGGGTTTGGTGCTCAGCGGGGCTTTCAGGAACTGTGGGTCATGGGACCCGTTGGAGAGGAGCCCCATAAGATTGTAGCCGCCCGGGAAGGCGAAGTGATTGTGCAGGCGGCTTGGTCCCCAGAAGGGAGCCGTATTGGATACCTGAGAACCGGGCTAATTACCCCAGAATCCCGGATGGGGCCAGCCGTCCTTGAAAGCGTCGATCTCAGGGGTGGTAAGGCCAGCACGCTTCTGTCAGATTGGCAACTGGTTGGGGATATTTGGAAGTCCGGTGCATTTTGCTGGTCCCCTGATGCGCACGTCATCTACTCCCACCGGGAGCCGGCGCCCAATGCTCAGGGTTCCAATAATCTATGGGAGCTTCGGGTGAATTCCCGCACGGGCGAACCGGCCGGCAGCCCGAGAAAGATCACGCATTGGAGCGGCACGGCGCTCTGGAGTGTGAACCTCAGTGCGGACGGCAAACGCATGGCGGTACTCAAGGTGAATTCCCAGTCTGATGTTTATGTTGCGCAGCTTGAAGCCAACGGAACCCGAATGAAAACGCCGCGCCGGCTGACACTCGACGAGAGTAACGACATACCTGGCCCCTGGATGCCAGATAGCAAAACCGTGATTTTCTCCTCGGAACGCAATGGTAACTTAGACATCTTCAGGCAGGCGATCGACCAAAACTCCGCCGAACCGTTGGTCGCCGGGCCTGATGACGAAACTCCAAAGGCAGTGACACCGGATGGCCAGTGGCTTCTCTATATTGCTCGAAGACAGGGTGATTCGCATGCGCCGGCCAAACTGATGCGCGTGGCCTTGTCCGGCGGCTCGCCTGAGTTCCTTCTCGACGGAGGAACGGAACTTTACGACATCGGCTGTGCCAAGCATCCGCCATCAACATTCTGTGCTTTGGCGAAGAGAGAACCAAAGGGGCTGGCCTTTTCCGCTTTTGATCTGTCCACGCGCCAAAGTCGTGAATTTGCCAAGGTCGAGGACGCCAGCGATTGGGATATTTTCCAAGATGGCTCCCGCATCGCGGTGCTGAGCGTAGGCCAGAGCAAGAGTCGTGTGCGGATTGTGCGCTCCTCTGGAGAAACGGAAAGGGAATTCATCGTGGAACAGTCAGGCATCGACGGCATCTATTGTTCCGCGGATGGAAAAGGTGTGTACCTGGCTGTCAGTCCGGAGCCCGGCGTTTCCGCGCTCTATTACACGGATCTGCTGGGCCATGCCCGCATGCTCTGGCAGCAAAAAGGCAACTTTGGGGCGGCTGTTTTGGCGTCACCCGACGGCCGCTACCTGTCCATTACGGGAGTGACGACAACCAGCGACGTCTGGCTGCTCGAAAACTTCTGACCTTCGCCAGAGACTGCGTGATCAGCTATCCCTCAATTGCCTTCAACGCGCCTTTAGGACACTCCCTGAAACCCGGTCGCTCCAACCCGATTGTGCTATCGTCCATGAGGAGAAAATCTGGCATGTTCGACCTCTCGCTGGAGGTTCTGCGCGTGGTGGAAGATGCGGCCATCGCGTCGGCGCGCACCATGGGCATGGGCGACCCGCACACCGCCGATCAGGCGGCGGTCGAGAGCATGCGGCGCTGCCTCGATACCATCGCCATCGACGGCACGATTGTCATCGGCGAGGGCGAGCGCGACAAGGCGCCAATACTCTACATCGGTGAAAAGCTTGGCTCGGCGAAAGATCAGGCCGGCGCGCTTACGGTGGATATCGCGGTCGATCCGCTCGAGGGCACCAATCTCTGCTCTACCGGCGCGGGCGGCGCGATTACCGTGCTGGCGGCCGCTGAACAAGGTGGCCTGCTGCACGCGCCCGACTGCTACATGGAAAAGATCATCGTCGGCCCGGCGGCGAAAGGCGCTGTCGATCTCGACGCGCCGGTGAAACACAACTTGAAGGCCATCGCCCGCCGGCTGCAGCGGGGCGTGGACGATCTGGTGGTGGTGGTGCTCGACCGGCCGCGGCATCAGCAGCTCATCGCGGATATCCGCGAGGCGGGCGCGCGCATCCGTCTGATCAGCGATGGCGACCTCTCGGCCGGAATCGCGGCGGCGGTGGCGGGTACGGGCGTGCACGCGGTGATGGGCTCCGGTGGCGCTCCCGAAGGCGTCTTGACGGCCGCGGCGCTGCGCTGCTTGAATGGCGAAATACTCGGACGGCTCGTCGTCAAAGACGAGCCACAGCGCGAGCGCATGCAGGCCATGGGGATTCAGGACACCCAGAAGATTTACGCGACACAGGAGCTCGCGCCTGGCCGCCAGATTGTCTTTGCCGCAAGCGGCGTCACCGACGGCAATCTGCTGCAAGGCGTGCGCTTTTTTGGCGACGGTACCCGCACGCAGTCCATCGTCATGACGCTCACGCCGGCGCGCGTGCGTTTTGTGGACACGGTACACCTGGAGAACAAGCCGGACGTGAAAGTGCGTTTCCGGTAAGTCCGCGGGCGACTTTTGGGAACTTTTCAACAGCGCATTTCGTAGCATCAGGGAAGGGAATCGCATGAAGCGGAACCATTCGAAGACGGGCGGAGTGCTGGCCGGGGTGTTGGTGGCGTTTCTGATTCTGGCGGCGCTCGCGGTGGTCGGCGTTTTCATGGCCGGCATGTATTTCGCCGAAAACATCCATGTGGAAAAGACCCGGGGCGCGCACGGCGAGACCGTCAAGGTTGACACGCCCATTGGCTCGATGCGCGTTCAGTCCCACCAGAAGCTTGATCCCAAGCTGATCGGCGTGCCCGTCTATCCCGGCGCCATCCGCGAAGATGAGCATGGCGGTGGCGCGAGCTTTGAATTCGATTTCGATTCCACGCACAAAGAGTTCGCTGTCATGGCAGCCGAGTACTCGACCAATGACCCCATCGACAAAGTGAAGGAGTTCTATCATCGCGAGCTCCCGCACTGGATCATCAGCAAGTCGCGGCACGGCCACATACAGATGGAGTACACCGAAGACGGCTACAAGCGCATCGTCGCTATCCACGAGCAGGATGGACGAACCCGCATCGGGCTTGCTTCCGTGGGTGAGCCTGCGTCAAACTAAAAGCAGTAGAGCTTAGTTCACCTAATGCCTGAGTCTTGCACATGCGGTGCGCAACTGCCGCCCGACGCGCGTTTCTGTCACAAATGCGGGAAGCCACAGCGTGACGAGCCGGAGGCGCGCATGCTGGCCGAGGAGTCAGCACCCCCCACCATCGCGGCGCCGCTGGTGGAAGCTGCCGCGCCGGTTCCCCTCGGCTTCCGGAACCCCATTGCCTTGCGTGTGGGCCTGCTTGCCGCGGCACTCGTCTGCCTCACCATGATGATTCCGGTGGTGCAGTACATGTCGATCCTGTGGTGGCTGGGGGCCGGGTATCTTTCCGTTTGGATCTACAAACGGCGTACCGGCCAGCGGCTGAATGTCCGCGGTGGCGCGCGCATGGGTTGGATCACCGGCTTGCTGAGTTGCGGGCTGCTCACCCTGCTGTTCGCCCTTTTGATGGTGGCTATTCAGCAGGCGGGGGGACTCGAAGCGTTGAAGAGCGGCCTGAAGGATTTCGCCGTTCAGCAAAGCCGCGTAGATGAGGCCATCAAAGTCCTGCAGAATCCTCTCGCCATCCTGCGCTCATTGCTCGAGATGTTCGTTCTCCTGACGCTGACCTGCACGGCGGGTGGCGCGCTCGGCGCAAAAATCCTCAGGGAGGATTAGGGCGGCCCAAAGATGCGGCGTTTCCCCGCGCTACTGGTTTGTCGTTACACGTAGAACGTTCCGATAACCACCTGTTTTTTGTGGCGCAGGGCCACGCGCTTTTTGCGGGGACCTGCGGCCGTTTCGGCAAAAAGCCGCGGGTCTCCGCCACAATTCGTGCTTGCGCGAATGCCGCCGTTGAAAAACACGCTGTCGGGGAATATCTTCGCCACTGTTCTGCTGCATTCTGGCTAAGCGCGCAGTGCCACCCTGGCCGAGCGTGCCACCTGCAACACTTCCGCTCCGGCGCCTTCTTCCGCGGCCGCGATGTCCGGGGCCAGCCGGTAGAGCTTTTGCTCCGCTGCCGCTGCCATCGCGCAAGCGGCGAGCCAGGGATCTGACGACCGGATCAGATCGCGCACCGCTGCTTCGGCATCGCGAACCTCTACGCCGAAGAGATCGCGCCCCCGCTCGGCTAAGCCTTCCGTGCTATCCAGCAGCGGGAGCAGAACGCGTTTGAGAGGGCGCTCGAGTACGGTATCGAGAAAATCAAGTGCGGCCAGAAACTGCTCCCGCCGTCGCTGCCGCACCGCCAGGTAAGCCGCGTGCATATCTTCCGGCGGGTAGCGCAGTCCCAGCAGGTGGAAGAGGCGCTCGATGGTCTGCTGCAGTCTCTCTTCGAGAGCGCGCGTAAGCAACCCGGTAGCGGTCCTGGTGTTCTTGTGACTGCGAAAAGGTTCGAGAGCCGAGTAGAGGTCGAAATAGTTCCGCGCTTCGTGCAGGATCTGCTCGGTCACGAACGTCTCGCCGTAATTCAGGCGCGGCGCCGTCTCGCGAAGATGGCTCAGGGCGCGCAATACGGCGGCGCGGATGGAGAGTTCCGGCCGCGACAGGGCCTTGAGCAGCACATCCACGCTGCGCTGATCGCGGATCAACTTCAGTACGCGGGGAATCTGGCGCCGGACGCCCATGGGCAGGGACTCATCCGCCAGGCAATCGCCCAGAGCGCCGGAGATGCGCGCGCCGTAAGCCGTCAGCGATTCGATGACTACACTGCGCAGCGCCGGATCGTCCAGCTTGCGCACGATCCGGTCGAGCGAAGCCCGGCTCCCTACCCGGCCCGCCGCCCGGCAGGCCGCGGCCACTACGCGAGGGTCGGTGTCTTCCAGCAGCCGTGGCAGTTCGACTGCCTCCTCGGCGCGGACAGCGATCGCGCAGCCCGCCATCCTCCGGCGCTCCGGATCGGTATCCGCCGCCGCGGCCGCGATCCAAGCCGGCGTTAACACGTCGCGGGCGAGTTCGCCCTTGTCCCGCAAGGCTTCGATGACGCCATCCACCACCAGGATATTCACGTGGCTTAGAAACTGAACGGCGCGCTGCGCGGCTTCGGGGGAAACGGCAAGCACATACGCAACCGCCGGCTTCACGTTTTGCGATTCCGGCACTTGGATTTCAGCCAGCGCGGCAGCCAGCAATTCCACCGAGCCGATGGAACCCGCCACGTCATAAACCATGGCGCGCACCGCGGGGAGCGGGCTGGTACAGAGCCGGCGCAGCAGCGGCTCCAGGTCGTATCCCGGGGCCTCGGCCAGCATGGAAAGCGCGTAACAAGCCTGGCGCGCGTTGGCGCTCTCCACCGTCTGCTCCAGCAGGCGCAACGTTCCGGGGTCGCCGACCGTCAGGCGGGCATCCTCCAGCTCGAGGCGCCGCCGCTCGATGCGGCTGCGCACGGTGCCCGTGTACTCGCGCCCAGCGACGCGCGCCAGCAGAATCCAAGCGCCGGTGAATACAAGCGTCAACATCGCTACGATGCGCATGTCACGCAATCCGGCCCAGAGCATCGCAGCCAACATGATGCCGGCGATGCCCCGACCGAAGCGGTCGACAAAAATATCCACGAACGCCTTGGTGCGGTTCTTCAGACCGGATGGCAGCGGCAGGAACAGCAGCTCCATGCCCGTGCGATTGAAAGTGTAGCGGTTGACGGCTTCCGAGAGTCGCAGGACCACCGCCGATACCAGCCCGGGGACAGCCGCCGCCACAAGCGAGGCCACGGTGATCGATACCGGCATGATTTGCAAAGTTCCACCCACGCCCACGCGGCGCACGACCCATGCCGTGAAGAATAACTGCAGCACCAACGAAATCAGGTTGAGGTAGACGTAGAAGCCTCCGAAGAACGCGGTGAGCTGATCGCCCCGGAAACGGTGTTTAGCCATCGCCTGGAACTGAAAATCCACCAACTCATCGACGATGAAGGTCAGCAGAATGATGGCGATGATCACTTGCAGGTGCCGGTAGCGCGCTACCGCCGCGAAAATATCGCGCGCCGAAAACTCCAACTTTTCCGCATCCGCCGCGCGCACTCGGACGAGCGACTCACCACGCTGCCGCACGGCCCCCAGGAAGGCGCCGAAGGCCAGAAGCACCATCACCGCGCAAGCCAGGATGAGGTTTCGCGTGCCCACGATTTTGACCGTGAACGTGGTCACCGCGCTCCCGATGGCCGCGCCCATAACGGCTCCGAGGCCAAGCAGCCCATAAAGGCGCTTGGCTTCGCGTGAATCAAAAACGTTCGCCGCTACCAGCCAGCCTTGAGAGAAGAGCGTGATGCTGAACAGGCTCACCCACACGTTGAACACATACAGCATCCACGGAAGGTTCAGCCCGATGAGCCACCAGAGCGCGATCAGGCAGACGACGGCGATCAGCATCGTCGAGGTGACGGCAACCGTGGGCGACGATTGCAGCGCTAGCCGCGTGTAGAGATACGCCAGC
>Ga0137404_10003057_pt1 | contig 11150 bp, 7 predicted proteins | sample CZOMad2_1_16fung_FD_108285 | JGI IMG/M metagenome (GOLD analysis project Ga0137404, IMG submission 108285) | Vadose zone soil fungal communities from Angelo Coast Range Reserve, California, USA - CZOMad2_1_16fungal (Illumina Assembly) | ecosystem: Environmental > Terrestrial > Soil > Vadose zone...
CAGCTTCACGAATACATGTTTATCCCATTTTTCTGGAAGCAACGGGCTACTACGACTGGCTGTATGGGTTGCATGGACTGTTTCTGCGGGGGGCTAGGCCGCAAGTCGTGGTTCTCGGCGTCGGTGTGAACTATTTCCTGGAAGATGGCGTGCGCCAGGATTATGCGCCGATGATATTTTTCAACGCGCGGGACACGCTTGCGGTAGCCTCCGATTTGAAGCTGGATCGCACGGCAACCAGCAATCTGCTGCTGGCACATTCGAGCGCGTTCTGGGATACGCGCAATGCGATTCGAATGCAGGTTTTGAACCACGTTGTCCCGCATCTCGAGAGCCTATTTTCGCTGGTGAATCAGAAGCCTTCGGTTCCCGAGGGCAGGGAATTCGCGGAAATCACCCTCCCCCGCCTGCAAAGACTGCGCGAGTTGTGCGAAGCGAACGGAGCCAGGCTGATACTGCTGGTCCCGCCGACACTGGATTCCGGGAACGCAATCAACGAGATGAGCGCCGAAGCGCGGGCAGCAGGAGTGGAAGTTTCCGTGCCGGTCGACCCCGCGGCGCTTTCGGCGAAGTTTTATCAGCCGGACGGAATGCACTTGAATAAGGACGGGGCGGTGATTTTTACATCGGCCCTGGCCAAAGATCTTCCGGAAAAAGTGATGGCACGAGAAACGCTGGCCGCCCGGAAGTAGGCTATTCCGGCACCAGGCAATCCACGCATCGAATAAAAATACATTTCATGACAATCACAGCGACAAAAGCGAGCGAGACCCGTGAGCACTGAGGCGCGCAACGTGTTGGCTCTGGGACAGCGCGAGCGTTCCTCGCTGACCGCGGACTTCAGTTGGACGTTTGTGGGGAATGCCGCCTACGCCGCCGGCCAGTTTGCAATCCTGATGCTGCTGACGAAACTGGTGCGGCCGGAGCAGGTCGGCCAGTACGCATTGGGTCTTGCGCTCGTTTATCCCGCGATGATGCTGGCGAATATGCAGTTGCGGTCGGTGATGAACTCCAGCGCAAACGACCGGGCGGTATTTGGGCATTACCTGAGCCTTCGGCTACTCACCACGTTTGCCGCATTCGTGGTTATTGTTAGCATCACTCAGGTTCTTCACTACGATCGCCAACTGACAGAAGTGGTTTTGCTGGTGGGCGTAGCGTACGGAATCGAGACAATCAGCGACGTGTATTACGCGCGGCTGCAACTCCACAATAGAATGGCGGAAATTTCCAAATCGCTGATGGCCCGGGCAGCGTTGTCCGTGCTTGCTCTTGCGACGATTACCTATGCCACTAGAAGCGTGGTCTGGGGAATTGCGGGCGTGGCGGCGGCGCGCGCTGTCGTGCTCTTTGGCTACGACACTCGCGAGCGAACCCATGTTTTGCGCCGGAAAACCAAATGGTTTCTGCTGAACAGAGAACTGGCGCCGCGATTCAATGCCGACGAGCAGCGCCAATTGTTGTGGCGAAGCCTTCCGCTGGGAATCGTTGTGCTTCTGACCACCCTGAATTCCAGCATTCCCAGTTTTTTCATCAAGCACGGAATTGGAGAACGCGACTTGGGCATTTTCTCCGCGCTTGGATTGACGATCTCGGTCGGGAACATGGCTGTGGTATCGCTCGGGCAGTCCGCGTTCACCCGCTTATCGCGGGCGTATGCCAGCGGAAACATTACGGCCTTCGGCTCGCTGCTGGCGGTGCTTCTCTCTTGCGGCGCAGGGCTGGGAGTTTGCGGCATGCTCATCTCTAAATTCGCGGGCCGCGAGATTCTTACTCTCCTCTTCCGGCCGGAGTATGCGGATAGGGCGGATCTTCTCCCTTGGATCATGGCGGCGGGCGCGGTACTCTTCATGGCGCAATTTGTGGGGTTTGGAATGACCGCGGCGGGCTTTTATCACTCGCAGGTGTATTTGAATATTTTAGCCAACGCCAGCCTTCTGGCTGCGTGTTATTGGCTCGTACCCGGGAAAGGATTGCTGGGCGCGATTCTTGCGATGCTGATTGCGGCCATTGTCCAGCTTGTGGCCAGCGCCGCCATTCTCGCATTTGGCTCATGGCAAAAAATAAACGTGCGCGCCGAAACGCTTGAAACAGCTTGAAGCCGCGATGCAAATCCATTTGAAGTCTGGAGAAATTAGCTCGTGACGGAACCGAGTCAATCCGGCGTCTTCCCCGGCTATGAGGGCGTAATCATACCGGAACCGATGCTCGGCCATCCGAATAGGCAGGGACGATCTTCTGGGCGAAGCATGCGTCTTCCTTCGAGGCCGCGATTTTCCCTTGCCCGCAGATTTTCCCGCCTGTTTGCAGGAACCGAGCAACTTTCCGCGCTTGGAAAAATTGCGTTTGGCTCGCTCTGGTTGCTGGTGTTTGCGATGCCCTGGGAAGACGCCATCACGATCCCGGGATTTGGCACCAGCGTGCGGCTGATCGGGATGGTAACTCTTGGGTTGGGGGCGCTCGCAATCCTAGAGCGGGGAAAGGTGAGGAAACCGGCGATTGGACACGTTGTAATGGCACTTTTTGTCGCGCTGGCCGTTCTGAGTTACCTCTGGAGCCTTTTTCCGGAAGGGACAGTGATCGAAGCATTCTCCTATCTCCAGCTGTTCACGATGGTTTGGCTGATCTGGGAACTGGCTCCGGGAGTGCAAGAACAAATGCATCTGATGCGCGCCTATGTTTTCGGAACGTTTGTATCCGGAATAGACACCGTCTACCTTTTTCTTTCCCACCAGGAATCGGTCTACCAGCGTTATGCAGGCGCCAAACTGGATGCCAACGACCTGGGGTTGATCATTGCCCTGAGCATTCCGATGTCGTACTACCTGCTGATTCAAAATCATGGGCGAATGGTATGGGTGTACAGGGTGCACCTGATTCTTGCGGGCACCACGATTCTGCTTACGGCTTCGAGAGGCGCCACGCTGGCGACCGTGGTCGCGCTCACCATCGTTCCCCTGACGCAAGCGCGCCTGGGTGGCCGGCAAAGAATGGCACTGCTGCTGACAGTCATCCTGCTCATCGGAGGAATTCTTTACTTTGTTCCTGAAACTTCCTGGGAGCGCCTGGCGACGTTGCCGTCGGAATTCGAACAAGGGACGTTCACCGGCCGTACGATCATCTGGAAAGCCGGCTGGGAAATTTTCCGAGTACATCCCTTCGTTGGAATTGGAGCAAATGCGTTCCGTGTGATGGTCAGCCGTGAGCTCGCGGAACCTATTCGCATGGGTGAAGCGGACCCCGCGCCGCCCGCGCACAATACGTTTCTTTCTGTTCTTGTGGAGCAGGGCGTTCTCGGCTTTGTGGTGTTCTGCGGGATGTTGGGTGCCCTGGCGGTATCGCTCCGCGGCATGCCGCCGTTTCCACAGCGGCTGTGGATTGTGTCGCTGGCTGTCTGGGTTGTGGGCGTATCCAGCCTGACGTGGGAAATGCGCAAGCCCACCTGGTTCTTCTTCGGCCTTTTAATGGCGCAGTGCGGAAGCATTCCGCAAATGCTACGCGATGCCCGGTCGTTCGCGCGCCCGCGCCTGAATGCGGCTCGCGCTTCCGCGCGAATCATGGGAATTGGAATTTCCACCCCAAAACCCGGAAGGCAGCTTTTCTCCTGAAGAAATTCCCGGTCCAGACCGGCAGATCGAACTCATGAACAAGATCAAAGTAGTGCAGATTGTGCCGCTATTGAGTCCAGGCGGCGCCGAACGCGTTGCCGTGCACATCGCTCGGGGCTTGAACCGCAGGCGGTATGAGCCCGTCGTCATCTCTTTTAGCGGAAGAGTTGGCTGCGACCTGGACCACATGCTGGAGGAGGCGGGGATCGATGTCCGCTATCTAGGTAAGCACCCCGGATTTGATTACCGCGTGTATGGCCGGCTGGACGGCGTCCTGAAGGAATATGCACCGGATGTGATTCACACGCACTTGCACGTGCTTCGCTATGCGTTGCCTTCTATGTTGCTTATGAACCGCGTGGCCATGGTGCACACGGTCCACAATCTTGCCGAGCGCGAGATTGAGCCGCGCGCACGATTGATCCAGCGTTACGCGCTGACACACGGAGTGAAGCCGGTGGCGGTAGCAGAAGAAGTGGCCGCCAGCGTGGGGAGCATGTATGGAATCCACCGCTGCCGCGTGATTCCGAACGGCATTCCAACACATTTGTACGCGAATCCCCAGACGCCCAGGGAGGGATGGCGCGCAAAGGAAGGATTCCAGAGCAGCGATGTGCTTTTTGCGTGCGTGGCGCGATTCGCTCCGCAGAAAAACCACGCGTTGCTGCTGAAATCGTTCGCGCATGGGCCGGTGTCTGATCCCCGCGCGCATCTGGTGCTGGTGGGAGAAGGAGACTTGCGGGCGGAGCTTGAAGAGCAGGCTCGGAGGCTCAACGTGGCCGGCAAGGTTCATTTTCTGGGCCTTCGAAGCGATATTCCAGACGTTTTGGGCGCAATGGATGCTTTTGTTCTGAGCTCGGACTATGAGGGGAACCCGCTCTCGGTTCTGGAAGCCATGGCATCCGGGCTGCCAATCGTGAGCACGGCAGTTGGCGGCGTACCGAATCTGTTTGAAGCCGGGAAAGAGGGCTTTCTGGTGCCGGCGGGAGACTTGCACGGACTTGCCAAGTCGATGAACTCTCTTTTGAGGCACGAAGCGGTGCGCCGGTCTATGGGAGCGGCTGCCGCAACCCGCGCGAGAAAAAACTACGACGTGTCAAACATGGTTCGGGCCTACGAAGCAGTGTATGAGGACCAGTTGGCGCTATCGCAGTTACGGGGCGTACGCAGCCTGTTCCGTGCGCCCGTGCTCCCCGCCGAAGAGGGATTGGGAAGCGGCCAGCAGTGAGTTCTCCAGGCGAAGAATGAAAAAGAACATGATTAAGGTGATGCACATCATAACCACACTCGGCCCGGCGGGGGCTGAAAACATGCTCTGCCGGATCGCCGCAGGGATGGACGGCACCCGCTTCGAGAACGAGGTGGTCTCCCTGACAGAAATTCTGGACCTGGCGGAAAGAATGGAATCCATCGGGGTGCGGGTGCGCACTCTTGGAATGACGAAAGCCATTCCCAATCCCTTGCTGGTGATGCGGCTGGCGAGGTGGATCCGCGAATCGAAGCCGGACGTGATTCACACCTGGATGTACCATGCGAACCTAATTGGAACTCTCGCTGCGCGCCTGGCGGGAAATGTGCCGGTGGTTTGGGCGATACACCACAACGCGTTCGATCCTCGCGTTGACAAGCGCCGCACGATGCTGGTGAACCGGGCGTGTGCTCTATTGTCGCGAAAGTTTGCGGACCGGATCGTTTTTTGCTCGGAGGCGTCGCTGCGCACGCACAGGGAACTCAACTACGCCGCCGAAAAGCTGCAGGTGATACCGAACGGCTTCGACTTGGAACAGGTGAAGCCAGATTCCGCGGCCCGCGAATCGCTGCGCCAGGAGCTGGGAATTCCGGCCGACGCGATTGTGATCGGCTTCGCGGCTCGCTTTCATCCGCACAAAGATCACCGAAATTTCATCCTGGCTGCGGAACGTTTGCATAGATTAATGCCCGATGTTCAGTTCCTGCTTTTCGGGATGGGCATTACTTGGGACAACTCCCAGTTGGCCGGTTGGATCGAGTCCGCCGGAATCCATCAGCGCTGTCATCTGCTGGGCCACCGCGAGGATATTTCGCGGCTTTTTTCAGGCATCGATATCGCCACCACAGCGTCGCGCAGTGAAGCGTTTCCCATCGTGATTGGCGAAGCAATGGCTTGCGGAACGCCCTGCGTAGTCACCGACGTAGGAGACTCGGCATTGATTGTCGAAAACACCGGGAGTGTGGTCGCGCCGGAAAATCCGCACGCTCTGGCCGAAGCATGGCGGGCGTTGATTGATGCCGGACCGGCGGTACGTCGGCGGCTCGGAATTGCGGCCAGAGACCGGGTGCAACGCCATTTCGCGCTGCCCGTGGTTATTGAGAGTTACCAGAAGATTTACGCGCAGGTCGCGGCCCGTACGCAGCGGGGAGTACCTTCGGCCGAAATTTCGCAATTCGCGCGCTAAATTCACGCTCGCAGCCAGGACATGAAGACAAATTCAATTCGACCACGACTGGTTATCGCCGTAAATTCCTCCATCGCCCTCGGATTTCTGCAGGGTCAGCCGGAATATTTCCAGAACTCAGGATTTGATGTGACGGTGGTTTGCCCGGAAAAACGCTCCGGCGAGTGGGATGTGGCGCGGCCAGAAAATGTGCAAATCGTGGAGTTGCCGATGGAACGTGAAATCGCTCCACTCCGGGATCTCCGCTCCGCATGGCAATTGTGGAGGCTACTGCGCTCACTGCGTCCCACGGTCACGAACGTGGGCACACCCAAGGCGGGACTCCTCGGCGGCTTCGCGGCGTGGTTGGCTCGCGTTCCTTGCCGTTTTTACACGCTCCACGGCCTGCGTTTTGAAACCACCTCGGGGCTCAGGCGCAAACTCTTGACGATAGTCGAACGCCTCGCCTGCCATTTTGCTCATCGCGTCGTGTGTGTCAGTCACAGCGTGCGGCGAAAAGCGATTGCGCTTGGCCTGGTTGATTGGGAGAAAGCGGTGGTGTTCGGCGCAGGCAGTTGCAACGGCGTGGACATTGCCCGATACGAGCCAACACCTGAGCGGAACAGGAAAGCGGCCGAGTTGCGGGCTCGCTTCGGAATTCCTGCCAATGCGCCAGTAGCGCTTTTCGTCGGCCGGTTGACCCGCGACAAAGGAATCTGCGAACTGCTGCAGGCCTTTCTGCAGATCGAGACTCGATTCCCGCGGCTTCGTTTGCTCCTAGTGGGCAGCTACGAGGATGGCGACCCTCTCCCGCCAGAAATTCGCAACCAGCTTGAATCGCATGAGCGGGTGATTCTGGCAGGCCCCGTGGATGATCCGGCGCCGTACTATGCCCTCGCGGACGTTCTCATTCTTCCCAGCCACCGCGAAGGCTTGCCCACAGTAGTTCTGGAAGGTCAGGCTGCCGGCAAGCCCGTGATCGGCGCATCAGCGACGGGAATCGTGGACCTCCTGGTGGACAACGAAACCGGCCTTCTTTTTCCGATAGGTGATGCACCCGCGCTTGCTGAGGCAATTGGCCGACTTATCGAAGACAAAGCCCTGGCGGGGAAACTCGCACTCGCCGGCCAGGAACAGGTGAAGCGCAATTTTGGCCAGGAGCTCATCTGGGCCGCCTTGAGCCGGGAATATTTGAAAGTCTTGCAAGGTGTGGAGGCCTCACGTGCCCGGGTTCTGCCTCAGCACGAAAATTAGCCGCCGCAAATACCAAGCTCATGAACACGAACTTTAATTTTCTGCGCCGGAAAATGAGTTTCGCGCAGTGGATGTTCGAAACCGGGAAGGTGCCACTCCTGGTGGGAGCATTGTTGGTGGTCGTGGTGATCGTGATCAAGGCAAACAAATCATCTACCGCGGCGTTTCCCGTCTGGGTGGTGTCCGGTCTGGTCAGGGTAGGGAAGATGGAGGCACCGCGAATGGCTTCTTCCATCGATGTCTCCGGCGCTAGAGGAGAGATTGTGGACGCTCAGCTGATTGTTCATGCGCCGCCGAAGGGGTTGAGCAACGTAAATGTCAGTGCTTCGGATCTGACCGCCCCCGGTGGGGGAACGATTCCGGCTTCAAACATTGCGGTGTACCGCGAGTATTACGTGAGTGTGACCGGGACGGCGAATTACGGCGGCGGCAGCAATCCGCCGCTCGGTTCGGGGACGTATCCGGAGCCCCTCATCCCGTTCAATGATCCGGAAACGGGCGCGCCCCTGTGCAAAACACCGGCCACGCTTAGGGCCTGCAACGCGAGCATTATCGCGGGAGAGAATCAGCCTTATTGGGTGGATATCTCTATCCCGCATGGAACCACGGAGAGTCCCTCGGGAACTTACACCGGAAATATCCTGGTCACTTCCGACAAAGGCACGGTAACGGTTCCCGTCTCATTGACCGTGTGGAATTTCGAGCTGCCCGCACAGCCTTCGGAGCTTTCTCTCTGGACATTGTGGCCACCGGCCGCGGGAAATACGGCCACCAGCGTTGCCCGGGCGCTGATGCGCAACAAGGTGATGAGCTGGTTCGATGAGCCCGCGAACGCATCCGCGGACAAATCCACTGCCGGGTTGAACCGCTCCGGCCTCGAGGCCCTTTTCCATTTCCAGGCTAAGTGCGATGGTACTCACAGCAATATCCCATCCACGCAGGAGATCGATTCCGTGGCCGCAAAGTTTCCGGAAGACCTGCCGCTTGATCTTTACGTCGGGGACGAATTGAACGGCTGTCCCAAGGGTTATGAGGCTCTTAAGACTGTTGGCGCTCACTTGCACGCTGCGAATCGCGCAGTGAAAACCATACTGACCATGAACGCGCCCGATGAGAAGCTTTTTGACGATGGCCACGGGCGGAGCGCGATCGACTACTGGGTGCTGCTTGCTTCCATGGAGAAGTGGCCCGCGCTGCCGTTTACCGGCGGGGGGGATCTCTGGAGTTATACGAGCTGTAACACCGGTTATGGCAACACGCCGGAATGGCTGGTGGACTATCCACCGATCAACGAGCGCATCCAGGCTGGATTTCTAAACTGGACGCAAGGCGCATCCGGAATTCTTTATTACCGCGCCGACGGATGGACCGCCGGGAACGCCATCGATAGTTGGAAAAAGCTGGATACCAACGCTTGTGGCCCCGGCATCGGCAGGCCGGGTGACGGAATTTTTCTTTATCCGCCGGGTCCGATTGGTTCCAGCGAGCCCGCGCCGGGCATTCGCTTGAAGGCCATCCGCGACGGCATTCAGGACTATGAATACGCGAAGATGCTGAAGAATCAGGGCCAAGCCTCCTACGTGGATTTCGTTTTGAAGCCGATTGCCGCGAGTTGGACGAAGTGGACCCACGACCCCGTCGAGATTGAAAGTGTCCGACAGAAATTCGGTCAGCAACTCCAGCAACTTTCGCATCCCTAGCGGTTTTCTTCCTAGGATAAATTCGGTTTTTTTCAGACGATTTTCTCAAGCCCGAAAAATCGTTCCAGCAACAAGCAAACTCTATTTCGAACAGGAGCAAACAAATGACAGGGTGTGATATTGCGATTATCGGCGCAGGGCCGTACGGAATTGCCGCCTCGGCCCACTTGCGCACAATCAAGGGTTTGGACGTGCACACGTTTGGCGAACCCATGGTTTTCTGGCAGCGCAATATGCCGGAGGGAATGCTGCTGCGCTCGGGTTGGGAGGCCAGCCATATCGCCGATCCGAACCATTTGCTGACACTGGATATTTTCCGCGCGGAAAGCGGCAAGCATTTTACAAGCCCTGTGCCACTCGACCGGTTCGTGAACTACGGGTTGTGGCACCAGCGGCATTCCATTCCGGATCTGGACCGGAGGAAAATAGTTACCGTCGAACCCGCCGCACGGGGATTTCGTCTTGTCCTTGAGGACGGCGAGTCTGTGCTGGCCAATCGCGTCGTGATAGCCGCTGGAATTTCTTCGTTCATCTGGCGCCCCATGGAATTTGACAACCTGCCTTCTGCACTGGCGACGCATACTTCGGAACACATCGATTTCGAAAGATTCAGGGGCAGAGAAGTGCTGGTGATCGGCGGCGGCCAGAGCGCGCTCGAATCCGCAGCGCTGCTACACGAAACCGGCGCCGATGTCGAAATCGTCGCCCGCACCAGTGAAATACGCTGGCTTGGGGGAATCGTGTCGCGGACGATTCATCGCGGCTTCGGTCCTACGATATCGAAGCTTCTCTATGCGCCGACCGACGTAGGCCCAGCGGGTATCAGCCAGATCGTGGCGAGGCCTGACCTGGTGCGGCGATTCTCGCGGCCGATTCAGGACTGGCTGCGCAAGCGATCGATCCGGCCCGCCGGTGCTCGCTGGCTCGTGGACCGTCTGAAAGATGTGCCGATGCATCTCCGACGGACTGTGGTGTCCGCCACTTCGAAGGGAGACCGCGTCAAAATCCGGCTCGATGATGGCAGCGAAAGAGACTTCGACCACGTTTTCATCGGAACCGGCTACCGCGTGGACGTCTCCAAGTACGATTTCCTCGATGCAAAACTTGCCGGCTCCATCGTCCACCACCAGGGATATCCGCGGCTGACCGACGGGTTCGAAACCTCGGTACAGGGGTTACACATTCTTGGAGCGCCGGCGGTTTGGAGCTTTGGCCCGTTGATGCAATTTGTCGTCGGCACCCATTACTCTTCTCGCGCGCTTATGCAGTTCGTCGCCCGCAAGGCCGCGGGCAATCGCGCCAGAGCTGGCGAACCCCTAGTGGCTAACCTGGAACTCTCTCGCCCGCATGATTGAAACGCACCGATCCGAGCCCGCCGGCGCCATGCGCCTGGAAGGACTTTCCCTCCATGAATAAAGCAACAGGCGCACTGGTTGTTGGAGGAAACCTCAACGGCCTCTCGATCGCGCGAAGTCTGGGGCGCCAGGGAGTGCCGGTTTGGGTGGTGTCACCACCCAACGTACGGCTGGCCAGTTTTTCCCGTTACACTCGCCGGACTTTGCCATGGCCGGTGGGCGATGATGAATCGCAGGTCGAATATCTACTGGAGGTCGCCGCGCACAACAATCTCGACCAGTGGGTGCTGTTTCCAACCAGCGATGAATCTGCCGCACTGCTCTCACGCTTTCATTCGAGACTCTCGCGCCGGTTCCGCGTTTCAGCCCCGACCTGGAATGTTTTGCGCTGGGCGTATGATAAGCGGCTCACCTACCGGTTGGCCGCAGACGAACACGTCGACCATCCGACGACATTTTATCCGCTCACGGAGGCGGATCTTGGGGAGGTGAACTGCGAGTTCCCGGTAATCCTGAAACCCGCGATCCACGCTTCGATCAATCGTCTTACGGAAGACAAAGCTTGGCGCGCGGCGAATCGCGGCCAACTGGTTGCAAAGTATCGCGAAGCCCGCGACCTGATGCCTGCGGATCTGATCCTGGTCCAGGAAATGATTCCTGGCGGCGGCGAAGCGCAATTTTCCTACGCGGCGCTCTGCTGCGACGGAAAACCGATCGCCTCACTTACTGCGCGGCGCACGCGCCAATATCCGATCGATTTCGGATATTCCAGTTCGTTCGTGGAGACGCTTGACGTTCCGGAAATTGTCGCTCCTTCCG
>Ga0137404_10003061_pt1 | contig 11146 bp, 7 predicted proteins | sample CZOMad2_1_16fung_FD_108285 | JGI IMG/M metagenome (GOLD analysis project Ga0137404, IMG submission 108285) | Vadose zone soil fungal communities from Angelo Coast Range Reserve, California, USA - CZOMad2_1_16fungal (Illumina Assembly) | ecosystem: Environmental > Terrestrial > Soil > Vadose zone...
CCCAACTCAAGATTACCGGGAACGAAATCAAACTGGAGGGGATCAGGCGAACCGCCAACCGTCACGATGCGCAGGGCGGTCGGGAAAGCGCCCGCCGTCGTGCCAGTGCGAAAACGATAGAGGTCCCAGATTGCTGGTTTGCTTAATCCCTCTCCTGCGTCAGAAACAAATCCCAAAGCGTGACCAATCTCGTGCGTGGCAACGGCATCAAAATCTGTTTGACCGCTAGTAATGCCATCACTGGGATCAAAGTCATATGCATGGTTCGAGTTGAAGGCAATCCTGGCGGCAGAGTCACCTGACTGCGCGGTCGTAGGCAATAGACCTATAGCGCGCGCGTTCGCGTCTGGGACATCAGTCGTGCTCGCATTGCCCAGATCGGTAGGCACGGTCGTTGAAGGAAGCGCGTTGAAAATTCCTTGTTTCGTCGCATTGCCCTCACCGTTGGCCTCAGCGATCAAGTTCGTGCGGACGGATTGATAGGGAAAGGTGGTCCCTGGCGTGCTGGTAGAGCCAAGGACGTTTACACCCCAGGGCTGACCAAAGTTTGTCGTACCAAAATCGACGTCAATATACATTGTAATGGGAGACAGGATCAGGGTTTCCCAATTTTGTGCGGCCCTGATAAAGGCGTTTTGGGCGGCCGCATTGTTTTGCAGCTGCGTCGTCGCGCGGAGGATGATTGTTAGATTCGTTCCCGAAACCGCGGCCGCATTGGCCTTTGAGGTCCTGTGCGCATAACGATCAGATTGAAGGTGATTAATCGAGCGCAAACCCTGATTGGAAGGGTCGATGGTGTCCAACTGCCGTCCTTCATCCAGGGTCGCAGCACGGCAAACCACCTCACCGGCTATGTTTTGATAGAGAAGGAAATGTCTGAGTCGGGATGTCTTGGGACCAGAGATCTGCTGCGCTCCAACATTGAGATTGAGAGGAGCTAACAGAAGCATCGCCGCGATGCCAATCGCCAGCACGCCACGCAAGAGTTGAGAGACGCCCCGGCTGGAAGTCATCCGGGCTGGGAGTCCAAAATAGAAAAGGGGAACGTGCAACATCTATGTTCTCCTACAAAGTTACAAATGACACAAATGCCTTAATGGTTTTGGTCGAGGAACAAGGGGCATAAACGACCTATCAAACTGCTATCTGATGCGACCTTTCTCATCTGAGATGTAACCGGAAATAGCATTTTTCGACGGGTGACAAAACGCGGCAACGAGCTGGATCGGGGACCCCCACATATAATCTTTACCACGCTAGCAATTGCTTGTAAACCTTTCGAGAATCCAGATCTGACGGCGTGCCTGGCAAGTTAATTCAAGCAGACGGAGTTAATCACATCAAAGCGGACCGCGGATGGTTTTCCCTGCAACGGACCAACGTCACCTGTGGTGAACTCGAATTAAGTTCGACATTCGCACAGACAGTTCCCTATCATAAGCACCATGGCCGTCGCACTCTGCGTTGAAGGGGTTTCTAAGCAATACCGCATCTATGAGCGGCCTGTCGATCGTTTGAAAGAGACGCTAACCCGCGGACGTTGGAAAACGCACCGCGAATTCTGGGCCCTCCGGGACGTCAGTTTTGAGGTCGAGCAGGCCACAACATTCGGCATCATCGGCCCGAACGGGAGCGGAAAATCAACGCTGCTTCAGATTGTCGCCGGCACGCTTGAACCGACGCACGGCAGCGTCCGGCACACCGGCCGTATCGCCGCCCTGCTGGAACTTGGCGCGGGGTTCAGCCCGGAATTCACTGGCCGGGAAAACGTCTTCATGAGTTCCTCGCTGATGGGATTTTCGCGCGCCGAAACCGAAGGCATGATGCCGGAAATCGAACGCTTCGCAGAGATCGGCGATTTCATTTATCAACCCGTTAAGACCTATTCGAGCGGCATGTATGTCCGTCTTGCTTTTGCGACGGCGATCAGTGCAATGCCGCGAATCTTGATTGTTGATGAAGCTCTGGCCGTCGGCGACGCCGTCTTTCAACATCGCTGCATGCGCCGGATCAGGGAAATGCAGGAAAGCGGGATGACCATTCTTTTTGTTTCACACGATCCAAGCGCGATTCGCGCCCTGTGCTCGCGCGCGGTTTTGCTTCACGCCGGATGCGTAGAAGCCATCGGCAAGCCGACAGATGTTCTCAACCGTTACCAGAAATTGATCATGGCGCGCGAGGACGCCTATGAAGCAGGCCAACCGGCAAGCGAAGAAGGCATCGACACTCTTGCCGAGGACGCCGGCGCCCCGGCGGCCTCTTACGTTTACCGTCATGGCGATCGAAGCGCTGAAATCCTCCGGGTAGAACTACTGAACGCGGCGCATCACGCGGTGGAACTGGTGGAGTCCGGGGAAGCCGTGTTATTGCGATTGCGGGTGCGCTTTAACGCGGAAGCAGAGGGGCCAGTATGCGGTTTTCTCTTACGTAATCGTCACGGGATTCATCTTTACGGAACCAACACAGAGTTACAGCAAGCTGATTTTGGCCCGGTACGGCAGGGCGAGGTTTATGAAGTCACCTTCGCATTTAATTGTTGGCTGGCGCCCGACAGTTATTCAGTGACGGTCGCGATCCACAGTCGCGACGGCGTCAGCTTTGATTGGCGTGACGGAGTGCTGTTCTTCCAGGTGATGAGCGCTACGGCCATGGAAGGCGTCGCAAACCTTAATGCCACCGCTATGACAAGACGGATTGCGATGGGCATAACCGAATTGAAGCCGGAAAGCATAGGAGCATAGCGTGTCCCGGGCGGGTTCAAGATTAAAGTGAAAGCAAGCCCTCTTAAGATCGAGGGGTTTCCCCGGGACTGAGCGACTTTCCTTTCGTCCTGGCGCGCCCTTACGTGAGACAGTCTTTCGTCTTGGCGCAAAGCCGCGCAGCGGATTAAGGTAACCAAAAGCATGGAGCAGTTGTCGTCAGCTCAGGAAATCGCTACGGCGGGAAACCAGAGAATCAAGCCGGATGCGAGCGTGCTTCTCAAACGTTATTTTCTGCTGGCGTTATTACTATGCACCTGGTTGCCGATCGCTTTTTTCATTCTGCTCGCTCCGCCAGAGCGGGGACCGGGAGTCTGGCTGGTATCAAAACTGTCTTTCTCTTTCTGGGAACGGCGCATGTCCCGGCCACACTATTCTTTTATACCGACAAAGAGTTTTTCGGCATCATAAAGGACCATAAGCTCAGATACGTTTATCTTCCGATATGCCTGACCCTCACGACCGGCCTGCTGTTTGCAGTCCTCAGTAATGTTGCTCAAGCCTTCCTCCTGCTCGCTTACTGGTCCTGGCAGGCATTTCATTACGGGCGCCAAAATATCGGCGTCTATGCCTTTGCCTCGATAGCGCAAACGGGAACAGCACCGCACCGGGCAGAGAAAATGGCGATCGATTTTGGAACCATCCTCGGAATTCTGGGAACTTTTAAGATACTCGGGACGGCGGTAGCTCCGACTTACCTGCACAGTACTTTTGATCATCTTTACCTGTTCGGCTCGGTTACTTTCGCGGCGGTTCTCATCTTCAGCCTGGCGGTTTATGTAAAATTTTACCGGGACACAACTGTCCTCAAAACGCTCTTCTTCTTCACCTCGGTGTCTTTCTTCTACCCGGTCTTCATTTCGACCAACATGAACATAGCGTTTCTCAGCTATGCCATGGCGCACGGGCTCCAATACCTCATCTTCATGACGCTAGTTTCGGCGAACGCCAAACGCGGCGAGCGGCCGCGGTCGGTTCCGTACGGAAACATCTGGAAGCTGGCGATTTTTGTTCTCGTCGTGGGGTTTCTGTTCTGGCGCGTCGGCGATTTGAAACAGCTGGAAGTAGTCAAGAGCAGTTGGCTTTATACGGCGGCGGCACTTTCTTTTTGGCGTAGTGTTAGGGGCGACAATGTCACATTTTGTCGTTGATGCCAGCGCGTGGAAGTTAAGCATGGCGCCCCAACGGGCCTATATCTCCCGGCGGTTCGATTTTCTCTTTGCTAAGAAAACCAAGTCGCAGGTTGAGTCTCCCGAAGGCGGGAAAGAGATTCCAACCGTTGGCCAGTAGGTCGCCGCAAAAAGTTTGAGACCGGCCATCTATCGATGGCCAGCCTCAGTTTGAATTTCACTTAATTCCGAACTCAGAACCTGTTGATGTACTCAGGCGACTCAATGAAGCCCTGAAGCATGATGTTCTGAATGTGGGCCGGGTTAATATTCGGATCATTGAAGCGGTTGTTATGGAAAATGAATCCACAACTACTCGGAGTGCCGTCAGACCAGTTGCTCGAATTATGACAGTCTTCAGGGTCGCGGCGCAGGTAACCGAAGTATTCCATCGTTACGTAAGATTGCTGGAAGAATTTAGCGTCCACTTCCGAACTCTCCGCAATGATCCGCAAAACCTGGGCGCGCGTCTTGGCGCTGTTATTCAAATCCGTAACCAACTGGCTTTGCTGCGAGTTTGTTACACCGGCTGTGTCCAGCAGTTTTTGCACAAACTGGGCATTCGTCATAGTTGGGGCCGCGGGATACAGCGCTTGAATCTGGGGTCTGAGCATCCACGCGTCGGCGAGCGCCGCCTTTTTGGTTTCAGTGAGCGCCGGATCATCGTTAGGAGTCGAGACGCTTCCCAGGTCCGCGAAAAACTCTGTGTAATGAGGGCGGTCGTTTAGCAACGGGTCGTTCTTGGTCGGAAGCTCAGCCACAGTTTTAGGTCGTTGCCCGATCGACACCATGTACAAATACATCACGTAATTCCCTTTTCGCTGAAATTCCGGTGAGCGAAAGAAGTTGGCTCCCACGATACCCCTTATGGTCTTAATGCAGACATCATCGGTAGGCGTGCATGGAGAAGTAGTCAAGTAACCGTTGATGAGGTTCAGGTAGAACTCAATCCCACAATTATGCGCTGGGCATGCAGGTTCCGGGAATCGCCGCAACATATCGATGTATTGCTGTTGAGTAAAGAAATCGTAATCGGCGATCGTGATGGGTGTATTGGTTCCGGGACGGAGTCGCACTGGCTTTACCTTAACGTTGCCGTAAAAAAGCTCGGAGGGTAGTCCGGGCGTTTCAGTGACAATTTTTAAGGTGGGCGCCTGGCCCAGAGCACCGACGGCAATGAGGCCGACCATGAAAAGAGTGGCTACTAGCTTCTTCATAACATTCAACTCCGTATCTTGTTAATTAGCCTGGTTCGGTAAGGCCTTGGGACAAGTCAAAGCGTTCCGTACGCGCGAGGTAAAACATACCGTTCCGCCCCTGTTTTTGTCAATGCGTTGCCGGAAAATAATCGAAATCGAAGGCGGCCATCTTGGATGATGAATGGCCGAGCCTGGATGCTCTTATAGACGCGCCAAAAAGACCATTTGTCTTACTTTTTTTCACGGGCGTACCTCGCGCACGCTTCCCGGTAGACTTCGAGCATTAACTGCGCCGTGTGGTCCCAGGAGAACTGCCGGGCACGTTTCAGCCCGTTTGAAGATAGACGCTGACGCTCGTTTTCGTCCCTGAGCAACCTGATTATGCTTTGAGCCAGGTCATCAACGCTGGCAGGCACGACTAAGCACGCGGCTCTTTCCGACACTTCCATAATGCTGGGAATTGAAGTGGTAATCACGGGCGCCCCGCAGGCCATGGCTTCCAACGGCGGCAGCCCGAAGCCTTCATATATTGAAGGATAAATAAATATACGGCACGAGGAATAGAGAGCGCAGAGATCGTCGTCCGAAAGATAACCAGTAAAGTGAACGCGCTCCTCAATTCCTAACTCTCGGAGGTGACTAAACAATTCGTCGGTCAACCATCCTCTCTTTCCGACAATTACTAATTGCGGGCATGACTCGGTCGCGCGTAATACTTCCCGGTAGGCGCTCAACAGGATGAGCAGATTCTTACGCGGCTCAATCGTTCCTACAAAGAGCAGAAACTCATCCTCCACACCGAGCCGTTCTCTGGTCTCGACTGTCTGCTCTGGCGGCAATGGCCGAAAAATCGAGCGCGCCGCCGCCGGGATGGGAACTACCTTTTCCCGCGCTACGTGCAGATGCTCGACAACCTCCTGCCGTACGCTTTGGCTATGTGTAACGATTCGCGTCGCTATCCGTGCCATTAAAGGGAGTCGACGGCGCGAGCGCCGCACGTGCCGTGCTTCATGAGTTTCGGGATAAAGGTACGCGGACAGATCATGGACGGTGAGGATTGTAGGACAACGCTTCCATAGAGGGATGTCAAAATTCGTGCCGTGAAAGAGAGTCAGCGATCTCCTTTTGATATATCGCGGCAGTCCTATGGTCCACCAGTTTCGCTCAAGCAGATTAACCTCGACATGCATCAATCGCAGATTCGGTGGTAATTTCTCCTGGCCAAGCTCGCTCTGGTTCAAATGCAAAAAGGAAAAGGGAGAAATAATCTCGAGTTGATCTGTCGGTGAAGCAAGGGCAAGACTTTTTGCCAGCTCAAAAGTATAGTGACCAACACCTGTTTTGATATCCCTGAGCGGAATACCATCAATTCCTATAAGCATACGGATCGAGTGTGACAAGTGGGCAGCGTGTAAAACTTCACTACCTGCCGCTTACTTGAAGAACGCATCTTCGCACGCCGTATCCGCGAGTCAGCAGGCGGCGAGATCTATGGGAAGCGCTGTCCGATCTTTTCGGTTCCAAACGTGCCGATGCCGTTCAAGCGAAAGGCGAAGACCAGGCGATTTTCATTGCGCAAGCCTACATTGAACGTAGATTGCTGCGCGGTAATCGAGCAGCAGTTCCAGGTATAGCCGATCGTCGCGGTCGAGCTGATGAGCGCACGATTGCTACCGGCAAACGAGTGCTTCTGAAAATCAAAGAAGAGCGAGAGACCGCCAAACAATCCCTTCTCGCGATTGCCGAGAAAGACTGAAGGGCTCCATTGCGAACCGCGGAGCGTGCCCGGTTCCTTCCCATTCGCGTCGGCAAACTGGCGCAGCGACGGCACCAGCTCGACCGCCCGCGTGTAATAGAAAGACGAGAACGCCTGCACCAGCGCGCGATTCAATCCGAAGGTCGCCGACATGGCGCGCAATCCCCCGCCCCGTGTGTCGATGTCGCTACGAAAGTCGGCGAGCAAATTCTCGCTGGGCCGATAACGAACCTCGACGTTCAGAGGAGAAAACTTACGCGGCACTGCACCATAACTAAATCCGGAAAAGGTATCGAGTGGATAAAATTGATTGCGCCGGCCTGGCTGAAGCGCGCCGCCAAAGTATGGGTCAAAGAAATACTTGCCGCGAATCGTGATGGTCAGCGCTTCGTACGGCTGGGTCGCCAGCGGCGATTTCTTTCCTCTGGCCACGCGCTCGGCTTTCTGGCCGACCGTCTCAGTAGATCGGCGCGTATAGAACCGGTTCGAGATGCCGTATTCCATCTCGTTCGTGTCGGCGATCGCGTCGACGTAATCAAAACGCAGAATGTCGTTAAAGTTGTCGATGCCGGCAATGCGCCGATAGATCAAATACGGTTCGATCACGTGTCGAAACCGCACTGAGCCGTCGCCGCGGCGAAAGTTTCGGGCCAGGGCCGGCGGGCGAACGTCCAGCTCAAACTCGCCATAGCCGCGCACTACGTCGCGGGGCGAGACCAAACGCGTCGTCGGGTCGACCGAATTTGAATAGTAAGTCGCGCGCGCGCCGGCCGTCGCGGTCACCGTCCAACCGGCGAGATTCAGCGGGATCGAAACGTTGGGATGAAAGTCGAAGCGCTGGACTATCGAAGGCGTGATGATCGGATCGCGGCCGGTCTCGGCCCGAAAAGTCGCCAGGTCAGCCGCCGTCTCTTTACGGCTGACGCCTTCCACTCCGCTTTCAAAAGAAAAGTAGATCGGAACTTTCTCGAACCAGCGCAAAGGCGCGGGCCGCCGATCAAGGGTGACGCTCGGCAACTCGCGGATGCGAATCTGGGAATTCTGCAAAGATGTCGCCTGGGTGTTCAAACGGAAATTGAAACTGTAGGCGTTATAGTTCTTGTTGATGAAAACCTGCGAGCGCTCTTCCGGTGAAATCGCCTGCTGAATCGAGTCCGAAAAGATCTGGCGAAACGCCAGGTTGGAAGTGATGTTGACATCGGCAGCCGCCAAAAATCCGTTGGGAAAATAGTGTACTGCGTCGATGTAGAAGCTCGAGCCGCCCTGGTCGGGATGCTGGGCGTCGGCTTTCGCTCCGAAGATGCGATCCTTGACGATGTAGAAGCCCAGGTTAAAGAACGAGCGCGAGTTTGCGCGCGTGCGCAGATCGCCGCCGATGCCCAGACCCCGTTTCGAAAACAAATCGCCGCGCAAGGTGAAGTCGGCCGACCGGCCGAGCGTTAGATAGTAGGCTTCAGAAATCCGAAAGCCCTTCGCGCCCGAGGCGCTAAAGGTCGGCGTCAGGAAACCGGATTGGCGATCGTTGTGCTTGAGCGACAACGACGCATAAGGCAGATAGATGATCGGCACTTTCTTGACGCGGAACGTGGGCGAGGAAAGCTTCACCCGATCGCCGGTTTTGATCCTGGCTCTCCTGGCGTGAAAACTCCACTTGGGCACTTCCTCATCGCAGGCGGTAATCTCGCCATTGATAACGACGATTGTATCCAGGCTAATCTTTTCAATCCGATCGGCAATGAAATACATCCGCGTACCGTCCTGCGTCTGATTCGTATAGCCGGTCGAGTTGATAAAAAAGCCGGTCTTGGTCTTGTAATTCCATTCGGCGCGGCTGCCGGTGATCCGTTGCTGGTCGCCCTGATCAAAAACGACGTTGCCTTCGGCGACGACTTTATTGGTGGCTTCGTAAACGGTGATCTTATCGGCTTGCAGTCGGTAAGTGCCGATGCGCGCATCGACGTTGCCTTCGTCAACTTCGACCAGGGCGCCCTTGGTGCCGGAGACGGTCTTGGTGTTGGCTTCGATGCGCAGCTCGTCGCCGGGCTGAATTACCGGTGGCCTTCCCGTTGCACGCGGCCGCACCGGTTGATCCTGCGTGAGCGGGTTTACGTTCGGCGTGTCGGTGATCGGATTTTCAACTTTGCGATCGACGGGATTGGTTTGCTGCGCGCGCGTGGCGGCAGGGCATACGCAGGTGAGCGCAACGCACGCCAGCAGCGGCAGAATGCGCCTCGCTCGCAACTTGATTGTCGAAGCAGTGCAGCGCACGTTTGAAAGCTGCCAACCTCCGCCCAGCTATAATTAAAGGGGCTATAATCAATCGCGCCTTCTGCAAAGGCGAGAAAGCCCGCAGCAGGCGCGCCGTTTTCACTAACGGAATGCGCCGATGCTAACATGCGCGCGCGACGAGTCACAAGCGAGCCTTGTTTTCCCCTCTCCCATTGGGAGAGGGGTAGGGGTGAGGGCTTACGGCGAGCAAACTTACCATTAGATTTTGATGACCCTCAGGAAGCTTCTAAGAAAATTCGTGTGACAGAACCGCGAGCGATAGAGCCTGTGTGAAAACTGGCATTCAACAAATAGTGTTCGGTCTCAATGGTGCGTTAGTCGGTTTGGGCAGTAGCATTCGTAGCGGGAAGTTGGGCAAGCCAATTCCTTAAGCCCTACAGGGGTTGGCTTTTGCCAGCGAGCTGATCATTTGCTCGACGCCCATTATGTTCAGCACCCGCTTCAGGTTGTAACTGAGAACTGTTAAGCCGGTTTCGGTAGTGACCTTGCTAATACCTTTCAGTAAGAAGAACCCTTGATTCATGCCCCACTTGATCGTGCCGAAAGGATGCTCGGCGAGCGTCTTGCGCTGTTTTAGTAACTGTGGCTGACCACGGATCCGCTCGCGCAGTCTGTCTATCACTCCTTGATCAACCCAACGCTTGATCTTGCGTCCGTACTTGCTGGTGGTGCATTGCGCTCGCAGCGGACATTGGGCGCAAGCCTTGGTAGCATAGACCTTGAACTTTTTGTTTCGCGCTCTGTCGTTGGTCGTCTTGGTCCAGTGCAACTCTTCGCCTTGGGGGCAGACATACAAGTCTCGTTCTTGGTCGTAGCGAAACTGGCTCTGCGCGAAGATGCCCAGGCGCTCGGCCTCTTTTGATTTCGGCACGGACACGAAAGTGGTAATCCCCGCCTGCTCGCATTCCTTTAGCGCATTCCCTTCGTAGTAACCGCCATCAGCCAGGACCGTCAACTCTGCGACCTGCAGCGCCTCCTTCGCTTGGAGGGCCATCACCGCCAACTGGCCCAGGTCATTGCGCTCATTCGTTACTTCGTAGGCGGCTATCAGCTTATGTTTACTGTCCACTGCCGTCTGCACGTTGTAACTCACCTCGCTGCCCTTGGCCGTCTTCATCAACTTTGCTTCCGGGTCAGTCAACGAGACCTGGCTTTCTCCAGTCGCCTCCAACTGCCGCGCTAACTCTTCGTGTTCTGCCAGATACCTTTCCAGCCCGGCGATCTTCTCTTTTAACTGCGCCGCGCTCAGCTCCGGCTCTTCACTTTCGGTTTCATCAGCCACCGCCACCGCCTCCAGGTACTCGCTGATCTTGGCTCGCTCCCGCGCGATTATCTGGCTCAACTTTTTCTTGGTGAAGTTCCGCTCCTTGCTGTTCACCGCTTTGAACTTGCTCCCATCCACCGCCACTATTTCTTTCCCATATAGTCCGGCCCGCAAGCACCAGAGGCGAAACTCCACGACCACTCCTTTGATCCCGGCCCCGTTGTCTTTGCGAAAATCCGCAATCGTCTTGAAATCCGGCCGCAGGTTCTCGCACAACCAAATCACTTCCAGATTGCGATGGCTTTCCCGCTCCAGCTTGCGCGAAGAGCGAATCCCATTCAGGTGGCCCCACAGAAACAGTCCCATCAGCAAGCGCGGGTCGTAACCCGGTCGCCCCGTCCCGGCCGCCTGCCCGCGCACAAACCTCAGCTTCACGAAATCCAGCCGCCCGAGAAAAGCAGCGATTGCACGCACCTCGTTGTTCTCCGCAATGTATTCATCAACCGTGCCGGGAAACAGCACGCTCTGGCTTCGTTCTTTGCCTTTGATGTAACCCATCAGCGTTGCTCAGCGCTCCTTTCTTTATCTCCTTAAGCGCTGCCATTCTACAGCCACACCTCCCAACCTTAATCTCTTTTTTTTACTCTCCTTCCCACCTCGCGTGCTACAGTTTATTCTCACCTTGACTCTTGAGTTTTCACACAGGCTCG
>Ga0137404_10003064_pt1 | contig 11143 bp, 9 predicted proteins | sample CZOMad2_1_16fung_FD_108285 | JGI IMG/M metagenome (GOLD analysis project Ga0137404, IMG submission 108285) | Vadose zone soil fungal communities from Angelo Coast Range Reserve, California, USA - CZOMad2_1_16fungal (Illumina Assembly) | ecosystem: Environmental > Terrestrial > Soil > Vadose zone...
CCTGCGGCTTCCTTCAGATTCCACCTCGCGATGGACACCCTTGCCGTCCGGCTAATGGTTCCCCCTGTCGGGTCCATAGGAGACTTTCACTCCCTAGTAACTGCGCCCTGCCGGGCGCACAAACAAGAACCCCGGGCTTACGCCCGGGGCTACTAACATACCGCCTGCTTCGCAGGCTTGGGTCTTAACGGAGTCCCATTCAAGCGCACTCTAGTACCTAATCCTCACGCTGAAGGCTCCGCTGTTATCGCTAAAGTCGTCATCGTTAATCGCGAGTATCAGGCGCCCGTCGACCGGAATGCTGGAACTCAACTGACTGCCGACCAGATAAGCCGCGCTCAGTTGCCCGTTCGACATCCGAATGTAGGCGATCAGCGCTCCCACGCCGGCGCTGGGAACTGGTCTGGCGTTCACGACTGCTCCGAATCCGCTGGCGCTCGCGCCATCGGGGCCAACCTGGCCGACGCGACGTCCGGCAATTATCGTCCCGCTCGCGGTTATGTTGATTGGATCGCCGGCGCGTACGTCGATTCCGGTATCAAGACTGCGCGACGTGCCCGGCACGCTCACCGTAATTTCCTGCGTACGATTGCGGTTGCGATCGACTTGATCGATCGGGTTCCGGTCGCGCGAGCGAATGCCCGGCTCGCGGCGACGATAATCGGGATTGTCGAGCGCGTTCAGATCGCGTTCGTACTTAATCTGCACCGTGAAGCTGCCGCGCGCGTCGTTGAACGAGCCACGATTGGCAGTGAGATAGAGTCGCCCGTCGCGATCGGCGGTGAACTCGCGGGTAGAACCAAGTTCCATAATCGGCGCGCGTGAATCGTCGCCAATGGCTCCGATCAACTCGCCTTCAGCCGCGCGCGGCAAAGGCGCAGTCGGATCGGTTGAGCGCAGGCCGTCCGGCGTGATGCGGTTGCGCCCAACCATAATCACGCCTGAGGCATTGACCTGAACTTTTTCGCCGCGGCGCAGATCTACTCCCGAATCCATCCAGTTGGAATCCAGCGTCACCTGTACCGAACGAGTTTCGAAACTTGCGTCCTGCAGATTGCGCCCGTCGATCTCTATATGATCAACTTCGATGGGACGAAAGTACTGGATCTCGCCCTCGTTGGACCGGCTCCGGGCAGCGGAATCCGTCGAATACCGTGGCTCGACGCGCACCACGAAGCGCCCGTTAGTAAAGCCCAGCAGCGTACCGCGTATCGTTCGCCCATCCTTAAGATAGACGGTGTCCGCCGCCGCGAAAGTAGCGGCTAACAGCACGATTGTTAAAGCAAGAATGATTTTCCTCATGGTCTTTTCCTTTCAACTGGTACGAAACACTCCGACATCAAATCAACAGATTTGATTGTTCGTCAGACTTCTTCGGGAAGAGAATTAAGCGGGGGATTGCGAGTTTTAGCTTATACCGAAGCACAACGGGGGGCAAGCGAGGGGATATTAAATGAAAAAAGAACGATCCACGAAGAAGCACGAAGGGCACGAAAGAACCAACTTTGCTTCGTGCAACTTCGTGGATCGTTTTCCTCCGGCCGAAACCGAAACAATGAGTCAGATCTAACCCTTCGCCAGCTCATCCGCAATTTCGTTCGCATCGAAAACCTTGCGCAGCACCTCTCTCATCGCGCGCACGTCTACCGAAATCGCGCGGTTGACTGATTCGTCGTAGTTAAAATTGCCCACCAGCGATTGAATATTCCCGTCAAAGATCAGACCGACCAACTCGCCCTTCTGGTTGATGGTCGGCGAGCCAGAGTTGCCGCCGATGATGTCGTCGGTCGAGACGAAATTAAACGGCGTCTTCAGGTCGACGGCTGACTTCTTCTCAATCCATCGCGGCGGCAGATTGTATGGAAACTCGGACTTGAACTGCGTCGCGCGATCATACAGACCACCGAGCGTGGTGAACGGCGCAACTTTCTTGCCGTTCTCCATATATCCTTTGACGGCGCCATAAGAAAGACGCAAGGTGAAGGTCGCATCGGGATAAAGCTTGGTGCCTTCGATCTCGAAGCGCGCGCGCGCGATCTTGCCGTAGTTGGCGCGCTCGACGCCGGTGACTTCGTTTTCGTAACGGGTCCTCATCTCGCGCGCCTTTGGATCGATTAGGCGCGCCAGGACGATCATCGGATCGGTTGAAGCCGCGATCGCCTTGCTGCCACCGGCCGCCAGCTCTCTGCGAACGGCGACGTCTTTCAACTTCGTGCCGTCGATCAATTCGCCGGCCCGGACTTCGGGCGACTTGCCGTTGAGAATCTGCTTGACCAACGGATTATCCGCGCCCAGCAGCTCCACCATGAAGCCGAGCGAATCGGCCAGTTTGAGTTTTTCGAAATCGTCGTGAATCGGCGCCGGCGAGTAGAGCGCCAACTCAAGCGAAGCGCGGCGAGATTCGGTGAACTCGGGCAGCCGCTGGGCGTTTGGTTTCTCGTTCTCAGCCGCTAAACGGACGAGCGTGCGGGCGATGCCAAACGTAGCCGTGTTAAAGCCGTTGCCCTGATCAAAGATTCTTCTTTCACGGAGATAGGCCGGCAGATCCTTGTGCGCTTTAGCAATTGCGGCCACCGCTTCGTTATAGCTTGAATTCTTCGCAAAGGACGCTTCATCTTTCATCTTGCGATCCATCAGCGCGTTATCTTTCAGGCCGGCCAGCTGTCCCCGGTAAACCTTCAGACTATTCTGCACGCTGTTCAATTCATTCTGGGCCTGGCGGGTTTGTTCTTCACCCATCGCCATGTATTTCTTCAACATCGCCTCGCGCCGTTCCAGCAGCCGCAGAATGATCGGAATGCTGGTGTCGCGCAGTTCCTGCAAGTGAGCGACTGTATTCAAACGCGAGGTCGAGCCGGGATGACCCGTGACGAAAACCAGATCGCCTTCTTTCGCGCCCGCCGTCGACCATTTGAAAAAGCTTCCGGGATGAACCGGCTGATCGTTTTCATAGATCCGCACCAGCGCCATATCAATATTAAAGCGAGGGAAATTGAAGTTGTCGGGATCGCCGCCAAAGAAAGCCGCCTGGAATTCAGGGACAAAAACCAAACGAACATCCGTGTATTTTTTGTAGCGATAAAGATTGTATTGCCCGCCCTGGTAAAGCGTCACGACATCGGAACGCAGCCCGGTGGCTTTGGTTGACTCGCCCTCGATCGTCGAGATTTCAGCGCGTCGCGCCGCGAACGCTGCGGCATCGGACATGTCTGCTTTGACTGCGCCGTTCACTCGGCCGGTCACATCCTCGAGGCTTATCAAAACGTTCAGCTCAAGACTTGGCACCTTTATCTCTTCAGCCTGCGTCCGGGCGACAAAGCCTTCTTTCGCGAGGTCTTTCTGCGGCGTGCTTACCTCGGTAACAAAGTCTTCGACGATGTGATAATTAGTCAGCACCAGGCCGTTCGCGGAAACGAACGAGCCCGAACCGCCGCTGTTGAATCGGACCGAAGCCATCTGCACTTTCTTCAGCCATTCATCGGTCACGTCAAAACCATACTTCTTTTTGATTTCGGCGCGGGGCACATTATTGAACGTCCACATGCCTTCGTCCGCGAGCGCGGTAAAATTAAGTGTCTGTAAACTAAACAGCGCCAGTATCAGCGCGCATAAAGTTTTTCTGAATTTCATTTGTGTACCTCGAGAATTCGGTCAACGGGAGAAGGTCTTAGAGCATTTTGCTTTCCAATTGGATGCCTGAGATTAGTAATGGCTCAGCTTGGCCTATGTCAAGCTGAGCCATTCGTGGATGCTTTAAAGTGAGGTCAGTACCGGGAGCGATAGCGACCGGGTGTGCCGACGTCGGGACCTGTGGAGCGTTGCGACCCGGTCGCTACCGCTCCCGGTACAGACTTCATCGCCCGGGCGGGCACGTCCTCTCGGGCTTTCAATCCCGCGAGCCACGATCACGGAGACTGATAAACTCATCGAGGCTCAAATTCGTGTACCCGCGGTCCTTCATTTTTTGTATATAGGGCCCGGTAACCCCATGATCTCGCAGCTTCACGAGTTGTTCCACGGGCACCTTGTCATACCCGAGCTGCCGCAGATCCTTTATGAACTCTGGAGTCACTCCGTGATCACGCATCTCCCTCAGTCGATCCACCGGCAGACGAGAATAACCGAGCGAGTCGAGTTCCTTAATGTACTTCGGGTTTACCCCATGGTCGCGGAGCGTGACCCACTCGTCCAATGAAAGCTGGGGATAACCAGCCGCCACAAACTCGTTTATGAAATCCGGGGTAACGCCATGATCGCGGATCCGGATTAGCCCCTCGGGCTCGAGGTTTTTGTAACCCAGAGCGTTCATCTCTCGAATAAATTTCAAGGTGACGCCGTGGTCTCTCATCTTGACGAGATAATCGACCGTCTTGAGTTGATAGCCGTAAGACTTCAACCCCTGGACATAATCAACCGAGACGCCGTGGTTTCCCATATCAACCAGCTGAGTAAGCGTCGGACGTTCATACCCATCATTTTTGAGTTCATTAATGAGCGCAAAGCCGGTGTCGCTCATGGCGAGCGAAAGCAATTGCTCGTCCGAAGGTGAACCGAAGCCTTGCGCGTTCAACTGAGCGGCGAATGAGCGGTCCGGCGCAAAAATGAAGTGGCCCGATCCGTTGCCGTCCTTGAACCAGCCTTCGAAATTGAAGGCGCCGGCGTCGCGCTTCAGTTGAAACTGCACGTGCGCGCCGCCGGACATCGCCTGTTCACGCGACAGCCCGGACAAAAGCGCGGGGTCAATCGTGAACCCATGGCTACTGTAGCCCGTGCCTTTTTCGCTTCTGCGTTCGTAGCGCAGATCGATATGCACCTTTGTCTCGCCGATCCGGAATTCAATCAGCCACTGTCCGGTGCCCGAATCCTGCGGGTTGGAATAACTGGTATCAGTTACGGGATAGCAGGCCCACAACAGCGCCAACAGTCCCAAAACTGCCGCCAGTCTGATCTGCTTGCTTAATAGTGTTCCACCCAACTGCAAAATTCGCGTGATGTGCTTCATAATCAGGCTCCAGGTTGGTTAAGACAGAACAGTGTTCGTGGCTCTCGGAAAAGTAGACTACCAGTAAGTGACGTCACATTTGAAAAAGTTGCAAGAAAATCCTGAAGCCCTCTCCCGCTGGGAGAGGGTTGGGTGAGGGCTTAACGGGATCGACCGGTAGCAGTTTTAATGTGTTTCGCTAAACACAACTTGAGATGAATTGTCGTCAATCCTCATCGCCAACCCTTTTCCCAGAGATCGTCCCTGGCTAAACACACTTGACGATAAAAAATACTTCACCCTAAGCTACGCACCCTCACCCTAACCCTCTCCCAAAGGGAGAGGGGATAAACAACGGTCTTTACTAAATGATGAGAGCGATTTACGATTCCTCACCAATGGACAACGAACAAATCGCCCGTCGCTTTAATCGCATGGCCGCGCTGATGGAAATTCGTGGCGAAGATTCGTTCCGCCTGCGCTCGTATCGCATGGCTGCTGAGGCGATCGAAACCTGGCCCACTCCGGTTAAGGAGATTGCCAGGAAGGAGGGCGCTGCGGGCCTCCAGGAGATTCCGGGTGTCGGCAAAGCGTTAGCGGGAAAGATTGTCGACCTGGTAGAGCGAGGGACCTTCGACGCGTGGGACAGGTTGACCGCCGAGACGCCGGAAACAGTGTTGGATCTATTGGAGCTGCCGGGCGTCGGTCCAAAAACAGCGGCTATGCTGCATCAGAAATACAAAATCGCTTCATTGGCTGATTTGCGAAAGTTTGTCGCCGGCGGCGGCCTGGAAACCGTCGACGGTGTCGGGCCAAAAACTGCCGAGAGAATAAAGAGCGGCCTGCAACGACATGCAGGCGGCTAGCTTCTTGAACCAGGAAACGTCGAATGTCTTCACCCTTAGTCAGAAGAGCAATTGCGATCTGCGCGGTGTGTTCCTGCTTGCTGGCGCTCGGCTGCTCGACCCTGAAATCTCTGCGCAACGCGGCCCGGCTGCGACAGCAGTTGATCGACAGATATCACGAGCCGGACATCAACGTCCTCCTGCGCGGTGATCGATATCTGGTGATTGCCTTCGTTAACTCGCCGCTCAACAATAAGGATCAGATTGACCGGGCCAGACGCGCCCAGGATGCAGCCACGTTTGCGTTGAAAAACTTTGCGGTAGTCAACCAGATCAACACTGTCGCGGTTAGCTTCGTTGCGTCTGAGGGCCGTCTCTTTGTGCGCAAGACGAGGAGCCTGGGTTTCTTCGTCTTTGACAAAAACGGACTGGCGTTGAATACCAGCGGGACCAGCGAAGATCCCAGCCGGCCTGTGGCCCACTTCAATCCCGCGCGCAATGAAACCGACGTGAGTATTACGCGGCTGCAACTCGAGGGCGATATGAACCACGGCATCGCGCTGGTTCCCCACTTCACCTTCAAAGGCAACGTGCACGATGCGAACCGGATCGCGCCCGACTCGGTGGTCTTTGATTTTGCTTCATACGCCGATCGCAAGACATTTCCGGCCAGCGCGCGGCTCGACATTCTGGGCGATGGGCTCGCAGTGTTCTCTGGCACCGCCACTCTACTCACTCCTCAGGATTCAGGAAGCGAAGACAGCACGGCCCAGTTTCTCACCACCCAAATCCCGTTCGCGCAGTTCGCCAAGATAGGACAGGCGCGCGAGGTAAAACTGAAGCTGGGCAGCAAAGACTTTGTTCTATCCCGGCAGGACATTGACGGTCTCAGGGCCATGAGCGACTACGTTCCCGGCCCGCGTGAATAGGAACGAGACTGAAGCACCGACGGGTAGAGGGTCAGTTTGCCTCCCTCTCCCTTTGGGAGAGGGCCGGGGAGAGGGCGTAGTACGGCAGGCTCGAAATAATTCACCGGGCTTTAGCCCGTTATCAAGACGAGCCAGTGGTAATTCTTCAACGCCGTTGATGCTGAGAAGAATTCCTGAGCTGATTGCGGGCTGAAGCCCGCAGCAATATTATGGTTGCAGTTTGCGCTCATGCCCTCACCCCAACCCTCTCCCAACGGGAGAGGGAGTCAAACTAACCCACTACCCCGAACCGTTATCTCTTGCGCCGGGGCCTTTACTGGGCCTACAATGCGCTCATCAGTACAGACTGCCTGGCTTTGCGCGGCGTCTCCCCTTTTTCTTTAACGTCTTTCTTTGAAAGTGAAAACTGCGTCGGCTGCTCTTCGTAAGTAAGACGCAGACTCGTGTGGACCAGTGAAGGTGAATCCTTTTCGGGACGAGATCTATCCGAGAACCGCCCTACTGTGTCAACCGGACGTCTGCTGCTCGAGCCTCCGAATCTTCATCCCGACGCCTCGCCACAGACAGGGGGGTTCTCAATGAAATCGCGTCACCATGCAGTATCGGCCGTCCTGGTTACCTGCATGATCCTGGCCGCCGCCTTCGCGGCGTCTCAGTTCGCCACCGCGCAACAGAAGCCGGAAGATAAACCGGCTCAGCCGGCGGAGAAGAAAGACCTCTTAACCGTCGAACCTGCGGCCAGACCAACACCGCCAGAGACCACTTCGCCAAAGAAGTCGCCGCAAGCAGCTACTAAGATCCAACTGCCCGGTGGTGAAGTCGATGATCAGAAGCCGATCATGACCAACACCGATCTCATCACGTTCACGGTTACGGTGACTGATATTTACGGACGTTTTGTTTCAGGCCTGGGCAAGAACGCCTTCACCATTCTTGACGACAAGAACGCACAGGACATTACGTTTTTCAGTGACGAAGATTCGCCGGTTTCAGTCGGCATACTCTTTGACGTGTCCGGCTCGATGGGCGGTGATAAGGTAAGACGCGCGCGCGACGCGCTGGCCCACTTTGTCCAAACCAGCCACGACCGGGACGAGTATTTTCTGATTGGCTTCAATTCGCGAGCGCAACTGCTGATGGATCGAACGCGCGACGGAAACGCCGTGCTCGACAAACTGACCTTTGTGCAGACGAAGAATAACACCGCGCTTTACGATGCCTGTTATCTCGGCGTCGAGCGGGTACAGCGCGGCACGCATCCCAAGCGCGCGCTGCTGCTGATTAGTGACGGACAGGACAACAACTCACGCTATACGTTCAACGAACTGCGACGAGTTCTGAAAGAATCAGACGTCGTGCTCTATGCCGTCGGGATTCTTGGCGGCAGCGACGCCGGCAGCTCGCTGGGCATGGAAGGGCAAGGCATCATGGACGATCTGGCCGGGGTTTCGGGCGGCAAGGCTTTTTATCCGCGCTCAGCGGCAGAGATGGACGACATCTTCGAACAGATTGCGCTCGAACTGCGTCACCAGTATTCCATCGGCTACCGGCCGCCGAACTTTGTCAGCAACGGAAAGTGGCACCGCATCAAGATCAAGGTTGACCCACCGCGCGGTTTGCCGCGCCTGTTCCCGCGCTATAAAGAAGGCTACTTCGCGATCGCCAACCCCAAGTGAAGCATAGTGTCAGGAGCCCGCGCGTCAGCAAGGGCAAGCTCTGAAACGGAGCCCTCCCTGACGGTTGGGCTTCTGACACCATCTCTCATGCTTGACCCGATCGGCAACGCCAGGGCAGCTTCCCTGCATCATTAGAATGCGCTGGCACCGGCTGCTTTAATTGATTTGACCTGCGCCTACTCCTTGAATCGCGAAAATCGTTTGACATTGGGCTTTTACTCATAGAAGGTTTAGTAGTAATGAGACTTCGTACTTTTAATTTCTTCCGAGCACGGCGCGGCCTGCTGGTGCTCCTCCTTGGCATAACTGGAGCGTTTTCGCTCTTGATCACGGGCGCCGGCAGGGCGCAACAACCAGTCGATTCGCGGCCGCGAACGACCAGCGCGGCGACGCCGACGCCCATCCCCCAGACAGGCCCGGGCCGCCGCATCGCACCGCAACTGGGCGAACCGCCGCCGCCGCCAGTGCTGAAACCAAAGCCGACGCCCACGCCTGATCCAACTACAGCGGAAATTGACGAAAACAGCCGGCTGATCATGAACACCGAGCTGGTGACCCTGCATGTGCGCGTCATCGATCGCAACAATCATCCGATCAACAACGTGCAGAAGGATGAGTTCAGGATCATGGAAGACGGCGTGGCGCAGCCGATTTTTTCCTTCACGCGCGAAGAAGTTCCAGTCATGTACGGCTTGGCCGTAGACACTTCCGGTTCGCTGCGGCCGGCCTTTGAACAAGTCATCAACGCGTCGAAGGCGATCATCAATAGCAACAAGCGCGGCGACGAAACTTTCCTCGAACGCTTTATCAGCAGCGACAAGATCGAGACGGTCCAGGATTTCACCGCCAGCAAAGACTCGCTCATGGATGGCCTCGATAATTTATATATCGAAGGCGGACAAACGGCCGTGATCGATGGTGTATATCTGGCCGCCGAGCATGTCGCTGAATACAAGAAGAGCGGCGATGACGATCGCCGGCGGCGGGCCTTGATCGTCGTTACTGACGGCGAGGACCGCGCCAGCTATTACAACGAACTGCAACTGTTTCAGCGTCTGCGCGAAGAAGACGTGCAAATCTTTGTAATTGGATTCGTGAACGAGCTGGAGGCTGACAAGGGCCTGATTCGCAAGAGCCCGCGCGAAAAGGCCGTTATCCTTCTCAACAGGCTCGCGAGCGAAACCGGTGGACGCGCTTTCTTTCCTAATTCAATTTCCGAACTGCCTGAGATAGCCAACGAAATTGTACGCGATCTGCGGACCCAGTACGTCGTCAGCTACGACCCGACCAACAAGGCCCACGACGGCACCTTCCGTTCGATTAAGGTGATGGTCGCCGACGGTCCGGGTCAGGGCAAACGCATTGCGCTCACGCGCTCGGGACGTACTGCGGGACAGGGCGCTACGGCAAGGCCGGCCCCAAAAGCGGTCGGCACGCCGGCAAATAACAATGCGCGTCAACCGTCCAACAACCCGGCGCGAAAATCTCCATAGTTGGTTCAGCGTATCAACTTTCGGCATGAGGTCAGTACCGGGAGCGGTAGCGACCGGGTCCCTCCTTGCAATCTCGATTCGCATGACATGCTGAGACCCGGTCGCTACCACCACCCCACGCGGGCTGCCCGCGCGGGGACCCCGGTCCGCTCCCGGTACTGACCTCATTACACAACATATAATACAATGCGACTGCTCTTATGCAGCCCTTTACACCCGTGAGGTAACCCGAATGCCCTGTGACCCCAGTTTTCTCGCGAGCATCAAGATGTTCGAGTTGTTGAATGAAGACGATCGCGTCGCGCTCGCCGCAGTTGTAGATGAATTGAAAGTGCCTGGCGGGCACACCCTCTTTCAAGCCGGAGATCCCGGCGATTCTCTCTTCATCGTTCAGTCTGGACAAATCGAACTCTTTATCAAAGACACGGCGGGCCAGAAGATTGTGCTGACCACGGCCGAACAGGGTGACATGTTTGGCGAACTGGCGATGCTCGACACCGGCCCGCGCACGGCTACAGCCCTGGCGATCGAGGAGAGCGAGGTGCTGGTCCTTGATCGCGGCGACCTGATCCTGCTGTTTGGGCGAAAGCCAGAGGCCGCCCTCCACATGCTCGCTGCTTTAAGCGGTCTCACGCGCAAAGCTGATGAACTGTTGCGCACGCGCGTGTCTCGCAATGTCAACGAAGAGATGGAGGAACACTTTAGTTTCCTGGAACGAATTGCCGATTGGCTCGCCTGGTTCAGCGGCAGCATGCCGTTTCTGATCTCGCATACTTTCTGGTTCATTATTTGGATTTCACTCAACACGTTTATCCTGCGTGACAAGTCATTCGATCCGTTTCCGTTCGGCCTGCTCACGATGATCGTTTCGCTGGAAGCAATTTTCCTCGCCTGCTTTGTGCTGATCAGTCAGAACCGCCAGGCGCAAAAAGACAAAGTGCGCGCCGACATTGAGTATGAGGTGAATATCAAAGCCGAACTCGAAGTCGCCCACTTGCACGAAAAGACTGACCGGATTTATGAAAACATGATGGCGAGGTTCGAAAGAGTAGAAAAGGGACTGGCTTCGAGGTAGCGAGAGCCATCCGGTTTTGCAGGGCCAGTGAGCTTTGCCTCAAAAGTCGGAACTAGCTCGAGGCAGGAGTGTTTTGCTTCGTGTTGGTTAGTGTGACTTCGTGGATCGTCCTTAGTTTTCCGGACAAAAGAAACGATCCACGAA
>Ga0137404_10003067_pt1 | contig 11137 bp, 10 predicted proteins | sample CZOMad2_1_16fung_FD_108285 | JGI IMG/M metagenome (GOLD analysis project Ga0137404, IMG submission 108285) | Vadose zone soil fungal communities from Angelo Coast Range Reserve, California, USA - CZOMad2_1_16fungal (Illumina Assembly) | ecosystem: Environmental > Terrestrial > Soil > Vadose...
GGGCAAGACCATGACCGAAATCGTCGGCTCGGTGCAACGCGTTTCCGACATCATCGGCGAGATCACCGCCGCGTCGGCTGAACAGAGCGACGGCATCGGCCAGGTGAATGCGTCGGTGACGCAGCTCGACCAGATGACCCAGCAAAACGCAGCGCTGGTCGAAGAATCGGCGGCTGCCGCGGAAAGCCTGAAGGGCCAGGCGCAGCAATTGGCGCAGATGGTCGGCATGTTCCGCCTCGGCAACGAAACCGGGTTCGGCGCCGGCGCAGCGAGCCATGCACCGGCCAAGGCGGCAAGCGCCAAGCCGGCGTCCAAACCCGCCGCGAGCAAGCCTGCCGCGGTGTCCGCACCGCGCCCCAGCGCTTCAAAGCCGGTGGGCGCCACGCCTCACAACGATGAGTGGGAAAGCTTCTGAGCTTTCCATCCTTTGACTGGGCCCGCCATGAACATCCACACGCTGAGCATCCGAACCAAGCTCCTGGGCGGCTTTGTCCTGGTCCTGGTCATTGCTCTGGGCCAAAGCCTGTTGTCGATCCAGCGTCTGAGCGCCGTGAATGACAAGTCGACCGACATCACCCAGAACTGGCTGCCCAGCGTGAAACTGGCCAGCGCCATGAGCGATGACCTGTCCGAAGCGCGCATCGCCCTGTTCAAACTGCTGCTGATCGAGAACCCGATGGCCGTCGACGCCGTCGAGGCGGAGATGAACCAGGTGGTGGCCAAGCTGGACAAGCACCGTGCGGCCTATGCCAAGGACATCAGCAGCCCCGAAGAAAAATCGCTGTACGACCAGTTCGAACATCAGTTGACAGAGGCACTGGCCCTCAACCCGTCGCTGTTCAAGGCGATGCGTGAGATGCGCACCGACGAAGCCCGGCAAATGGGCACGGGCAACGCTGCCAAGCTGTACGCCGAAGCCAACGGCTCGCTCGAAAAACTCAGCGAGCTGAATGCCAAGGGTGCCAACGAAGCCAGCGCCGCGGCCCAATCGGTTTATGTGCAGGCCCGCGCCGTGCTGCTCGGCGGCCTGCTGGTCATGATCGTGATCGGGCTGGGCATCGGCTGGGTCATGTCGCGCAAGCTGACACGGGCCGCATCGCAAGCGGTGCAGGCGGCAGAAAGCATCGCCGAGGGCGATCTGAGCCAGACCATCACCGTCACCAGCCAAGACGAAATGGGGCAATTGCTGGATGCGCTCAGCCGCATGCAGGCCAAACTGCGCCAGACCGTTTCCGGCGTGCGCCAGAGCGCGGAGAGCGTGGCCACGGCCAGCGCCGAGATTTCTCAGGGCAACAACGACCTGAGCCAGCGCACCGAACAACAAGCCAGCGCGCTGCAAGAGACCGCAGCTTCGATGGAAGAGCTTTCCAGCACCGTCAAACAGAACGCCGACAACGCGCATCAGGCCAACCAGTTGGCCATGAAGGCGTCGACCGTGGCCATTTCCGGCGGCGAGGTCGTGAACCGCGTGGTCGAAACGATGAAGGGCATCAATGATTCGTCGAAGAAGATCAGCGACATCATCAGCGTGATCGACGGCATTGCCTTCCAGACCAACATCCTGGCGTTGAACGCCGCAGTGGAAGCGGCACGCGCCGGCGAACAGGGCCGCGGCTTCGCGGTCGTGGCCAGCGAAGTGCGCGGCCTGGCGCAGCGCTCCGCCGAGGCCGCCAAGCAGATCAAGACGCTGATTTCCAACAGTGTGGACCGTGTCGAGCAAGGCAGCCAGCTGGTGGACCAGGCGGGCGTGACGATGCAGGACGTGGTGGCATCGATTCGGCGCGTCACCGACATCATGGGCGAGATCAGCTCGGCCAGCCTGGAGCAATCCGCAGGTGTAGGCCAGGTTGGCCAAGCGATCACCCAGATGGACCAGGCCACGCAGCAGAACGCCGCCCTGGTCGAACAAAGTGCCGCCGCGGCCGAAAGCCTCAAGGGCCAGGCCCAGCAACTGGTCGGTGCCGTCGCGGTGTTCAAGCTCGCCGGAGGCGGTGATTTGTCAAACTTTGCCAGCAAGGCGCCCAGCGTCGAACGCCGCTCGCCGCAGCGTGCGACCAATGTGGCTCGCTTGCCGATCAAACCCAAAGCGGCTGCGGCGAAACCGGCCCAGCACGCACCCGCCGCCGCCAAAGCCGGTGCAAGCACCGGCACGGACAACTGGGAATCCTTCTAGGACCTCGGCGGATCGACTTGCCGGGTGGCCCGGGATCTTGGGCCAGCGCGTTTTTCGGGGCCGCAGAACGCCATGGATCACCAGGCCACGAGTTGGTGGCAACATACGGCGCCTCGGCGCACTGCAACAGCCACCCCCTGTCTGCGGCGCCACCGGTGTTCGTTGCGACTGCGTGTGAAAGGATCTCTCGATGGCCAAGCACTTCGGCCGCCTGTGCCTGCTGGCCCTGCTGGCCCTGCTTGCGGTGGCCTGGTACACGACCGCATCAGGCTGGGACGACAACGCCACGCCGGCCGAGGCCGTGGCGATGGTCAAGCGCGGCGTGGCCTACATCAAGGCCCAGGGGAAAGCGCAGGCGTATGCCGAAATCAACGCCCGGCCGGGCCTTTTTACCGACCGCGACCTGTACCTGGTGGTCTACGGGATCGACGGCATTGTTCGGGCGCATGGCGCCAATCCGCAGATGATCGGCAAGAACATGCTCGATTTGAAGGACATCGACGGCAAGGCCTTCGTGCAGGAGCGCGTCGACTTGGCCCGTGCCAACGCCAGTTTCTGGCAGACCTACAAGTTCACCAATCCCGTCAGCAAGAAGATCGAATCCAAAAGCGCCTACTGCGAGCGGCTGGGCGATGTGGTGGTGTGCGGCGGCGTCTACAAATAGCGCCGGCCGCTGCTCCTGTCCTGTCCCTTTTTCCCGGGACGGCTTGGTTTGCGCGGCAAATGCCGGGTTCTTCCGCATCAAATCGACCCTTCAGTTTGCTGCTGAGGCGCCGATAGTCTTGTAGCAAGCCGTTCCCGGCATTCACCGAGAGGAATTCACATGGACATGATTCACGAAGCCGCCCACGTTGCCCGCCATGAAGCGGCCCGTGCTGCGCTGGTTTCCCAGTCGGGCAGCGAATACCTGACCTTTCGTCTGGGTGGCGAAGAGTACGGCATCGACATTCTGAAGGTGCAGGAAATCCGCTCCTACGAAATGCCGACCCGCATCGCCAACGCGCCGCCGTTCGTCAAGGGCGTGGTCAATCTGCGCGGCGTCATCGTGCCGATCGTCGACCTGCGTTTGAAGCTGGGTTGCGAAACCGCCGAGTACAACAGCTTCACGGTGGTGATCGTTCTCAACGTGCGTGGCCGGGTGGTGGGCGCGGTGGTTGATTCGGTCTCGGACGTGCTGGAACTGAGCGCCAGCTCGATCAAGCCGGCACCTGAAATGGCTTCGGCGGTGGACACCTCGTTCATCACCGGCATCAGCAGCGTCAATGACCGCATGTTGATCATGATGGACATCGAGTCGCTGATGGCGAGCCCAGAGATGGGGTTGATGGACGACAAGCACTGAGATTGCTTGGTAGGGGATGGGGATGAAGGCGGCCTGAGGGTCGCCTTTTGCTTTTATGTTTTCTTCACACTGCGTGAGGCGGCGTCGGGTCTCGCCCCGACAGGCGAGTAACTTTGGTGTTCGCATAACTTCGCTGCGCGAAGTGAGCGAACCCCCGCTGCGCGACCTTCTGTCTTGCCAGAAGAAAGTCACCAAAGAAGAGGCGCCTAACACCAGCTGATTTGGCCGGTTGCTTTCGGCTACAGGGCGTGTTCAATGCGGCCGAGCCAAAACCCACCGCCTGAAGATCTAGCCTTGGGAAAACTTCTCGCTCCGGACCGGCCGAGTTGGCCCGAAGCGAAGCGAGACAAAGCGTGTGGCACGCTGAATCGTGGGGCGAGCCGCTGAACGTCCTTTGTAGCCGCAGCGTGACGCCCAAATGGCTGGTGTTCAGGGCCTCTTCTTTGGTGACTTTCTTCTGGCCCTGCAGAAGAAAGTTACTCGCCTGTCGGGGCGAGTCCCGACGCGGTCTCACGCAGTGAAGAAGAAAAAAGTTACCCGCCCACCGGGGCGAAACCTGGCGCGGTCTCACGCAGTGAAAAGAAAGAAGAACAAACACCAAAGCAAACACCCTAAAACCGCGGAATATCCGCAAACGCCAACAGCCCACGCTTCACATGCATCTTCCCGTACTCCGCACACCGCTGCAGAGTCGGAATCACCTTCCCCGGGTTCAGCAACCCGGCCTCGTCGAATGCATGCTTCACCCCCAGCATCTGCGCACGTTCCTGCGCCGAGAACTGCACGCACATCGAAGACAGCTTCTCGACGCCCACGCCATGTTCACCGGTGACCGTCCCACCCATCGCAATGCTGGTCTCCAAAATATCCTGGCCGAACAACTCGCAGCGGTGCATCTGATCGGGATCGGAAGCGTCGAACAAGATCAACGGGTGCAGGTTGCCATCCCCGGCATGAAACACATTCGCGCAGCGCAGCCCGTACTGGGTCTCCATCTCGCGAATCGCCAACAGCATGTCCGCCAACCGCCGCCGCGGAATGGTCGAGTCCATGCACAGGTAGTCGGGGCTGATGCGGCCGCTGGCCGGAAACGCGTTCTTGCGGCCGCTCCAGAACCTGAGCCGCTGCGTTTCGTCCTTGCTGACCTCGACGCGCGTGGCGCCGGAGCCGACCAGCACGTCGAGCATGCGGCCGATTTCTTCGTTCACTTCTTCGAGCGTGCCGTCGCTTTCGCACAAAAGAATCGCCTCGGCCGTGCGGTCGTAGCCGGCCTGGACATAGTCTTCGGCCGCGGCGATCATGGCCCGGTCCATCATCTCCAGCCCGGCCGGAACGATGCCGGCGCCGATCACGTTGGCGACCGCATCGCCGGCGCTGCGCAGGTCGGCGAAGCTGGCCATGATGCAGCGCGCCAGCACCGGCATGGGCAGCAGCTTGACCGTGACCTCGAGCAGCACCGCGAGCATGCCCTCGCTGCCGATCAGCACGCTCAGCAGATCGAGGCCGGCAACGTCGAGTGCCTCGGAACCGAATTCGACCGCCTCGCCGCGCATCGTGAAGCCGCGCACGCGCATCACGTTGTGCAAGGTCAGCCCGTACTTCAGGCAGTGCACGCCGCCCGAGTTTTCGGCCACGTTGCCGCCGATGCTGCAGGCGATCTGGCTGCTCGGGTCGGGTGCGTAGAACAGGCCGAACGGCGCCGCCGCATCGCTGATCGCCGCGTTGCGCACGCCGCATTGCACACGTGCCGTGCGCGCGAGCGGATCGAGCTTCACGATCTTGTTGAACTTGGCCATGCTCAGCGTGACGCCCTGGCCGTGCGGCAAGGCGCCGCCGCTCAAGCCGGTGCCGGCGCCGCGCGCCACCACCGGCACGCCGAGGCGCTGACAGGCTTTCAGCAGCGCCGCGACCTGAGCCTCGGTTTCCGGCAAGGCCACTGCGAGCGGCTGCTGGCGGTACGCGGTGAGGCCGTCGCATTCGTAGGGCACGGTGTCTTCGCGCTGCCACAGCAGCGCATGGCCAGGCAGCAGCGGCTTCAACGCGGCAACCACCTCGGCTTGGCGAGCCGTGCGGTCCACAGGCGCCAGCGCTTCGAGGGAGGCGGGTGAGTTCATGGGGGTCGGGGCTCAGACTCTCAGCCGGCAAAGACCGTCAACACGCCGGTGTAGCCATACAGGTGGAGGCGTGCAATTTCGCCGGCGGCGAAAAAGCCGACCAGCGGCACATCGCCGAGCGCGTGGCGAATGATCGCCAGCTCGGCCGACGGCGCACCGAAGTGCGGGCCGCCGCGGCCGGTGCAGCTGACGTACACCGCGCCGGCAATGCGCCGCGCCGGGTGCGGCGCGCCTTCGGCCGGGTTGCCGTGCAAGGCCAGCGCAGTTTCCAGCGGCAGGGTTTCGGGTTCGAGTTCTTCGCGGATCTCGCTGCAGATGCGCACCAGGTCGCGCCGCGCGGCCTGCGTGTCGCGGCTGCAGAACGCGAGCTGCATGCCGGCCTTGATGCGGTCGCTGACCGCCACACCGCGCTGCTGCGGGTCGATGCCGACCAGCTGGCGCACGCGGGTGTCGGTGCCGAACTGGCCCGGGCGCGACAGCAGGTCGTCGCTGCCATCGCTCAAGCCCACCAAGGTCTGGCGCAGCTTGGGCAAGGCCTGACGCGGCTCGCTTTCGTCGACGTCCAGATCGCGCAGCAGGCAGTCGAGCGCGGGCTCGCCGTCGAGTTCGGAAACGATGTTGCGTTCGCCGCGCGTGATGCGCCGCACCGGGCCGACCGGCTGGCGGCCTTGTGTGACGCGCGACACCAGCGTCACTGCGGGGCCGAAGGCAACCCCCGACAAACCGCCTTCAAACACGCCGTTGGCAATGTGCAAGCTGCGCGTGCGCGCCGAAGCCAGGCCGCCGAACAGGTAGCCGGTCTGGGTGCGGCCGCTCATCTCGGCGACCAGTTCGCCGAGGTCGGCGGTGGACGGGTCGGCATGCACTTGTGCGGTGTTGGCTGAAAAACCGCTGTCGGCATGGCCCAGCGGGTGGGCGCCGGAAAACACCTGGAACTGGTCCCGCGGCACATCGGACAACATCAGCGCCAGCGCCGGCTCGTCGAAGTACTCGACGCCGTTGGCGGCAATGCCCAGGCCCACCGCACCGACCCAGGCGACGCCGGGCCAGCGCTGGTTCAGCTCGGCCAGCAGCGCGTGCGCATGCGGCGCGTAGTGGTCGGTGATGTAGACCCAGCCGAGCGTCGGTGCGTCGATGTGGGTGGCACTGCGGTCGCGTCGCTGCGCATCGATTTGTGCGCCGGCCAGCGCCAGCGCCATCTGCCAGTCGGGATGCGTGACGTGCGCGTGGACGAAGAGTTTCATGCTCGCGCCGTGCCGCAGTCCAGGTGCCGGCGCCGACTCACTTGCTGCGCTTGGCGGCCGCGCGTTGCTGCGCGGCGCGGGCGGCGGTGCTGCGCTTGGCGGCGGCCGGCTTGACGCCGGCGTCTTTCTCGTCGGGGCGCGCCGCTGTCTTGGCCGACGCCTTGGCCGATGCGGCCTGGTCCTTCAAGGCGCTGCTGGCCAGCTCGGTGAATTGATGCGTCAGCGCGCCCCACCACTGCATCGGGTCGACCAGCGGCGCGTCCGAGGTCTTGGCGGCCGCGGGCGCCGCCTCTTGACCGGCCTTTTCGCCGGCCTTCTTTTTGTCGGCGGCAGCCGGCTCCGTGCCGGGCATGCGGATGTTCAACGAATCGCGCAGGTCGCCCATGTGCACGTTCATGGTCTTGAGCGTGGACAAGGTCATGCGCTGGACTTCGAGCGCCTGGATGGTGGTGGCCAGCAGGCGGCTGTTTTGCTCCAGCCAGAACTGCACGGTGCGCAGTTCGTCGATGCGTTTTTCGAGCTCGTGCGGATCGAGCGTCGGCGCAACCCAGTGGCCGATGTTCGGCAAGGCAGACCCGGCGTTCTGCACCAGGCCTTGCAGAAAGTCGAACCCGGGAGCGAACTTGTTGAAACCTGGAGCGTCGGTCATGGTGGATTCCAGCAGCGAAGAAAACCTCGGTGGACGATTGTGCCTGCGCGGGTGTTCAGTGCTCGAAATCCACACGCTCGACGCGATAGCCGCGCTGCGCCATCAGCCAGGGCAGCGCTGCCGGCCCGGTCATGTGCAGGCTGCCGACGGCGGCGAACACGCTGCGGCCCTCGGCGTGCAGGGCATCGATGCGATCCGCCATGCCGGGGTTGCGGTCGTCGAGCAGGACTTTGAATTCGGCACGTTCTGCATCGGTGTTCAGGCAGTCGCACCACTCGGCATAGCGCGAGAGTTCATCGAAGCGGCCGTCGGCCCAGACCTTGGCCACCCTCAACAGCATCGTGCGCGCCTGGCCGCGCTCGAGTTCGCGCAGCGTCTTGTCGACCCCTTGCTGCAACTCTTCGGCATGGCCTCCGACCAGCAGCTTGAGCTGCAGATCGACGCTTTCCAGCGATTCGATCGGCTTGTGCAGGTCTTGCGCCAGACTGGCGTACACGGGGTCGATGCCATAGGCCGGATCGAGGCCGTCACGCCGGGCCGCCAGCGTCAACAGGCTGATGGACAAGGCTTCGGGTGCCAGGCTGTCCATCAAGGCAGCGGGCAGGCAGGCCGCCTTGATCTGGGCTCGCAGGCGATGGGCCAGCTTGGGCGGCAATGCGGGGCTGTCGGGCCGGGCCGCCATGCCGCTTTGCAACGCACCCATGACGGCGCTATCGCTCAGGTCGAGTTCGAGCGCCACCACGTCGCTGGCACGCAGCGCATCGGTCAGGACCGGGCCGGGGAACATCCAGGCGACACGCCCCACGTGAATGGTGCCGTACAGGTAGGAGGTGCGGCCGTCTTTGCTGATGCGCCACAGGAAGCCGCGGTCGCGCGCGTCGCGCATGCCGGCCTCGAGCTGCTCCGGCGAAAGCGGCTGGGCCAGCGGCGGGCAGCGGGTCTGGGCCGCGGCAGCGTGCGCTTTTTGCGCAGGCGGCCCGGCCGCGGCAGGCAATGCGCCGCCGAGGGCCAGCAGCAAGGCCAGGCTCAGGACGAACCCGCATGACACAAGCGATGAACGCATGGCAGAGGTCGCGAGGGGTTTCATGGCCGCAGCTTAGCCGGCCGCTTCACGGCAGTCCGGTCTTGGGCGCGCGCAGATCGATGCTCATCACGCCCTGATGCTGCTGCCAGCGCAGCTTGCTCAGCACATCCATGCCCAGCAGCGGCTGTTCGTCGTCGAGCCCGCGCAAGGCAGCGATGTGCATGCGCTCGACTTTGACGCCGCCGTTCAGCGACAGGTTGGCCTGCACCACGCTGGCGTCGACCGTGCCGCCGGCCGTATGCGATTGCACCTGGCCGATGACCTTCAGGCCGAGCTGCGTGGCCAGGGCCTGCGACATGGCCGTGCCGGTGGCGCCGGTGTCGATCAGAAAGTCGACCGCCCGGCCGTTGATCCGGCCGGGCCAGTGGTAGTGGCCATCGGCACCGCGGCGGATCTCGATCACGTCGCCTTGCGCCTGGAAGCGCGCCTGCTGCTGTCGGCGCTCCCACGCCTGAAACCCCAGAAACACCAACAGCCCGGCAACCAGCCAGACGGTAACGACCTTCAGCGTGTGCGGCATGTCCGACATGAATCGCAGTGTCGCAAAAAAAAATGGGCGGGCGCCGCATCCAAACGCCGGCTCGCCTCGTCTTGAAAGAAGCACCGCATTTGACGCTGCCCACACCGCCGGTCCGCCGAAGCGGCCGAACCCAACCTTGAAAGGATTCTCACCATGAACCGCTCTCACCTCCTCTGCGCTGTCGTGTCTGCCGCTGCCGCCCTGGCCAGCCCTTGGGCCGCTGCGCAAACCACCAACCAGAACGGCCTGTTGCGCGACAAGGAAGGCAAGACGCTGTACGTGTTCGACAAGGACGCCGGCGGCAACAGCAATTGCTATGACGGCTGCACCGCCATGTGGCCGCCGTTCCTGGCCAAGCCGGGTGCGCAGGCCAAGGGCGACTTGACGCTGCACGCCCGCAAGGACGGCCAGCAGCAATGGGGGCTGAACGGCAAGCCGCTGTACTACTTCGCGGCCGACGCCAACGTGGGCGACGCGACCGGCGACGGCAAGGGCGGCGTGTGGCACGTGGTCAAGCCCTCCGCTTCGAGCGGCGCAGCCGCCACCTCGTCGACCGGGTCTTCCCCGTACGGCAGCTATTGAGCGCTGAGGTCGGCCGCACCGGCCGGCTTCACAGACGGCGACACGGTCTGGTCGATGGCGCCGAAGACGCTGGCACCGTCCGCAGTCTTGACCTCGATGCGGATGGTGTCGCCGTAGCGCATGAACTCGGTCTTGGCGGCGCCGCCCTCGATCATTTCGATGGCGCGCTTTTCGGCAATGCACGAATAACCGCGGCTCCGGTCCTGGTTGCTGACGGTGCCGCTGCCGACGATGCAGCCGGCGCGCGCGTTGCGCGTCTTGCACAGGTGGGCGATCAGCTCGCCGAAGTGGAAGGTCATTTCCTTGCCGGCGTCGCACAGGCCCACGCGCTTGCCGTTCCAGGTGCTTTGCACCGGCAGGTGCAGGCGGCCGCCTTGCCATGCGGCGCCGACCTCGTCCAGCGTGACGGCCACCGGGCCGAACGCGGTGGCCGGCTTGCTTTGAAAGAAGCCGAAGCCCTTGGCCAGCTCGGCGGGAATCAGCTGGCGCAGGCTGACATCGTTGACGAGCATCAGCAAGCGGATGTTCTCGAGCGCGTCTTGCGCCGACGCGCCCATGGGCACGTCACCGATGACCACCGCCAGCTCGGCCTCGAAATCGATGCCCATTTTTTCGCTCGGCACCCGGATGTCGTCGCAGGGCCCGAGAAAATCGTCGCTGCCGCCCTGGTACATCAGCGGGTCGCTGTCGTAGCTCTCGGGCATGTCGGCGCCGCGCGCCTTGCGCACCAGCGCCACGTGGTTGACGAAGGCCGAGCCGTCGGCCCATTGGTAGGCGCGCGGCAGCGGTGCCATGCACTGCCTGGGATCGAACGCAAAGGCATGGCGCGCGCGGCCCTGGTTCAGCGTGGTGTACAGGTCTTCGAGCTGCGGCGAGATGAAGTTCCAGTCGTCCAGCACCTGCTGCAGGCGCGTGGCGATGCCGCTGGCATGGTGGGCCGTGCCCAGGTCGCGTGACACGACGACCAGCTGTCCATCACGCGATCCGTCCTTGTAGCTTGCAAGTTTCATGGTCTTTCCGTTTGGCGGGGTGAGCGGTTTTCCCGTATTGTCGATGCATGCCTTTTGACCCGAACCCGGACTTCCGCGCCTCACCCGCCCGCAGGTCGCGTTCTCGTTGGCTGTCGCGCGGGCCCGGCTTGCTGACCGTGACGGCGGCCGTGCTGTTGACGCACGCCGCGTTGTGGCACGGCGTGGCGGCCTCGTTCGAGGCCGACGCGCGCTTGCCGTTGGCCGCCAGGTCCGGCCTGTCACTGCAAACGCGCACCTTGCTCGCCGTGCCGACGGCAGCTCCGATGCCCAAGCTCGCAGCAGCGGCCATCCCTTTGCCGGTGATGGCAATCACCTCGCCTGCGCCTGCCAGAGTCAAACCACTGCCGGTTGCCTTGCCGGTTCAGGCTGAACCCGCAGCAGCGCCGCGCCTGCCGCAA
>Ga0137404_10003073_pt1 | contig 11126 bp, 10 predicted proteins | sample CZOMad2_1_16fung_FD_108285 | JGI IMG/M metagenome (GOLD analysis project Ga0137404, IMG submission 108285) | Vadose zone soil fungal communities from Angelo Coast Range Reserve, California, USA - CZOMad2_1_16fungal (Illumina Assembly) | ecosystem: Environmental > Terrestrial > Soil > Vadose...
ACCCAGCGCGGCGTCTCCCACAGCCCGCAGTCGGGGACAAGCCACAGGCGCTCGGGGGCGATGTGGCGGAGGGCGTGCCGGGCCCGCTCCACGATCTCCTCCGGAGTCTCCACGCGGAAGGCCTTGACGTCCACCACCCCCACCGCGACTTCCTTGTCGGACGGGAACTCGCTCCACAGCTCGATCTCGCTCATCTCGCGATTCGCGTACTCGAAGACGAACTGGCTCACGTGGGCGTCGAGCACGCGCGGGTAGAGCGCGCGGTAGCGGCGGGGCGAGGCGAAGGAGTTGTTGTGCGCGTTGCCGAAGCACACGTGCAGCGCGGTCTTGACCCGCACCCCGGCCAGGCTGGCGTTGAGCGCCTCCACCATCGGGCCCGCCTCGCCCTTCACCGTCCGGTGCTTCCCGGCCGCCATGACGTAGTTGGGCTCGTCGATCTGGAGGAAGTCGCAGCCGGCGGCCACCAGCGCCCGCACCTCCGCGCGCACGATCTCGATGAGGTCCGCGATGAGCGTGTCCTCGGAGGCGTACGGCCCCCCACGGCGCAGCGGCATCAGGAGCGTGATGGGGCCGGGCACGGCCACCCGCATCGGCCGCTCGGCATGGGGGCGGGCAAAGCGGAACTCGTCCACGATACCCAGCCCGTGCGGGGCGGTGACGCGGTCCACCACCTCGTAGGGGCAGTGGCTGTCGTAGTTCGGCGGCCCGATACGGCGGGGAATGGGCAGCGCCCGGAGGCCGGCCAGCCGGTCGTAGAAGCCGCGAATGAAGGTCACCCGGCGCATCTCGCCGTCCGAGATCACGTCGACGCCGGTCTCCACCTGATCGCGCATGGCGATGCGGACCGCGTCGTCGTAGCACTCCTGGAGGTCCACCGGCCCCAGCCGGCCCGCCGCCGCCGCCTCGCGCACGAGGTGCAGCCAGGCGGGAAGCCCGTGACTGCCGCAGACAGTGGTGGGGATGAGCGGCAGGGCACCGGTGGTCATGGTCACCTGAAGGTCACATGATACTCTTCGCGGTGGTGGGAGGGCACGCCCTGCACGGAGATCTTCCGGCCGATGAGGGCGCGGAGGCGCTCCAGCCCCTCTCGCTCCTCCCCCTCCAGACGGTGGGCCACGTCGGGGTGCGCGTGCACCAGCACTTCCTCGCCGGCGGCGTCGGCGGCCTGCGCCTGGATGGTGCGGAAGATCTCGGCGGCGAGGGTGGCGTCGGACTTCACGTGCCCGCTCCCCTTGCAGGTGGGACAGGAGGCGTAGAACACCGAGTGGAGGTCCTGGCGCGCCCGCTTGCGGGTCATCTCCACGATGCCGAGCTCGGAGATCTCCAGCACGTTGGTGCGCGCCTTGTCGTCGGCCAGCGCCTTGGTGAGCGCGCGCGACACCTGCTCGCGGTGCTCGGCGCGCTCCATGTCGATGAAGTCGAGGATGATGATGCCACCCAGATCGCGCAGGCGGATCTGGCGTACTGCTTCCGCCGCCGCCTCCAGGTTGATCTTGAGCACGGTCTCCTCGAAGTCCCGCTTGCCCACATATTTCCCGGTGTTCACGTCGATGGCCACCAGGGCCTCGGTGTGGTCGATGACGATGTACCCACCGGACTTCAGCCACACCCGCCGGCGGAGCGCCTTGTCGATCTCCTTCTCGATCCCGGTGGCCTCGAAGATCGGCGGCTTGCCCTCGTAGCGCTTCACCCGCGAGGCGAGCTGGGGCACCAGCGTGTTCGCGTACTGGAGGACCTTCTGGTAACCCTCCTCGGAGTCGACGAGGAATTCCTCGACCTCGGGCGAGAAGAGGTCGCGCACCACGCGGAAGGTGAGGTCCATCTCCTCATGGAGGAGGGCGGGCGCTTTGACCGTCTCGAAGCGGTTCTGCACCTGGGTCCAGAGACGGCTCAGGAACTGGATGTCGGCGACGAGCTCCTCCTCGCCCTTGCCCTCCGCGACCGTTCTCACGATGAATCCACCGGTGGGAGGCCGCACCGCCTTGACGATGCCGCGCAGGCGCTCGCGCTCCGCCTCGTCGTGGATGCGGCGCGACACGCCGATGTGGCGCGACTGCGGCATGTAGACGATGTAGCGCCCGGGGATGGAGATGAAGGAGGTGACGCGGGCGCCTTTGGAGCCGAGCGACTCCTTGGAGACCTGGACCAGGATCTCCTGACCCTTGCGCAGCATCTCCTCGATGGGCGCATGGGCCGGGGTGACGCGAGTCTCCACTTCGCCCTCGCCGAGGTCCACGTCGCGGGCGTCGTCCTCCTCGCCCGGCCCCCCGTGGTCATCCTCCTCGCCGAGGTTGGCGGTGTAGTCCCCGCCGTAGAGAAAGGCGTCCTTGCTGAGCCCGATCTCGACGAAGGCCGCCTGCATGCCGGGGAGGACGTTGGTGACCACGCCCTTGTAGATGTTCCCCACGATGGAGCGGCGGCGGGCGCGCTCGACGTACAGCTCGGTGAGCTGGTTGCCATCCTGCACGGCGAGACGAGTCTCCGTCACGCCGACGTTCACGACGATCCGCTTTCCCACGGCAGCCCCCGACGGGCCCGGCGCAGGGCCGGCCCGGCTGTTCGGGTTACTGGAACTGCCGCATTCGAACCGAGAGGAGGAGCCCCAGAGCCATGAGGGACACCACCATGGATGATCCCCCGTAGCTCATGAACGGGAGCGGAATGCCGACCACCGGCAACAGCCCCGTCACCATCCCCAGGTTGATCAGCGTCTGGGTGGCGAACAGCGCGGTGATGCCCAGGGCGACGATGCGTCCCCGAGGCTCACGGGCGCCCGCGGCGATCTCGAACCCCCGGAGCACCAGGAGCCCGTACGCCATGATCAGGACGAGACAGCCCGCGAAGCCCCACATCTCAGCGAACACGGCGAAAATGAAATCCGTATGCCGCTCCGGGAGAAAGGCGAGACGGCTCTGCGTCGCACCGCTGACCCCCTTGCCCAGGAGCTGGCCGGAACCGATGGCAATCTTTGCCTGGATGACATTGTACGCCGTTCCGAGCGGATCGCGGAACGGGTCGATATACACGAGAAGGCGCTCCCGCTGGTACTCCTTCAGGGCCAGCCACGCCACCGGCATGAGGGCCAGCCCGGCGGCGATGAGGCCGACGAAGATCTTGAGCCGGATGCCGAGCCCGATGAGCACGGAGGCCAGCACCGGCAGCAGCACCAGCGCGGTGCCGAGGTCGGGCTGCCGCACCACGAGGATGAAGGGCACCCCCACCAGGGCGGTGGTGCCGATCAGGGCCCCGCGCGACAGCGGCCGGCCCCACCGTGAGGTGAGGGCCCAGGCCAGCGTGAGCACGAAGATGAGCTTGAAGAGCTCCGAGGGCTGCACGGTGAAGGGCCCGAGGTGGATCCAGCGGCGCGCGCCGGACACCGTCCGGCCGAGGACGAAGACGGTGAGCAGGAGCCCGAGGCCGAACACGTAGAAGGCGGGCGCGGCCCGCACGAGGTTGCGGTAGTCGAGCGCCACCACCATGAGCATCGCCACCGAGCCCACCCCCACCCACACCAGCTGGCGAAAGGCGATGCCACCGGAGGGCGAGAGGCTCCAGAGCGAGATGAAGCTCAGGCAGATGAGGGCAAGCGCGGCGGCGAGCAGCGGCCAGTCGACGTTCTGGAGGAGGCGCCGGTCGATCCGGAGGATCACGACCCCGTGCCCAGCGCGGCCATGGCCACCTTCTCGAGGAAGATGGCCTGGTAGATCTGGCGCGCGATGGGCGCGGCGATGGCGCCGCCGTGGCCCCCGCCCTCGACGAACACCACCACGACCACCTGCGGGTCGTTGACGGGGGCGAAGGAGGCGAACCAGGCGTGGTCCTGACCCTTGGCACTGCTGCTGTTGGCGATGGTCTGGGCGGTGCCGGTCTTGCCCGCGATCTCGAGCCCGGGCAGCCGCGCCGCCGCGCCGGTGCCGACCGCGTCGTTGACGACTCCGGACATCGACTGGCGGAGGAAGGCCCACACCACCGGGGACAGATCCACCTGCCCGTTCATCCGGGTCGACTCGGAGTAGGCGAGCTTGCCATCGGGACGCTCGACTTTCTGGATGAGCCGCGGCTTCCAGAGCACGCCCCCGTTGGCGATGGCCGCCGTCATGCGCGCGACCTGGATCGGCGTCACCAGCAGCGCGCCCTGCCCGATGGACATGTTGAGCGTGTCACCGGAATGCCAGGGTCGCCCGCGTTCCCGGCGGCCCTCGGGGGACGGGACCAGGCCGGATTTCTCGCCCGGCAGATCCACGCCGGTGACGCTGCCGAGCCCGAAGGCGCGCGCGTAGCGCGCGATGACCTCGGGTCCCACCTTGAGCCCGTACTGGTAGAAGAAGACGTCGCACGACTGGACCACCGCGCCGCGCAGGTCCACGTGGCCGTGACCGCCCGGCTTCCAGTCCTTCCACGTCCGCGTGCCGGAGGAGTACTCGCCGTTGCAGTAGGCCCGGTCCATCGGCGTGAGGCTGCCTTCCTGCAGCCCCGCCGCGGTCACGATCATCTTGAACACCGAGCCCGGCGGGTACTGGCCCTGCAACGAGCGATTGAGCAGCGGATGCGCGGGATCCTTCACCAGGCGCACCCAGGCGTCCCGGTCCATGTTGCCGGCGAAGGTGTCGAGGCCGAAGGCGGGGCTCGAGGTGAGGGCGAGGATGTCGCCGCTCTTCGGGTCCATCACCACCACCGAGCCCGACAGGCCCGACATCGCGCGCTCCGCCGCCTCCTGGATGCGGCGGTCCACCGTGGTGACGACCTGGGCGCCCGGCCGAGGCTCCTCGCGCTGCATCAGCTGCACGGACCGCCCGAGCGCGTCGACCTCGATGCGCTCGCCCCCGTCACGGCCGCGGAGATGCTCGTCGAGCAGACGCTCCAACCCCGTCTGGCCGATCATGTCGCCGCGCCGGTAGCGGCCCTGCTTCATCTGCTCCTCGCTCACCTCCCGCACATAGCCGAGGACGTGGGCGGCGAAGGTGCTGGTGGGATATACCCGCTGTGGCTCCACCTCGACCACGACGCCGGGGAAGTCCAGCTTGGACTCCTCCACCTTGGCCACGTCCTCCAGCGAGAGATCGCGGCGGATGCGCACCGGTCGAAGCGAGTCGGCGGGCACCTTGGCGAGCGCGTCCTGCAGCTCGGCCAGCGGAATCTTGAGCATGACCGCGAGGCGGGCGAGAACAGTGTCGCGGTCCTCCATCTCGCGCGGGATGAACGAGAGCGTGAGGGCGGGGCGGTTATCCACGAGGGCGAGACCGTTCCGGTCGAAGAGGATCCCGCGGGGCGCCGCCACCGGCCGCACCCGGATGCGGTTCTTCTCCGACATGTCACGGAACTTCGTCCCCTCGAGGACCTGGAGATACCAGAGCTGGCCCAGCAGCATCACGAAGGCCGCCGCCACCATCACGGTGAGGGTGAGGACGCGCTTGCTCCACGCGTCCCGCCGAGGCCCGGACCCGCTCGCCATGGCGCGGGCCTACCGTCCCCGCGGCGAGCGCAGCACGATTTGCGCGCGCACCATTTCCGAGGCGGTCATCGCCACCAGGCAGGCGGCGCCGAGGACGCCGTTGTACAGCGCCTGCGGGAGGATCACGTCCATCAGCAGCGCGGGCAGGCTCGCCGGGTAGTGGAAGAGCTGCAGCAGACCGAAGCGCAGGAGCCCCTCCGCCACCGTGAGCAGCACGAGACCGGGCACCTGCACGAGCGGGTTGGCAACCGACAGCCGGCCGCCCGCGAGACCGAGGGTGAAGCCGGCGAGCGCCTTGGTGAGAGCCTGGATGCCGACGAGGCCGCCCGCGCCCACGTCCTGGAGCAGCCCGGCGACGAAGCCCGCCACGCAGCCGGCCTCCGGCCCGCGGCGCAGCGCCCAGAACACGGTCATCATGAAGGGCAGATCCGGCGTCGCCCCCGCCACCGAGAGCATCTGGACGACGTTGGTCTGCGCCACGCTGCCGCCCAGGGTGAAGAGGAGAAGCCAGCGCATGCTAGCCGTCCTGCCGTGGGAACAGCCCGGCCAGATCCTGGGTGGTCTGGCCGGTAAGGAGCAGCACTTCCTCCACCCGCGCGAAGTCCACCACCGGGGCCACCACCGCGAAGTGGAAGAGCGCCGAGCCCTTGTCCTCGATGGCGATCACGCGCCCGACGGGCAGGCCCTTGGGAAAGACATTCCCCTGCCCGGACGTCACCACGGTGTCGCCGACCACGATGTCGGCGCCGTCGCGCGCCATGAACTTGAAGCGGATGGCCCCGCCGGGATCACCCTCCACGAGACCGGGGGTGCGTGTCCGCTGCACCATGGCGCCCACCGTCGAGGCGGGGTCATTGAGCAGCTGCACCACGGAGGCGCCCGGCCGCACCCGCACCACGCGGCCCACCAGGCCGTCAGGCACGATCACCGGGGTCTGGGTGGCGATGCCCTCGCCGACGCCACGATTGACGGTGAGGGCGCGCACCCAGCCACCGCCCTCCCGGCCGATCACCTCGCCGGACATGGTGGTGATGGGCAGCCGCTGGCGCAGGCCGAGCAGGCGTCGAAGCCGGTCGTTCTCGTCGCGGGTCTCGGCGACCTGGAGGGACTGCACGCGGAGCCGCTCGTTCTCGGCGCGGAGCTCCGAATTCTCGCTCCACGACGTCCGCCACTCCCGATAGCTCCCCCACAGACCGACGGCGGTGCGATGGATCTTGGTGAGCACGACCTGGGCGGGGGTGGTGAGGATGGAGACGACGTCGGCCGCCCGACCCGTCCCGCCCCCGCGCGTCTGCACGGTGAGCAGCACCAGGCAGACGAGAAACACGGAGATGAGAAGACCGTACCGTCGAAATTTCACCGAGGGTCACCCAGGGGCGACCGGCCGCACGACGCTCTCCCGGAGAGCGGGTGCTAGGCCGGGATCGCCACCTTCTTCAGGAGGTCGAGCTCGTCCAGGACCTTGCCGGTGCCGAGAGCGACGCAGGACAGCGGGTCGTCTCCGACCGTGATGGGCAGGTCCGTCTCCTGGCGCAGCAGGAGGTCGAGACCGCGGAGCAATGCGCCACCGCCGGTGAGCACGATGCCCTTGTCCACGATGTCCGCCGCCAGCTCGGGCGGAGTCCGCTCCAGGCAGGTGCGCACGGTGTCCACGATGGCCATCACGGGCTCGCGCAGCGCCTCCCGGATCTCCTCGTCGGTGACGACGATGGTCTTCGGGATTCCGTCGATGAGGTCGCGCCCCTTGACCTCCATCGAGAGCCGCTCGCCGCCCATCGGGTACGCCGACCCGAGCTTGATCTTGATCTCTTCCGCTCGCCGCTCGCCGATCAGGAGATTGTAGTGCTTCTTGATGTACTGGACGATGGACTCGTCCATCTCATCGCCGGCGATGCGGACCGACTTGGAATACACGATGCCGGACAGCGAGATCACCGCCACCTCGGTGGTGCCCCCGCCCATATCCACGATCATGTTGCCGCCCGGCTCTTGGATGGGGAGGCCCGCCCCGATGGCAGCGGCCATGGGCTCCTCGATCAGGTATACCTCGCGTGCGCCCGCCTGCATGGCGGAGTCGCGCACGGCGCGCTTCTCGACCTGGGTGATGCCCGACGGAACCCCGATCACGATGCGGGGCCGCACGAGGGTTTGCCGCCGGTGCACCTTGCTGATGAAGTGGTGCAGCATCTTCTCCGTCACGTCGAAGTCGGCGATGACGCCGTCCTTGAGGGGGCGGATGGCGGTGATGTTACCCGGGGTGCGGCCGAGCATGGCCTTGGCCTCGTGACCCACCGCGAGCACCGAGTGATCGGCATTGTGGATGGCGACGATGGACGGCTCGTTCATCACGATGCCTTCGCCGCGCACGTACACGAGGGTGTTGGCGGTGCCCAAATCGATGGCGAGATCGTTCGAGAACAGCCCGGCAAGCAAGCTGAACAGCATCGCCGCTCCTATCCACTGTGTAAGAGGTTCATTACACTACTACTGTATTCAATCTAGCACTCGCCCAACTTCTGAACAAGAGAAACGTTTGCGATTTCAGGAAGATGGACGTCACTGACCCAACAGTGTTCACTGACATGTCAGCCAGGCGACACCCAGGGTAGCCCGGCCCGTATACGAAATCGGCGTTCTTTCGGCGGGTTAGGGGAGGAAGAGACCGCAAGGGCCCCCGGACCATCTCGGAACACGTCCGGGAGTCCGGCGGCGCCCTCGGGACGGGACCTTTAGCGGGGGGGCAAGCCGGGCAGAATCTTGTCGCGGTAGAGGCGGACGGCGGCCCGAATCACGTTCTCCGCGTCCACCCGCCCCCGGATCTGGTCGATGTCCACCGCTTTGTCCTCCAGGACCTTGTAGTCGAGGAAGAACCGCTGCATCTCCTTGAGGCGATGCGGCGGTAGCTCGGACACGTCGCGGTAGTGAGCGTACTCGGGGTCGTCCACGTGGACGGCGATGACCTTGTCATCCTGGCCCTTGTCGTCGCGCATCGTGATCACGCCGATGGCCTTCGCGCGCAGGATGCACAGCGGCACCACCGGCTCCTGGCCGAGGACGAGCACGTCGAGCGGATCGCCGTCGTCGCAGTAGGTCTGGGGCAGGAAGCCGTAGTTCGCGGGATAGTGCACGGCGGAGTGCAGCACCCGATCGAGCCAGAGCAGGCCGGTGGCCTTGTCCAGCTCGTACTTGATCTTCGAGCCCTTGGGTATCTCGATGACGCAGCGGAAGTCCCGGGCGATATCGTCCCCCAGAGCCACGTCGTGCCAGGGATGCATGACGCTCCAGTGTGGCATGCCATCGGCCGATGTGGCGTGCCATCCGAAGCTATGCCAAGATGGCGTCCCTTCGCGATGGACGACTTCGAAATCTGGTTCGACAAGGGCGTCACCGACGGGCTGCCGGTGGTCCCGCCCACGCGCGAGCGGGTGGAGCGCATGCTCGCGGGCACCCGGCACGGGCGCAGCGAGCTGGCGGGGGAGATGCCGCCCAACTACGGCCGCGCCACCGTGGAGAAGATCGCGATCAACGCGGTGATGGCGGGGTGCCGCCCCGACTACCTCCCCGTGGTGCTGGCGGCGGTGAAGGCGGCCTGCGATCCCGCCTTCGCCCTGCACGGCATGTCCACCTCCACCCACTTCTCGGCGCCCCTCATCGTGATCAATGGCCCGATCCGGATTCGCCTCGGGGTCAATTGCTCCTTCGGCGTCTTCGGCCCCGGCTATCGCGCCAACGCCACCATCGGGCGGGCGCTGCGGCTGGCCATGATCAATATCGGGGGGGCCAAGCCCGGCGAGACCTCCATGTCCACCTTCGGCCATCCCGGCCGCTACACGTACTGCATCGGCGAATTCGAGGAGGCGAGCCCCTGGCCCGCGCTCGCGCGGGAGCGCGGCGTGGAGCCTGGACGCAGCGCGGTGACCCTCTTCGCGGGCGAGGCGCCGCACGGGATCTCCGACCACGCCAGCCGCACCGCGCGCGAGCTCGCAGGATCCATTGGATGGTCCATGGCCGGACTCTGGAACATCAAGCATTTCCCGCTGTATTCCCACACCATGGTCGTCGTGGGGCCCGAGCACGCCCGCACCTTCGCCGACGATGGCTGGAGCAAGGACGATCTCAAGCGGCACCTGCACGAGACCGTGCGCGTCCCGTATCGCACCCTCTTGCCGGACGCCGACAATGGCGAGGGCACGAATCTCCGCTTCGCCAAGGGGCAGGAGCCGGCGCCGGACACCCTGGTGTCCAAGTTCCCCTCGGTCGCGGAGCTGCACGTGGTGGTGGCCGGAGGCACCGCCGGCCGCTTCTCGATGGCCATACCGGGCTGGCTGGGCACCAAAAACGGCTCCACCCCGGTCACCGTGGTCATCGATGACGACCCTTGACGGCTTGACCGTTGGACGCGGTTACGCTATGTTTCCAGCGGGGCATAGGTTCGCCCGGTACCAACCGATGCGCAGCGAAGGGCAGTCGCTAGGTTCGAGTTCAACGCCGCGAGGACCTCAAGTCCCGCGGCGTTTTTGCTTGCCCTCCATTCCTGGAGGGCGCCCCCGCCATGGTGGCGGGATAACATAGGGGCGAAGCCCCGAAGAAAGAGGTAGTAGAAATGGCTCAGGGTACGGTCAAGTGGTTCAATGACGCGAAGGGGTACGGCTTCATCTCCCAGGAGGGCGGCGAAGACGTGTTCGTGCACTTCAGCGCCATCCAGGCCCAGGGCTTCAAGAGCCTGGCCGAGGGTGACAAGGTCGAGTTCGAGGTCACTCGCGGTCCCAAGGGGTTGCAGGCGGCCAACGTTCGTCGCGCGTCGTAGGACCCTTCGATAGGGGACCGAAAGGTCCCCGAAACGGCCAGAACGGCCGGGTTCCCAAGCAGTTGGGCGCCCGGCCGTTTCACTTTGGGAGCCAACAAGCTGCTTGACAGGCGGGCAGCCCGGTTGCTAAATTATGCGCGGTTCGAAATTGAACAGAAATGTCGCTTGACCCGTACGTGAGCCAGCATCGCGAGTAGGCGGAAGCGCCGAGGGGACCCACGGTCCTCCAGGCGCTTTTTTTGTTTTCCCCCGATCTTGGGGGAGCCCCGGCCATGGTGGTTGGGGATCACGCGAGTGGCTGATCGCCGCTCAAGGAGAGAGGGAACCGAGGTATGGCACAAGGTACGGTCAAGTGGTTCAACGACGCGAAGGGCTACGGCTTCATTCAGGTCGAGGGTGGCGAGGACGTCTTCGTACACTACAGCGCCATCCAGGCCCAGGGCTTCAAGAGCCTGGCCGAGGGTGACAAGGTCGAGTTCGAGGTGACCAAGGGCCCCAAGGGCCTGCAGGCCTCGAACGTGCGGAAGGCGTAGAGACTCCAGACTCCAACTCAGAGACGACGACGGCCCGCCGGGATCCCGGCGGGCCGTTTTATTTTCCCCTCAGCCCCGCCGGTCGGTGGCGGGCAAAAAAAAGCCCCGACGGTGCTTGCGGCCTTCGTCCTGCCGGGCCGCCCCGCTGGTGAAAGAGCGGGACCGTCGGGGCCGGTGGTTCCTGGATCCTCCAGGGCCACCTGCAACTGCTACATCCGGGCCTTAGGAGGTGACCACCTCACAGATCACCGTAGGGGTACACATCGGCTGGATCACCTCCCTTTCTCGGCGAGGCCCGAATCAGGCCCAGGTCCCTTTAACCTCGCACCGGACG
>Ga0137404_10003083_pt1 | contig 11101 bp, 11 predicted proteins | sample CZOMad2_1_16fung_FD_108285 | JGI IMG/M metagenome (GOLD analysis project Ga0137404, IMG submission 108285) | Vadose zone soil fungal communities from Angelo Coast Range Reserve, California, USA - CZOMad2_1_16fungal (Illumina Assembly) | ecosystem: Environmental > Terrestrial > Soil > Vadose...
AGGCCCTGCATCGCTTCGGAGGGGGCCGAACCCGGAGGAAGGTATGGCCAAGGCGCTCGATGGGATCGTGGTGCTGGACCTCACTCAGTACGAGGCGGGACCGAGCTGCGCTCAGATGCTCGGCTGGCTCGGCGCCGACGTCATCAAGATCGAGCCGCCGGGAGGCGAGCCGGGGCGTCGCGCGCTGTCCGAAAGCCCCGACCTGGACGCCTGGTTCTTCCTGATGCTGAACGGCAACAAGAAGAGCGTCACGCTGGATCTCAAGACCGCCGAGGGGCGCGCCCTCCTCAAAAAGATGGTCGAGCGCGCCGACGTCCTGATCGAGAATTTTGGTCCCGGCTCGTTCGAGCGACTGGGCTTCGGCTGGGAGGACCTTCGCCGCATGAACCCGAGGATCATCTCGGCCTCGGTCAAGGGCTTCGGCAGTACCGGTCCGTACGCCAACTACAAGAGCTTCGAGATGATCGCGCAGGCCATGGGCGGCGCGATGAGCGTGACGGGCACGGCTGATGGGCCGCCCACAAAGGTCGAAGCTGGACTCGGCGACACGGGCGCGGGACTCCATCTCGCCATCGGTATTCTGGCCGCGATCGTCCAGCGCCAGACCACGGGTGCCGGGCAGCGCATCGAGGTCGCTCAGCAGGACGCGGTGCTCAACCTGGTTCGCATCCACTTCCGCGAGCATTACTCGACCGGCAAGCCTGTGCCTCGGCGTGGCAATCGTTCACCTGGGGGCGCCCCCTCGAACATGTATCGCTGCCGCCCGTTCGGGCCGAACGACTATGTCTTCATCCACTGCGCGACCCTCGAGATGTGGAAGACCTTCGCAAAGATCCTCGGGCGCCCGGAGCTCGGCGACGACCCCACGCTCGCCGATCGGCTGGGACGCGTCGCGCGCAACGACGAGCTCGACGCGCTCGTCGAGGCGTGGACCGAGAAGCGCACCAAGCACGAGGCGATGGAGACCCTGGGGGCTGCGGGGATTCCGTGCGGCGCGGTGCTCGACTCGGGTGAGGTGCTCACGGATCCGTCGCTGGTTCAGCGCGGCATGGTGGTCGACCTCGATCATCCGACGCGCGGCCGGTTCCCGATGCCGGGTAACCCCGTGCGCATGTCCGATTCGCCGACGGAGGTCAAGCGCGCGCCGCTGCTCGGAGAGCACAACGCGGAGGTCTTCGGCGGCTGGCTCGGCTGCAGCGTCGACGAGCTGACGGCGCTCGAGAAGAAGAAAGTGATCTGACGCGCGGCCGCTCGCGCTAACACCGCGATTCGGCGCATTTTATTCCGGAAAGAGCCTCGGGCCGGATTGGCAGTCCAGCCTGTCACAGCGCCCGGGTTCAGGCGTTGGAAACGCCTTGTGTAAAACGCTGAGAACAATCACCATTCGCCATGGGGGCCCTGTGGCATTTCGATTGCTCGTTATTGGAGATCGTTGCCCATGTCTGGCATATCAAAGCGCCCTGACAGGCCGTTCGAAAGACCCACGAAGCGGGTCCTCATCATCGACGATGAGGAAACCATCCGGCAGGTGCTGACCGAGTTCTTCAACAGCTTCAGCCACGGCACGACGTACAAGGTCGAGACTGCCGCGAACGGTGCCGAAGGCGTCATGATGATGCTGCGGGGCCGTCCCGATCTCGTCCTGATCGACCTTCACATGCCGGTGATGGACGGGCTCCAGGCGCTCAAGCAGCTTCGCGGGTTCGACTCGTCGGTGCCCATCATGGTGATCACCGCGAGCCGCGACACGAAGGCGGCGGCCGAGGCCCTCAAACAGGGGGTCTTCGCCTTCATCCCCAAGCCCTTCGATTTTGGCCAGCTCGAGCACCTGGTCGCGCTGGCCCTCAACACCGGCCGTCCCCGACCGCCGTCTCTGAGCCACGCCTGATCAGCGGCTGAGACACCAGTGGCCGGGAGAGTTTCCCCGGCCACTCGTTCGAGCGTCGAATCGCGATCCGCGCCGCTACCTGATCAACCCGTAGAGCTTGCCAGCGTTCTCGCACACGACCTTGCGGCGCACATCGGCCGGAAGGTGGCCGAGCTCGCGAGCGATGTACTCGCGCGAGTCCGGCCAGACGCCGTCGGGATGCGGGAAATCCGATCCCCACATGACCTTGCCCACGCCCAGCTCGTCGAGGAGCTTCACACCGATCGGGTCGGTCTGGTAGGTCGCCCAGCACTGGCGCTTCCAGTACTCGCTCGGGGGCATCGTGAGCGAGAGGTCCCTGAACTGATCCTCCCACTCGGCGTCCATGCGCCAGAGGACGTAGGGGATCCAGCCGATCCCGGACTCGCCGAGCACGAGCTTCATGCGCGGATAGCGCTCGAACACGCCCGAGAAGATCATCGAGGTGAGGATGTTGGACATGTTCATCTGGAACTGGGTGATGTTCGAGGCGAACGCCGACCGCGCCACCGGCAGATCCACCTTCGGCGCGTCCGGGGCGTTCGCGCGCGTCGGATCAGAGCCGATCATGATGATCTTGCGGATGTTGTCCGGGGTGTAGCCGCCGACCGTGTGGAAGTGCAGCGGCAGTCCGCAGCCGTCGATCACGTCCCAGAGCGGATTCCAGTACGGATCCCAGAGCGGCTTGAGGTCCGACGAGTTGGCGATGTCGACCCCCCGCAGAGCCCCGCGCTTCACGACACGCTCCACCTCGGCGATCGCCGCCTCCAGTGGGTGATTGGGGATGGACGCGAGGCCGACGTAGCGGTCCGGGTGAGCCGAGCAGAAATCCGCGAGCCACTCGTTGTAGACACGAAGGACCTCGACCGCGGCCTCCGGATCGTTCATGCGCCCGGTGGTGCCGAGCACGCCGTAGAGCACCTCGGCCTGGACGCCATCGCGGTCCTGGTCCTTCAGGCGTAGCTCAGGGTCGGTGATCCGGCGGATCCCGCGCTTGCCGTCCTCGTAGAGGCCGGTCTCGGCCATGCGGTCGGAGCGATGGATGCGCCCGGGGATGTACTCCCGGCCCGCCGAGCCCATGCCGCACGCCAGACCGAGGCTGGCGCCCCGGTTCGTGACCCATGCGGGGCCTCGCGGCCCCTCCTTCGTGTAGGGCATCCGGTCCTTGAGGGCCGAGGACGCCCGCGACGTGAAGAGATCGGGAGGAAGCCAGCACAGATCGAGGTGGCAATCGGCGGAGATCATTTCGTATTTCATGGGCGGGAGCGTAGCAGCAGCGAATTGACAAGGCAAGTCGCGGGGCCTAGGGTCGGCGAGCGTCAGGGGGCGAGTCTCCGGATGAGACCGCAGAGGGAGGATCGATCATGAGATTCAAGGGACGAATCGCGCTGATCACCGCCGCGGGACGCGGCATCGGGCGGGCGACCGCGGAGATCATCGGTCGTGAAGGCGGGACGGTCGTCGGCGTCGAGGTCGACAAGGAGAGTCTCGATCAGGTGGTCGGCGCCGTCCGCGGCGCGGGTGGCACCGCTCACGGTCTCGTGGCCGACGCGCTCGACGCCTCCCAGGTGGCGGGTGTGGTCAAGCGGGTCGTCGACGAGCACGGCCGCATCGACATCCTGGTCAACGCGGTCGGCGGCAGCACGATCATCGCAAAGCCGGCCGCCGAGGTGGACGAGCTCACGCTCGACGACTGGCAGCGGATGCTCCACTTCAACCTCACCGGGACGTTCCTGTTCTGCAACGCGGTCGCCCCGGTGATGAAACGCCAGCGCGGCGGCAAGATCGTCAACATCTCGTCGGTCGCCGGACGGGGACTGAGCCCGTCGAGCAGCAGCGCCTACGCCACCGCCAAGGGTGGGATCATCGCGTTCACGCGCAAGCTCTCGTTCGAGCTCGGCCCGTTCGGCGTGACCGTCAACGCGATCGCGCCGAGCCTCACCCTGAGCCCGCGCCTTCGCCCGCGCTGGGACCGGATGTCCCCGGAGGACCGCGCCCGTGAGGAAGCGCGCGTGCCCCTGCGCCGGGTCGCGGTGCCGGAGGATCAGGCCCGCGTCATCTGCTTTCTCGCCTCCAGCGACGCCGACTTCGTCACGGGGGTGACGATCGACGTGACGGGAGGTCAGTAGCCGGCGGCTCTAGCCGGCGGCCTGACGCGCGAGGTCGGTGTCGACGAGCTCCTCGAAGCGGTGGGTCCGCTTGATGAAGCCGCCGTCCAGCAGGATCGTCTGGAGCGCTTCGAAGCCGGTCCGCGTCAGCACCGGATCGCGCGCCCAGGTGAGCTGCCGGAGATATCGCTCGACCGCCGCCACGCGGATTCGCGGATCGACGTCCGCGAACGCGGGCGCGATCACCGCAGCGATCTCGTTCGCGCCACTGGCCGCCATCCAGCGCTGCGCCCTGGCGAGGCCGCGGACGAAGCGGACCAGACGTTCGCGGTCGCGCGTCAGCATCGCGCGCGTCGCCATGAACGAGCTGAACGGCACCGGCCCGGTTGCCTCGCCCATCGAGGCGACGAAATGGCCGGTGCCGTCCGCGACGAGCCGATCCACGACCGGCGGCCCGTGCTCGAGGTACTCCGCCTTGCGGGTACGGAACGCGGTGATCACATCGTCCGTGGAGAGCCCGCGCAGAAACGTGACGCGCGAAGGATCGACGCCGTACCGCCGCAGGACCGCCTGCATGCAGAGCCAGGGGGTCGGCGCGCCGCCGAACGAGATGACGGTCCTGCCGATGAGATCGGACCAGCCGAAGCTCGGCTGAGCCCGGCGGCCCAGCAGAAAGAACCCGTTTCTATCGTTCACCGCTGCAAAGTGAATCGGCGGCGCGTCACCTCGATCGGCGAGCTCGAAGCTGCGCATGATCCCTGACAGGGCGACGTCAGCCTCCCCACTCTGGATCGCGCCGACGGTGCCTGCGGCGAGCGCCGGCGTCTCCGGATCGACCTCGAGCCCCTCGGCCGCGAAGTGGCCGCCGTGGATGGCGACCGGGAGCGGCGCGTAGAAGATCGAGTGGAACGCGACGACGACGCGGATTCGGCTCTTGGAGCCCACGGCGACGGAGTATAACCCCCGCCGTTCCGAGAGGCGCGGCCCGGGCGCGTTCGGATGATTTCTGGCCGCGCGCTGAAATGTTTCTTTCCATCCTGCACGCTGGGTCGTTTTCGTATCCATCTGATTTAACTGACTAGGATCGATGGCACCCGCCTCGCATCCACAAATGGCGATGGTGACGGACACCGGTCCGCGGAGCTACGCCCGGCCCTCGCTGGAGCGGGCGCACGACGACCCGGCCGCGAGGCAATTTCGCCGTCGACTGCGGCTCTACCAGGAGCTGACGGTCCGCGGCGGCGTCGCGCTGGTCATCGTCGCCTTCCAGCTCGTCTTTCCCGTGGAGCCCCCGGTGATCGCGCGGTGCATCTCGCTGCTCGCGCTCTTCGGGCTCTTCCTCAACGGGCCCTATTTCCTCGCGGCGCGAAACGGGCAGGCCTTCCGGGCCCAGGCGTACGTCCGGATGCTGGTCGACGTTCTGCTCATGAGCGTCGGGCTCTACTTCGCCGGGGGGCTCGCCGCGGCGCACTTCCTGGGCGTCTATCTCATCGTGATGATCTACGCGGGGATCACGTTCTCGAGTCGCGCCTGCCTGACCGCGACGGCGGCCGCGACGGGCAGCTACATCACGATCGTCTCGCTCCAGCAGGCGGGCATCCTGAGCGCGCCGTTCGAGCTGCCGAACGCCACGATGATCGCCGCGTTCAACCTCATCGTGTTGAACATCGCGGGCGGCCTCACCGCGGTCCTGGCGCGCGCGTTGCGTCAAAGCCGACGCCGTCTCCGCTCGACCTATCAGGAGCTCGAGCGGTTCGTCGAGGCGATCCCCGACGTCATCTACGTCGTCGACCGTGCCGGGCGCCTGACCCTCTGGAACCAGAAGCTCGAGATCGTGACCGGGCACGGCGCGGAGACCCTGAAGGGTGAGCTCCTGGTCGATCTGTTCGCCGAGGAGGACCGCGCGGCCTTCCGCGCGGCGCTGGCCGCGGGTCTCGAGGACCGGCCGTTCGAGATCGAGGGCCGGCTGCGCGGCGCCGACGGCGTCCTGATCGCCTACCAGTGGACGGGCGCCCCGCTCACCGACGAGCACCGCCACGTAAGCGGTCTCACCGGGGTGGGCCGGGATGTCACGGAGCGGAAGCGCGGCGAGGAGATCCTGCGTCAGCGGGAGAGCGAGATGCGCCAGCTCCAGAAGATCGAGGCGATCGGACGGCTCGCGGGCGGCGTCGCGCACGACTTCAACAACGTGCTCACCGTGGTCATTGGACGCTCCCAGCTCATGCTCTCGCGCTACCAGCCCGACGATCCCGCGTACCAGGACCTCGATCAGATCGAGAGCACGGCGCAGCGCGCCGCGAGCCTGACGCGGCAGCTTCTGGCGTTCAGCCGCAACCAGGCTTCCGCGCGCCAGCCGTTCGATCTCAACGCCACCGTCACGAGCGTCAGCGACATGCTCGCGCGACTCATCGGCGAGAACATCGAGCTGGCGGTCGAGCTCGATCCCAAGCTCGACCTCGTGATGGCCGATCCCGGCCAGATCGAGCAGATCATCGTCAACTTCGCGGTCAACGCGCGCGACGCGATGCCGAGCGGCGGGCGCCTGACGATCGCGACGCGCAACGTCATGCTGAATCCGGCGTTCGTCGCCGCGCACCCGGCCGCCACCGCCGGCCCGCACGTGCTCCTCGAGGTCCGCGACACCGGCGCCGGCATGGACGAGGCGACGCTCCAGCGAGCCTTCGAGCCCTTCTTCACGACCAAGGCGCCCGGGAAGGGCTGCGGCCTCGGGCTCTCGACGGTGTACGGGATCGTCAAGCAGCACGCGGGGTACATCGCCGTGGAGAGCGAGCCGGAACACGGCGCGACGTTCAGAGTGTACCTCCCGAGAATCGAGGCGCCGGTCGAGCCGCCGTGCGGCGGCGACCGGCGGAGCCCGCTCCCGGGCGGCGAGGCGACGATCCTGCTCGTCGAGGACGAGGAGGCCGTCCGCGGTCTCGTGCGCGAGATCTTGAGCCGGCTCGGCTACCACGTGCTGGTCGCCGGCGACGGCATCGAGGCGCTCGCGCTGAGCCAGCGCTTCCCGGACGCCATCCACCTCCTGCTCACGGATGTGATCATGCCCGGCATGAACGGCCGTGAGCTGGCCGAGCGGATGATGGTCGCGCGGCCGGACACGCGGATTCTGTTCATGTCGGGCTACGCCGAGCCGCCCATTCCCGACGAAGTCCTGCTCCAGAAGCCCGTGACCCCCGCCGCGCTCGCTCGAAAGGTCGCGGAGGTCCTGCACCAGCCGGCGCTCGCCGGCTGATTCCCGCTCCGGCCGCTCGCGGTTGACATCGCGGGTGATTCGCCCATAATCGGCTGCCGAGGTCTCGCCTCCATGCGCTATCCGTGGCCCGACGGCAAGCAGTCCGCGGTCGTGCTCTCGTTCGACTTCGACGCGGAGTCGGGGTTTCTCTTCCGCGAGCCCGAGAAGGCCAAGCGCAGCCTGGCCGATCTGGAAGAGCGGCGCTTCGGCCCGCGGGTCAGCGTGGATCGAATCTTGAGAATGCTCGACCGGCTCCGTCTGCGCGCGAGCTTTATATCCCGGGCTGGACCGTGGTGAATCACCTGCCGCAGTGCAAACGGATCCGCGACGCCGGGCACGAGATCGGCGCTCACGGTAACGTCCACGAGGCGGTCGCCGCGCTGGACCAGGCGCAGGAAAAGGCGGTGCTGGCCGAGCAGCTCCGCATCCTGGCCGACGAGCTCGGCGTCCGTCCGGCGGGCTATCGATCGCCATCCTGGGACGTGAACACGTGGACGCCGGGCCTTCTGAAGACCCACGGGTTTCGCTACGACAGCTCCCTGATGGGCAACGACGTGCCCTACGACGTGCCGACCGACGACGGCCCGCTGACCGAGATCCCGGTTCAGTGGATCATGGACGACGCGCCGTTGTTCCGCCACGTCTACGGCGCGACCAACGCGATCGCCGATCCCGGCCGGGTACTCCAGATGTGGAGCAAGGAGTTCGTCGCGATGCACCGCGAGAACGGATGCTTCGTGCTCACGTGCCATCCGTTCATCAGCGGCCGCGCTTCGCGCGTGGCCTTGATCGAGGAGCTGGTGGCCTTCATGCGGCGGCAGCGCGGCGTGTGGTTCACCACGTGCGAGGAGGTCGCGCGCTGGCACGACCAGCACGGCCGGTCGGGCGCGGCGCCGGCGCGGCGCTCGAAGCGCGCCCGACGCTGATCGCAGAACGACTTCTGGAGGAAGGAAAGGACAAGGCCACATGGCGCGATTCGTGACGGTGGCGAAGGCGGACAGCATCCAGCCCGGCCAGATGATCAAGGTCGAGATCGACAATCTGCCGGTGGCGCTGGCGAACGTCGGCGGGACCTTCTACGCGTTCGACGACACGTGCACGCACGAAGACTGCTCGCTGGCCGACGGCGAGCTGGTGAAAACCGTGGTGACCTGTCCGTGTCACTTCGCGGACTTCGACATCCGCACCGGCGCCGTGCTCGCTCCGCCGGCCACGGTGCCCCTCAACGTCTATCCGGTTCGCGTCCAGGGTAACGACCTGCAAGTGGAGTTCTGATGCCAACGATCGCGATCGTCGGCGCCAGCCTCGCCGGGTCCTCGGCCGCCGCGACCCTGCGCGAGGAAGGCTTCGACGGGCGCCTGCTGCTGATCGGCTCCGAACCCCAGCTTCCGTACGATCGCCCGCCGCTGTCCAAGAACTATCTGCGCGGGACGGTGCCGTTCGAGAAGACGCTGCTGCGGCCGCCCGAGTTCTACCGAGAGCGCGCCATCGAGATGCGCCTGGGGGTGACGGTGGCGAAGGTCGACCCGGAGAAGCGGACGCTCGCTTTCCAGGACGGCGAGCGGCTCGAGTTCGACCAGCTGCTCATCGCGACCGGCGGAAGGAACCGGAGGTTCCCGATCCCGGGTCTCGATCTCCCCGGCGTCTACGACCTGCGCACGGTGGCCGACGCCGACCGCATCCGCGAGGCGCTCGCGCGCGGCGGCCGTGCCGTCGTGGTGGGCCTGGGCTTCATCGGCGCTGAGGTCGCGGCGTCGATGCGCCAGTCGGGCCTCGAGGTGGTCGCGGTCGAGCCGTTCAAGACACCGCTCTACCGGGCGCTCGGCGAGGAGATCGGCCGGGTGGTCGAGGGTCTCCATCGCGACCACGGAGTCGAGATGATCCTGGACGACGCCGTGACCGCCTTCGAGGGATCGGGCAAGGTCGAGCGCGTGGTCACGCGAAACGGTCGTCGCATCGAGTGCAGTCTGGCGGTCTTCGGCCTCGGCATCGAGCCGGCGATCGACCTGGTCGCCGGCACCGCCGTGCGGGTCGACAACGGGATCGTCGTCGACGACCAGTGCCGGACCAACGTGCCCGGCATCTTCGCCGCGGGCGACGTCGCCAACCACTATCACCCCGTGTGCGGACGCCAGATGCGCGTCGAGCACTGGCAGAACGGCGTGAAGCAGGGCGCCGCCGCCGCGCGCGCCATGCTCGGGCGGGGCCAGTCCTACGACGAGGTCCACTGGTTCTGGTCGGATCAGTTCGACGCGAACATCCAGTACGCGGGATTTCACGCCGCCTGGGACCGGATCGTCGTGCGCGGCAGCCTGGCGTCGCGAAAGTTCCTCGCCTTCTATCTGACCGAGGGCCGCGTCGAATCGGTCGTCGCGATCAACCAGGGGCGCGACATGCGACGGACGCTTCCGATCATCAAGGCGCGCGTCGCCGTCGATCCGGCCCGCCTCGAGGATCCGAACGTCGACCTGAGAACGCTCGCGCCGGCGAGCGCGTAGCGAGCGCCAAGGAGCAATCGAATGATCAAGCGCTTCTCCACCCTCTACATCGGACACATCGAGCTGGAGAACTGCGGCCACGCGGGCACTCCGGCCGACGATCGCCGCTACCCGAACGAGCGTGTGATCGAGGCGTTCGACACCACGCTCGAGCTTGCGCAGACGATGGACGAGCTCGGCTATGAAGCCCTGTGGCTGGCCGAGCACCACTTCCAGCACGAGGGCTACGAGTGCATCCCGAACATCCCGCTCCTGGCCGTTCACATCGCGAATCACACCCGACGGCTCAAGATCGGCTGCGGGTTCAACATCATTCCGACCTGGCACCCGATCCGTCTGGCCGAAGACTACGCCACCGCCGACATCCTGACGGGCGGCCGGCTGATCTTCGGCGTCGGTCGTGGTTACCACACGCGTGAAGTCGAGAGCTTCGGCAATCCCATGCTCGACGCCGAGGCCAACCGCGAGCTCTTCGAGGAACAGCTCGAGATCATCTTGAAGGCGTTCAACCAGGCCTCGTTCTCGCATCAAGGCAAGTACTACACGATCCCGCCGCCGGTCCCGTATCGCGGCTATCAGCTGAAGGAGATCACGCTCGTGCCGCGCCCGGTGCACCTCCCGGTCGAGATCTGGCAGCCCATCGTGAGCGGTAGCGCGCGCGGGCTCGAGTTCATGGTCAGGCACGGGATCAAGGGCGTCGTGTCCGCCACCGCCGAGCAGTTCGCCGACCGCTGGTTCCGCGACTATCAGGCCGCCGCGCGCGCGCACGGGCGAGAGCTCGAGCTCGGCGAGGAGCTCATCCTCGGCTTCCGGATGAGCATCGACGATACCCAGGAGAGCGCGGTCCGCAAGGCGCGGCCGTACTTCGAGGAGCACGCCAAGTTCATGGGGCCGCTCGGGATGCTGCGCTACAGCGAGGAGCACGTGAAGGCGGTAGCGGAGCGCCGGGCTCAATCACCGACGGCCGCCACGATCGAGAACGGCGTGCAGAACCGCACGTGGCTCTGCGGCCCCGCCGAGGAATTCATCGGCTATCTGAAGGACGTGGAGCGCCGGTATCCGGGCCTCGAGCACGTCATGGTCTCGTGTCCGCTGGGTACGCCCAAGAAGATCATGAAGGAGAATCTGGTGCGCTTCGCGCGTGAGGTGATGCCCGCGTTCAAGTAGACGAGCCGCGCCGCGCCACGCTGGCCGCCCGGCCGGAGGCTACCTCGGCGCGTTTGGCGGTGGAGGCGGCGGAGGCGGCGGCGCGCCGGCCGGCGGCGGTGGAGGCGGCGGAGGCCCAGCCGGCGGCGGTGGCACGTTGACCGAAGGGGTCTGACGCGGCGCCGCGCTGTAG
>Ga0137404_10003087_pt1 | contig 11096 bp, 20 predicted proteins | sample CZOMad2_1_16fung_FD_108285 | JGI IMG/M metagenome (GOLD analysis project Ga0137404, IMG submission 108285) | Vadose zone soil fungal communities from Angelo Coast Range Reserve, California, USA - CZOMad2_1_16fungal (Illumina Assembly) | ecosystem: Environmental > Terrestrial > Soil > Vadose...
CCCGCGTGCCCACGCTGAAACCGCTCACGCCGCGCCTCGAATCTCAGACCTATCGAGAGCTTTACCGTCTGTAGACCACGAGCCGCACTTGGTGCAGCAGTACTTTTGGTACGTACTGATGCCCGTGGACCTAAACCCACGCTTCTGAAGCTTTCCGGAACACACGTGGCAAGAAGATCCGTCGCCGAAGTCGTATAGGTTTCGGTTCGGATGACCAGAAATCCAAGACCTCAGGCGCAGGTACAGCGGACGCATAATGGTCACGTCGTTCCGACAATAGCGCTCCATCTTCCGCTGAGACTTCGGGTCGCCCGCTATAACCCCCAGCCAAAGCTCAAACCCACCGGTGTCTTGCTTGGTTGGCAGCCCGGCCCACTTGGTGACGTACGCGAGCTTCTTACTAGGCAGCCCGAACTTCTGCTTCATAGTCGTCAGCAGGTCTATATGCTTGAACCCCTCCGGGGCGGTGATCCGGTACTCGAACATAAGCGAATTCAACCTCGGGATATCAAACCGCTTGCCGTTGTACGAGATGACCGCGTCCGCCTCCGTGAGAAGGCGATGAGCCGCTCGGGCCATGCCCTCTTTACCGAGGGGACCCCACAGCGAGTGGAACTCTTTATCGTAAGGCTTATCAAGCCACTCAGCAGCGAAGCACAAAACCTCCTCGGGCAGCACCAACTGACTAAGGCTGACGTTCTGGTTCCAAAGCGACCAGATGTAGCCTAGGTTGGGGGCTGTCTCGATGTCCAGCATGAGGATCTTCATTGTTTCACCCTGATCTCCACGGTGTTATAACGAGGGAGAAACGCTTCGCTCGCGCATACGCTCACCGCTCCTTGTTCTGTCACCAGAATCCGGCACGCGCCTGTAGCACGTGCTTCTAGAGCGGTCCCGGGGATCGGGGTCCACATATCCCACATATGCAGCTGAACGATGGTCCTGGTGGCCATCTCTAATCCTCTTCTCGCCGGTCTCCGTTGAGGGTGCCTAGCTGCTGGCGCCCTTCGAGCTTGGCGGCGTTAGCTCGCATAGCCTGCTCTGGCAGGATGCCGACCTCCGCACACAAGCGGAACAAATACCAAAAAACGTCGCCGACCTCGTCGAAAATCTTGAGATGGCGCTCAGACGTCATAACCCCTTCGTCATCCCGGGAGATCTTTTTGACTTGGTTGCATATCTCTCCGACCTCACCGGCGAGCCCGAGAGAGACGTAACCTACAGCCTCCACTGAGTGGGTACCCGCTCCCGGGTACACGCAGGTCTTAGCGACCGCGATGACGTACTGGTTTAGGTTCATATACCCTCGTTCAAGTGGGCGAACTCGCCGAAGTGGATGACCGCAGCGTTGTTATACGCTTGGGCAGCTTCCTCCGGGGTGTGAAACACTCCAAGATAGCGCTGCTTTCCCGCGATATAAATCAAGGCTCGCCAGTGTTGATCCCGCTTATTCCAACACACCCCTTTGAACCCGGACGTGTTATCCCTACGCCGTCGCGAGTTACGCAGGTTCTCGGTTTTTGTACAAACCCGAAGGTTAGCCCGCGTGTTATTCAACCCGTTGTGGTCGATGTGGTCGACCTCAACCTTCGGATCTGTGACGCCCAAGATCAGTCGGTGCATCCCAACCGTGCACTCGCGCGGTGGACTCGCGAGTGCATAAACGACCCCACTGTTTCCAATGAGGACATACCAACGGTAGTCAGCCACCAGCGCGTACTCCGCAGCGTCGACGGTGGTTACGTGGACCGACCCGTCCCGGCGCCGCATCACTACGCCGATTCGAGCTTCGGAAAGGGCGACGGTGTCGTTGGGCGTGAAGTGTTTCACGGGAGGGGTGCATCCTTTCCTTCGTGTTCGGCTGAGACCCTAACCAGCTCTTGGGCCAAATCCCAAAGCATCTCCGAGTAGTTAACCGGTCCCGGCATATGTACATCAGCGATGAACAGTGGCGGATACCCGGGGATAACCCCGTACAGCCGGGTCGGGATCCTCACCGGGTCGTCTTCCTGCGCCTCCACGTTAGTCCCTCCTGTCCGGGGAGTTCTCCGACGAGGTACCGCCCGATTCGGTCGGCGGTGTCACCATCGTCGCGAATATGTCCGAGTAGGTTGTTGCACGTGGTACAAAGCAGACCCCGGGTACACCCTCCACACGTTGGTACGAATGGGCAGCACTTGTGGTCATGATCCACGGAAAGTCGCCTAGCCCTTCCGGTAGCCCTCTTACATATGGCACAGACCCCTCCTTGAGCTTCGTACAGCTCCCAGTATTGCTCTTTGGTCATCCGGTATCGAGCTAGCGTGTGGCGCTCCCACGTACGTTCCGAGTTAGCTATTCGGCGAGCTCGGGCGTGCGTCGCGCACCTCGGCCCCGGCCTCCGGGCCGGACGGTTCAAGCCCGGAGGGCAATCCACGCAGACCAGGGCTGTCACTCGTCGTCAGCCGGGTAGAAAAAGGCTCGAATCCCGCCTTTGAAAAAAGGATCCTCCGAATCCCAGTCGACACTCTCCGGAAGTTTACACAGCTTACCCCGGACGCGGTTGTGCGAGTCGAGGTAACCCTCGGTTGCGTGTCGAACGTGCTTTTTCACCTCTTTCTTGGTGTACCTATCTTCTTTAGCCAGGTATACCGCGTAGGGTCCAGCTCCGTCGATGAGGTTCTCCAGTTTGGTTAGCTGGTCCTCGTTACCCTCATAAGGTATGAAGAAAGCCCAAACCTCCCCCTCCCAGTCGTTATCCTCTTCGAACAAAACGTAACTCTTACTCATCTTCCTCGGGCTCCTCTTCGTTGTCGGCGTATACCCCGCTGCAGTCGTCGCAGTAACAATGCGACGCGTAGTATTCGTTATCGTTTTCCACGATCAGCCTCCGAACGGTACGAGCACGGCCGATTCTCCGATCGGCCGCCAGCGGTACTGGCAGATGACGGTTTTCTCGCCGTCTTTGTTCTTATCGAATTTCAAGGTGCCTACGTTAGACGCGTCCACCTCAGCGTGAAGCATAACATCAACTCCCGAGGACAGGTTGTAAGCTCCCGCCATGCTCCCGTCTTTGATCGGATGATGCAGCGCAACCGGGGTTGTGGTCGGCCTGTACTTGCTGATGTGAGCTAGAGACCTGAGCGCTGCGTTCGCGTCAAGCGGGTCTGAGATGTTGCCCCCGCCAAGCGCCATAGCCCGGTTCATGGTGTCTACGAACAAGAGGTCTACCTCTGCCTCCGCGATCTTCTGAGCGAGGTCCTCGATCACCTGTTCGGACATCAGGTCGGGCACGTGGTTCAAAAGCGAGAACCACTCCGGGCTAGGGTCTGTCTGGTGGTGCTTTATCCACGCGTGTAGCCTCGCTGTGATCCGCGTGTTGCCCTCGCCCGACATAAACCACACGCGCGCCTGGCCCGTCCTGCGGCCGAACCAGTCCCGACCGGAAGCCACCGAGAGAGCCCAATCCAGCGCCGTGAAGGTCTTGCCGGCCTCTGTCTTCCCGTACAAGATGACTTGCTCGCCTTTGGGCAAAACACCCGACACCCAGAACTGAGCGGGCTCCGGCTCTTTCGTCCAATCCACGAACGAGCTGGGCTTGATAAGGCTAGCCCCTGCGGTAGCTAGCCTAGAGCGGGCCAAACGGTCGGCTACCAGTACTTCGTGCCTGTTATCCGCCAGGGTGTCTACGCGCGTTCGGGGGACACCTAGGGGCTCCTCTAGCGACTTGAGCCACCCAGACCGACACCAATCACGCGCTTGTTTGAAATCTTCTCCGCCTGATTCTCGGTACGCGTCCAGCACTCGGACTTCGTACTCTTCTTGGTCCAACCCGAGCTTCCGGCACCTATCCGCGATGACGAGCGTCCGACCTAGGGCTTCGTTGCGTGCACCCGACCTCGCTTGCCGGATGACGGTCAGGTCCGACTCCAGGTACCGCTCTAGAACTTCGATCTGGTCTTCACGAAGGATCAGGACACCCGAAAGGGCCGTACGGCCCTCTAGCTTCCTCTCTGGCGGCTTCACCCGCAGCAAGCGTGCGAAGTCCTCTGGCAGCACGTCCAGCTCGCCTACGGGGACTACAGCGTTCAAGGTGTACTTACCCAGCTCTTGTCCTCCGGGGCTGAGCACGACCGAAGGCCAAGCGAACGCGAGCCCCCCCGTGCCCCGGTAGTCGACGGCGAGAACCGGCTTGTTCTGGCCGGTTCCAACCGGGTTCTGAGGCTGGCGGTAGAACCCGTGCCAACCGCCGGACCACGTCCGGGCTCGCATCTTGGTAGCTGGGAGATCTATCCCCTCCCTCGACAGGTTGGTGTACCCGGACTTATTTTCTGCCAGGTCGACGTCCAAAACGACGACACCCGACTTCCCGGTGTCTACCGCCAGGCCGTCGGAGCCGCAGAATAAATCGGGGATCTTGTTCGGGTCGTTGGTCGAGTTCCAAGAGCCTCCCGGGAACCGGGGCACTTTCTTACCGTTCTCCAAGCGCAAGCTAACCGGAGCCACCCAGTAGCCCCGGCTAACCCACGTTCGGGCGGCGTCTTCGACGCTTGTCACCCTTTGTACCCGTCAACGTCTAGAGTGATCTTGAACGACTGCCGAGACTTCTCGTGATAAACCACCACACCCTCGGGCCGTGCGAAACCGTAGGACACCTCGGACCCGTTGATTCGCAACCCCTCCAAACAAACCCGAATTTTTTCTTCGGAAAAACGTCCGCGATAAAGAAGGGGAACAACCTCCAGACCCAATGTTTTAAAACAAGCTCCGAACCACCAACCCGAATTGAAAAGAGCGAACCGCTTTCTTTGTAGCCCGTACCCCCGCTGGATACCCAAGCCAAACCACTCACCGAAGTGGTACCCAGATCCAAGGTCTTGGACCAAAGACACAGCGTTATCCCGAACCCAAGCGGCAAATCCGTAGTTGTCGTCTTCGGGCGTGATAACCCGGTGCCTAGATTGAGCGCTAACCGCGTACCACTGCCCGAAGTCAGTCTCTGGTTTATATTTGATAAACACAAATTCCTGTGTGTCGTTTACGGTTGTTTCGTCCAACTCTTCGATCACGACGGCGGCGTTAGTCCCGTCGATTTTCTCCGTCACCCACATGTCACTCGCGAACAACCGAGGGATCTTAGGCCAAGGTCGGAACTCCATTATTTACCCCCTGCCTAGGGTAATAAGGGCAGACTTCTTTTGCTTCAAACCAAACAAATTACGGCTCTCAGCGTCAAAATCGATTCGAGCATCTTTAAACGCTTTGAAAGCAGCGTCGTATTTCTCCTGTGCGACGGAAATCTCTTGTTCGAGCAACTCCCGTTCCCCCGGGCTTCGCTCAAAGGTAACGCACAAATCCCCGTTCTGGCATCTGACGTATGAGTTGACAGCGGTATATTCCTCTCCGGTCTCGGGGTTCTTCAGCTTCATCCAATCACGTACACCGCCCATTACAGCTCCTTATCCTAGTCAACCCGCCCTGTAGTTGCACGAGTATTTCACGTCGCAGAACAAGCAGTTATCCGCCGTAGGCTTAGGCGGGAAGTCACCTTTTCCGATGCTGTCTTCCAAAGCCTCGAACTCTTGGCCGACTTCGTCCCTCGTTATCTGCCCGAGATCTTGCAGAACCGTCGGCTTCCCGGTCCGAGTCATCAGGAAGTCACCCGAAATCAAAGGGTCAAAGTCAGCGGTGTCGTTAAATTCGAGGTGGTCTTGGAGCGCTAGAACGTATATTTTGAGCTGCATAACGTGGCCGGGCTTTTTCCCGGTTTTGATGTCTCGGACACCAAACGTACGCCGGTCCAAAACCGGATCCGGGTGCCTCTCCAGGCTTCCTATCCAGTCGATAAACCCTCGGACGACAATCCCGTTCAACTCGATGTGGAAAGGTACCTCAACTCCGGGCAACCCGTTCAAAGTGGTCCAAGGAACCTGGTCCGGGTGATTAGCGTACCACAACAAAGCCCTATCGACGTGCTCCGGGATCATCGACCGGCGGCGAGGGATATCTTCGTCAGCCCCGTAGGGGCCGGAGGAGAACCAGTGTCTTAGGTTCGGGGTGACCTCCTCCAACTGCCTTATCTCGCGGTCGTATGCTTCTAGTCCGATGTGAACCACTTGGTCGCGGGGCAAAGACCGGGCGGACAGCTCCCACTTTTCTAGAGCCTCGTGGATGGCTGTCCCCTGCGGCGACCACGCAGCAGACTTCTGAGGAACCTTCTCGATTCGGCTTAGGTAGAACGAATAAGGGCAACGTTTGTATTGAGACCACTGTGAGAAACTACGGGGGGGTTTCACATTTCCCACCGACGACAAGGGCGAATTCCCTCGGGGACGCGGATACGGCCGTGAGACAATCGTTCGGCTTCGTAAAAAAGGTTACTAAGTGTGTTATCGCCGTGGAACAACGGGTATAGGTCGTGATCATACGTTTTGCCCAGGAGAAGTAGAGAAACGGCGTCCCACACAGTCTCTTCACGCCCTTTATACCTAACCGCGTCCCCGTCTACGTAACCGAAGTAATCGATTTCGTGTGTTATCTCGGGCGACTGGATAGCGATCCTACCGGCCAAACAGGCTGCTGTTTGGCACCCTTGGATCACGGACGCCTGACCAGATGTTCGCTTACCTCCGTTAGCGTTGATATACGTTATCCACCTTTTTTGGTCCCACTCCTCCGGGTGGTCCACGATGTAGTCCAACGCCTGTTGGAGGGCTTCTACGGCTTCGTCGGTCATGTACACCTTGAAAGTCACTCCCTCACTAGTTGATAAGGCTGATGTTGGTGGTTCCGGATCCCGGGTTAACCGACACGAGCCCGTTGGCGTAAGTTCGGATTCCGGTTGAGGTCTCGGTAGCCATCGTGAAAGGGCCTTTAGGCGCCCCCAGCTTGCGCGCTGATGCGAGGAGCCCGGAAGAGGGGAACTGCACAGCCCCGGAGTAATCCCCGGACGCTGAGAAGCTACCTCGGAAAGAGGTGCCCAGCAAGTACGAACCGAACGCTAGATCCACAACCCCTTGTTTCGTTGTAGCCGCGTGGACGTGGATCTGTTTGCCCGAAGACTCCACTTTCTGTAGGAAGGTGACCTGGCGGAGCCAGTCAGCACCTACAGCGGGCGGGTATCCCGACATATCCCGGCCTACGAATTGCTCGATGTTGATACCGTCTGCCGAATTGATAAGGGAGGCTTGCCAAGGGTCAGCTACGTCGTAGTCAGCCCCCAGGTTGATCCACAGCTTCTTACCCGTCGAGCGCAGGGTGGTAGACAACCGAGACACAAAGGTGGCTAGGGTCGCCCGCCAAGAAACCGGTGTTGGGAACTCGACAGGGTAAACGGGCCAAGCCCAAAGGAGCTCTTGGTTCACCTCGTCTAGGTACAACCCGTCATACCCCGCCAGAAGGCTGGGTAGGTTCGATTGGACAGCTGAAATCAAGCCTTGGTCCCCCAAGTCCAACAAACTCTGCGTCCCGCCGTTGCGGGTGACAGCGGTGCCGCCAGCGTGAGCTAGCCACTCGTAACCGACCAGATTAGGCCGGAGAAGCTCTGTCCAACCAGAGGTGTCCCCCCCTACAGCGGACTGAATGCGGGCTGTGCTCGCGTACCGGTAACGCTCACCCGTGAAGCTAGCTGGGTTGACGCTAGGTCCCGCCTGGATGTCGCGGAAGCTCATACCCGGCTCAACCGGACCCGACCAGAAGTACCTGTGAGCGGCGAATTTGATGCCCGGGTCGACAACAGGAACAGGGGCCGGATCGATCTTCGAGTTCAAAGTGAGGAACTCAGCGTTGATCCTCGCCACCAAAGCGTCCCGAGACGTGGTCAGGTCAGTCGCCGTAAGCATCGTTCAACCCCTCCAGAATCAAATCCGTCTCGGCGAAAATAGCGGAGGCGGTATGCACCAAAACCTTAGGCAACTCTGAGAACGCTTCCTGAGGTTTGCCTTGGATAGTCCCCCGGCTGATGGTTTCAGCCTCACCGTCGTCTACCCGAAACAAAATCTCGATCGTGTATTCCTCGTTCACAACATGTCCAATCCTAGGTCATCCAACTCTGCTATACACCTTTTGCACGTGACGTCTCGGAACCTCGGGTCCTCAAGCTTGGGTTGGGCAAGGAACCTACCACACAAAGGCGTTAGCCCGTCTAGCGTCGCGTGCGGGGTCGCGCGCCAAGGTCGGCCGCTTGTAGCGGAGGAGATCATAACCCGAGGAACCGGCATCTGGGCCGCGATCTCCTCTCGCAGTTCTAAAGCGGAGGGTGTCTGGATGCTCACGTACCAGTCGCGCATCTCAGCGAGGGTCGGGATGCGGGACCGGGGCTGGTCTTCTAGCCGCTCTGTCACCGCCTGGTCTTCCAGGCAGCGATAACCCCGATGAGCAGGAACAAGCCGAAACCGATCCACAGCGGCGAGAGGACCCACCACCAAGACCAGTCGATAACCTGGGTCAGCTTCAAAACTACGAAGACGACGAGGAGCACACTGCTGAGGCTCAGGCCCCCGGAGGAGGTGTTGGTTTCGCTCATGTCGAGGACTGTACGCACCTCCGGCACGCCGTGTCAACCCTGAGTTTTCGATCTTGTGTGGTAAGCTTTGGTGACCGGCTAGACAGGTCGGAGAGATGAGGATACCGCCGTGGAGGAAGACCCCAACCAGCTGCGACGATGCCCCGAGTGTGGGCACCTGTTCGAGCCCGCTACGCCCAGGCAGACGTACTGCACCGTCGAGTGCTACGACTACGAATACGGGGCTCGATACGGCCTAATCACCCAGCTCGCGGGCCGAGGAAAGGCGAGCATCTCGGGCCGATACGACTGGCGGACAGACCCGGACTACCGCTCCGATGATGACGAGGTGTTGGATGACTAAGGTGTTGGCCCAGGATCGAGGTCAAGGCGATGAGGAGTTCTACGCCGACCCACGATTCTTCCGGGACTGCCTGTTCAAGCCTGATCAAGGGTGGGTTGTCCCGCCGGAACGGCGAGAGGAATTCGCGGACCTGTACCTGCCGCTAGCCGACGTGACCGGCGGAGCGCCGGTGACCGACCATTCGGGGGTTCTGGTCCGGTATAGGCCCTGGTTGGAGAAGCGGGCTGATAAGATCTTGGGCCGTGGATCAAAGATCGGGGGTATGAGGGATAATCTCAATCGGCCCGTACTCGAACTCATTTTGGACGAGGATAAAGATCCGGAACAACCCCCAGAATCAAACCGCGAAGACGTGTCGGCTTTGTTGGCTGACTTGTTCGAGGTGTGTGAGCTGAGTCACTCTGAGATGGCTGTCATCCAAGCCGTCGTAGAAGGGTGCAACGCTGGCTCGTACGGTTGGACGGACGCGGTCGCTTCTCGGCTGGGTAAGAGTCCGGCAAACATCCGCCAGACGTGGTCAACAGCCAAGAGGAGGATCAAAGCTCACTGGGCTAACGAGCCTGAGGAGCGCACCCACAAGCCTCTCCACAGCGGTTCTGAAGGCTCCGGCCGGTGGGCTGGATGGGGTCATCGCTCTTGGGCGCGGTCTCCCGGTCACGAGACCTTGAGGCTAGCGTTCGAGAGGTACATAGCTGAAGCGGACGACTCGGACTACCCGGAGGACAAGCGCGTCTACCCGGTCAACAAGCTCGCTTGGAAGACCGACTACGTAGCTGAGTGAGCTTGTCCTCCCCATAATAGGGGAACTTCGTAAATGCGTCTTGGTGCATAAGACTCTGACCAGGTGTTTTACGAAATTCCCCTATTATGGGGGGCAGGGTCTTGTTTCTCTACGCCCGGAGCTGGTTACCGCGCTGTCTATCTCAAGGGGTTATACCACTCTTAGTTACGGGTATTATACCCAGGGTAACTAAGTACTCCGAGGGCTAGCAGGCCCTGACCAGGTGTTTTACGAAATTCCCCTATTATGGGGGGCAGGCAACCTCCAGACGCTCGGTTTCGCTGAGTCGCTGCTGTCTAGCGCTGAGCCGTAGACCCGACCAGAGCCGAGAGGACCAGCGATCTAGTGTGGGCGTCTAAGCCCGGATCGCTGGTCCAACCCCCACCCTAAAATTTGAGGTCAAGTTCGATCGAAGCTCGGATATCCCGACGAGGCGTAGCCCGGCTGGGACCGAGACTCGATTGTTACAAAAGCGGAGAACCCGCTCAGGCAACCGGTTGTCTCTAACTACCGGACAGAAAGTGCCTCTGACCTGCGGTTTAAGGGGAGGGGGGATCTAAATATAAATTCTTAGTTTTTAGTACTTAAGTCTTGGCTTGAAGGGCGAAGCCCGGAAAGCCTTAAGACCTATATCTAAGTAGCTAGTTGATCAGAAACGTGATTCAAGATCGTAAATGTGAACTCGCGCGAGTTCGAAGTTTGCTCTTTGGTCCTGGTCGTAGCTCTCAGACCAAACGCCAGCCGCTGACGCGTCTGACGAGCCCTGATCTAGGGTTGAGGACCTAGAGGTTCAGGTCTTACATCTGGGTGTTGCTGTACAGCGCTAGCTGGTCACGCCAGTTGATCTTGGTCTAAGCCTTCTCTCTCCAGGGCGATCCTCTGGAACTAGGTTTAAGCCCTCTGTAAGCCTCTCTAGCTCAAGATCTTTTCTAGTTGGATAGAGGGCACCCGGCACGGGGTTCCAAGCCGCTGGTGGCTCACCGTAAGGGCAGGAATCGGCATCTGGTAGCTGACGTCAGAACTCACCATCAGATACAGACTCAGCACACTCCTGAACGCTGTACTCGCGAGTAGCCATACACCGGCCCATACGCTCCATCAGGCGATCGGAGTCGGTGCGCAGGTCTACGACCACCGCGACGTCGAGTCGAGCTTCCTGGTTGAACGTCATGTGGCCGGATGCTGCGGCCGAGAAGGATGAGGACTCGATGCCCAAGTACCAGTGATCCGACAAGGTGACCTGGACCAAGGAGCACAGCAAGGCTACCGCGACGAGGATGCGGGTAGGTCTACACACGTGGACTCCTAGGCTTCGAGCTTGCGTCTGCTGTAGTTGGTATAAGAAAGAGTAGCAGGCACACGAGTGTGTGTCCACAGCCTGACCTGCGCAGATGTGATCGTGAACGCTTGATCAAAGATCATCGAGCATGGGGTGGGGGTCCGATCCCCCGGCCCGGATGTATAAGGGC
>Ga0137404_10003088_pt1 | contig 11095 bp, 12 predicted proteins | sample CZOMad2_1_16fung_FD_108285 | JGI IMG/M metagenome (GOLD analysis project Ga0137404, IMG submission 108285) | Vadose zone soil fungal communities from Angelo Coast Range Reserve, California, USA - CZOMad2_1_16fungal (Illumina Assembly) | ecosystem: Environmental > Terrestrial > Soil > Vadose...
TGATGCGCGCCGGCCGGCCGGCGGGCTCGCTGGTCCAAGACTACCGCCTCCACGCGCTCGAGGAGCGGATGCGCCTTCTCGAGGTGTGGGCGAACTCGGCAGGCCACTTCGGGACGCCTCCGGGGGTGACCTCGACCACGACCTGGTCCGAGCAGTCGTTCCTCGACGCTGGAGATCCGGCGTAGAGATCACCACGACGATCGTATTCGTGCGACCCGGCCCTTCGGGGCCGGGCGCATCTCGATAGGAGGCGCCCATGGCGGCCAAGACTCTCCGAAATCTCGTTGCGGGTTCCGGCACCGTTGACACGGTGAGCGGCTCCACCAAGCTCGTATTCTCGTCGGCCCAGAGCTTCAAGTGCGGTGCGACGATCCAACTCTCCGGCGGCCAGCTTTTCACGATCCAGGAAGGTCAGGGGACGGCCTGGACGGCCAAGCAGAAGGCGACGGCCACCGTCTCGGGTTCCTCGTTCAACACCAGCGACTCGAGCACGACGAGCCGTTCTCGGGGCTCGTCCGGTGTGATCGTTCCTTGGGCCGTTCACACGATCTACTGCAGCCTGGTCGACGACGCCGGGAACTTCGACTTCTACGCGTACGTCGATACGCTGTTCCCTGAGGGCGGTCTGCATCCGTACACGAAGGATCAGGTGTGCGGGTCCTTCTATGCCACCATGGCCGGCGACTCGCCCAGCATGATGACGATCGATCGACTCCGCATGCTGGAGGGTATCGTGCGCGGCGCCGCCGGCACCACGTTCAGTAACCCGGACGCTCGCCTCGATAACATCGAGGGCAAGCTGGCTCCGGCGCTCCTGGCCGGCACCGGTCAGCCGAGCACCTCCACGACCCACTACTTCTCTGGAGTCTGCTCGCGCGACGCTGGTCTGACGACCGACAACGCCGGCAATCGGGCTATCGTGGCCAGGGCCGGGACCATCAAGAACCTATACGTCCAGTCGGACGTGGCTCCGGGCGCCTCGAAGTCTTGGGTCATCACGGTCCGGAAGAACGGGTCCGACCAGACCATGACCGTGACTCTCAGCGGTGCCTCCCAGACCACCGGTAGCGATCTCGCGCACCCCATCACGGTGGCAGCCGGAGACTCGATCTCGATCAAGGTGGCCCCGACCAGCACGCCGGCCGCGGCCCGGATCTCGTGGGGTATGGACTTCGTGGTGGCCGACGCTGGCGACGGCGGTGTGGTCGACACGCTCCTGAGCCGAGGCGACGCCTAGCCGGTGGTGGCGATCCACCAGGGAGGATCCTAAAATGCCGCAGAATAACGCCCAGAACTTTAGCTACGGGCACTTGGGCTATGGCGCCTACAGCGCCGTCAACATCCCAGAGGGGGATGCCGGCAGAGCCAACGCCAGCATCATGTCGATAGGGTTGAGCGGTAGGAGCATCATCGGGTCGGCGATACAAGGGATCATGGCGTTGTCGAATTTCTTTACCTACGGGCAGTTACAGGCTCCACCGCCGACACAACTAACGATAAATCAGCGAGAAACGATTGCCGAGGGGGTTGTGGCCGCAATCCTTTCATCCCAGGCCAGACAAACTCTCGAGGCCCGCGAGGTCCTGGCCTACATCGCTGAAATCAACGCGACTCTGGGGAAGCAGTCGCGCCTTCATCAATCCGAGATTGTCGCGCGGGTCCTGCAGATCCTGCAGGAGATGGGATACCGGAACTGGAACCAAGAACATGCCAAACCGGTAGCCGACGAAGAAATCGAGGCAGAAGCGCCGGCTTCCCTGTCGGTAGGCTTTATTTCCGATCCTGCTTTCGCCATCAACGGCGGTGCTGCACTAAGCGGTCCGACCATTACTATCAACGGCGTCACGATCTCGAACTACTCCGGTCAGCCGGCATTCGTCGCCGAGAATGGCGTGATCACTATGACTGCCCGGGCCGACGGCGGCGTTGCAGGTGTTGGCGCCGAGCCTGGCCCCGGTACTAGCGCTCCTGGCCCATCTGAGGCTCCGTAGTATAATTACGGACCCCTGGGGGGCCGCCATGCGAATCCTGTTGCGGGTTGTCGTGGGTGTGGCGCTAGTCCTTCTGACTAGCGCCGTCTTCAGTCCTGTCAACGTGTACTCCTTGTCGGAACAGACTGACCTGAACGTCGCAAGATTGAAGGCTATGAGCCTGCCCCTGCTGAAAGGCGTCGTTCCACCGGAGTGTCTCGGGGGAACGGGCTACGGCCGAGAATGGCCAGGATACGAAAAGTGGTGCCTGGCCCGCTGAACGGTTATGAGTCAAACTGAAGGGCAATCCCGGTCGGCCGAATCTACTACGATGGTCGTATAAACAAATGACCGACCTCGACCTGGTCCCCACCGACGACCTGCTGAAGGCGCTGAAGCGGCGCTTTGACCACATGGTGTTCGCTTCGATCAAGAAGATGGGTGGGGACCAGGGCGAGGACTACATGATCCGCTACTCCGATCACGCCTTCGCGACGCTGGGGCTCGTCGACTAACTCGGCACCTGGGGAGTAGGACAAGGCAGACGATTGTTGATCGGCGGGATTCTGCCATGATGCCCGCCACCCAGGCTCTCTGAGGCAGTCGAGAGATTCCTGACCCTGCGGAACACAGCGAACTCACAGGAAGACTCTTCACCCGTACACGTCGGATCTGAAGCGCTTGGTGGTGCTGGCGGCAGCCCACGACGCGGACTCAGTGCGCGCCTTCACGCCGGATCTCCTTCGCGCCTACTTCAAGACGCTCCTGATCACGTGCGATCCGTTCGACGCGCTCGTGCTCGGCGGTCCCCCGCGCTGAGTGGTCTCGGCGCGCGCGGCCGACGAACAAGGTCCGGCGTCCACCGCCGCGCCCGTGATATAAAACAGCATCAACTCGGAGGAGACGAGACTCTAGAGTAGTGGCGCGTCGGATCCGGCGACGCTTCCGCATCTTCCTCGTGCTCACGGTCGCGTTCGTGGCCGTCCTCGGCCTCGCCGCCGTCGCCGTCCCAGCCCGATTCATCGGCGAGCACTGCTTCAGCGTTCGAACACAGCCGAGCGAGCGTTCGCCCGAGATCGTGCGCGCGACGGGCGACGTGAGCGGCTATTTCCGCAAAGGCTCGGCGACGTTTCTCACCTTGCCCGAGTGGTACGTCGTGTACAGCGCCGAGGAGTACGCGGCGTTCGTCAAATCACACGCGCCGAGCCGGTTCCCCTACTTCGCCGCTATCGGACAGTACTGGCGCTACTACTCGGCGGCGTGTCGGGCCACCAAGCGCGTCTACGCGTTCGACGCGAGCACGCATCTGATCCTGGCGTTGACCGGTCTGGGGTTCTCGGTGGACAACACCATCAAGGGCGCGTACGAGAACACGGTCGGCGTGGTGACGGAGGGCATCGGCTTCTACCACACCGAAGAAGACGTGTTCGCTCGCCGAACCGCGCGCCAGTACGCGGAGCTCTTGCACACGGTCCCGTGGTACGACCTCCCCTTCGAGGAACGGCTCGAAGCCCTCTGGAAAGAGACTCCGCTGTGGGGGCTCGACATCATCCGGAAGTGGGAGCGGCGATTCTCCCTGAGCGCCGAATACTCGGTGAAGGCGATGTACGCCGGAATCATCCGGCTGGGCGTCCACTCGGTTCAACAACCGCAAGACCTGGTCATCCACGTCTGGATCGACGAGGCGCCCGATCGCATCTTCGACGACGACCGGATCCGCAAGGTCAAGGCGGTCGGCGCCCGCTCGTATATCGTCACGATCCCGCGCCACGAAGCGTTCACTCCGGTCCTGGTGGGACTGGTGAAGCAGGGCGTGCAACTCCGCGAGCTCGCCGGCAACGACGAGATTCTGTTGACCGCGATGGCACCGAGCGCACTCGACGTTCGTCTCGAGACGGGCGAAGTCGTGCTGAAAGAGCCGCTCCTGACCAACCCGGCCGCGACGCGAATTGCGGTGAAAGCGCCCGTGGCCTCGCTGCGCGCGATCCTGACCGAGCTGACGAGCCGCGGCGCAACCATCGAGCGCATCTACGACTACTGAGGCAGGCTGCTGAAAAGGGCCCATCTGGACCCTTTTGAGCAGCCTTTAGGTGCGGGAGGCGATCAAGGCCCAGGCGGAATCGGCGAGCGGACGCGCGCGACGGCCGCGCTCCTGGGCGTTCGGGTCGTTCGCGGTACCCGCGACGACGCGCCCCATGATGCCCTGGGCGATCGCGGCCAGCCGGAACATGGCGAACGCGAGACAGAATTCCCAGTCCGCGATGGCGCCGCGACTCGCGCGCCGGCAGTAGTCGGCGACGTAGTCCGCTTCGCCCGGGATCCCGAGCTCGGCCAGGTTCTTGTCGGCGAGCCCTTCCCACTCGCGCGTGAAGCGGTACGGCAGGCAGAAGTAGGCGAGGTCGGCGAGCGGATGGCCGAGCGTCGACAGCTCCCAGTCGAGCACCGCGACCACGCGGGGCTCGGTCGGATGGATGATCACGTTCCCGAGCCTGAAATCGCCGTGGACGAGCGTCACCTCGTCGCCGGTCGGGATGTGCTCGGGCAGCCACGGGATGAGCCGCTCCATCGACTCGATCTTCTCCGTCTCGGAGGCGCGGTACTGCTGGGTCCAGCGGTGGATCTGCCGCGCGAAGTAGTTGCCCGGCCGCCCGAAGTCGGCGAGGCCGAGCGCCTGCCAGTCGGCGGTGTGCAGGCGCGCGAGCACGTCGATGAGCGACTCGTAGATCGCGCGGCGCTCGTACGGCGTGACGGTCGGGATCGCCGGATCGGTGAAGATCCGTCCGTGCACGCAGTCCATGACGTAGAACGCGGTGCCGATGACCGACTCGTCCTCGCACAGCGCGAACGTGCGCGGGACGGGAAAGCCGGCCTTGCCGAGCGCCGTGATGACCCGGTACTCGCGGTCGACGGCGTGCGCCGAGGGCAGGAGCTTGCCCGGTGGCTTGCGCCGCAGCACATACTCGCGGCCGCCGGCCGACACGTGATACGTCGGATTGGACTGGCCGCCCCGGAACTGGCGCACCTCGAGCGAGCCGCTGAAGCCCTCGACGTGGGCCCGCAGGTAGCGCTCGAGCGCGCCGACGTCGAATCGGTGCGCTTCCCGGACCTCGGCGGTCTGCGCGATCATCTCGCTGGCTCTTCTCCCGTGCGCGCGTCAGTATCCCACAAAGCTAGTGGCCGTTACCGCGGACGGCCTCGCCCAGAGCCACCGCGAGATTGTGACGAGCGCCGCCGAGACGCGGATGCACCGCGAGCGCGCGCCGGAACATCGCCGCCGCCTCGCGGTGGCGGCCGAGCGCCATGTAGCAGAGCCCGGCGCCCGACAGCGCGCCGAAGTGATGCCGGTTGCGCGCAAGCGTCTCCTCGCAGTCGGCGATCGAGCCCTCGTAGTTCTCGGCCACGTAGCGGACCGTCGCGCGCTTGTTCCAGCCCTCGGCGAACGCGGGAGCCTGGGCGATCACGCGGGCGAAGACGGCCTCGGCACCGGTGAGATCCCGCCGCTCCATGGCGGTGATGCCCTCGCGGACAAGCGTGTCGATCTCGCGGTCGCCCGAGCGGTGCCACATGTCCCACAACGCCGCCTCGGCGCGAGCCGCCGCGGCCGCGTCGTCCCCGAGCAACGCCTTCAGGCCTTCGTCTTCGGTCATGGCCCCCAAGCTTGCGTCGAGTCGGCGCCAAGAGCAAGATGGGCGCCTGACATGCGCTTCAGCGGGAAGGTCGTGCTCATCACGGGCGGCGCCGGCGGCATCGGGCGCGCCGCCGCCGTGCGCTTCGCGTCCGAGGGCGCGCGCGTGGTGCTGGTCGATCTGGCCGCGGCGACGCTTCGGCAGAGCGTGGCCGCCGTCGAGAAGGTCGACGGCGAGGTGCTCGCCGTGGATGCCGACGTGACCAGGCTCGCCGACGTCGAGCGCTACGCGAAGGCGGCGGTCGACCGATTCGGCGGCATCGACGTCTTCTTCAACAACGCCGGCGTGCTCGGCGTGCTCAAGCCGCTGGTCGACTACCCCGAAGAGACGTTCGACCGCGTGATCGCCGTCAACCTCAAGGCCGTCTGGCTCGGGATGAAGGTGGTCGCGCCGCTGCTGCGCGCCCGCGGCGGCGGGGCCATCGTGAACACGGCCTCGATCGCGGGGCTCCGCGGCTCGCCCAACATCATCGCCTACACCGCGAGCAAGCACGCCGTGGTCGGGATGACGCGCGCCGCCGCGCTCGAGCTCGCCCGCCACAACATCCGGGTCAACGCGATATGCCCCGCGCCGATCGAGACGCCGATGGTTCAAGAGCTCGAGACCGAGATCAAGCGCGAGCGGCTGACCGCGACGATCCCGATGCGTCGCTACGGCGAGCCGCCGGAAGTCGCCTCGCTCGTCGCGTTCCTCGCGAGCTCCGACGCCGCGTACATCACCGGCGCGATCTATACCGTCGACGGCGGCGCGATGGCGTGATCGTCGCGGTCACCGGTGCCGGCGGCCTCGTCGGCTCGGCGCTCGTTTCCTCCCTTGCGGCAGGCGGCCATCGCGTGATCCCCCTCGTGCGCCGCGCGCCGCGGCCCGGCGAAGACGCGCTCGGCTGGGACCCGTCCTCGGGAGCCCTCACGCCCGCCGGGCCCGCGGTCGCCGACGCGATCGTCCATCTCGCCGGCGAGAGCATCATGGGCCTCAGGTGGACGGCGGCGAAGAAGCGGCGCATTCGCGAGAGCCGCACGACCGCGACCCGGCTCCTGGTCCAGTCGCTGACCCGTCTCGCCAAGCCGCCCGCCGTCTTCGTCTGCGCTTCCGGGATCGGCTACTACGGCAACCGCGGCGACGAGATGCTGACGGAAGAGAGCCGGCCAGGCACCGGCTTTCTGGCCGAGGTCGGTCGCGAGTGGGAAGCGGCCACGGCCACGGCGATCACCCAGGGACTCCGCGTGGTGAACGTGAGGCTCGGCGTCGTGCTGAGCGCCCAGGGCGGCGCGCTCGCCAAGATGCTGGCGCCGTTCCGCCTGGGCATGGGCGGCGTCATCGGCGACGGCGCCCAGTGGATGAGCTGGATCGCCCTCGACGACGTGATCGGCGCGATCCGTCACGCGCTCGCAACCGACGCCCTTCGCGGACCGGTGAACGTGGTCGCGCCGGCGCCCGTGACCAACGCCGAGTTCACCCGCCTCCTGGGCCGCGTGCTCGAGCGCCCGACCCTGGTGCCGCTGCCCGCGTTCGCCGCGCGGCTCGCCCTGGGCGAGATGGCCGACGAGCTGTTGCTCACGAGCCAACGCGTCGTGCCCGCACGGCTTCAGGCGAGCGGCTACAGATTTCGTTATCCGACACTCGAGGGCGCGCTCCGCGGCGTGCTCGGCCGCTGAAGGCTCAGCGGACGGTGACGGTGAACGAGAGCTGTCGCGCGGGCGGCGCGTCGGATTCCCACGGAAGGCAGTAGTCGAAGCGGAGGATCTGCTGCCCCTTCCGCGCCAGCGAGAACCGCCAGATCTCGATGCCAGGCGCGCCCAGTGCGGCCCCCCCTGGATTTCGCTCGACCGCCGGCGGACCCTCGAGCTTCAACACGTCGGCCGGCGCGGCGGCGAGCGACCATCGATAGCCCGTCGCCGGATTGCTCGGCAGACGGACGAGCAGCTCCTGATCCGACCGGAGCTCGATCGTGCGTCCGGCGCTCTCCGGCGTGATCGTCACCGATCCTCCCGCGTGGGAGCCGCCGAGGCCGATCGAGGCGCACGCCGCAACCAGGAAGAGCAGGACGGTCAAGGCGCCGAGCGCACCGACGCGCTCGAGCACGCGGCGCGATCGGCAAAAGGGGATGGCCGCCCGGCGGATCAGAGGCGCGGCAGGCGCGAGGACTCGGCGCAGGCGCGCTCGACCTCGTCCACCGTCTTCGGAGTGCCCGCGGTGAGGACGTCGCAGCCGGAGTCGGTGATCAACACGTCGTCCTCGATACGGATGCCGATGCCGCGCAGCTCGCGCGGGACGGTGTGCGTGAGCTTCTCGGCCTTCGCCTTCTCCTCGTCCTCGACCTTCTTCGCGGCGCCGGCCCCCAGCCGGAGGCGTCGCTCCCACGTCTCGTCCTCACTGTACTCGCGCAGGTGGAACGTCGCCGTCTCGCGCTCGGGGTCGAAGTAGAGCCCGGGCTCGACGGTCAGCACCATGCCGGGCTCGAGCACGCGCCATTTCCGGTCGATGCGGTAGTCGCCGACGTCGTGCACGTCCATGCCGAGCCAGTGCCCGGTGCCGTGCATGTAGAACTCGCGGTAGTGATGCATCGCCAGCGACTCGTCGACCCCGCGCGGCAGCGCGCCGAGCGCGACGAGCCCCTCGGTCAACACGCGCCGCGCCGCCTCGTGCACCGCCTCGTAGCGGGTGCCCGGACGCGCGGCCGCGATCCCCGCGAGCTGCGCGCGCAGGACGATCTCGTAGACCGCGCGCTGGGCGGCGGTGAAGCGCCCGTTGACCGGGAACGTGCGCGTGATGTCGGCCGAGTGGTAGCCAAACTCGCAGCCGGCATCGATCAGCAGGAGGTCGCCGTCCTCCATCTTCCGGTTGTTCTCGCTGTAGTGGAGGATGCACGCGTTCGCGCCCGAGGCCACGATCGACGGATAGCCGTTGCGCGGCGAACCATTCACGCGGAACACGTACTCGAGCGCTGCCTGCACCTGGTACTCGTAGAGCCCGGGCCGCGCGTAGCGCATCGCCTCGATGTGCGCGTCGCGGCTGATCTCGCAGGCGCGGCGATGGCGCATGAGCTCGGCGGGCGAGCGGCGCAGCCGTAGCTCGTTCAGGATCGGGCCAGGGTCCTCGATTCGCACGGGCGCCGCGAAGCCGCGAGCCCGCGCCGCGCGCAGATCGGCGACCAGCCGGGTGACGCGGCCGTCGAAGCCGCCGCTGCCCAGGCGATAGAAGATGGCCGGGCGGTCGACCATGTATTCGCGCAGCTTCGCGTCGAGGCGGTCGATCGTGTAGGCGGCGTCGGCGCCGTAGATCGCGATGGCGCCCTCGACACCGGCGCGACGGCCGTTCCAGATCTCCATCTCGCGGTCGCGCGGCCGCACGAAGAGCACGAAGCGCTCCTTGGCGTCGGCCGGGTTGAACACGGCGACGGCGTCGGGCTCGTCGAACCCGGTCAGGAAGAAGAAATCGGAGGCCTGGCGGAACTCGTAGTTGACGTCCCCGTTGCGCTGGACCTCGCGGGCCCCGGGGATGATCGCCAGGCCGTCTCCGATGGCCGCTGCGAATCGCTGCCGCCGCTCGACGAAGGGGGCTGGATCGAATGGGCTCATCGGCGCAATAATACAACGGCGAAGGGGGAGCGTCCCATGCACGTTGGAATGGCGGCCGTGTTCCAGAACCCCGGCAAGGCGCGGACGGACCGTGAGGTCTATCGAAACGAGCTTCGGCTGGCCGATCTCGCCGAGCCGCTCGGCTTCGAGTCGATCTGGGGCGTCGAGCATCACTTCACGGATTACACGATGTGTCCGGACGTCCTGCAATTCCTGACGTACATGGCCGGCCGCACCGAGCGCGCCCGGCTGGGCTCGATGGTGGTCGTGCTCCCGTGGCACGATCCGATGCGCGTGGCCGAGGAAGTGGCGATGCTCGACAACATCTCCGGCGGCCGGCTCATCCTCGGCCTCGGGCGCGGCGCCGGCAAGGTCGAGTTCGACGGCTTCCGGCTCTCGATGGACGAGTCGCGCCAGCGCTTCGTCGAATCGGCCGAGATGCTGCTGGGCGGGCTCGAGACGGGCTACTGCGAGTACGACGGCACCTTCGTCAAGCAGCCGCGCGCGGCGATCCGGCCGGCGCCCTTCAAGTCGTTCCGCGGCCGCACCTACGCGGCGGCCGTCTCGCCGGAGTCGCTGCCGGTCATGGCCAAGCTCGGCGTCGGGATCCTGATCATTCCGCAGAAGCCCTGGAAAGAGGTCGCGCGCGAGCTCGAGACCTATCGCTCGATTTACCGCGACATGAACGGCGTCGCGGCGCCGCCGCCGGTCTCCGCGGGCTGGACGTTCTGCGACGCAAGCCCGGCGCGCGCCCAGGAGATGGCGCGCCGGTTCATCGGCGGCTACTACCAGACCGTGCTCGATCACTATCATTTCCAGGGCGATCACCTCGCCCAGACCAAGGGCTACGAGTACTACGGCAAGATGGCCGAGAAGATCGCGCAGTACGGGACGGATACCGTGATCGACTATTTCATGAACCTCCAGGTGTGGGGCACGCCGGAGCAGTGCTACGACAAGATCCTCGACATCCACGCGCGCACCGGCAACAGCCACTACATCGGGGTCTTCAGCTACGCCGGAATGCCGTACGAGGACGCCGAGGCCAACATGCGTCTCTTCGCGCGCGAGGTCATGCCCGCGCTCAAGAAGCTTGGCGTCGAGGCGCCGGCCGCCGAGCGCGTGCCGGTGGCCTCAGGCACGGGCGAGCCCGGCGACGTGGGGCTTCTCGGCTCATGACCACCCCGCTGAGCGTCTACCTGCCGTTCAACATCGACTGTCTGCGCGGCGCGTTCGTGCCGGCCAAGCGCGGGACGAAGCCGCCGAGCGAGCGGGGCAATTGGCTCATCATCCAGGACCAGAAGCTCCTCGTCGTTCCGGACGGTGACCGATTCCGCCTGCCGACGGGCGGGCGCCCGGCCAAGCTCGACGGCGCGCTCGGCGAGCCGATCTGGCTGGGCACCCTGGGCGGCGATACCGAGTGCTGGGTGGCCACGCTTGCCCGCGACGCGGTCGTCCCGGGCGACTTCCAGCGCGAGACGCTCGTGCCGATGGCGGGCACGCGTCTGCCCGACGATCTCCTCTCGCTCGGCGGGATGGCCATGCAAGCCCTCTGGTGGGAGTCGACGAGCGGCTTCTGTCCTCGCTGCGGCGATCCCACCGAGCGCCTCGCGGGCGAGTGGGGCAAACGGTGCCCGAAGTGCAAGTACGAGCACTACCCTCACCTGCACCCGGCGGTCATCGTCGTCGTGCGTGACGGCGACCGCGTGCTGCTGGCGCGCAAGGCCATCTGGGCGCCCGGCCGCTACGCGCTCGTCGCCGGCTTCGTCGACAACGGCGAATCGCTCGAGGGCTGCGTCGCGCGCGAGGTGAAGGAAGAGGTCGGCGTCGACGTGAAGGACATCACGTACGTCGGGAGCCA
>Ga0137404_10003089_pt1 | contig 11093 bp, 8 predicted proteins | sample CZOMad2_1_16fung_FD_108285 | JGI IMG/M metagenome (GOLD analysis project Ga0137404, IMG submission 108285) | Vadose zone soil fungal communities from Angelo Coast Range Reserve, California, USA - CZOMad2_1_16fungal (Illumina Assembly) | ecosystem: Environmental > Terrestrial > Soil > Vadose zone...
AAATTAAGGCATTAGGCCAGGTTGACCTACAAATAATACGAAAAAGTTAGCTCCTGAAACTAAAACTAACATAAAAAAAGTGAATAAAGATAAATAAGAAAAAAATCTTTGATTATGAGGATCTTCTCCCATATAATTTACTGAGAAAAGGTAAATTAAAGTAGAGATATATAAAACAGGAATAAACATTGACACAGTTAAAGAATCAAATAAAAATTCCCATGAAACAGATAAATTTTCAGAATCAATCCAGCTTATTAATTTAATTAAAACAGGAGAACCACAAATACCTACTTCATAAAAAGCTACAGAAGCTAATATAGAAGCTAAAAATAAACAAGTTATAGTTATAATATGTGATCCTGTTACTCCTATTTTTCTACCCATTAAACCAGATACAATAGAACCTAATAACGGTAAAATTAAAATAGATAGATACATTATGTTCTTAGTGAGATATTTCCTCTTAATCTGTAATAAGCTATAAGAATACTTAAACCAATTACTGATTCGGCACCTGCAATAGCAATAATATATATAGCAAATGTTTGACCTATATTATCATCAAAACCAAAGCTAGAGATTAAAATTAATAAAGTAACAGCTAAAAGCATTATTTCTATAGAAATTATCAATAAAATTATATTTTTTCTATTTAAAATAAAACCTAAAATACCTATTAAAAATAAGAATAATGACAGATTCATAATAATTGTTTTGTAAATATCCTTAGGGTACCATTAATAAAGGAAAGATTTAACATAAGGCAATTAAAATAAAGTAAATTGCTCCATGAAATTTTATTGAATGTAATCATAATTTATTTTTTTTATCAACTAAAACTAAAATTAAATCTTCTAAATATTAACGGATTCTACAATGTATAAATAAAAAGAGAAAAAAACTAAGAATTAGCTTTAGCTTTCTTCATAGATTTTACCTGGCTTAAGTAAAGATTATTCTAAAATTAAGGCTTCGCCTTTCATTTTTACGGTTAAGTAGTATCACTAAATTAAAAAGAAATTTTACCATAGTTAACTTCACGAGAAAAAAAAATAAAGTATGATTATTTATATTTTTAAATCGAGCCCTTCCAGATTCGAACTGAGACCTTCCTAATTGACAATTAGGTACTCTACCATTTAAGCTAAGAGCCCTTATTTTTTAAAAGATTTTCATACATTTTACAGTTTATTTTATCTTAATTTATTTTTTGATACTCCTAAAAATATACCTTAAAAAAAAAAAGATTAACTTACTTTTTCCTTTAAATCTTAAATTTTATTTTAACTTATCATCCAAACTACCCTCCTTATTATTTTTTTATAGTAAAATAAAGTACTAGAGCGATAAATTAAAAAAACGAAAATTAGATAAGTTTTTAATTACAAGAGTGAGGTGACTCGAACACCTACCGATGATTTTGGAGATCATTATGCTAACCAATTGCACTACACTCTTATAGAAAATATTTATTTTTAAATAAATTTATTTTATAAAAAAATAAAATACCTTATAAGTTTTAGTTATTAAAGGAAAAATTAATATATTATAATTTTTTTAAACTAAACTTTCTTTTTTTTTTAGAGACATATATTAATTATATACATTTATACTTATTAAAGTTCCTATATCAATTAATTTTTTTTACCTTTTATAAATACTTTTTGCCCTAAATACTTTTAAAGATAATATAAAAAAAATATTAAAAATGGTAATTAATTATTAATTTAAATGAAATTCAAATTAAAAAAAACACATTTAATTAAATAAGGATCAAGAAAACTTTAAATTCTCATTATTAACAATAATTAATATTATAATAAATCTTAAAACAATTGATATTACTTTGAAGAGACCTTAGTATTGTAATAAATAAACGGTCATTTAATGACTTTAGAGTAAGTAGTTTTTTTTTAAAGTAAATTAAATTTAGTTACAAAAATAGAAAGAAGAAATTTAAATAAGAAGGGGTTAAAAAGGAATAAAATTATGATCGGGAACTTAATTTAGTGATATACATTCTTACAACTTGTTGAAATGTAAATACTGGTAAAATATATTTAGAAAATACATAAATCAAAGCTAAAAGTGTTAAAAATGAAAATGATAGTTGATTTATAAAATAAAAAGGTATTAATTGAGGCATAATTTAAAAATTTTTTTAGTTAAATGCTTTAAAATAATAAATAATAGCTACAGTAACCTATTTACTTCTCTTAATTTTTAGAAAAATAAAATAAAATGAATTATTTCCTTATAATTTTTATCTTTCCCTCTCAATTTTACTAAAAATGGAATTATTAAGAGAAGGAGGGAAAAATAAGGAAGGAGTAATAAAAAAAGTAGTAAACTACTTTTTTAATATAAAAATTAAAACCAAAATAAATTATCAATAAAAATTTAAAAATTTAAATATAGTAAATAATTATAAGAAATAAATATTCTTTAAGATAAATTAAAAATAAAGGTTATTGTTAGGAAACTAGGAAGCTTTTAATTAATTACAAAAATAAAAAGCTGTCTCACCCTAAATTCTTTTATTTCTCTGAAAATAAAAAAAAAAGTTTTTTTTTTTAATTTTAATCAGATAATAAAAAAAAATAAGGTACAATAGTTTTTTTTTTATACCACCGTACTTTCTATTACTACTTTATTTTTTTAGTTAAAGATTTAGATCTTATAATATATGATTAAAAATTATTAAAACTAAAGAATTTTTAATTCCTTAGCTCTCTTATATTTAGCAATAAATCTAAAGTAATAAAATAAAAGCCATAAATTAAGATAACTGAAAGTAGATAATAAATAAGAAAAAACTTTTTTTAATGAGACATTATGATAAATTTTAATAAATGTAGTCTACTTAAAAGAGTTAATCAAAAAAAGACCTAAAAAAAACATTTTTTTAGTTAATCAAATAATATAATTAATAATGTATTATTAAGCTTAAATACTTAAATTTAAACTTATTAAATAATTAACCTAAGATGGTAGACACTTAATAACTTATACTTAGCGATTGATTTTTTTATTATATCTATCTTTTATTCAAAAAGAAAATTAATAAAAATTATAAAAAGAGTATAGGGGTTAACATAAATAAAATTAAATAAAATAAAAACTTAAGGTTTATTAATAATGAAAAAGTCCTCGCCTTTAAATATAAAGTATCTACATCCTCTTTGATTTATTTTACTAAAATAAATAGTTTAAAAATAGTAAAACAAGATAATTTAAATTTAAACATCCAACATTTATTTAAATTAATATCTGGCTCCGCCTAGCCTAAAGGCAAAAATCCAGTCCAGTAGTTGGTACACCGCCCAAGACCCAAAGGTAAGGAGGATTGGCTAAGAGAGAAGTGTTAGAAACGTTGTATTTTTTTTAAAGCGAGCTCTGATATTAAATAAAAAACTAATTACCACTCCAGTAATAAACAGCTATAAATAAAAATAACCATACTACATCCACAAAATGCCAGTAAAGTATAGCAGCTTCAAATCCTTGATGGTGTGTATCTGTCAAGTGATAATTAACTATTCTAATAAAACCAACTAAAATAAACAAAGTTCCAACTATTACATGTGCGCCATGAAGACCAGTAGAGCAGAAAAAAACTGAACCGTAAACAGAATCAGCAATAGTAAATCCCGCTTCTAAGTACTCAAAATACTGTAATCCCGTAAACAAGATTGCAAATATAATAGTCAGAAGAGTTCCTAAAATAGCACCTGCTCTATTTCCTTGTATTAAAGCATGATGTCCATAAGTTATAAAGGCCAAATAAATTTTTATTTATTTTTAATCTTTTTATAAGAGAACCATCTCTGTAAAATAATTAGTAAAATTAAAAAAACATAAAATTTTCTAGTTTAATACCTCCGATGTTAGATTGATCTTAGCACAAACTGATTTCTATCTCTTTTGTAAAATAATAAAATTTAGATTTATTCTTAAGCGGAGGCGAGGCCAGCCTTTATTATTTAAAGAGTATAAAATAATATACATAAATAATCAATAAAAATTTATTTCGACTGTACATTAAGCATTTTTAAATACCCACTGAATAACCAGTCTGTAGCAGTATATTAGAATACTGACGGTCTCGATTTTTTGTTAAATTATTAACCGTAATTTTCAGTGTCGCCTTTTTTTTTAACCTTTATTTTTTTCTTAGTAATGTTGAGAAAAGTAGATAAATCAAATATTTCGTATTTTTTTAATAATTAATAACTTAAAACCGAAATGATAGAGATTAATTACCCTCTACAAAATCTATTCCTTTAGTTTTTTTGGAGATGTTAAAATGACTTTAACTTAACATAGAAACAGGAAAAATTAAATTTATCCTTTTGATTTAAATTTGAACATTTAAAGTAAAGTATAAAATAAAATAGTAAAGATTATATTAAAGACTATAAATTTTTGTTGTTTATTTATTTTTTTTTAACTGAAGCTGGTAAGCATGGTAGTAAGCTCTATAGAAAAAATAGATATTTCTTTTTTAATTTATTTAACAAAATATTTAATTAGTATAATTACCTAAGAGATTTATCCTAATTTATAAGACATAGTCGGGATCATAAATGGTTTTATTAATTCAATTAAGGCTGATAATGACCCTTTCTTAATATAAATACAGAATTGATTTTCTTGCTGAGTTTTATGTACAGTAGTATTTAAACTAAATTTAGATTGAAGTAAAAGAGATAAAAATAAAACCTCAGTATAAGTATATGAATTCGTGGCTATTTTTACTCCACGATCTTTAACAATACATCCGTCGTCCATTATCCAATGAGCTAATCCTTGCGGTGTTAAGTATTTCTCAATAAAGTGAGGTATAACTTTTACACCGTTTATATAAAAAGCTTCATAAATCCAATTAAAACTACTAAAAGTATAAGTGTTAAATAGTACTATCTGTCGCTTGTCTCTAAATAAGGGTGAAGGTTTAACAGAAGAAGAATAACCTAATTCAGATATTAAGGAATGAACGTACAATGCATAATTTAAATTTATAATACTGTAATAAAATCTGATATTTGTACCATGACCTCTTGGATCTTTATAAGCATAAGCATCTCCTAACAAATGAGAGATCAGTAATGATAAAATATTAAAATTATGAGGGCCTATTCTAGATGTAGAACGATATCTAGGTAAATTAAAAGGCAAAACTAAATTTGATGCCACAACTAAATCTAAAACTCTACCAGTCCATATATTTTTATAATAAAACTCAAAAATCCATGTTAGGCAATCACCTGAGGATAATAGTAAAATCGTATTTAACAAAGGTATAGCAAAAGGATCTAAAACTTCAATACCAAAAGGAGGCCAACTTGCTCCAATTTCAATAGCAGGAGCTAAACTAGAGTGGAAGAAAGCCCAAAAGATAGATAAGAAGGCAAAGATTTCTGATACGATAAATAAGGCAACTCCAATAGTTAAACCACTTTGAACCTCTTTAGTGTGATCTCCCAAATATGTAGCCTCAGCGATAACATCTCGGAACCAAAGAATCATACCAGAAAGAGTTAATAAGAAACCTAAAATTAGCAGATTTCCTCCGTGAGTAAAACCATGAAAATACATTACTGCACCTACCGCCATAGTTAACATTGCAAAACTCGTTAGTAATGGCCAAGGAGATGGTTCTACTAAATGATAAGGAAAAGCTTGAAACTGTTTTCTATTAATATTTGTCACTGTTAATTTATCTATTTAAAAAATACCAAGGTATATAACATCTTTTTATTTTTTTCTTAACCACTTAGTTAATTAAATTTTTTTTTATTTTATTTTTAATGGTTATATAAATTTTTAAACTTTTTAAATAAAATTAATTAAAGAAAAAAAGAACTAACAAAGAAAAAGATGTCATATTATAATCATAGTAAAGATTATGATCGGTTGCTTAAATTAGTGCAGTTATTAACTGTCCACTATCTCTTTTAGCTATATAAAATATTTAAAATTTTTAGATAAACCTCTACCATTTTACTTTAAAACATTTAATGAATATAATATTACCTTATTTATCTACTTGAATTCATTTTTAATTTATATAAATTTAAAAAAATTGACTAAATTTTTAAAGTAACGGCGGCGGAGTCCTTAATTAAAACATGAAATAAACAGATTTAATCTTATTAATTAATAAAAATAATTATAATAATTATAATTGCCAAATTAGATTAATTTTATCAATGTTTTTTTTTTCATAATCTGATTTATAATTTTATTTAAAGAATAAAATAGAAGATTTTAATTTTTTTATAATAGGAGGATTTTATTTATTATAATTTATATCTAAGCTTTTATCAAATTTAGCATTAATCAATTAAAAACTTAGATTTTATAATTTTTTTCTATTTTAATTTTATTCTCTTTATCTAATGGTAAATTATTAAAAATAAGATTAAGAGTAATAATGAAAACGGCGGAGCTATTTAATTAAATATTAAAATTTATTTTTAGTCATATCAGTAGAATAAAATCTAACTTTAAGTCTACTTAAACTATAATATTTTATTACTATAAAATAAAAAGAACCTGCTTTAAAATAAGAAAGGAAACAAGATTAGTATTAGTATTTATATAAAAATTAGTATAAGTATTAATAGAAGGGAGCGCGGAGCCATTAAGGGAGCGAGAGAAGAAACATCTAAAACTGATGATTTATTTTTTTTCTACTTTATCTCGCATTGTTGTAAAATCACTAAAATCTTTAGAATAATTTAAAATATTTGATTTTAATCGAGAAATTATATTATTAGATTTATTTCTATCTAATTCTAATTCTTTTTTTCGATAATTTAAAAGATTAAGACTACCGGTAATACTTGCTTTATGTTTAATTCTTTTATTTACATCATCTAATAATTTAGACTTTTTATGTTTTATATTTAATTCAATTTTATTAACTTCTTGTTCAATAAATACAACTCGTCGTTTTAATTCAATTAACTCCAATTCATCTCTATCTTTTTTAGTTTTAATATCAGATAATTTAGAATTTAAATTAATTAAATTATTTATTTTAAAATACTCTAATATGATAGGATTAATATGTGAAAAATCATAATAAGAACCAAAATTAAATAAATGATTATAATAGTTAACATCATATTTAGGAGAGGTAAAAATTTTATCAATATAACTATCATAGAATTGTTGTTTATTATAAGCTAAATGACTTATATGTAAAAACTTAGCTAATCTAAATTGAGTAATAGATAATTTTTGTCGTCTAGATATACTTCCTCCATGTATTGTAAGACCATTTATCTCAAACAAATAAACAATATTTCCCCAATGTAAACCTTGAAAAATTATAATAGGATTCATATTTAAAAGATCCTTATTTTTTTTTTCATAATCTGATTTATAATTTTTAATATTATTTAAATTCTTAAAAAAAGTATGATAATTCATAAATGTAAGAACTAATTTAAATCTAAAATTTTTAATATCTAAACTAGAATATTCCTTAGTAATTATTTTATCTAATGTTACATGATTCCAAGATACTAAAATTAAATGTATTTCATTTAAATCTAAATTTCCATCTTCCAAGTTTTTCATTAAATCCCTAATACTTAATTCACCTAAATGTAATTTGATAGAAGCAACTAATTGTTTATTATTTTTTTTAGAATTATGTTTACCTTCTTCAATTATACTTAAAGAGCTAATTATATTAATTTTTTCTAAATCCATAATATTATTAAAAGAATTAAGAGACTCTCTACTTAAAATTTTATTAAGTTCTAAATTTAAAATATTATTTTTCATTTTTATTTATTATGATTATTATAAGAATATTTACGATTAACTTTAGCTTTTACTTACCTTAAATATGGTTATTATTATAAAAAAGTAAGTATCTTTAAGTAAGTTAATTTTAAATTTAAAAAATATATTTAACTCTTAGTAACTTTTTTTTATTTTTTTAGTTCATTTAAAAAAAAAGTTTTAGAATATCTATTTTTATTTTATTTGTTTTTTTTGTTTTATTTATTTTAATTAAAATAAAAATAGATATATTAAATAATAATGACGTTGCCTAAATATTAAAAAACTAAATTATTAGCACTTATTTAATATATACAAAAGACTTTACAATTTAAACAGTCTTTTTAAAGAAAGGGGTTTAACACAAAAAAAGAATTAGTATTTATATTTATTAAAAGAAAATTGTTTATTATAAAAAAAAATAAATTATAGAGAATATAAAATTTGAGAAACAGAAAGATGTAGAGATGTTAATACTAAATTAGGAAAAATACCTAAAATTAAAGTAGGAATAAGAAGACTTAGTAGTAAAATAAATTCTCGTCTATCTATATCTTTTAGTGGTAATAAATATGGAGAATAAGAACCGTATGATATTCTATTATAAAGGAAGATAGAATAACAAGCAGATAATACTATTCCTGCAGCACCTAAAGCAGCTACTAAAGGAGATCTAAACCAAGTACCCATTAGTGACATTATTTCTCCAGCAAAATTTAAAGAAAGGGGTATCCCGGTATTAAATAAAGTAAATATTAAGAAAAAAATAGAAAAGACTGGCATATAATAAGCTAATCCTCTATGATAATAAATAACTCTAGAGTGAGTCCGAGCGTATATAATTCCTCCACAACAAATAAATAGAGCAGGACTAACAAAGCCATGAGCTAAACTTAGTAAAATAGCCCCTTCAATTCCTTGTATGTTATTAGAAAATAGTCCTAACATCACTACAGCCATATGAGCTACACTACTATATGCTATGATAGCCTTAGTATCATTTTGTCTAATAGTAGCTAAACTAGCATAAATTAAAGAAATAATGGTTATTGTTTGTACTAAAGGCATAAAAAAATTTGTGGCATCTGGTAAAATAGGTATTAAGACACGAAGATATCCATAAGTAGCTAATTTTAAAATAGTTCCAGCTAAAATTATACTTCCTGCTAACGGAGCTTCAACATGCGCTTTAATTAACCAAGTATTTAATGGCCAAACTGGAGTTTTAATAGCAAAAGCTAAGAAAAAAGCTCAGGGTTAAGCATTTAACCATCTCAGGTTCAGCTAGCTTATTTTCTCAGTATAAGATGAAATATTCAAATATACTTTATTTTAGACTTTCATCTAAAAACCGTCACCGGTGAACTGGACCATTCCTTATAATCTCATATGCAAATGTATTATTATTTTATTTATTGCACTTAGATAATCATGTGGCGTCTGGCCTCTACGCTTTTACACGACAGTTTCCCAATCGTGACTTAGTTCGACGATAGCCTAAAAGTTATTCCTTTTTCTAACTTTTAGATGTCTCTCGAGTTTGCCACCTCAGATAAAATTTATCCTATTTTGAGTCCATATTTGACCTTTCATAAAAATATACCTCCCCTTATGGGAGGCTACGTTAATTTATCAGATATTGAAGATAGGCTAAAACTTTATATATTTTTAAAAAAACAAAACCTTATTAAAAAGTAAGGACTCAAAAAAAAAGGGACAAATAAAAAAGCTCTCTATACTTACATTAAGTATCCTATTTAGATTTAAATAGAAAGAAGAGAAATAAATACGATCAACAGAAAAAAAAAATGCAAAGATATTTATTTATAACCATATAATTTATATCTCATAGAATTACAAATATAAGGTAATATTTTAGGTTGAATCTGGGTCATAGATTTAGATGAAATATACATAGTAGGTTGATTTCTTTGCATATGAATACTACACTTTAAATTAAATTTATATATTAACACACTAATTATAAAAACTACTTCTTTAACTGTAAAAGATTGCGTTTGTAATATTAAACCCATGTTACTTTTAGTTCCATAAGCCATTATTCAATGAGCTAATGCTTCATAAGTCAACATATTATATAGGTTTAAAGGTAATATCTTTTTTTTATTAACATAAAAAATATTATACCACTCCGTAAAACAAGGATAAGATCTAGTAGCGAAAACAATCCCATTAAAAATTTTACCATTAATATGAGTACTCGTCAATCTAGTGTTTGCACTACAATAATGAGATAATTTATTAAAAACATAGAAAAAATATTCTAATTTATTTATAGTTTGTTTAAAAGCTAATAATATATTTCCTGCTTTATTAATAAATAACCAACCGTCTGATAAAAGGACACCTAAAAGAATAGCTTCTAAATTAAAGGGTATTTTAACCATATATCTTACTATAGAGGTATATGGTGGATACTTTACAGTAAAGCTTAAATTTGATCCAAAAACGACTAATTCTTTACATTTATTGTTATTTGGTAAATAATTTCTGTTTGATCTAGGAAATCTTTCTAAAAGATTTAGAGTATTTTTATTTTTATAAATAATTCTGCTGGTCATATCTCTCTTACTGAAGGAGAGTGACAACCATAACCATTTTTGACTTTCTAGACTTATTTCAGATAAAGATATAAGCTGCAAATCTGTAGAACCTAAATTATAGTAAATAGTCATAATAGCTAATAACATAAATAAAGAACCAAAAAGCGTATAAAGAAATAATAAAAAGGCAGCTCTTATTCTAGATTCACTCGCTCCCCATGTTAAAATTACAATAAATAACGGTATTAATACACTTTCAAAAAAGATATAAAAAAGTAATAAATCTAATACTACAAATACCGCTATTTGTAATGTTTCTAATATTAAAAAAGATATAAGAAAATATTTTATTTTTTTAGTTATATCTGTCCAATTAGATAATAAACATAAAGGAGTTATAAAAGTAGTTAATAGAACAAAATATAGTGAAGTTCCATCTATCCCAACATTTAAATGACAAAAACTTAATTGATTAAATTCATAAACAAATTGATATTCACTGATATTAGAATCAAAGTTTATCCACATAAATATAGAAACTATTAAATTAAGTAAAGAAATTGATAATGCGATTTTCTTCAATTTATTTTTAGCCATTATAGATTTTTCTTCAATAGGAAGTAACATTAAACAACCTATAAGAGGAATAAGTAGAAGTAATGTGATCATAATTAAAATTTTTTAAAGTTTATTAAATTTATTAAATACCTTATTCACACAGATTAG
>Ga0137404_10003090_pt1 | contig 11092 bp, 8 predicted proteins | sample CZOMad2_1_16fung_FD_108285 | JGI IMG/M metagenome (GOLD analysis project Ga0137404, IMG submission 108285) | Vadose zone soil fungal communities from Angelo Coast Range Reserve, California, USA - CZOMad2_1_16fungal (Illumina Assembly) | ecosystem: Environmental > Terrestrial > Soil > Vadose zone...
ATCGTTGAATCAACTCAAGCAGGCGTGGCCGCGACAGGTCGCGACCGGCCAAAGCGCTGACAGGTCAGCGCACTCCAAGGAGTTGTCGCTCCCACTTAATCAGAGGTTCCTCAATTTTGTCACGGCTGAAGGAATAAACGAATGCTCGCGATTATCTATCTGGCGCTGATGCTCTGGGTTGGCGACGCTCTCTGCCGGCGCTTCTATCGTTTCGTGTCCGTACCGCACCGCCTGGCCGCAGCTTTCCTGGTTGGACTCCTCGCCTGTTCGTGGTTCACATATCTCGGCTCGCTTGTTTTTGCGGGTGCGTCGAGGCCCCTTCTGTGGGGCAACCTCTTGTTCTTTGTTGCTGCGATCGCAATGCTAACCTGGCCCAGATGGAAGCAGAACTTTGCCAAAACCTCTGACAGTGAAACCGAAAGTGCGTTGGCTGCCAAGCCTGACCGCGAAACCGAAAGTGCGCTAACTGTCGACTCTGACAGTGAAACCGAAAGTGCCTCAGCAGTCGACTATGAGACCGAAACTGAAAGTGCGTTAGCTGCCGACTTGTATCTGCCCCGCCCGAAAGGTTCAGACAGGCTCGACTGGGTGCTGGTTGGTGTCTATTTCATTTTCGCTTGTTGGATGATGTTCGCTTCATTGAATTCCACTGCCGGCAGGCTACAGATTGGCAATAATCAGTTTAGCGATTTCGGACCGAACACTGCGATCATGCAGAGCTTCGCCGTCGGCCACAACTTCCCAACCGAGTATCCGCATTTCTCAGGCGACCGCATCCGTTATCACTTCCTCTTCTACTTTCAGGCGGGGAATCTGGAATTTCTCGGCCTCGATCCGGCGTGGAGTCTTAATGCGCTCAGCATCCTCTCGCTCGTAGCGATGCTCGTACTCGTGATGGTGCTCGGCGAGGTGATGTTCAACTCGCGCGCGGTTGGGCGCGTGGGCTCGGCGCTCTTCTTCTTTTTCGGCTCGCTTTCTTATATTCCGTTTCTTTACAAGGAAGCGTCTGTCCGCGGTGCGATTCATGCGATCACGAGCCAAAGAGATTTTCTGCCTTCGATCTTTCCGTATCGTGGCGAGCTTTGGGGCGTCTGGTCGCAGGTGGTGTTTCTTAATCAGAGGCATCTCGCCAGCGCCATCGCCGTCCTGCTGCTGGTGCTGATCTTCCTCGTCATTCGCTATTGCGCCGTGCCGGGGAAGCAAGTCGCGCCGCTATCCTCGACCGACACCGCAACGACAGATGAAATCGCCGCGGAAGAATCTCGTGGCGAGGGAGACGATAAGGAAGCATCTTCGGAGTCGCCACTTAAGCTCGAGGAAGAAGAGTCGCTCGGAGAGGCAAGTGCAGAGTCAGCCGACGTAGTGGCGGAGAGCGAATTGAAGGACACCTCGACGACCGCACCGGAAGTGGAAGCAAACGAATCCGCGGAGATTGCGCCAGCCGCTACAAGAGCGGAGGCTTCAGACATCGCTGCGCAGACGGATTCAACTCAACCGGAAAACTTTTCTGCGCCGGCGGACGAGATGTCCGCGCTCTCGGCAACAGAAGAGGACGAGGCGCCTGCGCTCCCAGCGGAGAGTTTTCGCGCCAGCGTGCCGGGTTTCATTTTCTCAGGCGCTCTGCTTGGACTCCTACCGATGTGGAACAGCGCGGTGTTCGCCGCCGCCGCCGCTCTGTTAGTAGTGCTATTCATCTTGTTTCCGCTAAAGAAGCAAATGCTGGCGCTGGCCATCGCGGCAGGCGTGATTGCGCTGCCACAGGTTATTTACTTGAGCACTGGAAGCGGCCGCGCGCCGGCGCCGGCGCTCTTCCACTGGGGCTACACACTGGACCATCCCACGATCTGGAATGTCATCAAGTATCTGGGCTTCACGTTCGGCTTCAAATGGTTGCTCGTTGCGCTCGCGCTGGTTTTTGCCGCTCGGTTGCAACGACGCTTTTTTGTAGCAAGTCTTAGCTTAATTCTGGTGCCTTTTCTTTTCCAGATGAGCGTCGAGGTCCTGGCCAATCATAAGTTTTTGCACATCTGGCTGATCATCATCAATCTGTTTGTCGCTTACGGCCTCTGGCGGTTGTGGCATCTCACACTGCGCGGAAGCACGGCGCCGGGAAAGCTCGCGGCGATTCTTTTCGTCATCTTGATCATCCCGGGCGGCATAATTGATTTCTTTCCGATCCACAACGCTTACTGGACTGAAGTTACTTACAAAAACGATCGACTGATCGAGTGGTTGACGAAAGAAACCGACCCGCGAGCGATCTTCCTGACGGATCGCTTCGTCAATCATCCGATCCTGATGGCTGGACGCCGCGTCTTTTATGGCTGGCCATACTACGCGTGGTCCGCCGGTTATCGCGCCGGCGAGCGTGACGGCACCATCCGGCAGCTCTGGCACGAGAGAAACCCGCAGGAGCTTTTGAAGTTGCTTCATGACAACAATATCTCCTATGTGGCGATCGATGACGGTGTGCGGCATGGCGAGTTTGGCACGAATATGAACGAGTCGGTTTATCGAAAAAACTTTCCCGCCGTTTTTCAGGATGGTTCGCTCGTCATCTTCAAAGTCACGGATGTCGTCGCGCCAACAGCAACCACCGAGACCACAGAGAGCGAAGAGCCTGCCGTAAATATGTTTGCCGGCGGCAAGGGTACAGGAAAAGGGCAGTTGAACTGGCCACGTGGACTCGCTGTTGACGCCAAGGGAAATATTCTCGTCGCCGACACGAACAATGGACGCATTCAAGAATTTTCACCGGAAGGAAATTTTCTCACCAGCTTCGGAACGCTGGGCGCGGGAGAGGGAGAGTTTAGAGAGCCAACCGGAATCGCCGTGGATCGCACCGGCAACATTTATGTCGCTGACTTTCTGAATCGCCGGGTGCAGAAACTAAAGTCGGATGGGACGTTCATTGCTCAGTGGAAAGGTCCCGACCAGGAGTTTGTGCCGCGCGATATCTCGATTGGTCCTGACAACTCGGTCTACGTTGCTGACGAGGGTCAGAACCGAATCGTCAAGCTTGATCGTGATGGTAGGGTGCTGACCGTTTGGGGAACGAGAGGCGAAGGCGATGGGCAGTTTAATCAGATCACTTCTATTGCCGTCGATGGAAAGAATGATCGCGTATACGTTGCCGATCCGCGCAATCGGCGAATAGAACTTTTCGACACCAAGGAGCAGTTTGTCGCGTCCTGGTTCGTGGAAGAGTGGCGACCGATTGAAAATGCCTGGTACATGCAGGACATGGTTGTTGATTCAAAGGCGGGCCGTTTGTATGCGACCAGCACGCAAACTGACGAAGTGCTTGTCTTCGATCTTACAGGAAACAAGATCGGATCATTGAAACCCAACCCTCCAGACAAACTCGAAGGCGCGTCGTCCCTGGTCCTGACGAAAGGCAACCTGTACGTGCTTAACACTTTTGCCGCCCGCGTGAGCCGGATCGAACTGGAAACAAAATAGAAGCTATCTCATCCTGATGCAAAACCGTTCCCGTCGTCTATTGCGTGTCTTGTTGTTGGTGGCTGGCTTGGGATTACTCTTTGCTGTCTATACATCGGGACTCTCACGAAATCCGCCGGGTTTCTATATGGATGAGTCATGTACGGCTTATAACGCTTACCTGGTTGCTCACACTGGAGCTGGTGAATTGGGGCCGCGCTTTCCACTCTTCTTTGAAGTGTACCGCGATGGTTTCGTACAATATTTCCACCCCGTGGAGACGTATCTGCTGGCAATTGTCTTCCTCTTTTTCCCACCAAGTATTCTCCTTGTCCGGATATATGCCGCCTTCGTGATGTTTGCCGCATGTTTACTGCTTGGTCTCTTGGCCAAGCGAATTTCTGGCCGGAGCACGATCGGTTTCATCGTTTCAGCCATAGCGCTTCTGACACCCTGGTTTTTTGAAGTAGGCCGCGTGGCATGGGAGGTCCATCTTGTTCCAGGGTTAACTCTCTTATTCCTGCTTGCAGCTTACCACGCTCATCGCAAGGAAAAATGGAGCTTGCTTGATATCACCATGATCGTTTTGGCCCTGGCGCTATTGACCTATTGCTATGCAAGCGGGCGGGTGCTGGGGCCGTTAATGGCAGCTGGCCTCGTTTTCTTCGCCACAACGAGGCATCGCCTGGCCGCCGTCGCCCAGACCTGGCTGTTTTACGGAATTACGTTAGTTCCAGTGCTTCTGTTCAACCAGCACCATCCGGGAGCCCTAACAAAAAGATTCCGCGAGGTCTCGTACATCCGGCCGGACGGACCGTTGAGCGAGAACGCGTCTCAATTCGTCCAACGATTTTTGGAGGATCAAAACTTGACAAGTCTGCTCCTGACAGGAGACGTTCAACCGCGCCATCATGTTCCGGGTTCGGGAGGCGCTTTCTTTCTCGGGGCCTTTATCCTAGCAATCATCGGTCTCTTTATCGTCATCGCCCGTCGCCGACGCGATCCGTGGTGGCGTTTCGTTCTCTATGGGCTTGCTGCCGCGGTTGTGCCGGGTGCGATCACGACCTGGCCGTTCCATTCGACGCGTCTCGTGGCATATCCGGTGTTTCTTCTGCTTCTGACTGTGCCAGCCCTCGAATGGCTGCTTGCTCGAGATAAACAAAAATCGGGCCTGACGCCATCGCTCGCTTACGAGGCTGGCAACCCGCTCTCGGAGGATGGGCAACCCTTAGGGCCTGGAATTGCAGAGGGCGCTGTGCCGCGCGCAACTCGCCTGTTGATTCTATGTTCTCTGTTGGCGCTCACCGGTGTGGAAGCTTATCGGTTTCAGACTGTCTTTCGCCGTGAGGGGCCAAAACGCTCGTTTGAGTTCGATGTTCCCTACAAGGTTGCTTATGACGCGGCGGTCAAGCAACCCGCCAGGCCGATCTATCTTGAGGATGGAAGATGGGGTCCGGCCTACATCCACGCTTTATGGTACGCAACGGTGGAGAAAAGACCCACGTCGCAGTTTGCCAACCTTAAGCCCGGAACCAGACCTCCGGCGGGTGTGGTTGTCATCAGCTCCGCGGACACGTGCGAGCATTGTGAAACCATCATGCGCGCCGGGGTGTATCACGTTTATAAGGCGCTCTAATCGCGACGCGCCTCCGCCTCGCGCGTTCGGAAAAGCCCATGCGGAAATACCTATATCGCAAGCTACGGGAGTATCTCGATCTCTATGTGCGCCCGGGTGACCGCATAGCCGAGATCGATGCTAGAGAAACGGCTGAACGTCTCAAATTCCAAGACCACGAACTGCTCGTTCTTCCGGGCACGTCTCAGCAGATTGGTCAGCCTAGAGTCAACCTTGAGGCGTTGGCGGAATTCCGCGCCGACTACGTGCTGCTGAACGGGAACATCCATTATGAAGCGGATGTCCAGGATTTCCTCGAAAAGCTTCGCCTGGCACTCCTCCCGTCGACGCGGGTCATCATCACGTTTTACAGCACCCTCTGGAAGCCCGTGCTGCGCCTCGCCACGGCGCTCGGAGTGCGCGCAAAAACGCCGGAGGAAAATTGGATCGCCAGTGAGGATGTGCGAAGTCTCCTGCTCCTGGCGAATTACGAATTGGTGCAGCAGGAGAGTAAGTTCCTCGTTCCCATTTACATTCCCCTGATCAGCTACCTGGCCAATCGATTCCTGGCTCCGCTGCCTGGTTTCCGTCAGCTTAACCTGCTCAATATCGCAGTGGCCCGGCCAATCGGTCTTTCGGCGCCCGATCGAAGCAAGGCCCCTTCGGTTTCGGTTGTTGTGCCCGCCCGCAACGAAGCGGGAAATATTGAGGCCGCCATCCTCCGCACCCCGCGGATGGGACCGGATGACGAACTGATCTTCATCGAAGGCAACTCGACCGACAACACGTGGGAAACAATCTGCGAGCTTAAGAAAAAATATGAAGGGACCCGCAACATTCGAGTCGATCGGCAGGAGGGAAAAGGAAAGGGCGACGCGGTGCGAAAGGGCTTTTCTTTGGCGGAGAAGGAAATTTTGATGATTTTGGACGGGGATCTCACCGTGCCGCCGGAGGAATTGCCGCGCTTCTACAACGCGTTGACCACCCACAAGGGTGAGTTTATCAGCGGCAGCCGACTCGTCTATCCGATGGAGAAGCGGGCGATGCGCTTTTTCAATCAGATCGGGAACAAATTTTTTGCCATCATGTTTTCGTTCGTTCTTGGCCAGCGTTTCAAGGACACGCTTTGCGGCACGAAAGTTTTGACCAGGGAGAACTATCTGAAGCTGGCAGCGCACCGAAAATACTTTGGCGAGTTCGATCCGTTTGGAGATTTCGATTTGCTCTTCGGCGCGGCCCGCATGGCTTTACGAATTGTGGAGGTGCCGGTGCACTACCGCGAACGCACTTACGGCGAAACCAACATCCAGCGTTGGAGACACGGAGTGATTCTCCTGCGAATGCTGACCTTCGCAGCCAAGCGGATCAAATTCATCTAAGATTCCACGTAACCGATACAAGCATCTGAAAGGTGAAACCACGATCCCGGACGAATATGTCAAAGATCGAGCGGATACGCTTCGCAATCGGGCTAACCTCAGGGCGAACCGCAACCTTCTGTTCTGGTATCGAGAGCTCTACCTAGAACAGTTCCGCGATCTCGGGGACATCAAAAGCCTGGCTGTGTTGGAAATCGGAAGCGGCGTATCGCCTCTGAGTAACATCTACCCGAGCGTGCTGACCAGCGACGTGCTCGAACTGGATTATCTCGACTACAGATTCGACTGTCATCGTATTGATCGATTCGAGCCGATCGCAGACGGCAGCCTTGATGTGATTACTCTTACAAATGTGCTGCATCACTTGAAGAGGCCGATCGAATTTCTCACCAAAGCGGCCAAAAAATTAAAACCCCGCGGGATGATCATTGCGACCGAGCCATATTTTTCGTTGCTTTCTACGCTGATCTACAAATACCTTCATCACGAGCCGGTGGATTTCTCGATTCAAAAACCAGAACTGGCGGAAGTTCGTGGACTGCTTTCTTCGGCCAATGGCCCCCTGCCCTGGTTGATCTTCGAGCGGCCGGAATGGCGAAAAGAATTGGAGCGGCAGTTCGAATTCGAACATAGGCGCTTTCGGCCCTTCACCTCGATTTCTTATTTCGCAACCGGAGGCATCTCGCATCGAATTCCTCTTCCGGGGGCAATTTATCGACCACTCTTTGCCGTCGATCTGTGGTTGAGCCGCCTCTCTCCACGAGTGCTAGCTTCTTTCTTCACCATCACGCTTACTCGCAAGTAATCCCGTGCGCTCGATACACCGCGCCGAATCGTCCACCTGCAGACTCGTCGAATTCAAAGACTTATATCAATCTCTTTCCAGAGAAAGAAGTGTGATCGGCGCTCTTCCACGTGCTCGTGGCATTTGCTGATTGACGTTCGAAGTAGTAGCGCCCTCAATTCCCGCAGTCTCTTTCAAACTGAAAATGGGTCGGCCTTTGACCTCCTCATAAACTCGTCCGGGTTTCCGCGAGCGCTCTTATTCGTTGAAGACCGTGAGAATGAATGAGAAGGCTGGCTTCATATTGACATCTGCGAGATGGCCGAGGATGAAGCGATTCTCCGGTGCAGTGCAAGCTTCGAAGTAATCGCGCACCCGGATGCCTTCGACATCGAAAGACTCGGCCCACCGATCGTGAAAGCTACGCTCTCTCTGAAGTAGTTCGCTCATATCGTCTCTCCGGCGGCGCGTTAATGTCGGGTTCGATGGATTGCGTTATCACGTATCGAGGTCTGCCCTTTACCTCTTCGTAAATCCGGGCCAGGTATTCGCCCATAATGCCAAGGCTTATCATCAGCAAACTGCCGATGATAAGTTCCAACAGAATGACGGTCGCGAAACCGGTGACCGCATGTCCCGCCAGTTTCTTGTAAAGAGTCTGCGCTCCCAAAACAACGGCAAAGACAAAGAAGAGCGCGCCCGCAAACGTCACCACTTGCAAAGGGAACGACGAGAAGGCAGTTAGCCCGACGAGAGCGAGTTTCAAACGCTTCAGGTAAGACCAGCTTGATTTGCCCGCTGAACGTGCAACCACCTGAAAAGGAATCTGCACTGAGGTGAAGCCTACCCAGGCAGTCATACCGCGAAAGAACACATTGCGCTCACGCATCTCAAGCCAGGCATTGACGACCTTCCGGTTCATCAACTTAAAATCCGATGCGCCCCTCAAATCAAATCCCGAGAGCTTGTTCAATATGATATAAAAAAGCAGAGCGCCGATTTTGCCGGATAAAGATTCATGTCCGCGTCTAATTTTAACGGCTTCGACGATGTCGGCTCCGGAGGTTTGCCAGGTCTGCACCATTACCGGCAAGAGCGATGGCGGATGTTGTCCATCTCCGTCCATCAACACGACCCCATTGCCCCGCGCGCGTTCCAGACCGGCACACAGAGCCAGTTCTTTCCCAAAGTTTCTGCTGAGGCGAATGGCGCGCAAATTGGGAAACGTGCGCGCCTCGTCGGCGATGATTTGCCACGTATCATCCGGCGACCCGTCGTCAACCAGAACCAACTCGAAGGGGCAGCCGGTCTTTTGCAATGCACGCTTCAACTCGGATAGAAACGCGCGCAGGTAGGAGCCTTCTCGATAGACTGGGACAACCACCGAAATGAGCGTTGTCTCAATAGAATTGTCCATACGTCAGTTGGCCTGAATTGACATTTTACGGAATTTCAAGTTTAACTCACACTTATGCTGATAAAAAACCGTTCGCGTCGCTGGCGTATACCTTCACAACCGGACTGCACCAGGCGCCTCGCTTTTTTATTGTATCTACCTGCGGCTTTGTCGACTTGAGGTGACGCCCCAACTCCCTCTGTCGCCACGTCGCCTCCCGTCCTCCTTCGCACTCTCGGCCACCATCCCGCCACCCTAGGTCATGCCTCGCACCGCGCCATGACGGGTCTGAATCAATGGCTCGCGTCAGGGAGCGTCGTCACGACACGCCGACCTATTAGTGCTAAGATAAAGCAGAGCAAACAGGAACGCTCTTTTCAATCCAACTTGCGACATCGGGATTTGTCCTAACAAAGCATCTTCTCTTGCCGTCGGCTGTGTTCACACGCGACGCGAATATGAAGGAGATGCTAAATGCCCCAAACGGCAAAATCAGAGCCCATCCAGAACAAGATTCTCGCCGGTCTGCCGGCTAAGGAATACGCGCGTCTTGCTCCTCACCTCACGGCCGTTTCGCTGCCGCTGGGTGAAATCCTCTACAAGACTGAAGACGCCATCGAATACGTCTACTTCCCCAACTCGGGCGTCGTGTCCCTGGTTGCGCACATGCAGGAAGGAGCCAGTGTCGAAGTTGGCCTGGTAGGCAACGAGGGCATGGTCGGCATGCCGCTTGTCCTCGGCGATGACATCTCGCCAAACGAAGCTATTGTACAAATTGCTGATGGCGCGATGAAGATGAAAGCGTCAGTTCTCGTTGCCGAGTTAGCGCGGGCTGGGCAACTCCAGGTCCTACTGCTCCGCTATACGCTGGCAGCAATCAGACAAATTTCGCAGACGGCGGCATGCAATCGCAGCCACCACGTAGGCGAGCGCCTGGCGCGTTGGCTGTTGACTTGCCACGATCGTGTCAATGGTGACGAATTGAAACTAACGCAGGAGTTCATCGCCGAGATGCTCGGCACGCGTCGTTCCGGCGTAAGCGAGGCCGCGATGCTGCTGCAAGGGGCCGGGTTTATTCGCTACTCGCGCGGGCACATCACGGTTCTCGATCGAGAAGGATTGGAGGAATTCGCCTGCGAGTGTTATGCGACAGTGAAAGTAGAGTTTGATCGCCTGCTTGGCGAGTAGAGATTAGGCAGCGCGCAGTTACGAGGCCGGATCAACAAAGCGCGGCAGAGACGCATGCTTGACTGACTTGGCCAGCCCCAATAGTTGCAGTACGCGAATACCCCACCAGTTGAAGTCAATCTCATACCACTTCAGACCGTGACGAGCCGAAGTTGGATAGGCGTGGTGATTGTTATGCCAGCCTTCGCCAAAAGTAAGCATCGCGACCCACCAACTGTTGCGCGAGTCCTCACCAGTGTCGAAACGTCTAGTTCCCCACATGTGCGTGGCTGAGTTCACCAGCCAGGTGGCTTGCAGTCCCAGCGTTACGCGTAGGAACACACTCCACATCATCACGCCCCAGCCGCCAACAAAAAACAGCACCAGCGCCAGGCAGATCAATGGCACCGGATAATAGCGACTGAGCCAAACATAGAACCGATCTTTACTGAGATCCGGAGCATAACGCGCGATCACGTGGGCTTCGTGGTTCTGCGCAGTGCCGCGCAAAATCCAGCCAACGTGCGACCAGAGCCTTCCGTCGCGCGGCGTGTGCGGATCGCCATTGCGATCGGTATGCGCGTGGTGAATACGATGCGTTGTGGTCCATTCTATTGGACCACCCTGTAAGGCAAGCGAGCCACAAAGCACCAGAAAATATTCAAGAGCTTTGGGGACTTTATAACCGCGGTGCGTTATCAACCGGTGGTAGCCCATGCCGATGCCGAGGCTGCCTGCGATCCAATAAAGCACAACCGCGCAAACGATCGCCTGCCAGTTCCACATGAAAAGCGCGGCCACCGTGGCGAGATGGAATGCAGTCAGAAAAGTGCCCAAGCCCCAATTGATAGTTTGAGGTGGTGGTTGCATCATTTCACCTTCCTGAATGCTCTGCAATTCGATCCTCCACAGGGACTGGCCCTGTGTTATCTGGCGCGGCGCGGCCGAAAGGACCGCGTGCCAAAGTTCGCCGCTCTACGTCCAACAAAAGAAGGCGCCTTGCTCGGTCTTATGGCTGCCGAATGCGTGCCTCCAAATGCTGGCATGACGACCCGCTCAATCGACTGGCCAGTCAAACGTTCGATGCCGCGCATGGAAAGCTCTTCAGCTGGCGTCACCAATGTAATCGCGCGACCGGGTTTTCCAGCGCGGCCACTGCGGCCAATGCGATGTACGTAGTCTTCTGGAGCAATCGGTACATCATAGTTAATGACGTGTGAAATCGCATCCACGTCGATGCCGCGAGCGGCAATGTCGGTAGCCACCATGACGCGTGTTCGTCCGCCCTTGAAATCGCGCAAAGCTGCCTC
>Ga0137404_10003091_pt1 | contig 11089 bp, 8 predicted proteins | sample CZOMad2_1_16fung_FD_108285 | JGI IMG/M metagenome (GOLD analysis project Ga0137404, IMG submission 108285) | Vadose zone soil fungal communities from Angelo Coast Range Reserve, California, USA - CZOMad2_1_16fungal (Illumina Assembly) | ecosystem: Environmental > Terrestrial > Soil > Vadose zone...
CGGTCGACACGCGCCAGGCGACCGCCTCGCTCCGCAGCGGACACTACCTGAAGATGGACGGCGCGCACGTGTCGACCGAGCGCAACGCGGTGATGGGCGTCTATCCCGCCAAGAACGGCCGCTGGAGCTATCTGCACTGCAACTTCCCGAACCATCGCGCCGCCGCGCTCAGCGTGCTCGGCGTGCCGGAAGATCGCGAGGCGGTGCGCAAAGCGGTGGCCCAATGGGACGCGCTCGAGCTGGAGGAGGCGATCATCGCCGCGAAGGGCGCCGGGGGCATGGTGCGCACCATGGACGAATGGGCCAAGCACCCGCAGGCCGCCGCGATCGCCTCGCTGCCGCTGATGGAGATCGTCAAGATCGGCGAGAGCTCGCCGGAGAAGCTCCCGGACGGCGACCGGCCCTTGTCAGGTATTCGCGTGCTCGACCTCACGCGAGTCCTCGCCGGGCCGACCTGCGCGCGGACGCTGGCCGAGCACGGCGCCGACGTCCTCAAGATCACCGGGGCGCACCTGCCGAATCTCGGCTACCAGGAATACGACACCGGCCACGGCAAGCTCTCGGCCCATCTCGATCTGCGCCAGCCGCGGGATGTCGAGATCCTGCGCAGGCTCGTCGGCGAAGCGGACGTGTTCTCTCAAGGCTACCGGCCGGGGACCCTCGGCGGTCGCGGGTTCTCGCCCGAGGCGCTGGCGACGCTTCGGCCCGGCATCGTCTTCGTCTCCCTGTGCGCGTTCGGGCACGTCGGGCCGTGGGCGTCACGCCGCGGCTTCGACACAGTGGTGCAAACGGTCAGCGGGATCACCAGCCGCCAGGGCGATCTCTTCCCCGCCGCAGCGCCGGGCCCGCAGTTCTACCCGGTGTCGGCGATCGACTATCTGACCGGCTATCTGATGGCCTTCGGCGCGCTGGTTGCTCTCGCGCGCCGCGCGCGAGAGGGTGGGAGCTGGCTCGTGCGGATCTCGCTCGCGCAGACGGGGCGCTGGCTGGTCGGACGCGGCCAGGTGGCCGAGGCCCAGCTCAAGGACGTGCCGAAAGAATTCACACCCGAGGAGCTGGAGCGCTGGTCGATCACGAGCGACACACCGGTCGGTCGGCTGCGCCATCTCGGGCCGGTGCTGCGCCTCTCCAAGACGCCGCCGCGTTGGGCGCGGCCCTCGGTGCCGCTCGGTCACAACGAGCCGGTGTGGCCGGCGCGGGCTTAGTCGTCTCCGTGGAAAGGACGCCATGAACAAGATCGTTGCATCGCCCGAGCAGGCGGTCGCGGACATCCCCAACGGCGCCACGGTGGCCATCGCCGGCTTCGGCGTCGCGCACCGTTTTGCGACCGCCCTGATCTGCGCCCTGCGTGATCAGGGCACCAAAGAGCTCACGCTCGTCTGCAACTCGCTCGGTGACGCCGGGGCGACCCGCGGCCAGATCCTCGCGGAGAACAACCAGGTGAAGAAGCTGGTCGCGGCGTTCTCCGTGCGGCCGGGGACTCCGACCGCCAGCGAGGAGCAGATCGCCAGCGGCAAGATGGAAGTAGAGCTGGTCCCCCAGGGGATCCTGGTCGAACGCTGCCGCGCGGGCGGCGCCGGGATCCCGGCGTTCTACTCACCGACCGGGGTCCACACCGATCTCGCGACGGGCCGAGAGATCCGCGACTTCGACGGCAAGCCCTACGTGCTCGAGCATGCGATCCACGTGGACTATGCCTTGCTCCGGGGCTATCGCGCGGACCGTCTCGGCAACGTCCAGTTCCGCGGCGGCAGCCAGAATTTCAATCCGAGCTTCGCCAAGGCCGCGCGAATCGCCATCGTCGAGGTGGACGAGATCGTGGAGCCGGGCGACATCGCCCCCGAGCTGATCGATCTGCCCGGCATCTTCGTGTCGCGCGTCGTCAAGACGACCCACGTCGTCGATGGCAAGGCCTGGCGCCGGCCCGCGCGACGGCCGGCCGACCAGCCGCGCCTCTACGACGGCAAACCGGCGCTGACGCGCGAGGGGATCGCGAAGAACGCGGCCAAGCTCGTCAAGGACGGCACCTACGTAAACCTGGGCGTCGGCATCCCCACCATGGTGTCGAACTATCTCGAGGGCCGCGACGTGATCCTCCACGCCGAGAACGGCGTCCTCGGCTACGGCCGGATGGTGACGGAGGAGAGCGAGATCGATCCGGACATCTACAACGCCGCCGGCCAGTTCGTGGCCCTGAACCGCGGCGCGTCATTCTTCGACAGCGTTGCGTCCTTCGAGATGGCGCGCGGGGGCCGGATCGACACGGTGATCCTCGGCGCGTACGAGGTCGATCAGCACGGCAGCGTCGCCAACTGGAGCACGGCCGACGCGAAGCGCGGCGGCATCGGCGGCGCGATGGATCTGCTGTCTGGCAAGGGCGACCTGATCATCGTGATGGAGCACGTCGACAGCAAGGGCCGTCCGAAGCTGCGGCGCAAGTGCACCTACCCCCTGACCGGCAAAGCGTGCGTGAGCTACGTGGTGACCGACCTGGCGCTGCTGCGCTGGGAGAAAGACCGTTTCGTCCTCGACGCGGTGGCGCCGGGGTTCACCACCAAGGAAGTGATCGCGCTGACGGAGATGGAGGTCGCGGTCGCGCCGAACGTTCGGACGATGGAGTGACGAATGCCCGACGTCGTGAGCCGCGATTCCCGGCTGGACCTGCTCTTGCGTCTCGTCGAGAGCATCACGGCGTCACCTGACCTCGCCGAGGTGCTCAGCCGTGTGGTCGTGTCGGCCACCAGTGTCGTGAGCGACTCACTGGCGACGCTCTGGATCCTCGAGGGCTCACGGCTGGTGGCGCGGGCGCGGGCTGGCGTTCGGCGCCACACGGCCCGCCGATCGGACTTCGCCCTCGGTGAGGGCCTCGTCGGTCACGCCGCGCTGGAGCGACGTATCTTACTGGTGCCCGATGTCCAGGCCGACCCGCGCACGATCGACCGCGCCTACTTCGAGTCGGAGGGCATGGCCGCCTGCGTGGCGATTCCGCTCGCCTCGCACGGCCGGCTCGTGGGCGTTCTCGCGCTCGTCGCGCGCCGTGTCGAGGACCTCGGCGCCGCCGAGGTGGAGGTCCTGACGGCCTTCGGCGGCCATGCGGCGATCGCCATCGAGAGCGCCCGGCTCTATGCGGACACCGAGCGCCGGCGCCGTGAGGCGGAGACCTTGGCGGACGTCGCACGCGACCTCGCCGAATGCGACGATCTCGACGCGGTCCTCGCACGGATCGCGCGGAGTGCCACGGCCCTCTGTGCCGCCGACGTGACGAGCCTGGCCGTGCGCGACGCCGACGGCTCCTTCCCGGCCCGACACGTCATCGGGGCCCGCAGCGACGCCTATCGGCGCTTTCGCGTCCTGCCGGGCGTGGGCATCGGTGGGCATGCCGTGGTCAGCGGCCGGCCCGGGCGGGCGGCCGAACGTATCGCATGGCCCCCGATGCCGCGGGAGTACGCCGAGGCGATCGACGCCGAAGGCATCCGCAGCGCCCTCGCCGTTCCCATCGTCGTCGGACAGGAGGTCGAGGGACTGCTCTACGTCTGCAGTCGTACACCACGGTCGTTCAGCGACGCCGACGAGAGCGTGCTGGTGCGGCTGGCCGACCACGCCGCCGCCGCGATCTACAACAACCGCCTCTTTGCGGCCGAGCAGGCCGCCCGGACAGAGGCCCAGAGGTCGGCGCAGGACTTTCGCGACCTCGTCGACACGCTCGACGCGATCGTCCTCGACGCCGATGCCGAGACGTTCCAGATCACCTTCGTCAACCGTCGGGCGGAGGCCATCCTGGGCTACTCGCTGCAAGATTGGTACGCCGACCCGAACTTCTGGATCAATCACGTTCATCCCGACGATCGGGACTGGGCGGTGGCGCTGTGCACAGACGCGACCGCCGACGGCCGCGATCACGTCTTGCAGTACCGGATGCTGGCGGCCGACGGCCGCGTGCTGTGGGTGCACGACATGGTGCGGGTCCTGGCCGGCCGTGTGGATGGGCGGCGCCGGCTGCGGTCGGTGATGGTCGACATCACCGCCCGCAAGCAGGCGGAGCTGGAGATTCAACAACAGCGACAGCTGCTCACACACTTGACGCGGGTCGCCACGCTGGGCGAACTGTCCGGCGCACTGGCCCACGAGTTGAGCCAGCCGTTGACGTCCATCTTGAGCAACGCACAGGCGGCGCAGCGGTTCTTGGCGCGTGAGCCCGTCGATCTGGGGGAGGTGCGTGACATCCTGCAGGACATCGTGGATGACGATGGCCGCGCCGGCGCGGTCATCCGCAGGTGGCGCACGCTCCTGAGGAAGGGCGAGACCCTGCTCCAGCCGCTCGACTTGAACGAAGTGACGAACGAAGTGCTCCGCCTGGCTCACAGTGAGCTCATCGCCCACAACGTGACTGTCACCGCACGACTGACGCCCGCCCTGCCGGCAGTGCGTGGCGACCGCGTGGGACTGCAGCAGGTGCTACTGAATCTGATCGTCAACGCGTGCGACACCATGAAGCTCAACGAGCCAGCCCGACGCCATCTGACCGTCACGACTGCCCCCGATGGGGAGGGCGCCGTAGAGGTTGCGATTGCTGACTGCGGCGGCGGGATCCCTGCCGACAGAATCGAGCGGGTGTTCGAGCCGTTCTTCACGACCAAGGAGCACGGGCTGGGGCTGGGGCTGACGATCTGCCGCTCGATCGTGGCGGCGCACGGAGGCCGCTTGTGGGTCACCAACAACGCGGACCGCGGCGCCACCTTTCGCTTCGCCGTGACGGCAGAGCCCGGTGGGGCCCCATGAGGAGTGACGCGATGACAGACGGCAAAGGGCCTTTGAACGGAATCCGCGTGATCGACCTGGGGCGCCATCAGGCGGGACCCCGTTGCGCCCAGGTGCTCGCGCGCCTGGGGGCCGAGGTCATCAAGATCGAGCGTATCGGAGGCGAGGAAACCCGCTACCACGCGCCATGGGTGGGCAAGCAGAGCGCGTACTGGGTCCAGTACAACAGCGGCAAGAAGAGCGTGAGCATGGACTTGCGCAAGGAGGAAGCGCAGACAGCCCTGCGCAAGCTGATCAAGGTTTCCGACGTGCTCGTGCAGAATTTCCGGCCCGGAACAATCGACGAGATGGGTTTCGGGTACGACGTGCTGAAGGCGCTGAACCCCCGCATCATCATGGTCAACGTCTCCGCGTATGGGCAATTCGGTCCCTATCGCGACCAGATCGGGTACGACCCCATCGGCCAGACCATGTCCGGCATCGCCATGGTCACCGGCGAAGAAGGCATGCCGCCGATACGCGCGGGGGTTCCCATCATCGACCGCACCACGGCGCTCCACTCTGCGATTGGCACGCTCGCGGCCCTCCACGAGCGAAACATCTCTGGCGAGGGGCAGAGCATCGACGTCTGTCTGGCGGACTCCGGCTACAGCCTGACCGAGATTCCCATCACGGCCTACCACGGGGCAGGAACCGAGCCGCAGCGAGGCAAGTCCGATGCGCCGCCCAGCGGCATGTACCCCTGCAAGGATGGCTGGGTCCTCATCGCCGCCGGAGATCAGCACCACTGGCATCGAGTGTGCGCGGCGCTGGGCAAGCCGGAGTGGCAACAAGACACCCGCTTCACCACTCGCCGCCAGCGCGGCAAGCACGCCGAGGTCGTGAACGACGCGATGCGTGAGCTGATGGGGACCATGACGATGAAGGACGCCATCGCTCACTTCACGCGCCACGACGTGGTCGCGGCTCCGGTGAACACGATCCCGCAGGCGGCCCAGGATCCGCATCCCTGGGAGCGGCGGGCGATGGTCGAGGTCCCCGATTTCCTGGCCGGCACGATCGCCGTGTCAGGGGACTTCTGGCACTTCAGCCGCACTCCGGCCGTTGTCGGCTCCACCCCGAAAGTGGGCGAGCACAACGAAGAAATTCTGGGCGGCCTGCTCGGCTATTCCCAGGACGAGATCGCCAAGCTGTATGCAAACGGCGTGATCTCGAGCTCGCATCACTACGACACGCTTTCCGGCTGAATGCGAGGTCCAATCTCGCGAACTGGGGGATGACCGTGGCGAGACTGCCTGTAGCGACCCGAGAGAGTGTTCCCGAAACGCAGCGAACCATCTTCGATGAGATGGTGAAAGGACTTGGATCTGTACCCCGCTATGGCCCAGGTTCCGTCCTGATCCATGTGCCGAAGGCGCACCAGTGGGCCACCCTTCTGAACCACTACCTGCGCGAAGAATCCTCGCTGCCCAAGAAGATCCAGGAGCTCGCCATGCTGGTCACCGCGCGAGAGCTGGACTGCCAGCACATCTGGAACGCGCACGCGGGGTCCGCGCGCAAGGCGGGCGTGCGCAGCGAGATCGTCGACGCGTTGCGCGACCGCAAAGAGCTTCCTGCTCTCGCTGCCGACGAGGCGGCGGTGGTGAACTACGGCCGCGAATTCTTCCGTACTCGCCGCGTGAGCCGGGGGGCGTTCCAGGCCGCGCTCGAGCAGTTCGGCCGCCAGGGAGTGGTCGAGCTCGCGCTGGTCATGGGGAACTACAGCCTGCTGGCGTTGCTCATCAACTCGTTCGACACCGACTTGCCCCCGGATCGGGCCGAGCCGCTCCTGCCTGTATGACCACAACTTGGGGGGCCTCGAAGGGCCCCCCAAGCCCCCCGCGCTCGGAAACGTCTCGGGGAACCCGTGACGCTCCTCGATATTGCTTTGCGGTCTCGGGGTCTCGAAGGGCCCCCCCTGCCCCTCAGACGCGGGGAGTCTCAGCGCGCATGTCCATGGGGGTCTTGCCGGGCGGGAGCGGCGGGCGCCGCACCAGGTCGTCGAACGCGCGGCCGGCCTCGTAGTCGCGGATCAACTGCTCCGGGTCGAAGATGACGCCGATGGGGTTCTCGGCGAAGTCCGGGCCCGTCAGGTACGCGTGGGCCTCGGCCATGGTCGTGAAGACGTCGATCTGCAGCTCGACGCGCAGGCCGTCGGGGTCGCGATAGTACATGGAGATCGTCGGCCCGTGGTTGATGCAGCGCGCGGGCTCGATCCCGCTGGCCTTGAGCCGCCGGTAGGTCGACAAGAGCTCGCCCAGACCGGCGTAGGTGTAGGCGATGTGGTGCACGCCCGCGGCCGCCGGATCCGGGGTCGGACTGCCCGGGTTGTTGATGACGGCCACTCGATGATGCTCGTCGTCGTAGGTGAGAAAGGCGATGAAATCGTTGCGGAAGGCCACACGCGCCTGCAGCACGGTGGCGTACCAGGCGATCACCGCGTCAAAGTTGGCGGTCTTGAGGACGATATGGGCGAACTTCTCCGGAGTGATCCGCTGCGAAGACGCCGGGAGAGCCCGGGTCCCGGTAGCCACTGTGTTCATCGCGCCCTCCATGGTGTTGGGGTCACCCCATGATTCTATCCCGGAAGCTTCTGAACGGGTCCGACGGCGTCGTATTCTGGCCGGTAAGAGGAAACGGTTGCCATGAGACGGGTGCTGATGCTGACCGGCGATGTCAATCTCATGAACGTCACCGATCCGCAGGTGCCGTTCGCGCGCATCCAGGACAGGCTCCGGAAGGCCGACGTGCTGTTCGGGAATCTGGAGTGCTGCTTCTACGAGCCCGTCCGCGGGCATTCGCCGGAGCACGAGGGCTTTCATGCCCCGCTGGCCTCCGGCCAGGCGCTCGTCATCGGCGGATTTCGCGCGGTCGGCGCCGCCAACAACGTGAACTACGGCGAGGAGGCGATCCGGTCGTCGCTCAGGCGGCTCGATAGCCTCGGCATTCCCTGCACCGGCGCGGGAGTGGATCGCCAGGCCGCGCGCGCTCCGGCGATCGTCACTCACGAGGGTCTGCGTTTTGGTTTCATGCAGCGGACCTCGGTCTACTGGGCCACCGGCCACGAGGCCACCGACAATTCCCCAGGCGTCGCCGTGCTCACGGGACGCACCGCGTATGAGCCGATGCTCCAGACGCGGCGTGCCGGTGTCCCGCCCGCGAACCGTCCCGGGCTGCCCCCGGCGATCATCACCTGGGCGGACCCGAAGTCGCTCGCCGAGTTCACGGGCGACCTGCGCGCGCTGCGCGCCCAGGCGGACATCGTGGTCGCCTCCCATCACTGGGGTTTGTTCGAGGACGTCCTCGACTACCAGGTCGACATCGCCCACGCGGCGATCGATGCCGGCGCCGACGTGGTGATGGGGCACGGACCCCACTACGCATGCGCGGTCGAGATGTATCGGGGCAAGCCGATCTTCTACGGCCTCGGCAGCTTCTCGTTCCACACCGGGCATGGCGGCCGGGCACATGGGGACTGGGTCGGCATGTTGGCCCGTGTCACCTTCGACGACTGCAGGCTCCTGGAAGTCGCGTTCTCGCTCGTGCGCCACAACGAGCGCAACGAAACGTACGCCTGCGACCTGGGCCAGGACAAGGAGGCGGTCGAGCAAATCACGCGACGGTGCGACAAGCTCGGCACCTCGCTCGCGATCCGCGACGGCGAGATGACCGTGTGGAAGGCGGCGTGACCGGGTCGGTGCTCGTCAGCACCCGGTGAGCTTGAACTCGACCCTCCGATCGAGCGCATCACGTGCATCGTCGGTCCCCGTGCCCACGAGGTTCTCCCGGAAGCCCCTTCCCGACGCTTTGGTGCGCAGGGCGAGCTCGGGTGCCTCCTTGTCGAGACGCTGCTTGATGTAGGCGGCGCGCTGCAGAGAGAGGCGGTCGTTGTACGGCTCCGATCCAGTCAGGCTGGTGTGGCCCACCACGTTCATGCACACCTTGGCCACCGCCGCCTGTCGCGCGATTTGCCGTAACCAGAAGCCGTAAGGCCCGCTGACTTGCGGGTCGGACCAGAAGTTGGTCGTCCCGGGATTGAACAGGAATTTCACCCCGAGGTTGTTGCTGCTCAATCCGAGCGCGACCACCTTGCCGAAGGCTTCCTCCGCGTCATTCGCGCGGCCAAGCTTCCACGAGGCGAGGTAAATCCCGTTGAGCACCCGCAGCTGCTCGCCTCCGGGTTTGGCCGCCGCGGTCTGGTAGAGCGCGAGGGCATCCTGATAGCTCTCGTTGTTGTACGCGAGGGTTGCTTCGCTGACGGTGGTCGCTGTGGCAACGCGCTCGAAGTAGACCGGGTCAGCCGGACTCCCGGGCGCCGCCTGGGAGGTGGCGATGTAGCCATCGACCACCTTGTCCTTCACCACGACGGGGCTGTCGCGGTAGTAGCGTGTGGGGTTCGTATCCAGCCCCTCATCGCGCGCCAGCGACGACGCCTGGGCCACGACGGTGCCATTTTGTAAATCCGTCAGCGCCAGATTGATCTGGAACACCTGGGGGGCCCCCGATTGGCTGCTCGGGACGCGCGTCATCGTCCCCGTCAACAGGTACTGTGCCTTGCTCAGGTTGGCGATCTGGAATGGCATGACGTCGAACTGCGAATAGCGGCTTCGGAGCCGGTCCGCCACCCGTTGCTCGAGTAGGAGGGTCGTCACGGTCTGCTGGCCGGAGGCGGCGTCGACCATGGGGTCGATCACCACGCCGCGCTTGGCTTCCGTCTTGGCCGAAGGTCCCGGCCCTCTCTGCAGCTGAGCCACCAGGCTGTCGGTCGCGACGTTCACGGCCTCGTCGAAAATCCGCTCGGAGGTGTCGCTGGTCGGCACCGGAGTCGGTGCTGGCGTCGGTGGTGGCGTCGACGTGGCGCACCCGGCGACGATCAGGAGCACGCTCGCGCAAGCCGATAGCCCGCGAATCATCATCGGCAGTCCCTTCGGAGGAACGTCTGCTCTTCGTCCGTGAGCGGTTCGCCGAGCGACGCGCGCTCCAAAATATCACTGCAGCGGCGTGAAGCCTTGGACGTCGGCCGAGCGGCCGGGGCCGTCAAGGTCGCGGGGCTGCGCGCGGTGTTGCGAGTGCCATCGTGCGCGAAGATGACGGCGCCGTAGGACTCAGAACACTGGGTCGCGGAGGCACAGATGACTTTCCCGGCCAACGGACCGAGAACGTCGATGTCACGCGGCTCATCGGAAACGATGGCGAGGAACTCGGCGTTCGACGGCCATGGTAAGTCGGGCAGCTTCAGCGCCTGCCCCTGCCTGATGCGGTTGTTCGTGTCTGCCGCCCTGGGGAACAGCACGGCAACGAACAGCGCGGCTACGTCGGATTGGTTGGCCGAGGCCGCCAGCACATACACGTAGCCCGGCCTGGACGAGCTGATGCGGACCGCGCCTCCAACGACTGAGGCGGTCACCGAATACCCGCGATCGCGGCCTTCGAAGATTTCGTTCAACATCTGTCTCGGGCTGGACGGCTTGTCGGGCGGGCGAGGAGCCGGCGGGGTCGCGGGCAGGCTCGCCGGCCGCATCACCTGCGGGCTGGCGACTTCTCGTGCTGGCTGGCCAGAAACGGCGAGGGACTTCTCATTCCGCGGGAAGAAAAACCAGCCGGCGGCCAGCCCCGCGATGATCACGATCCCGGCCACGGCGGAGAGCGCCCGCCGGCGATTCCTCCTGCGTTTCCAGGTCGAAAGCCATCGGGCGATCTCGGTCGGCGAGGCGTCTGCGAGCGCCCGAGCCGGCATCACAACCGTCGGTTCGCCGTCGTCCGGGTCTGGCGTCACGCTCATCGGTAGAGCTCCGGGGCCTCGAGGTCTTCCGCGACTATAGCCTATTACGAGTCTATGACACGTCGGCTGGCACTTCAGCGAGCAGGCGGCCGAAGGCCGGCAGGCGTTCGGCGCTATCGAACGCGCGCAGCATCGCCCAGATCGACGCCTGGTTCGTGGTCACGACCGGTTTCTTGAGCTCACGCTCCCAGGCGGCGACCGACGACATCGTCGGGAAATTGCCGCCGGGCACCACGAAGACCTCGATCTCCGGCCGATCGATCCGGGCGAATGCGTCACGCGCGTGCTGGGGGCCGAGCTGCCCGATCGCGTACGCGTCGGTCGCCCGAAATCCTTCGAGCGCGACCGTTTCGAGCCCGTGCTTCGTCCTGAAATAGCGCGCGGCTCGTTCATTGACCGCATCCGAATACGGCGACACGATGGCGACGCGGCGCGCGCCGAGGGCCCGAACGGCGCGGCCGACCGCCTGCGCCGACGTGATCGCCGGAACGCCGGCACCGACACTCATTC
>Ga0137404_10003095_pt1 | contig 11086 bp, 10 predicted proteins | sample CZOMad2_1_16fung_FD_108285 | JGI IMG/M metagenome (GOLD analysis project Ga0137404, IMG submission 108285) | Vadose zone soil fungal communities from Angelo Coast Range Reserve, California, USA - CZOMad2_1_16fungal (Illumina Assembly) | ecosystem: Environmental > Terrestrial > Soil > Vadose...
ACATCATCAGAATGGTGGCCATGGCATCAATTACACCGAATTATGTCTACGCAACATGGTGGCGATGAATCTCCATCGCTGCATCATTGGCAATTTCTCCTTATGGGGCTAACACTCCGCTAGGCAGGAAAGATGCGCCGATACACGCCCGGCGAACCCTCATCATGCACCATATGCGGCCGAATCTCATGGTTCCACACCGGGGTGATGGCTGTGCGCCAGTCATCCCAGGCCTGGCTCTTCCAGACGTCGAGCGACGCCATTTCATGGACCGTGGTGTATTGGGGCGACCCCATCACCGCTTCGAATCGTCGGGCCCGGATGTAACCTGGAATGCGCTGGCATAAGGGCAAACGCTCGTGGTTGTATGCTTCGTTGAATTTCGCGTCCAAATTCGCTGGGACAGACATGCGCCCGACGAGGAGCACCGGGGACATCTCGGCCTCGGCGGTCTCCGCGGGAATGTCCTGTGGGTAGATGCGTCGGTACAGGTTCCTGATGTACGACGTACCGATGACACTCGGCGCCATCCGTTGGGACCAGGCCGTGGGGTGGTTCAACCGTTGCTGCCAGGCCTCCGTATACCAGGCCTCCGCCGACTCCAGCTCGTAACACGCCAAATAGGTGGGTCCACCCTCCACGGCCTTATATCGGGCAGCATTCAGTACGCCTGGAATTGCCAATCGTTCGGGGATGTGCTCATCATTGTACCAGCGATTGAATTCGTCCTCGTGCTCCGCAGCCACATCACAATACACCATGAGCAGGCCGTTCCCTTTTTTCGCCGCCATGTCGTCTCTCCTCCTTATTGACCATATTGACCGTCACCGAACCACAACCCGCCAGAAATCGAGAAGCAAGACCCCTCGCGTGAGTTCTTCTTGCTCATCATACGAGAAAAAATCATTTGTGCATACGAGGGCGCCAACCTATAATTTGCGCCATTTGCTCTCCAGCACAGCATCATATGCATGGGAGGAGTATCCGCTATGGAGGAGATCAGGCTGCGTGACGCCACGCCGACGGATGTGCCGAGCATCTGTGCTATTCACAATCAAGGGATCGAGGATCGAGTGGCTACGCTGGATGTTGATCCACACACACTCGACGAACAGCTGATATGGTTCCAGCATCACGGACCCTGTCATCCCGTGGTCGTCGCTGAAGCCGTCGGCGGCATCATCGGCTGGGCCTCGCTCAACCAGTTCTCGGCGCGTCCGGCGTACCGATTTGTCGCCGATCTGTCGGTATACATCGAGCGACAATGGCGCGGCAAAGGGGTCGGCACCCTACTCCTGCGTGAAATCGAAGCGCGGGCGCACACCCTAGGGTACCATAAGATCGTTCTGTCTGCTTTTCCGTTCAATCAAGCTGGTATGCGACTCTACGAGCGATTTGGCTTTCGCACGGTGGGCATCTATCATGAACAGGGCATGATCGATGGGCGGTGGATCGATACCATCATCATGGAGAAGTTGCTTGCCACGCGCTAGCTCGAAACACCTGGTCCTGCACGCGTTGTCCTCAGCACTCAGCACTCTTTCACCAGCGCTGGCTCCACGCCTCCGACCTGCAAGGTATGCAATCGGTTATACAACCCCTTTTGCGCCAGGAGATCCTCGTGCGTTCCCACCTCAGCGATGTGTCCGCCGTCCACCACCACGATCTGATCGGCCCGCATGACTGTTGCCAGACGATGGGCGATAACGAACACTGTGCGCCCTTCAACCAGGTTGGCGAGCGCCTTCTGCAGCATAAACTCCGATTCGGCATCGAGCTCGGACGTTGCCTCGTCGAGAATCAGGATAGGTGGGTTTTTGAGCAGGGCACGGGCGATGGCGATGCGTTGGCGCTGCCCACCGGAGAGTTTGACACCGCGCTCGCCGATGATGCTGTTGTAGCCGTGCGGCAACTCCTGGATGAACTCATGGGCATACGCGAGTTGCGCGGCGTGCACGATGTCATCGAAGCTGGCGCCAGGCTTGCCATAGCCGATGTTGTGGGCGACGGTTTCGTTGAACAGGATGGTTTCCTGGGTGACGATGCCGATGTGGGCCCGCAGTGAGGCCAGCGTATAGTCGCGAATATCGACCCCATCGATCGTGATACGGCCACTGGTGACATCGTGAAAACGCGGGATCAAGTCCGCCAAGGTCGATTTCCCGGCGCCGCTCATCCCCACGAAGGCCACCATCTGCCCTTTGTTGACGACCAAACAGATGTCATGTAGCACCCGCCTAGCCCCATCTTCATACTGAAAGGATACGTGCTCGAAGGCGATGGTTTCCGGCAGTGCGTGCACCGGTCGCGCCTGCGGTCGGTCCACCACCGTCTGTTCAAGGTCTAAGAGCTCGAAGACACGCTCCGCCGCTGGAACCGCTTGTTGTACCTGATTGCTCGTGTTGCTGAGCTTTCGTACGGGCCCGTAGAGCATCATGAGCCCAGTCAGAAATGAAAAAAACGTTCCCGCTGTGGTCTCTCCTTGGATCACCTGATAGCCACCGTACCACAGCGCCGCCCCGATCCCCAGCGCGCCAATGAATTCCATGAGCGGGGAGGTGAGCTCATGCACATGCACATCCCGCATGATCAGCTGGTACATCCTCCGGTTCGCCTGTTTGAAGCGCTCTCGCTCGTGGGCCTCTCGCCCAAAGGCTTTCATGATCTTTGTCCCGGTGAGGGTTTCCTGGGCGACGACACTCAACTCGGCGATATTTTCTTGCCCGCGCTTATTGATGGCCCGGAGCTTTTTGCCGATTCTGACCAACGCCAGAGCGATCAGTGGAAAGATGATGAGCGCGATCGTGGCAAGTCGCCACTCCCGAACAAACACCACCACCAGGAGCATGATGAGGGTGAACACCTCTCGGATGGCCAAAGCCGGGTCTTGGGAGGACATCCGACTGAGGCGGCCGACATCGTGGGTGAGGCGGGACAACAGCTCTGCGGAGGCGCGGTTGTTGAAAAAACTCTGCGACATGCCCTGCAAGTGCTCGTACACTTCCTCGCGCAACCACATCACCACCCGCTGGCCCACCTGAGCCATGAGGTAGGCCTGACCATAGCGCGCGCTGCCCTTGACGGCGTACACCGCGATCAAGGCGATTGGGAGGATCTTCAGCATGAAGAGGTCTTTCTTGAGAAAGACATCATCCAGCACTGGCTTGACCAGCCATGCCGTCATGGCTTCGAGCCCGGAGATCACGAGAGCCAGCCCCATCGCCGCAACAATACGAGCCCAATACACCTTGACGTATGGCAACAGCCGGCGATAGACCTTCATACCTGGGGTACTCCTTTCTTTCCATCTGTCTTCTCCAGAAGGACTACCCATTTGTCTGAAAAAATCGACAGGCCTTGCCGCGGTGAGAAGATGCCTACCACCTGGAGGCCGGCCTCAACAGCCTCACCACGGAGACTCCCCCGTGACCACACCTCCCCCATGTGTCGGGCCACTCCCACGCCGTGACAAAGCCTCCGGAAGCACCAGCGCACATTGTAGCAGTGGCGGAGGTCCACGATGAGCCACCGACGACTGACCCGTGCCATCTCCTGCAGAATTCGCATGCGTACCTCTCGGGGCACGTGGAACATGAACCGAATGGAAAAGACGGCATCAAGCGATTGGCTCTTAAAGGGGAGCGACTCGCCGTCACATTGGACCAGTGCCAAAGGGTTCCCGCCGCCGTTCGTGGCGCCACCTTTACGCCACGCCGCGCGCATCATCTCAAGCGAGATATCAGCGCCGACAAACTGCAGCTGGCGATGCGACAGCCAGGGGAAGAGTCTCCCTGTTCCACATGGCAGGTCAAGACAGCTGCGGATGGGTGTACCGAGGGAGGCGGCCTTGTCGAAGGCACGCTGGATCGCCGCCAATGTGAGTCGATTGCGTTTCTGACCTCTCGCCGACAGGAAGCGTGAGGAGTCATACGTCGTGGCAACTACGGAATCTCGATAACGGCGCTTCACATGCTCGTAGCGACTTAGCATCGACAAGCTGGTCTGACCTCCGTTGGCTTTTCGCTGGCTATTTGCCCACCAGCGAGTGACGGCATGCCTTATGTCTCAACACTCGCCCAGGCCTCAAGGTGCGAGTGTCTTGGAGTACCTCGCCTCCGGAGGCCGGTTCGCCACCGCTTCGTACACCTGCAGTGTCTGCATGAGCGCGCGCGACAGCGGGTAATTGCCGGCCACTTGCCGGGCCGCTTCTCCCATCGCCCGCAGCCGCTCCCATGCGAGCATGCGCTGCAGGACGTCAGCTACGGTCTCAGCGCTGGGCGTGTCACCGAGGACACAGCCATCGATGCCATCGCGTATGAGCTCCGTGGCCCCATTGACCGCTGTGGTTAGGACCGGGAGCCCACAGGCCATCGCCTCCAAACATGTATTGGCGAAGGGATCATAGAGCGTTGGCAGGACAAACAGGTCGGCGCCTGCATAGCAATGCTCCACATCGGCACGCAGACCTTCAAATCGCACCACATCGGCAACGGCGACCTTGCGAGTCAGGCGCTGATACGGCGCCAAACGTCCTTTGCCGACCACGACGAGTCGGACGTTCGTGACGCCGCGTCGACGGAGCTCGCCCATGGCTTCGATCAGATAACCCAGCCCTTTCCGATAAAAGCCTGAGCCCACAAATAACAGTACAAGGTCAGCGCTGGAGACACCCCATGCGGCGCGCTGCGTCTCCCGAAAGCGGTGACGCACGCCGGCGTGGAAGCGGTCGGTATCGACACCGTTATAGATGGTCAGCATCCGTGTGCTTGGGACGCCATAATGACGGCTAACCTCCTCCTGACCACGGTGAGAGTTGGTGATGACGATCGGCGTTTGACACAACACCCGACGCTCGAGTGCGAGCATCACCCGGTCGAACGGACTGAGCTGCGACCAGCCGCGCGCGAGCGCCGGAAGCGAGCGGCGTTTACGCTGCAGCCATTCCCGATGGACGCCCTCCCCGGCGCGATAGATCTGCTGGCCGAGTGTACGGTCAAAGCTTTGTACGACCGCCAGGTCGGCGTGTTGGAGTGCGGACCGCACGCGCAAGGCAAAGCTCAGCGGACGGAAAGCCCGGGGCGCAGGCATGGCCGCCAAGGCATGATAGGTCACGCCCACAGGCTGTTCGCTGGGCGGTGGCTGCTCGCTAAAGAGGTGCACGGCATGGCCCTGGGTCAGCAGCCCTGCAATGAGGTATCCAATTTGACGCTCGCCACCGCCTTGCAAGCGGAAGGAGCGTTTGATTAGGCCAATATGCATCGATGGAGCACGCCTTAGCGACGAATTTTCCTAATTATTGTAAACCTTTAAGGTACGAAAACCGAAGGAGTATACCATACTCACCGACGCTTTTCTAGCCGCTATCCAGGCACATCTCATCAGTGCTGGTCGCGATGGCACGTGAGAGCTTCTTCAAATACCGCCCGATACGCGGGGAGGATCACCTGCCAGTCGTAGCGTCTGGCCAGGGCTGACGACGCATGTCCCATAGTCGCACGCAGGGCCGGATCTTTGAGCAATGTCAGCATACTCGTCGCCAGGGCCTCAGGATCATCAGGTGGGACGAGAAACCCATTCCCGCCCTCGCTGACGACTTCCAGATTACCACCCACGGCGGTCGCCACGATCGGTTGACCGGCTGCCAGCGCTTCCAAATTGACTGTGGCGAAAGGTTCTCGACGCGAGGGGCAGACGAAAAACAGGCAATGCTGATAGAGCTGTATCTTGACAGCCCCCTCGACAATGCCGACGAAATGCACTCGGCCCAGCATGTTCTGTTCCCCCACCAGGGTAGCATAGGCGGTCAACTCCTTCCCAGCCCCGGCCAGCACCAGGTGAATGGAGGGATCCTCAGCGGCCACCGACGTGAAGGCACGCAGCAGCACATCGAAGCCTTTCTTGGAGCTGAAGCTGCCCATCGCCAAGATATAGGGATACGGCAATGGCGGCGCAAACCTCACCGGTTGAAACTCGGCAACGTGCACGCCGTTAGGGATGAGCCGGATCCTTCCATCTGGAACACCCAGAGACAGCATTTCGCGCTTGAGAAATTGGCTTTGGGCGATGATCAGGTCCGCTGCCGCGAGCGCCCGCGTCAGCCGCTGCTCCAGTTTGGCATGAGCGCGGATGAATTCTCCGGGAAGGATATCCGACCCATGCGGACGCACGACCATCGGGATGTTCAACAGACGCTTGAGCGTCGCGCCAACATAGGCCGGCGGGTAGGCACCATGGCAATGCAGCACATCGAAGGGCCGCCGCCAGTATTCATGCAAGAGGTAGAGCAGGATCTGGCGTACCCCAAAACGTTTCGAAGATGGGCGCTGATAGCGTCGTAGGCGGTACGGCGCCTCAACCCGGTTGTCGGCGCGGCGTACGAAGGGAGCAAGGACGGTCACTGAGTGGCCCTGGAGCGCGAGCGCGGACGCCAACGCATGCAGGACCAGCTCAGCGCCGCCGATGGTCGGGAGAAACGTGGCCGTGTACAGGCATAGGTTCATAGTCGGGGAACGGCGGGGGGGCCATTTTATAAGCCTGTTGTTCGATCATCAGCCGATACCACTGCGCAAATAGCATGAGAGCCCATAGACGGTGGGCATGATTGCGTCGGCCGCTGACGTGGGCCTCGAACATGCGGCGGATGGCGGCGAGATCGAAAAATTCTCGGACACCTCGCGGCTGTTCCACGAGAAGCTCCCGCGCCAGCGCCGCTAACGGGCCCCGCAACCAGGCGCGCAGGGGGATGCTGAAACCTTGCTTGGGACGGTCCAAGATGGAATCCGGTAGTAGGCCGCGAAAGGCCTCGCGCAGCACGATTTTCCGAGCACGTCCATCGGTTTTCACCGCTGAGGGAAGCGCGGCGCAAAATTCGATCACCCGATGATCGAGAAACGGGGATCGGGCCTCCAATGAGCACGCCATGCTGGCCATGTCCATCTTGACCAGCAAATCGCCGGGTAAATACCATTGGTAATCGAGCCACTGCATGAGATCGACGGGGTCATCCAGGTGGTCAAGGCCCGCGGAAACAAGCCCTGCCATCGGTGAGGCACAGTCAGCGAGGGCGGCTCGCACCCACGGCTGATATAGGGTTGTGCGACCATAGCCGTCGAAGAACTCGGGGTAAAAGATAGCCTCCGCATAGGGCAAGAGCGTATGGGCTAGCTGCGTTAGTAGCCATGTAGTGCCACCACCCGAATCATGCTGAAGGGGTGCAAGTAAACGCCGCGCCAGGGTTCGTCGCAGCGCCGCAGGAAGATGTGCCCAGGCGCGCTGCCAGCGCCCGAAGCGATACTTATCATAGCCAGCAAACGCCTCGTCCCCGCCATCGCCGCTCAAGACCACGCTCACATGGCGGCTGGCCATGTGAGCCACGTACAAAGTTGGCACAGCCGATTTATCCGCAAAGGGTTCGTCGTATTGCCAGACGAGGCGTGGGAGGAGCCCCGCGACGTCCGCGGAGACCACCATCTCATGATGATCGGTGGCGAAACGCTGGGCGACCTTCCGAGCATAGGGCAGCTCATTGTAGGCCTCTTCAGCGAACCCGAGGGAAAAAGTCTGCACCGGCCGGTCCATCGCTTGGGACATCAGCGCCACCACCGCACTGGAATCCACACCACCGCTCAACAACGCCCCCAACGGCACGTCGCTGATCAGACGCACTCGCGTGGCCTCTTCAAGCTGGTCCCGCAAGGCCTCCGCTACCTGATCGTCGCGGACGGGGGTCTTGCGCGCAAAATCCAAGTGCCAGTAGGGCTCGATTGTAACTTCCCCTTGCTCCCAGATCAAGAGATGAGCTGGCGGTAGTTTACGGATAGCCTGATAAATCGTCAGCGGATGCGGGATAAACTGGAAGGCAAGATAAGCATCCACGGCTTGCACGTCGATAACCGTCGGAACCTCAGGATCTTGTAAAATCGCTTTGATCTCCGAGGCAAACAACAGGCGGTCAGGCAGATACGCATAGAAGAGCGGCTTCTTACCGACCCGGTCGCGCGCCAGCAGCAAACGCTGGCGGTCGCCATCCCAGAGCGCCAGGGCGAACATACCCCGTAAGCGCTGCACCGCCTCAACGCCGTATTCTTCGTAGAGATGAACGACCACCTCAGTGTCCGTTTGCGTGGTGAAGCGGTGCCCCTTAGCTTCTAGTGCCGGACGCAACTCCTGGAAATTATAAATTTCGCCGTTGAGGATCACCGCGACACTGCCAGACTCATTGAAGATCGGTTGATGCCCGGTCGTGAGGTCAATAATGCTGAGGCGACGGCTTCCCAGGCCAATGGGTCCCCGGAGGTAGAGGCCCTGATCGTCCGGACCGCGATGGCGTAGACTGGTGCACATGCGCTGGAGGAGAGTCTGATCCGCCTTATGTGAGGGGTGACGTTGGACGAGGCCGGCGATGCCGCACATATGGACCTCTACCCATCGATGTGCACTGCGGTAGGCGAGCTCAACCGTTCCGTCTGGTCGACGAGCGACGCTGGGTTGCATGGAGTTGGTGATACAGCTGCAGCACCTCTTCAACCTGACGCGGGCGTGAGAAGCCGTGCTCGATCCGCTGCCGTCCTCGCAGCCCCATCTGGCGAGCCTGTTCCGGGGCTCGTAAGAGTCTGCTGATGGCATGCACTAGGGCCGTCAGAGCGTGGGGTGCAATGAGGAGGCCAGTTTCACCATCGAGGACGATATCCTGCAGGGCGCCAACCCGCGTGGCGACCACTGCCTTGCCGACCGCCATGGCTTCGAGCACCGCTCGGCACGACCCTTCTGAACCAGGTGACAGCAGTACGAAGACATCCATAGCCGCCAGGACCTCTGGGAGGTCGTCCTCGCGATAGCCTCCGAAGATCACCGCCTCGGCTAACCCTAACTCACGGATCCGTCGCTCAATGTGTGGTCGGAACTCTCCTTTACCGACGATTAAGAGGCGTGCAGCCGGGATTGCCGTGTGTACCTGGGCGAAGGCTTCGACGAGAGTGAGGTGGCCACGGGAGGGGGCGAGGCGTGCGACGATACCGACCAGCGGGGTCGTCGTGCTCATCCCGAGCTCTCGGCGGATGTGAGCACCCGACAGCGCGGGATGGAAGCGTTGACTGTCGACAGCCCCAGCGATGGCAGAGATACGCGCGGAAGATATCCGCAGCCTTTCGGCCAAGTCCCGTTGAAGCGTCGAGCTCACGGTGATGAGGTGCGCGGCGCCATGTCGTAGCAGCCAACGATTGCTCAATGAGCGTGGCGGACGCATGGTGTGCACTGTGCGCACCTGGAGCGGCACACGTCCTCTGCCGGGATTCAACAGCCTCACGGCCGACAACGCCAGCCAATGGTCGTGCGACAGATGCGTGTGTAGAACGTCGACGGCCGTACGGCGCAAGAACGCCCTCAACGTGCACACGTCCTGCAGCCATGACGAAGGGTGAAAACGGGGATCGAGCCGGAGCCCTTCAAGTAGTGGGACACCGGCTTTGCGGGCCAGTTCTTCGACCTGACTGTCGGCAGGGACACCAAGGACAACCTGCTGCCGACGTTCGAGCAGCCCCTGCGCCAACGCCAGCACCGGTTCCGCCGTCCCAGTCCACCAGCGGTTGCTCAGTAAATGGAGAATCGACAATGGCCGCATGGGTCAACTCACCTATTCGACTTCGCTGCCATCTCCCAGAGCTTCGCCTCTCGGACAAAGACGCTATAGGCGTAACTCACCGCCATGATCAGTCCTGGGATGCCATCGCGAAAGCCCTGCTTCAGCACATAATTGCGCAGGAAACGCCCTAGAGGGCGCACGACCAATGCGGTGCAGCGAGACGGCTGGCCTTGGTCCCGTAGGTCGAGTGCGGCCAGCTCAGTATAGCGATCGAGGCGTTGGATGACATCGCTGATCCCCTGGTAACTGTGGTGCTCGAGGGGATGCCGCAAACGCTCAACTCGTCCGTCGATCGCTACCGATTCATGCACGCGCCGAGCCTTGAAACCTCCCTTGCCGCGCTTGAACAGGCGGATCTGATAATCGGGATACAGCCCTCCATAGCACAACCAGTGCCCCCACAAATAGTTGCGCCGGGGCACGGCATAGCCATTGGCACGCGTGGCCATCGGCTGTTGCTGCAGAGTCGCAATCTCCTGACGCAACCCCTCGCTCACTCGTTCATCGGCATCAAGGCTGAAAATCCAGTCGCTAGTCGCGAGCGCGATCGCGGCATTCTTCGCCGGGGCATAACCTTCCCACGGACGGCTATAGATGTGCGGAGTATATTTCGAGCACAGTTCCAGGGTACAGTCAACGCTGCCCGTATCCACGACGATGATTTCATCTGCCCAACGCACCGACTCCAGGCAGTCGCCGATCTGTGCTGCCTCATTACGCGTAATGATCGTCACCGACAGCTTACACGCGGGTAGGGTCATCCAACCTGACCGCCTCATCGATGAGCATCACCGGGATGTTGTCGCGAATCTCATACAGCAGCCGACAGGCTTCACAGACCAGCCCGTTGCCATCCTTCGCCAATCGAATGTCACCTTTACATTTGGGGCATGCCAAAATGGCTAAGAGCTCTTTATCGATGGGCACGATCGTGTCTCCTCCGTGTGCTGGCCACATCACTCACTCGTGCGCTTGAGGCATGTGGTCGTCGCTAACCCTGACAGCTTGTCACGCTATGATAGAGATGGCGAACCCATTGCCATTCAGCTGCCAGCCCTTCACGTAAGCCTACCTTCGGCTGATAGCCAAGGCGCTGCCTGGCGCGGCTCACATCCGCCAGCGTCTGACGCACATCACCCTTCTCGACCGGGTGGATATCCAGTTTGGCGCGTTTTCCAGACACCTCTTCACAGACGCCGATGGCCTCGTTCAGCGTCACGGTCGTCCCCCCGCCGATATTCAAGGCGTCGCCAACCACTGCCGACTGGGAAGCCAAGACATTCGCCTCCACGATATCGTCGATGAAGGTAAAATCGCGGGTCTGTTCCCCATCGCCGTAGATCGGGATCGGTCGATCTTCCAGCAACAAATGGAAAAAGTGGTGAAACGCCATATCCGGCCGCTGGCGCGGCCCATAGACGGTAAAATAGCGCAACGCAATGGTGG
>Ga0137404_10003096_pt1 | contig 11086 bp, 6 predicted proteins | sample CZOMad2_1_16fung_FD_108285 | JGI IMG/M metagenome (GOLD analysis project Ga0137404, IMG submission 108285) | Vadose zone soil fungal communities from Angelo Coast Range Reserve, California, USA - CZOMad2_1_16fungal (Illumina Assembly) | ecosystem: Environmental > Terrestrial > Soil > Vadose zone...
AAACAGAAACAGATGCTTTCCTTCCGTGTCGCCCACATGTCGGACCGTGACGTGCTCAGGGAAAATCACTTCTATGGTCTTATCGCTGTCGCGATGACCCGGAAGTACAACCCGCAGCGTTGGATAGCTGTTTTCGTCCGCCACAACCAGGCGCACCCCGCTGGCATTCTGCACGGCAGGGAGAGCTTGCGTGCGCCCTGTTGGACTGAAAAATACACTAGCCAAAAGGCTAAACAGCAGGCGTTTTCGCATGCCTTTTTGCTCGACAATCCCGCGCAGCGATCGCAATCCGTCTGAGAGGCTTCGCAGCAGTGACATGGGCCCTCACTCGTAACGCAAGGCCACCAAGGGATCGACACGGGTGGCGCGACGAGCAGGCAAGTAGCTGGCAATCAGCGCAACAACCAGCAAAATGAAAGATACGGCTGCAAACGTGACTGCGTCGGTGGGGCGCACGCCATAGAGCAACGACGAGAGCAAACGCGTGGCGGCCAATGCGGCGGCGATGCCGACAGCCAGTCCGATGCCGGCAAGGCGCAATCCAAAGCCGAGAACGTCCCAAACAATCTGTGCTTGCGATGCGCCGACGGCCATACGAATACCAATGTCGCGAGTGCGCTGCGCCACCATGTACGACAGGACTCCGTAGATTCCGATTGAGGAAAGCAGAAGCGCAGTGCTGGCAAATATGGCCAGTAGGAAGGTGTCGAAGTGCGAGCGTTCGAGGGTGCTGGAGATTTTCTGCTGCATGGTCGAGAGCTGGTAAATCGGCACGGCGGCGACGGAGGCTACTGTGTTTTGCAACTCGTGGATGGGGACCGCACTACTGCGGGTCCGCACGACCAAGTCCATTGTGCGTCCGATCCAATCCCAGGCGCTAGCCGGCATTTGCGCAAGGGGAATGTAAAACTCCGGTTGAACCTGGCGGTCGAGTCCCCAGGCACGAACATCTGCCACCACGCCGACGACCTCGTGCCAGACGGGGTCCATGCGGCCTTTCGGTCCGGCTTCACAACAAGCAAAGCGCTTCCCGATTGGGTTTTCGCCGGGCCACATGGTGCGGGCAAGAGTTTCGTTGACGATAGTGACGAGAGTGCGGTCGCGCGCATCTTGGGGAGTGAAGTCGCGGCCGGCTTTCAGAGGCACGCGGGCCGTCGAGAGATAGCTGGGCGAGATGATTTGCAATTGCGAATTGACGAGATTCGCCATGTCGAACGGCTTTCCTTCCGCGAGCAAGCCATTGCTGCTGCCCCCGCCAGCAAGCGGAGCACGCGAAACTACGGCAACCGACTTCACACCCGGCAAAGCGGAGGTGGCAGTGATCATCCGTTCGAACGTCTGCCGCGCAAGGGCAGGATCGTGATAGCCAGGATCGGGGAGACCGATACGCCCCACAACGACGTTGGAAGTATCAAAGCCCGGATCCAAATGCGATACGAGCAGAGCACTGCGGATCAACAGGCCGGCGCCAGCCATCAGAATCAAAGCGAGCGAAACTTCTCCGACTACGAGTAGACTACGGACGCGGTCGCGGCTGCCACCGGAAATGCCTGAGCTCGACTTGAAGACTTCACTAAGATGCGTCGAAGCGGAGCGGAGAGCTGGAGCCAGTCCAAACAGAAGGCTGGAGAGAAGAGCTACGGCCCAAGCGAAAGCGAGCGTGCTGGCGTCGATGCGCGATTGGTCCAGCCGGGGCATTTCAGCGGGACCGTGAGCGATGATCCAGGCGACGGCCCAGTACGCCAGCAAAACACCAACCACCCCGCCGGCAAGCCCGAGCACAACATTTTCCGCGAGAAGCTGGCGCACGATGCGGTTTGGCGAAGCTCCGAGCGCTGCGCGCATGGCAATCTCTTTTTGGCGCGTGCGGGATCGAGCTAGCTGCAAATTCGCAATGTTCGCGCACGCAATCAGCAAGAGGAAGCCGACGGCGGCGAGCATCATGCGCAAACCTAAACGCTGGTCTCCAAGGAGCGCCGTCGCGAGCGGCTGGAGGCGAAAACCGCGGTCCTGGTCATCGATTGGGTACTGCTTTTGCAGCCACTGGGCGATTACGTTGAGCTCGGATTGGGCTTGCGCCTGCGAGGTGCCTGGCTTGAGCCGAGCCATCACGTTCAGATAGTGGTTGTCGTGATCGGCAAGCTGTCCCGCGCTGAACGCGGCCGGAACCCAAAGATCACTGCTGCTTAGTAGAGGATCGAAGCTCCTGGGCATGACGCCGAGCACCGTGGTGGGCAGGCCGTTAATGCGTATCGGCTGGCCTACTATCGAGGGATCTGAGTGAAGCTTCGAGCGCCAGAGCCGTTCGCTGATGACAACCACGTGCGGCTGGCCAGGCTTGTCCTCATCGGCAGTGAAGACACGCCCTGCGATTGGTTGTACGCCGAAGGTCGTGAAATAATTCGCTGTGGCGATTTCGCCGTCGACGCGCTCAGGGAGTTCCCGAGCTTCAAGATTGAAGCTGGCGTCATTCGAAGCGCAAAGTTCCGCGAAAGAGGTGCTCTGCCTTTTGAGATCGACGAAGTTGCCGACGGCGACGCCAGGGAAAATATCCCGCCACGTCTCCTGCACGAACACGACATGCGATGGGTCTTCCATGGCTAATGGCCGCAACAACACAGCATTGACGACGCTGAATATCGCGCTCGTGGCTCCTATGCCGAGGGCCAGTGTTAGCACAGCGACGACCGCGAAGCCCGGACTCTTGCGCAGGATACGCTGTCCATGGCGCAAATCCTGCCACAATGTCTCGACAAAAGATTCCCAGCCAGCAGAGCGGACGACTTCCTTCGTAACCTCGAGATTTCCCCGCTCCAACCGCACGGCGCGAAGCGCATCCTTGCGGTTCATCCCCTGCTTCATCTTTTCTTCGGCTGCCATCTCCAGGAAGCCGTTTAGTTCCTCGTCCAATTCCTTGTTGATCTGCTCCTTTCGGAACAGCGATCGCAATCCCTCGGATAGGCTTTGCAGCAGTGACATAGCTACTCGCTGCGCAGCGCTTCGGCTGGCGAGATGAAAGACGCCCGCTGGGCGGGAACGAGCGTTGCAATAAGCCCGAATAATCCAAGCACCGCCACTGCTATTGCAATGGGGACGGCATCGTAGGCGTTGAGCCCATAAAGCTGACTGCTCAAGACCCGGCTTGTGGCAAGAGACAGCGGTATGCCCAAAATCAGCCCAAACGCGATGAGCAGGAATGCGCCGCGTAGCACAAGCCGAACAACCTGGCCCCGACTAGCGCCCAGCGCCATGCGCACGCCAATCTCGCCCGTGCGGCGGCCGACATTGTAGGCAGTAATTCCGTAGAGCCCAATGGAGGCTAAAACCAACGAAAGAATCCCGAACAACGACGTGATGCGTGCGATGAGTAGTTGCTGCGTGAGATGCGCGGCGACCTTCTCTCTTAGAGTGCGAATCGAAATGATCGGCAGACTGGGGTCCACCGAAGCCATGGCTTGGCGCACCTGCGCATCAGATAGGCTAGCTCTTGGCCGAGTCAGAATGACAATGTCGTGCAGGAAAAGCGAACCAAGATTGGTTTGCGAATAGTCGGCTTGTGCTTCCGGCAATAAGAAGAACGCGCCATCCGGCTTATCGAGGGTGAGGTATCGGGCATCTTTAGCTATACCCACCACTTCGTATCGGCGGCTGTTATCCGCCTCCGTGCCGAAGTGCTTGCCAATCGGATCTTCGTTCTGGAAGAACTTTCGCACAAACGCCTCATTGATGACTGCTACTTTTCGCGAACTCGCCGTATCCTCTCCAGAGATGCCGCGCCCTCTAACGATGGGAGTCCCGATGACATCAAGATATCCCGCTGAAACTCGATCCCACGCAGCAGAGTTGTCATCTTTCGGCCCAGGAGCAGGATGTCCGTCCACCCAAACGCCAGCACCCCAACCGTAACCCACCGGCGAGTATTGACAGAGAGCGACGGAAGATACGCCCGGAATGCTTGCTATCGAATCGTGGATGCGCCGATAAAGTGTGGGGAGTTGATCCGATCGGTAGCCGGCTAACCGCGGGTCCATGCTGGCAACGATGCGGCGGTCCTGAACGAATCCTAAATCTTGATTCGCCAACCTCTGCAAAGCGGCCGTGAGCAGCCCTGCCGCCGACAGCAAAACAAGCGAGAGAGCCGCCTGAACCACGACGAGTGTTTTCCTCGGGAGCGAGCCTTCGCGAGCAGTCGAGCGACTGCTCCCATGAAGCGCTTCGATTGGGTCTACTCGGGTGGCCATCCACGCGGGGCCGACGCCGAACGCAACTCCCGTCACTAGCGAAACAACGAAGGCGAACAGTAGGACTGGCTTGGAAGGCGACGCGCTGATCGGCACGCTCGCGAAGCCGGCGAAAGCTGGAAATGCGAAATGGAGAATCAGGAGCGTACACGCGAATGCAATCGCCAGGCTCGCCGCTCCACCAAACAACGAAAGTAAGATACTTTCGGTGAGAGGCTGCCTCAAAATCCGGGAAGTTTGCGCCCCCAAGGCCACGCTCAAAGATATCTGTCTCCGCCGCTCCATACCGCGAACAAGCATAAGGTTGGCGACGTTGGCACAGACGATTAGCAAAACGAAGCCTGAAACCATCATAAGGATGAGAAGCCAGTGCTCGTATTGTTCGCGCATGGTCGTGATGCCTGCGCCTCCGGGAGTCAGGTACAGAGTTTGTTCGGGAAATCGCGCGCGATCATTCGCGCTCATGTCACTCCAGTGCGAACGCAGCCACTGCTTGAGCTCGACCCGCATTTCGGCCTCTATGGATGCGGGGTTCGCGCCTGGCTGGATGCGGCCAATCAACTCTAACCAATGCGTGTCGACCTTGTTCAAATCGGCATCGCTCTGGACATACGGTTCGGTATTCAGAGGCAGAAACAAATCAGGTGGACTAGTGCGCAGACTATCACCAAAGAAGCCGGGAGGAGCGATTCCCACGACGGTAAATGGCTTTCCATCGATATCGAAAACGCTGCCGATGACTGACGGGTCCGATCCATATTTTTGCTGCCAGAGGCGATAGCTCATCACGACGACTGGCGGAGCGTTGGGTTGATCATCCGCATCGGTAAGCGCGCGCCCGGCATACGCTCTTATGCCGAACATGGAGAAATAATTGCCAGAGACGAACTCGCCTGGATAGCCTTGGGCAGCTTCTGACGTGCCAGCGCGTCGGAGACCAAGGAGCAGTTCTAATGACGGGAACGCCGCTAGTTCCGAAAAGCCTTTGGTATTGTCTCGAAGGTATTTGTACAGGTCGTAGGAAACCAGGGAGAACTCTTTTTCCTGACTATACCCGCCGTGGTAACAACACCGGGATTCTTTCCCCAAACGGTACAGTTCGCCAGGATTCGCCACTGGTAACGACTTCAACAGGACAGCGTGAACCAAAGTAAAAATCGAAGTGGTCGCGCCGATGCCGAGTGCCAGCGTCAGGACTGTTGCGCTCGTGAACGCCGGGGCCGTTCGCAAGCGCCGTAGCGCGTGGCGGGTATCCCAGAGCAGGGTCTCAACGAAAGATTCCCAGCCGGCAGAGCGGACCGCTTCCTTTGTAACGGCGAGGCTTCCGCACTCCAAACGCACGGCTCGAAGCGCGTCCTTGCGGGTCATCCCATGTTTCATCTTCTCTTCGGCCGCCATCTCCAGGAAACCGTTTAGTTCTTCGTCCAGCTCGTGGCTGACCTGCTCCTTTCGGAACAGCGATCGGAGTCCGCTCGCTATGCTTCGCAGCAATGACATTGTTCGCTTACGACGCCTCCAAGATTCTGCCGATCACTACTCGTAACGCAAGGCCATGATGGGATCGACACGCAGCGCCCGCCGCACTGGAACGATAGCAGCGGCCAGGCAAACGCCAGTTAAAGCCAGAAAAGCCAAGCCAATCGAAAGGGGGTCTGTCTCGCTGAGACCAAATAACATCGCTTTGAACAAGCGGGCAGCGGCAATTGCCAAGAAGATTCCTGCTACGCTACCGACTGCAAGTTCCACGCATACCTCGCGCGTTACCATCCAGATCAAACCTTCGCGCGGCGCCCCCAACGCGATGCGGACGCCGATTTCCCTGGTTCGCCCGGCCACGCTATATGCCATGCTCCCGTAGAGCCCCACGCAAACCAGAACGAGCACCAGCGCGCCGAAGAAAGCCGCAAGCTTCGCCACTAACGCCTGTGAAGCCAGCGTGTCGCTTACGAGTTCACCGGCGGTCCGGATGTCACTGACGACGAGATCGGAATTCAGGTTCTGAATGGTGCTGCGGACGGAATTAAGCAACGCCTGCGGATCGCCTGCGGCACGGACTTCAAAATTGTAAGCTCCGAGTTCGTCAAAAGTGGCGCTCGTCAAAGGTGCGTACATGCGGCGCCGAACGGCATCCCGCACGCTATGGTCGTGGATGCCACGCGCGACGCCGACAATCTCGTAGGGCGGCTGGCCGGGGTGGTCCGAATCTACGATCGAAATCTTATGACCGATAGGGTTTCGCTCCTCAAAGTAGAACTTCGCGAAAGTTTCATTGACGACGGCAACGTGGGCGGCCGTCAAGAAATCCTGTTGTGTGATTTCGCGGCCCAAGATAATGGGCACACCGACGGTACTGAAATAGTTGGGTCCGACTTCATCGTCGGCGGTCGCATTGTCTTGCTGGTTGGCGGGAGCGACCCCATCGATAAGAATGGCGTCGGACGATTCGTCTCCGCTGAACAACCCGTTGCTTGAGGCGCTGACGCTGCGGACTCCGGGCAGCGTCCCGAGCCGATCCAATAACTCCCGCAAGCCGTTCTGAACGGCCGTGCCCTTGTAACCGCTTTGGAGAAAGTCAACTCGTGCGAGCAAAAGTTGGTCGCGGCTATAGCCGAGATCGACCTCCTGCAAATTGCGCAGACTGCGGACCAGCAGGCCGGCAGTGACTAGCACCAGCACGCCCAGCGCGATTTGCGAGCTTATAAGGACGCGCCCGAAGCCGCTCTTGCGACGCACCTCAGCGTAGTGCGCGCCCTCCTTGAGGGCCACACCTGGTTTTACGTGCAGAAACCTAAGTGCCGGGGCGAGCCCAAACGCAAGGACAGACGAAAGACAGATGACGGCAGTGAATCCTAGCACGCGCCCGTCAAGGCCTAGCGATAGTGGGCTGCCTGCACTTTGGCTAGTGTTTGCCAAGTTCACAAGGACGGTCGAGCCCCAATGGGCCAGCACCATACCAAGGGCGCCGCCCAAACACGCCAGGAGCACGGATTCCGTCAACAATTGTCGGACAATGCGACCGGGCCCAGCGCCTATGGCAAAGCGAACGGCAATCTCTCGCTGGCGTGCCGCGGAGCGCGCTAGCATCAGATTGGCCACGTTGACGCACGCAACCAGCAGCACCAATACAACCATCGCCATCAGCAGGAGGAGCGGCGTTGAGAATTCGTGCCGCAATCTCGAAAGCCCGCGGCTTCCAGGCGAGACCTCAACTGCAATCTGCATATTCTGGACCGCTCGGCGGTCATCGAAGGAAAGGCGGGCACTAAGCGAACCCATGAGCGCCTGTTTCACCACGGCATTCACATTCGCTCGTGCTTGGGCGACTGTTACGCCGGGCTTCAGACGTCCGATCAGCAGCAAAGCAGCGTCGTTCGCACTTTCAAGAAAGTTGCGGCCGGGCATGAGCTGCGGCTGCATCATCATCGGGGCCCACAAATCGGGACTGTCTCCTACAACCTCGCCAAAAAATCTCCGTGGAGCGACTCCGATGATGGTGAATGGATAATTGCTCAGCCGTACCTTCCGGCCGATAACGGACGAGTCGCCGGAGAATCGTCGCTGCCAGTATCCGTAGCTGATGACTATAAGGGGGTCGCTCCCAGGAATCCTGTCTTCGCCGGCCGTGAACGTGCGTCCCAGCAGCGCTTCGACGCCAAGTGTCTGGAAGTAATTCTCGGTAACGAGTCTGCCGCGGGCTGTTTCGGTGCCGCTCTCTTCCATGGTGATCCGTAGGTCACCAAGGTTCGAACTTGCAAGCACGGACGAAAAGACTTCGTTGTTATCGCGCATTTCGCGATAGAGCGGGTAAGAAAATACATCGGTTCTGGGTGTTCCAGTCCCCCACGAATGCACCCTCGAGGGATTGCCCACGGTCACCAGCTGCTCCGGGTGCTGTACGGGCAGAGCGCGCAGCATGACAGCGTTAATTACCGTGAAGATCGCCGTGTTGGCACCTATTCCTAGCGCCAAGGTGAGCACGGCGACGGCTGTAAGGCCCGGAGACTTGCGCAGCATGCGGGCGGCGAAGCGCAAATCCTGCCACAAAGTCTCTACCAGAAATTCCCAGCCCGCGGTGCGAACGACTTCCTTGGTGACTTCGAGATTACCTCGCTCCAGGCGAACGGCGCGAAGCGCATCCTTGCGGCTCATGCCCTCGTTCATCTTTTCCTCGGCTGCCATTTCCAAGAAGCTGTTTAGTTCCTCGTCCAGCTCTCGGCCGACCCGTTCCTTTCGGAACAGCGATCGGAGTCCGCTCGATATGTTTCGGAGTACCGACATGACCATTTACGACGTCTCTAGGATTCTGGCGATTGCCGCCACTTGTCTTCCCCATTCTCGTGTTTCGCTATTGAGCCTCTTTCGCCCCTGGTCTGTTAGGGCGTAATACTTTGCGCGCCTGCTATTCTCGGTGGCTTTCCATTCGCTTCTGATTAGCCCCGCTCGTTGCAACCGCTGAAACGCAACAAACAGCGAACCTGCATTGAGGCGGAAAACGCCCTGGCTCATCTGTTCGAGCCGGACTGCGATCCCATATCCGTGCATGGGTTCGAGCGCCAGAGTTTTTAGAATGAGCATGTCCAGAGTGCCTTGGACGAGGTCACTCGGCTTGTCCGCCATAAACGCATTCCTCCTGAGGATGGGGAAGAATACACCTCTCCCACTGATTGTCAAGAGGAGAACCGCTGCAGTCTTCACTTCGAGCGACAAGAAGAAGGGCGGTGGCCGCTCCCTCCACTACGGCCTAAACGCGGCGCCTACGGCGTTCGCAGACCTTCGTTCCGGGAGTGGCCATGGAAACACCACACGTGCTCTAATGACGGGAAGGTCGGCGAGCGGACCCCAACACAAAGCTATTCCACTTAACATATAGATAAGACATTTTGTTTTTACCTTTCTTTCTGCCCCGTTTTCTTTGGCGCACGAGAGAGAGCGAGGGGCTTGGAGTCGCAGGCTAGCGTCTGCTTTATTGGAGGGAACCCAGTGTTGTTGAGGGCGGAACCGATAAAACAGAAGACGCGTAGGCCGGAGCGGAGAGGAATTACCCGAGCGGTGAGCCCAAAGAAAATAGGGAGAGAAAGAAAGGAATGTCCAAGCTCAGGAGCGTCGGAGAGAAGGAAACCGGAGAGCGTATCGGCCCGGTCGAAGGTCACTTTTGTTTCCGTGTTGGAAAACGTCGATGACGGCGCCGTGTCTGGCGATCACTTCCGGTTTGCCGACGATACGCCCAGAAGATCCCTTCGCTTCCCACAACTGCGTTTGTGACAGTTTCCGTGCTGCCAACGGTCCGCCAAACGTGTCTGTTCCGACATAAAAAAGAAGACCTTGCCTTACAGGCAGAATTCGCGCGGCCATCCCCAGAACAGTCCGTAGTTCTAGAAGAGAAACTTGACGGCGAGTTGCATGACGCGGGGGTCGGATGCTGCAGTGGGTGTCCCGAAGGCGGTTGCGCCGATGCCTTGCGGGACTAGGCAGGGAGTCCCTGCAATTCCGCAGACGGCCGCTGAAGTAGAGCGCGAAAACTGCGTCGTGCGCACTCCGCTGATGTTGGCGTGGTTAAACACGTTGAACGCTTCCCAGATGAATTGTCCGCGAATGCGCTCGGTGAGTTGCACATTACGCGTGACGCGTGGGTCCAAGGAAACCGTAGTCGGCAGAGAGAAAGTATTTCGCCCCAGTTCCGGCGTTCGATCTGTGGCTGAGTTGCCGTCGTTGTTCAGATCGAAATTAACCAGCCCGGAATACGGGAGCCCAGACTGCGCCGTGAGAATTGCACTGAGCTCCCAGCCACTGAGAATGGCCTTGGCAGGAGCCGACAATCCCGTTGCATAATTCAACTGCCATAGGCCACTTAGAACAAATCGATGCCGTTGGTCGGAGACTGATGGGGCGCGATCCACGCGAGGATTGGACCCATCCGACAGCAGCCGGCTGTCGCCTTGCGGGACATTCAGCGGGATCGGCTCTGGAAGGTCGTCAATGACCTTGCTGAATGTGTAAGAAGCCAGAAATTGGAACTCCTGCGAAAAGCGTTTCTTGAGTTGTACGGCCAAGCCGTGATAAATCGAATTGGCGTTACTCTCAAACAACAAGATGCGGTCGAAACCGGCGATGGGCCGTGGAAGAGTGAAGCGCGGGAAGGTCAACGCGGTGCTCGTGGCGGCGATGCTAATCGTAGTCGGGGTAACGGGCATTGCTAGATTCACGTCTCGATAACGCTGGAGGTGAATCCCTCTGTCCACGAGGTAGCATACGGAAAGCGCCGCGTCTCTCTGGAATTGATACTCCACCCCAAAACTGCCCTGATGAACAAGCGGCTGAGTGTAGTCTGGATCGAAGGGCATGATGATGTCAGCGCCTGTCGTTGGCGCTGGGCAGGTAGGCGGGGCCCCCAACGCACTCGGCGACCCGCAGAGTGTGTTCGGGTAGGCAGGAATCAAGACTGCGCTGGGAGTCCCAGCTGTAAAAGTGCGCGTCTGCACCGTCAGCCCGTTGAGGAAATGCGCGCGAGCAGCTAGGCCGGCCGTAGTGCGGGCATAGAACAAGCCATACCCGCCGCGGACCACCAATCTGTTACTCCGTAGCGGGGACCACGCAAACCCAAGCCGCGGGGCGAAGTTGTTGTTGTCTTGGGGGACGAAGCTCGTATCGAGCCCAGCGGCCACCAGTGCCGGGCAGGGGTTCTTCACTCGTGGCTTGGCCATCACCTGTACGTCGTAGCGCAAGCCCAAATTGAGCGGCAGGCTGGGCCGGGCGCGCCACTCGTCCTGAACAAAGCCCGCAAATTCCTGAACGTTCGGGTGCACCCTGATTCCAGGTGTTCCGTCCCCAGAGAATGCCTCGACGTA
>Ga0137404_10003097_pt1 | contig 11083 bp, 7 predicted proteins | sample CZOMad2_1_16fung_FD_108285 | JGI IMG/M metagenome (GOLD analysis project Ga0137404, IMG submission 108285) | Vadose zone soil fungal communities from Angelo Coast Range Reserve, California, USA - CZOMad2_1_16fungal (Illumina Assembly) | ecosystem: Environmental > Terrestrial > Soil > Vadose zone...
CGGCGCTCGGAGAGCGGCCGCTCCACCTCCCCCTCGAAGTCGAGGATGACGAAGTCGCGGCCGGTGTAGAGCACCTGGCCCAGGTGATAGTCGCCGTGAGCACGGATGCGCAGGCCCGAGAGCTTGGCCGAGAGCAGCCCCGCGAGCCGCGCGATCACCCGGTCGCGGCTGGCCAGGCCCTCGCGGGCGAGGGCGGCGACGTCGCCGTGCTCGGGATCTTCCTCCGACCGCCGCTCCAGCCGCTGTTCGAGCAGACCGAAGGTGCGGCCCACCGCGGCGCGGATCGACTGGTAGAGCGAGCGCTGGTAGAGGAGCGAGAAGGGCTCGGGCTCAAAGCCGGCGCGTTCCGGCCGCGAGGCGAGGGCCAGGTGGAGCTCGGCCGTGCGCTCGCCCAGGAGCTGCGCCGCGGGCAGGTAGGTGCCCATGCGCTGGTAATCAGCCGCCGCCAGCTCGCGCTCGGCGGAGTCGAGGAGCGAGCCGGGCGGCAGGGGTGGCGGGTGGGTCCCGCCCTCCGCCAGGACCCGCTCGGCGAAACGGCCGAGGGCGTCCTGGGTGTAGGCCCAGGCGTCCCCCTCGTTGGGCACGAAGCCGTGCAGGATGGCGATTGTCCGCGGCTCCTCCCCCGCCACGCGCAGCTCGATGCCGCCGGCGACCGGCGGCGTGTGGGGGAAGCCCACCTCCTCGGTCAGGAAGCGCCCGATCTCCAGATCCGGGTTGATCCCCGGGTCGAGCCGGCGGAAGAGCTTCAGGACGAAGCGGTCGTCGAAGAAGACCGAGGTGTTGCTCTGCTCCCCCTGGTGGACGTGGGGTGTGAGCCCGGCGCCGCCGCCCCCCATTCCGGCGATTCCGGCGATCCCCGCCAGGTCGCCGTCGGCGATGGCGCGGAAGGACGGGGTGGGAAAGGCGACAATCTCGCTCTCGCCTCCGGCGCTTCGCACCCGGCGCTTGCGGGCGATGGTGGTGAGGAGGCCGGTCGCGAATTCAGGATCGACGAGAGCGTCGAAGAGCACCCCGTCGTCCTCCCCTTCGAGCTGGACGACGATCGACCGCGGCTGGCGCTCGCGCAGCCGGGCCGCCCGCTCGCCGCCGGCGAAGCTCAAGGGGAGGGCGTAGGTCTCCGGCTCGCCCTGGGCGTACTCGACGGCGAGGAGGAGGAGGGCGGAATCGCCCAATCCCTCGTCCTCTTCGAAGCGCAGGACCTCGGGGATGCGTACGGCGCGGATCGTCCTTCCCCGGCCGCCGAACCAGCGGCGGCTCGCGAGCCCCTCGGGGAGGAGGGCGGCGAGCCGGTCCCGGACCGGCCCCTCCAGGGCGACGTCCCAGACCTCGTCGACCGGCAGGATCGGCACCTCGACGCGCTGCCGCGCGGCCTTCTCCTTGACCAGCGAGAACCAGAGGAAGCCGCAGGGGCCGAGGGTCAGGGTGTAGGGGGCGCGGCCGACGCGCGGGAAGTGGGTGCCGCCGAAGAGCTCGACCGGGGTCATGCCGGCGAACTCGGAGAGGTCGAGCGCGAACGGCTGGGCGAAACGCGAGAGGTTGGCGACGACGAGCAGGGTCTCCTCCTCGTAGCGCCGCACGAACGCCAGGACCCGGTGGTTCTCCGGGAAGAGGAAGTGGAGGCTGCCGCGGCTGAAGGCGCGATGGCGCTTGCGCAAGGCGATCAGGCGGCGGGTCCACCAGAGGAGCGAGTGGGGGTTCGCCTGCTGGGCGAGGACGTTGACCGCCTGGAAGTGATAGGGGCCGTCGACGATCACCGGCAGGTAGAGCTGCTGCGGGTTGGCGCGCGAGAAGCCGGCGTTGCTGTCGCCGCTCCACTGCATGGGGGTGCGGACGCCGTTTCGATCGCCGAGATAGAAGTTGTCGCCCATCCCGATCTCGTCGCCGTAGTAGAGGACCGGGGTCCCGGGGAGCGAGAAGAGCAGGCCGTTCATCAGCTCGATGCGCCGCCGGTCGTTGCCGAGGAGGGGGGCGAGCCGGCGGCGGATGCCTAAGTTGATCCGCGCCTTGGGGTCCTTGGCATAGACCCGGTACATGTAGTCGCGGTCCTCGTCGGTCACCATCTCGAGGGTCAGCTCGTCATGGTTCCTGAGGAAGATCGCCCACTGGCAGCTCTCGGGGATGGGCGGGGTCTGCTGCAGGATGTCGACGATCGGAAAACGGTCCTCCATGCGGATCGCCATGAACAGCCGGGGCATGACCGGGAAGTGGAAGGCCATGTGGCACTCGTCCCCCTCCCCGAAGTAGGCGATCGAGTCCTCCGGCCACTGGTTGGCCTCGGCGAGGAGCATGCGGCCGGCGAAGCGCTCGTCGACATGGGCGCGCAGCTTCTTCAGGAACGCATGGGTCTCCGGCAGGTTCTCGCAGTGGGTCCCCTCGCGCTCGTAGAGATAGGGGACGGCGTCGAGCCGCAGGCCGTCGACCCCCGCCTCCATCCAGAAGTCGAGGGCGTCGAGCACCGCCTTGTGGACCCGCGGGTCCGCGAAGTTCAAATCCGGCTGGTGGGAGAAGAAGCGGTGCCAGTAGTAGGCCTGGGCGACCGGGTCCCAGGTCCAGTTCGACGCCTCGAAGTCCTTGAAGATGATGCGCGCGTCGGCGTACTTCCTGGGGTCGTCGCTCCAGACGTAGAAGTTGCGGTACCGGCTCCCCGGCGGGGACGTCCGGGCGCGCTGGAACCAGGGGTGCTGGTCCGAGGTATGGTTGATCACCAGCTCGGTGATCACCTTCAAGCCCCGCCGGTGGGCCTCGCGCAGGAACTGCTTGAAGTCCCTGAGCGAGCCGTAGGCCGGGTGGATGCTGGTGTAGTCGGAGATGTCGTAGCCGTCGTCGCGCCAGGGGGAGGGGTAGAACGGCAGCAGCCAGATGGCGGTGACCCCGAGCTCCTGGAGGTAGTCGAGCCGGGCGGTCAGCCCGCGGAAGTCGCCCATGCCGTCGCCATCCGAGTCGGCGAAGGCACGGACGTGCACCTCGTAGAGGATGGCGTCCTTGTACCAGAGGGGATCGTCCCGCTCGCTCTCGGTCTTCTCGGCCCGGTCCTCCCGGCGCTGGCTCATCCGGCCTCCTTGCCTGCCCTTCCCCCAACGGCCACGGCGCGGCGCCAGGGGGTCCCTGTTTACCAGATTGGGGGGTGGGGTGGCAAAGGCACCGGTGGCCGGAGGCGGTAGAGACGTCCCAGGTCCTGAACGATATCCCCTCGCAGGCCACGGGGACCGCGGGGCGTCTCCGCCGGGGCTACGCCCCCGGCCCTGAGCCGCGTCCGGGCGGGCCGACGTAGCAGACCTGCCCGGACATCACGCTATCGAGCACCTCCCGGATTGCGGGGACCAGCGGCAGCAGATCATCCATCTTCGTAGTGCGCGCTTTCAGCACCACAATACCCAGTTGGAACGTCGTGAGAGGCTGCTGGTAGGAGAGATTCTGATCCGCGGTCACAAAGATGTCGAAGTCGGCCTCCGCGAGTCGAAGCAGCTTCCCGTTCTTGATCCCGGCCCAGCCGACCTCCGCGACCGTGCGCACTTCGAGGCCAGGCAGTTCCCGCTTGAGCAGTCGCGGCAGGTTTTCGTCGAGGAGGACGCGCCTCACGCTACGTGCGCCAGCAAGGCCCGGGTCGCCTGCTCGAGGAACGCGTTGACCTGCTCACGGCGCACGCTGGGGAAGTTATCCAGAAACCCGTCAACGCTATAGCCGCCTTCGAGGTAGTCGACCAACGTCTGCACGGGCACCCGGGTGCCGACGAACACGGGGGTTCCACCGAGGATCTCGGAGTCGGAGTGGATGACGCTACCATCGGCAAGGGTCAGTGGGCGATCTTCGGGCATGAGACATCTCTCCAGACAGTGGCTTATTGTACCACCGGCTCCAGTCCCGAAACAGGTACGCAGCCACTGCCCCGCAGGGGCAACGGCATCTAGCCTGGGGGCGCAAGCGCCGGGTTAGGCTGCTCTCCAACAAGGGTACGAGATACGAGATTCACTTGAAGGTGATTGTTTTGGCGCTACAGAGGCTCAGCACGAAGGTACCACCGTTGGCCTGCCCCTTGATCCATGCACTACCGGAGTACATGACCCGCTGGTCTTGGTGAACAGTGCCATCGCCGAGGGTGATTGTAAGGAGGCAGTCCCCAGGACCCTTCTTCGTTTCTGCGAGCTCGATCTTCTCGACGCGATCCAGATCGTAAGTAAGCTGGCCTTCGCCACGCTCAACGGTGAGAGTCTTCGAAAGAGCCGCCGAACCACCACTCACGATGCCATATTGTTGGAGTTCCGTGGTGACGTTCTTTCGGTCCGTGACAACCATGATTTTCGTTGATTGCTGTTGAGCGCTGACTGTCGCGGCGCTTACCAGCACGCAGAGAAGCGCAAAACGCGTTACCCGTCCAAATGGATGTGGATTCTCAGACATACAGTCCCTCTTCTTCCTTTCGGTTAATGGCCGCACATCAGTACGTCGCTCACGCCATGCCGCTCGACGTTATGAGCAGCGGCACGACCCTGCAGGAGGGTAGTCGGGATCGCGGATTCTCCCGTCTTACGCGAACATCAGCCTCCCGCGAGGTTCGGGAATGGGACGGCCGCGCTCGTTCGCCGTCTCGATCCACTCGGCGATGATGGTCTGCACATTCGCCAGGGCCTCCTCATAGGTAGGCCCATCGGCCGCGCAACCCGGCAACTCCGGAACCTCGGCGATGAAGGCCAGGTCGTCACGACTCCAGTACAGGACGACCTCATAATGCGGATCGATCATCGCCATCTCCAAACCTGCTCCAAGAGCCTCCTACGCCCACCCATACGCGAAGCATACCAGTCTCACCGCCTTCGGCGTGGGTGACTCGGTCACCTACCTGCGCCCCCCACCCAGATCCTTTGGGTCGCTTCAGGCTCCCCGCAGGATGACAATGAGGAGGGCGGGGCACCATCGACCTTTAGCGAGGGCCAAACCTAGCATCCCGATGTGCCAAAACGGCTCGTGGTCGGGCGTCGGGAGCAGCACGACCCCCCTCAGGCACACCTATCAACCTCTCCGGGAGCGCCGTAAACCTCTCCGCGTGGGTCCGCGCCGCAGGGTGCCAGGTGATTCTTCTGCCTTGGGCAAGGGGGGACTGTTACACTAAGGCTATGAATCTGGACATGACCGTTCACATCTGGAAGGAAGACGACCAGTACGTCGCTCACGCCATGCCCCTCGACGTGATGAGCAGCGGCACGACCCCGCAAGAGGCTCGCCAGGCACTCGACGAAGCCGTCCGCGTCTTCCTCCTCACTGCGGCGGATCTGGGGACTCTCGACCAAGTGCTCGAAGAGAGTGGCTACGAGCGGCAGGGGGACCGATGGGTGTGCCCCGCCTTCGTCGCCGTCGAACGACACGAGCTCGCCCTGGCGGTGTGAGCGGGTGCCTCGGCTCACACCCCTGCACTGGCGGGATCTGGAAAAGGTCTTCCTCGCCGTGGGTTTCGTGTTTGCGCGCCAGGAAGGCTCCCATCGATCTTACGTCAAGCCAGGAGTACCCCGCCCGGTGGTCATTCCGACCTACAGTGAGGTCCCAGTCTCGATCATCCGTAACAACTTGAAGACCGCCAGCCTCTCCCGAGAGGAGTTCCTGGCACTCCTGAAGAGACTCTAGCAAGGTCTTCGACGAGGGTCTCCCTGGAAGTTCCTCCTGCGGCTACGCCGCACCCGAAGATGGATGAATGGATGAAGGCGTACCCCGGTCCCACCCCCCTCCTGTCCTCCCCCCATCCCCACCCTTCCGCCCGTCCAGGGGGGAGGGACCCGATCGGCAGCTTCAGCTCGAGATCTGACCCCCCGGCGACGACGCCGACTACCGCGTTCATCCGCCCGGCCGGCGGGACGCCGGCGCTCCCAGGGAAAAATCTGGCTCGTTTGTACTCTGCTCCAACCCCTGAAAAGTCCCCCGGAACCTCTGGAAAGTCCTCGGCAACCCGTGAAAAGTCCTGAGGAACCCGTGAAAAGTCTTCCAGAACCTCTCCGGGTCGACTTCTCATGCCTCCGGGTGGACTTTTCATCCCTCCGGCTCGACTTTTGACCCGTCCGGGTCGACTTCTCATGCGTCCGGGTCGACTTTCCATCCGTGGAAAGTAACTTTCGACGCTTCCGGGAAGACTTTTCATGCGTGGTATTTTACTTTTCACGCGTGCAGCTCGACTTTTCGGGCGTGGAAAGTGACTTTCCACGCGTCGGGGAAGACTTTCCACGGTTTTGGAAGCTCCCGGAGAGCTTCTGGACGTTCCCGGAGAGGTTCCGGAAGCCGCCGGAGGGGGTCCGGAAGCGTCCGGAGAGGGTCGGGAAGCGCCCGGAGACCGCCGGGAACCTCCCGGAGGCGCTCCGGAACCTCCCGGAGAGCGGCCGGAAGACTTTCCAGCGGTGCCGGAAGCTCCCGGAGAGGTCCCGGCGGACTTTCCAGGTGTTCCGGAAGCTCCCGGCGGGGTTCCGCGCGCGCTCCGCGCGCTCAGTACCGCCAGCTCGTCACGTCCGCCCCCTGGGGCGCGGTCTTCAGCATCTGCTGAGCGATCTTCGGCAGCAGGCGGCGCTCGATCGCCGGCCGGGAGAGAGTATTGGGGAGGAAGGGGTCGCCCGTCCAGCAGTGAGGCTCGCCGCGGCCGAATTCGACGTCGCCGGCGAACCAGGGGCCGTGACCGGGCTCGCGGGTGCTCTTCAGGAACTGGTCGAGGAAGCGGACGGCGCGGTCGAGGTAATAGGTGTCGCTGTCCCCCACCTTGACGTGGAGCTTCCCCTGGAGCCGTGGCCCCAGGCATTGCCAGTCACGGGCCAGGATGTGGGTGAGGTCGTAGCGCTCCCGCCAGAACGCGGCCACCCGGGGGTCGATGGCGCCGGTCGCCTTGTCGAAGATCGGCCGCGGGTAGCCGTCCTCCCCCACCGGGCTCCAGACCGCCTGCCAGGCGTCGAACTGCTCGCCGGAGCGCCCGCGGCTCCCCAGCACCCGCTCGTAGCGGTTGGCCTCTTCCATGGTGGCGGTCACCCCGCCGCCGGGCGCCCGGCTCTCCGGCCGGGCGGAACGGCCGAAACGCCCCTCCTCCCAGTAGACGTTGGTATCTCGATAGAGGTCGGTGGTGAGGAAGGCGCGGAAGTCGACCGGGTCGGGGCAGTTGACCCAGGCGCCGTTGTAGAGGTCGGGATGGAAGACCTGCTGGGCCAAGGCCGCCCAGCCGCCGGTCGAGCTGCCGTAGACGGCGCGCGCCCAGGGCTCGCCGATCGCCCGGAACTGCCGCTCGACCGCGGGGAGGAGCTCCTGCACGAGGGCGTCGCCGTAGGGGCCGAGGTTCTCCGAATTCACCGCGTAGGCGTCGTCGTAGTAGGGGTTGGCGGTCTGCGGCAGGACGACGAGCAGGCGCGGCGGGATCGCCGGTCCTGGGGGCCTTTCACTCTCATCCGCCACCGGGAAGGTGGGGGCGAAGTGGTCATGGTAGTAGACGACCGGGTAGCGCGCCTGCGGATGCTCGTCGTAGCCCGCGGGCAGGAGCACCACCGCTCCCAGCTCGACCGGGCGCCCCCAGAACCGCGAGAGGAGGGGGCTCGCGATCCGCAGGTGGCGCACCCACCGGCTGTCCCGGGGCGCCGGCAGCGGCGGGATCTCCTGCGTCAGCTCCACCCGGATCGTCCCCGGCTTCCCGGGATCGACCTCCACCTCGACCGGCGCGGAGAACAGGTTCCCCGGCGAGCGGTTCCACTGCTGCCCCTCGCCGTGATCGGCGTGGAGCTGCACCACCCGGCCGTCGGCGCGCCGGAAGGTGGCATAGAGATGGAGGACGGCCTGCACCCGGTAGCGGCCGGCCGGGACCTCGGCGAGGCCCGGCGCCGGGTAGCCCAGGGTCCAGCCGTCGATCACCGCGCTCCCCCCGGGCGGCAGGGCGGCGACGTCGACCCCGAAGAGCTGCTGGCTCTCCCCCTCCGCGGCCACCTGGAAGCGGGGCTCGGCGCCCGGATCGCCGGAGAGGATCAGGATCACCCGGCCGTCGACCGGCCCGGCGGCCGGACCCCGCAGGCCGGCCGGGAGCACGACCTCGAAGCGTAGCGGCGACGGTCCGGCGGGCCGGTGCGGGCAGGCGAGGGGGAGGACGACGCCTGCCAGGCAGAACAGGAAGGTGCTTCGGCGCCAGGACCCCCACAGGATCTGCACGGGGCTCTGTTGTACCACACCGATCTTCCCCTCGGCCTCGAACTGTGATATCTCCCTTTCTTCGCGAAAAGCATCCATTGCAGGTTTGGTCGTCCCCAGGAGGAGTTGAAATGCTGGACCACGCCAGAGGCCGCTCCGGTCGCCGTGTCCCCCTTGCCCTCGTCTTCCTTTCCCTGTTCGCCGGCGTCGTCCCCCTCGCCGCCCAGATCGCCTCCCCCGCGAGCGGGAAGGACGCGCTCGGCAACATGGTCGACGCCCGGGTCAACCTCAAGGGCTCCTACCAGCATGCCACGGCGAACCGCGCCGCGGCGACCGTGAGCGGCTTTGCCGACGCCCGCCGCCAGGCCCAGGCCATCGCGGCCGCTTCGGCGGAGCTCACCCGCACGATGCCGGGCCTCCAGGTGAGGCTCTCCAACCTGACGGGCGGACCGGAGGTGGTGAGCAATCGGCGCGGCGCGCTGACCGTGGCGGCCCCCGGGCGCAAGAGCGAGGAGATCGTGCGCGACTTCCTGCTCCAGCGGGGCGCCCTCTATGGGCTCTCGGCCGCCGACCTCTCCGACCTCGTCGCCCTGGGCGACAGCCCCGGCGGCACGAGCGGCCTGCGCATGCTCCGCATGGAGCAGCAGATCGACGGCCGGCCGGTCTTCCAGAGCGAGACCCGCTTCCTCCTCGCTCGCGACGGCCGGCTGATGAAGAGCGTCGGGCTGATGGTCCCGGCGGCCCGGGCGCACGCCCCGGTCCTCGACAATGCCAAGCTCCTCGGTCCCTCCGAGGCGATCGCCCGCCTGCTGACGGCCGCCGGCAGGACCGCCGATCCGGCGACCTTCACCGTCACCGAGAACCAGGCCGACGGCCGGCTCGTGCTGGCGGAGAACGACGACTTCGTCGCCGGGCCGGTCACCGCCCGGCCGGTGCTCTTCCCGCTGGCGCCCGGCCTTCTCGTCCCGGCCTGGTCGCTGGTCGTCTTCACCGAGGGCGACCAGGACTGGTACGCCGTCGTCGACGCCGAGACCGGCGACCTCCTGTGGCGCAAGAACATCCGCGACTACATCTCGGCCCAGGACGCGCGCTTCCGGGTCTACGTGCAGGCCGACGGCATCACCCCGGCCGACAGCCCGGCGCCGGCCTCCCCCAACGCCTTCGCGCCGGGGTCCGGCACCCAGCCCACCGAGATCGCCCCCACTGTCGTCAGCATGCACACGGCGATGGACGCGACCGCCAGCCCCAACGGCTGGATCGACGACTGCCCGGGCGGCATCTGCACCGCCGCCCAGACCCAGACCCTGGGCAACAACGCGGTGGCCTGCCTCGACCGGACGGTCGGCGGCGCCAACACCAACGTCTGCGACACCGACGTCGGCAGCGTCCTCGACGGCAACGGCCGGCCGACCGGCAACCCGGATGTGAACAGCCGCAACCGCGACTTCCTGGGCACGGCGCCGCGCGACTTCCAGACCGGCTACCTGCCGCCGCCGCAGGCCGGCAACCCCGAGGCCGGCCAGACCTCGACCGGCGCCGGCAACAACGGCACCCTGGCGATCGACCAGTACCGCCGCGGCATCGTGACCCACCTCTTCTACGTCGTGAACTGGTACCACGACCAGCTCTACAAGCTCGGCTTCGACGAGCCCTCGGGGAACTTCCAGCAGACCAACTTCAGCGGCATGGGCCTGGGCAGCGACCGCGTCAACGCCGACGCCCAGGACGGCTCGGGGACCAACAACGCCAACTTCGCGACGCCGCCCGACGGCACCTCCGGCCGGGCGCAGATGTACCGCTTCACCGGCCCGACCATCGACCGCGACGGCGACATCGACGACGAGGTCCTCATGCACGAGCTGACCCACGGCACCAGCAACCGCCTGGTCGGCAACGCCGCCGGTCTCAACTGGGACCCGGCGCGCGGCATGGGCGAGGGGTGGAGCGACTTCGTCGCCCTGTCGCTCTTGAACAACACCAACGCCGACAACCCCAACGGACAGTACGCGAGCGGCGCCTGGGCCACCTACAAGCTCCAGGCGGGCTTCCTCGACAACTACGTCTACGGCATCCGCCGTTTCCCCTACACCACCAATCACGCCGTCAACCCGATGACCTGGGCCGACGTCGACGACGTCACCAACAACCTCTCCGGCGGCATCGCGCCCTCGCCGGTCAACTTCAACGGCAACGGCGGCATGGAGGTCCACAACTCGGGTGAGATCTGGGCGCTGACCCTCTGGGGCGTGCGCGCCCGGGTGATCGGCGACCCCGCCGGCGCCAACGGCGACGTGCCGACCGGCAACCACACGATGCTCCAGATGGTCATCGACGGGCTCAAGATGACGCCGATCAACGCCAGCTTCACCGATGCCCGAGATGCCATCATCGACGCCGACTGCGCGACCAACGCCTGCGCCAACGAGCCGTCGATCTGGGACGGCTTCGCCGATCGCGGTCTGGGCTACGGCGCCAAGGCTCCCTACTCCATCATCGGCCGCTATGTGGGCACTCATGAGGGCATCCATGAATCGTTCAGCTCTCCTTTCCTGGACGTCGTCAATCCCACGACCGACGTCGCGGTCGACGACAGCGCCGACAACAACAACGGCGTCATCGATCCGGGCGAGGCGGTCAAGCTGACCGTCAAGCTGACCAACCCCTGGCGCGGCGCGGGCAAAGCGGTGACCGGCGCCACGGCGACCCTCACCACCTCGACGCCCGGCGTCACCATCTACGACAACACGTCCACCTACGGCGCCATCGCGCCCCAGGGCACGGCGACCGGCGACACCTTCCTCATCACGGTGGCCCCCTCGGTCGTCTGCGGCAGCGCCATCGACTTCACCCTGACCACCGTCTCGAACCTCGGCACCACCGCGGTCAACTTCCGCGTCCGGGTGGGCAACCGGAACGGCACCGATCCGGTCGTGACCTACACCGGCGATCCCAA
>Ga0137404_10003099_pt1 | contig 11080 bp, 5 predicted proteins | sample CZOMad2_1_16fung_FD_108285 | JGI IMG/M metagenome (GOLD analysis project Ga0137404, IMG submission 108285) | Vadose zone soil fungal communities from Angelo Coast Range Reserve, California, USA - CZOMad2_1_16fungal (Illumina Assembly) | ecosystem: Environmental > Terrestrial > Soil > Vadose zone...
ACTGGGCCTTGCGATGCTCGCGCCGCCGTCACTTGCGCTCGCGGCCCCGGCGACGGATAACTCCGCGCTCGAGGAAATCGTCGTCACCGGCTATCGCAAGTCGGTCGAAGCCTCGCTCGAAGCCAAGCGCGACGCCACCGAACTCGTGGACGTGATCACTGCCGACGATATCGGCAAAATGCCCGATAAGAACGTTGCCGATTCACTGGCCCGCGTGCCGGGTATCACCACCAGTTCTGCGGGAGCCACTGAAGGCGGTTTCGATGAAAACGATCGCGTCAGCATGCGCGGTACGAACCCCAGCCTCACGCAGACGCTGATCAACGGACACAGTGTGGCCGCCGGCGACTGGTTCGTGCTGGACCAAACCGGCACGGTGGGACGCAGTGTCAGCTACACGCTGCTCCCCTCGGAGATCGTGAGCAAGGTGGTCGTCGAAAAGAGTTCCAGCGCCTCGCTGGTCGAAGGCGGCGTGGCAGGCTCGATCGACATCATCACGCGCAAGCCGCTCGATTTTTCCAAAACATTCACGCTCGAAGTCTCGGCCGGCGCGGTGTACGCGGATCTTCCCTCGAAGGCCGACCCGCAGTTCAGCGCCCTCGGCGCTTTCAAGAATGACGCGGGCAATTTCGGCGTGATGCTGCAGGGGTTCTCCGAGAAGCGGCATCTGCGCCGTGACGGCATCGAAGTGCTGGGCTACGACACGATTGCGCCCGGCAGCGCACTCGCACTCTCGAATCCGGATCTGTCCGGGGTGCAGTACCCGCACGAAATGGGCGCCGCGCTCTTTACACAGACGCGCGAACGCAACGGCGGTCTCGTCGACGTCGAGTTCAAGCCTGCCGACAACGACACCCTCGATCTGACTGCGTTTTCCTCCAGGCTGCTGGCCAGCAATTACAACCGCAACTATCTGTTCTGGGGAACGCACTTCATCAATGCGGGTGGACCGCAAGGCCCGAGCGGCCTTCCGGCAGGGGCCGGCGTGTGTGCGCCCGCGGCGGCAAAGCTGGGATACCAGGCGCCCAATCCGGGCTACAAGATTGTCAACAATACGCTGGTGGCGGCGACCTTTGCACCCTGCCCTGGAACCGACTACGGAGTTTATGACCAGATTTCCCGCCCGGATGAAGAGGCCACCGCGAACTTCGTCAATCTCGACAACACCTGGAACGCGACCGATGCGCTGACCTTTTTCGGCCAGGTGGGCTACTCCTGGGGAGACGGCAAGACACCGGAGCAAGATGTGTCGGAGACCTCTCCGGGCATCGGCACCGGCGCCGGCTACCAGTTGAACGGCATCGGCTCCGGCCCGAACTTCAATTTGGGCACACAGAACAACACCACGCCCCGCCCGGGCGGTGTGCCGGTCGCCTTCGGCTGGATTTTCGGCGACCAGAACATCGATGTGAAGGACACGGAGACCTGGGCCAAGATAGACGCCGATTTCAAGATGCATGATGATTCTTGGACCGACCTCAAGTTCGGTGCGCGATTTGAAAAGCATGACCGCACGTCCGCCAACGTGATCGGCCAGGGTCCGACCGCGCTCGCTTCGGGTGCCACCACTTTTGCTGGGCAATACCCGACGGGAGGCTTCTCGAACTACCCGTCAAACTTCAATACCTTCGGCGCTTCGATTCCCACCGGTGTCTGGTATTGGTCACCGGCGCAATTGCAGGCCTACGACAGCCCGACCAACGTCAACCGCGATCCGGTGACCCGCTTGGACTGGAACTCCATGTTTTCGGTGTATGAGAAGGACAGCGCCGCGTTTGTGCAGGCGGATTTCAAGGGCAGCAACTGGGCGGGCAACGTGGGCCTGCGCTACGTGCGCACCGACGAAGACGTGGTCACGTACACCGCGGTCGGTGCGACCCAGCCGGGTGCGATCACGACCTCGGCCTTCGGTCCGTTCATCCCCACATACACCAAACACAGCTATAACGACGTCTTGCCGAGTGCCAATTTGAAGATCGACGTGGCCCCGGACCTCGTGGCGCGCTTCGCAGCGGCCGAGACCATGACGCGGGCCGACTACTCGGCGCTTGGCGGGTTCACCAGCCTCTCGCCTCCCGGCGCGCCCGGCCAAACCGGCGGCGGCTCCACCGGCAATCCGGACTTGAAGCCCATTCGTTCCACCAACCTCGACGCCGGTCTCGAATGGTATTTCGCCAAGCGTTCCTTGTTGTCGGCCACGGCCTTCTATATGGATCTGCGCAACTACGTGTCCTACGGCAGCGTATACAAGTCCTACGTCACGTACAGCACCGTATTCCCCAACGGAACCGTCGTGCCGTACAACTTGACCGCGCCCGTCAATGCCAAGGGTCGCGTCGAGGGCGCCGAATTCGCCTACCAGCAGGCCTTCACGGACAACTTCGGCTTCATCGGCAACTACACCTATGCCGACGGCAAGCAGACCTCGCTCGTGGCGCCCGGCGGCGACGACCGGTTGGTGGGAACATCGAAGAACACCTATAACGTTCAGGCTTACTTCGAGAATTCATCCTTCAGCGCGCGCGTGGCCTATACCTATAGGTCATCGTTCTACAGTGGACTGGACCGCAGCACGGCATTCACGCAGTACAACACCGGTACGCTCTCGGCTTCCCTGGGCTATACCATCAACCAGAACTTCTCGATCACGCTGGATGGTCAGAATCTCAACAATCCAACCCTTAAGTACTATGCGTTGAATCAGGATCAGCCGCGGGCCTTCTACAAGAACGGCTCGCAGTACTACTTGAACTTCCGTTTCAAGATGTAAGGGGTCGACGGTCGCCGCACAGGGTGATCAGCGCACGAGGCGATCAGGTAGAGTGCGCAACGTGCGGTATGGTTTGAGTTCGGATCGGCAAACGAGGGCGGCGGTGCTCGCCGCCCTCGCTCTCACTTTTGCGCTGACGCCGACAGCACGCGGCGGCGTCATCCCGAATCCCGCCGAAGTGGCGTCAGGGAAGGGGGCCTTCAGCGTGGACCCGGCGACCACGATTCAGGTGCCGCGAGGCGATCGAGACGCCGACGCCGACGCCCGCTATCTCGTCGAAATGTGGACGCGTACCAACGGACTGAGCCTGTCCGTCACTACCGGTCCCGCCCCGCATGCGATAACGTTCCGGCGCCGGAGCGGTTTCGCTCCGGAGGGCTACGGTGTTGACGTCACGCCGCAGCGGATCACGGTGTCCGCCAGTACCGCGGCGGGCCTTTTCTACGGCGCCGTCACTCTCTGGCAACTCCTGCCGCCGGCGACGGAGACAGGCCAAATCCCCGCGCAGACCATCCGCGACGCGCCCGTGTATCCGTGGCGCGGCCTCATGCTCGACTCCGCCCGCCACCTTCAGTCGCCGGCCTTCGTGCACTCCATGATCGACTGGATGGCGTGGCACAAGCTCAACGTGCTGCACTGGCATTTGACCGACGATCAGGGCTGGCGGCTCGAGATCCGCAAGTATCCGCGCCTGACTTCCGCGGGCGCCTGGCGAGTCGACCCGGACGGCACTCGCTACGGCGGCTTCTATACCCAGAACGAGGTGCGCGATATCGTGCGCTTCGCAGCGACCCGTCATGTGCAAATCGTTCCGGAAATCGAAATGCCGGGCCATGCGACGGCGGCAATCGCCGCGTACCCGGCGCTTGGCGCCCGGAGCGCCTCGACCGGTGATCCGCCGCTCGCAGTTTCGGCCCGCTGGGGCGTCCATACGCATCTATTCAATCTCGAACCCCAAACCTTTACTTTTCTCGAGAACGTGCTGTCTGAAGTGATGGAATTGTTCCCCGGCCCCTACCTTCACATCGGCGGCGATGAGGCGGTCAAGGATGAGTGGAATGCGTCCCCGGAAGAGCGGGCGCGCGCGCGACAGCTCACGATCCACGACCCCGGCGCGCTGCAGGCATACTTCACGCAAAGAATCGGCCGCTACCTTGCGGCACACGGGCGGAGAATCATCGGCTGGGACGAGATTTTGCAACCGGGGCTCGGAAAGGATGCCATCGTCATGTCGTGGCATGGTGTTTCCGGAGCCCACGCCGCGGCGCTGGCCGGCCACGACACCATACTGGCGCCGTGGCCGACGCTCTACTTCGACAACCGTCAGAGCGCGCTCCCCACGGAGCCGCCCGGCCGGCTGAAGATCGTGTCGCTCGAGGACGCGTACGGCTTCGAGCCTCACGATGCGGCGCAGAGCGACATCCAACGGCATCACGTACTCGGCATCGAGGCGAACCTCTGGACTGAACACATGCGAACCGAAGAGCGTGTCCAATGGATGGCTCTGCCGCGTGCGGCGGCGGTCGCCGAAGTAGGCTGGTCGGCGCCGCAACGCCGCCGCTGGCCGGATTTCCTGGGACGGCTCGCGCCCATGTTCGCCCGCTATCGGGCGCTGGGTTTGAACTATGCAGACAGCGTGTTTGCGCCGGCCGCGCAGATCTCACCCGATGCCGGGGGCTACACCGTGACTCTGTCGAACCAGGCGCGGAGCGACGCTGGGGCACCCGGCGACATTCGTTTTACGCTCGACGGCCGCGAACCCTCGGCACAGTCGGCGCGGTATGAGATGCCGTTGACCGTACCGGTCGGCACCGAGGTCCGCGCCGCGGCCTTCGTCGGCACCGAACAAGTTTCGCGCACTTGGGCGAAGCACTTCGATGCGCCGGCGGCGATGCGCCGGGACAGTCACGATCTGGAACTTTGCAGCGATGCCCTCGGGCTGTTGCTCGAGCCGGCGGGTGCCGGCGAACACTTTGCGGGCGCGCGCGCCGGGAATACCCCGCTCGCCGTCGATATCATGAACCCGTGCTGGATCGATCGCGGAGTCGACCTGTCGGGTGGTCCACTCATCATTGCCGCCGTCGCCCCACTGCCGTTCAACTATGAGCTCGGTGGGGATGCGGCCAAGATTCGCGTCGGCGATGCACGCACGGCGGAGGGCGAGCTCGAGATTCATGTCGACGGTTGCGATACACCGGCGCTCGCCCTCCTACCGCTTGCGCCGGCGGCCTCCGGTCGAGGCGTGACCACCCTGCCGGCGCAGCGGCTGCCCCGCCTGCCGGGCCGCCATGACCTGTGCCTGCGTTTCGCGCGGCCGCGGCTGGATCCATTGTGGGCGATCGACTGGCTCGAGGTCGGGGAGTAAGCGGCGCATGTCGATCCTACAGATCCTGGCGCCGTTCGATGGCTGGTGCGGCACGCTCGACGAAGTGCCCGACCCGGTATTTGCGGGACGCATGCTCGGCGACGGGCTTGCCATCGACCCTACCAGCGGAATCCTCGTCGCACCCTGCGCCGGCGAGATCGTCACCCTGCCGGCGAGCGCACATGCCGTGTCGATCCGCACCGCTCGAGGCGTCGACGTATTGGTTCACGTCGGCATCGACACCGTTCAGCTGGGCGGGCGCGGTTTCGAAGCGCGTGTTCGGCCGGGGGCAAGCGTCCGCGCGGGCGATGAGTTGATCCGCTTCGATCTCGATGTCGTGGCGCGCGGCGCGAAGAGTCTCATGACGCCGATCGTCGTGACGCCCATGGACGGGTTGAGCCTGCGGCAACTGCGCGCGCCGGGTTTGGTATCCGCCGGCGAGGTGCTGTTCGAAATCGCGGGCGTTGCGACGGCCGCGGGCATCGCAACGGCTGCGAGCTTTGAGACCGGCACGCCGCCGCCCCGGGCGGCCAACCCGCCGAACGAAGAGGCGGCCGCCGCTCAAACTCTCATCGTGACCCTGCGCCACGGGCTGCATGCTCGGCCGGCGGCGCTGCTGGCGCAACGCGCCAAGGCATTCGGCGCCCAAGCGTCGCTCAGCGCCCATGGCCGCACCGCGAATGCACGCAGCGTGGTCGCCATCATGGCGCTCGGGGTCCGCCGGGGCGACGAGCTATCCATCCAAGCCAGCGGCGCCGACGCCGCGCAGTCCGTGGCAAGTCTGGTGGCCGGCATCCAGGAAGCGCTGCGCATGGAATCCGCCGCGGGTCACGATGCTGCCCCGGATTCCTCGAGGACCGCGTCGGACTCTTCGAAGACCGCATCGACCATCGCGCCGCGCCCGTCCCCCGCAGCCGGAGTTCTCGGCGGGGTGACCGCCGTGCCCGGCATCGCGGTCGGCCGCGCAACTCGAATCGAGCGCCGCGAGATCGCAGTCACCGAGCACGGCGCGGGCAGAGACCAAGAACGCGCCGAGCTGGAACGAGCGCGAGTCAATGTCCGTATGCGGCTCGAACGCATGGCCGCGACGGGCGGCGCCACCCGCCGAGAAATCATCGCCGCGCACCTGGAGTTCCTCGACGATCCGCAGGTGAACGAGGCGGCGCATGAGCTGATCGCCGCGGGCAAGAGCGCCGGCTTCGCCTGGCGCGCCGCGATCCGCCGGTCCATCGGCGCGCTCCAGGCGCTCGAGGATTCGCGCCTGCGCGAACGGATCGATGACTTGCTCGACGTGGAGTCGCATGTGCTGCTGGCGCTCGCCGGCGAAGCGCGGCCGATGAACATCCCGTTGCCCGAGCGGGCCGTGTTGGTCGCCGACGATTTACTGCCGTCGGAATTGACCGCGCTCGACCGGCAGCGGTTGGTTCCATCTGCTTGAGCGGCGGCGGCGCCACCTCGCACGTGGCGATCCTGGCGGCCGCCATGGACATTCCCATGCTGGTCGGTTTGGGCGCAGGGATCCGCGAGATCGCCGGCGGCGCCACCCTGATCGTCGATGCCGACGCCGGCACGCTGCAGACGGCGCCGACGGCAACCGCCGTCGAGCAGGCGCGGGCCGCCGTCGAATCCCGGCTCAGGCGCCGCGCCAAGACCCTGGCCGAAGCACAAATCGAATGCCGCGCGCTCGACGGCACGCGCGTCGAAGTATTCGCAAACCTGGGGAATGTGACGGATGCGGCGGCGGCTGTCGCCAACGGCGCCGAGGGCTGCGGACTGCTGCGCACCGAATTCCTGTTCATCGATCGGGAGACGGCGCCCGCGGAGTCCGAGCAACTCGCGGCATATCAGGGCATCGCCACGGCGCTCGGGCAAAGGCCCCTGATTCTGCGGCTGATGGACGTGGGCGGCGACAAGCCGCTCCGCTACCTGCCGCTGCCCGCGGAGGAGAACCCGGCGCTCGGGTTGCGCGGCGTCCGCACCGCGCTCGCGCACCCGGATCTCATGCGCACCCAGCTGCGCGCAGCGTTGCGGGTGCACCCGTCCGACAACGTCAGGTTGCTCATTCCGATGATCACCGACGCCGCGGAAATACTCGCCGTGCGCAGCGTCATCGACGAGATCAAGGCCGAGTTCGGCATCCATCATCGTATCGAATTGGGCGCGATGATCGAGACTCCCGCCGCGGCGCTCATGGCGTCCGGTCTAGTCCGCGCAGTCGATTTTCTATCGATCGGCAGCAACGACCTGACGCAGTACACTCTGGCGATGGATCGTGGCCATCCAGAGCTTGCGGGCCGCACCGACGCCCTGCATCCGGCGGTGCTCAAACTGGTCGCGGCTGCCGCGGGCGCCGGCGCCGCCGCCGGCAAGATGGTTGCCGTCTGTGGCGGCGTGGCCGCGGATCGGCTCGCGGTCCCGATATTGCTGGGTCTCGGCGTGCGCGAGCTCTCGGTGGTGCCCGCGGCGGTGCCCGCCATCAAGCGCCAGATCCGTTCGCTGCGGATCAACGACTGCCGTGAACTCGCCCTGCGCTGCCTCGATCTCGCATCGCCCGGCGAGGTGCGCGCACAGGCGGCAGAAATGATCGGGCTCTTGGGAGATACACGATGAAACTGCGCTTCACCGGATTACAGCAACTGGGGCGGGCACTGATGTTGCCGATCGCCGTGCTGCCCATCGCCGGCCTCTTGTTGCGCCTGGGACAACCCGACCTGCTCGGTTGGGCGGCGATGGCTGCCGCTGGTGACGCGATATTCTCGAATCTGGGACTGCTGTTCGCCGTCGGCGTCGGCGTCGGCCTGGCGCGCGAGAATCATGGCGCGGCGGGTCTCGCCGCTCTCGTCGGTTTTCTGGTGACGATGCGCGCCGTCGAAACTCTGCTGGCGGCGCCGCCGGGCAGTCTGACGAAGCTCAGCATCCCGGTCGGGCTGCTGTCCGGGATCATCGCCGGCACCGGCTACAACCGGTTCGGCAATATCACCCTGCCGAGCTATCTCAGTTTCTTCGGCGGCCGGCGTTTCGTGCCCATCGTCAGCGGGTTGGCGGGTCTGGTGCTGGCCGCAGTGGTGGGCTACGCCTGGCCGTTTCTGGAACGCGGGATGGACGCCACCAGCCATGCCATTCTGGGTGCGGGGTCGCTCGGCCTGTTCGCCTACGGCGTCTTGAACCGGATATTGATCGTCACCGGGCTGCATCACATCCTGAATAATTTCGCATGGTTCATCGTCGGCGACTACCACGGCGCCACCGGCGATCTGAAGCGATTCTTCGCAGGCGACCCGACCGCAGGCGCGTTCATGTCGGGCTTCTTTCCCGTCATGATGTTCGGGCTGCCGGGAGCATGCCTCGCCATGTATCACGCGGCTCTACCGGAACGCCGCGCCGGGGTTGCGGGCCTGCTTTTGTCGCTGGGCTTGACCTCGTTCCTGACGGGCGTCACGGAACCGGTAGAATTCACATTCATGTTTCTCGCCCCCGTGCTCTACGCGCTGCATGCCGTCGCAACCGGGCTCTCCATGGTCGTCATGAACCTCTTCGGCGTGCGGCTTGGGTTCAGCTTCTCGGCCGGGCTGTTCGACTATGTGCTGAACTTCAGCCATGCCCAACGGCCGCTGCTGCTGCTGCCGATCGGCGCCGCCTACTTCGCGCTGTACTACGGCGTCTTTCGCTTTCTCATCGTGCGCCTGAATCTAGCGACGCCCGGACGCGAAAGCGACGACGCGGCGGCGCAGCCGATCGCGACCGCCACCCCCGATGCCCGCGCTCGAGCCTTCGTGACCGCCCTCGGCGGCGCCCAAAATCTCACCGAAGTGGACGCCTGTACGACGCGGTTGCGGCTGGTGCTGGCCGACAACAAGGCGGTTGACGAGGCGACGCTCAAGCGCCTGGGTGCGCGCGGCATCCTGCGCTCCTCGGCGCAAGGATTGCAGGTCGTCCTCGGCCCCATCGCCGATCAGGTCGCGGGCGAGATTCGCGCGGCTCTTCGGTCTGCTCCGTCCGCCGCGACCCCGACACCCGCCGCCGCGCATGACGCGCCGGCATTGTTGGCCGCATTGGGCGGCCGCGACAATGTGGTCGATCTCGCCACCGCCGCGGGACGTCTATTGATCCGCACCGCGCGGCCTGAAAGGATCGACGAATCCGCCCTGGCCAGGCTCGGCATCCGCGGGATTGCGCGCTCCGCCGCCGACAGCGTCCAGGTGCTCGTTGCCGGCCCCGTGGAGGAATGGGGCGAACCGCTGCGCCGCTTGCTATGACCATCACTGCCACTCTTTATAATCAATGCGCCGCTGATGCGTTGGGCGGACCTGAGCGCCGCTCGGCGCTGCCGCCGACGGTGCGCCGAATCGTCGTGGTCGGCGGCGGCTCGGCCGGCTGGATGACGGCGCTGATTCTGGCGCGTTCGCTGATCGAACGAGGCGTTGATATCACGGTGGTCGAGTCCCCGGCCGTCGGCATCATCGGCGTGGGCGAGGGTTCGACGCCCTGGCTGCGCGGCTTCTTCGACAGCTTGGGGATAGAAGAATCCGAATGGATGCCCGAGTGTCACGCCACCTACAAGTGCGGCATCACCTTCGACGGGTGGTCGACCAAGCCGGGTTTCGAGCGGTACTTTCATCCGTTCGCCTCCATGCTCGACAACCTGACCATGACGCAATTCGTGCACAACGCCGACGCGCGCATCAACGGAGCCGACGTGCATGCGCATCCCGACCGCTTCTTCATCGCGTCGCGGCTTGCCGCCAAGCATCTCGCACCGAAACCCGCCGAGCAATTCCCATTCGACATCTGGCACGGCTATCACTTCGATTCGGTGCTCTTGGGTCAGTTCCTGCACAAGAAGGCGCTGGAGCGCGGCGTCCGATATCTCACGGCCCACGTGACCCACGCGAATCTCGATGAACATGGCGCCATCGCGTCCCTCGGTACTCGGGAAGGTCCCACCATCGGCGGGGACCTGTTCGTCGACTGCACCGGCTTCGCGGGACTGCTGATCACTCAGGCATTGAAGACCCCGTTCATCAGCTTCGCGGAGAACCTGTTCAACGACGCGGCGATCGCCATGCCGACGCCCATCGGGGACACGGTGCCGTCGGAGACGGTCTCCACCGCCATGAAACACGGTTGGGCATGGAAGATTCCGCTTACACAGCGTTTCGGCAACGGCTATGTCTACAGCACGCAGTTCTGCACTCCGGACCAGGCCGAGGCCGAGTTGCGGGAACACTTGGGTCTGCTCGATTCGGACACGCCGGCGCGGCACCTGAAAATGAGGATCGGTCGCGTGACCAAGCACTGGAACAAGAACTGTCTCGCCGTCGGCCTGTCGCAGGGATTCATCGAGCCCTTGGAGGCGACCGCACTGCTCTTCATCCAGCAGACCGCCGCAGTCTTCGTCGAATTCCTGGAACGAGGAGATCTCAGCGAAACTGCGCATGACCAGTTCAATGCGCTGGTCAACGAGCATTTCGAGGGCACTCGCGACTACATCGTCACCCATTACAAGACCAACAGCCGCACCGACACCGACTATTGGCGCGCGAATGCGGCGAACCTGCGTCTGTCCGAACCGCTGAAACAACTGCTCAGCCTATGGATGTCGGGTAAGGGAATCGCGCCCCCGGTTCGGCAGCAGGTCCTGGGCAAGGGCTACCCGGTGTTTTCGTGGTACTCCATCATGTCGGGCATGGGCATCTTTCCGGATGCGGCGACCCTGCACACTCCCGTGGCCAGGGAGAATGCCTACCGCCTGACCGCCATCGACAATCTGCTCGATCGGAGCGAGCTCAACTACCGCGACCATCGCGAGGTGCTCCAGAATATTCCACCCCGCCGCACGACCGACAGCCTGCAAATCTACTTCTGGTGAAACGACCGCGCCGCACCCCATGACCGCGCCGCACCCCATGACCGCGCCGCACCTCATTCGTGAATTCTCCGCGCTC
>Ga0137404_10003100_pt1 | contig 11080 bp, 7 predicted proteins | sample CZOMad2_1_16fung_FD_108285 | JGI IMG/M metagenome (GOLD analysis project Ga0137404, IMG submission 108285) | Vadose zone soil fungal communities from Angelo Coast Range Reserve, California, USA - CZOMad2_1_16fungal (Illumina Assembly) | ecosystem: Environmental > Terrestrial > Soil > Vadose zone...
ACGCTTGGAGTGTGTAAATTTGAGTTCAGCGAAAAGGCCTGGCCGTAGTCGGTGTAAATAGAGCCGCGAAGGATGAGCGGCTGCTTCCCATACGCCATGCCAATGACCTGTCCCGGAGTCTTCAATTCCACATTCGCACGCCAACCCGTGTCCCCGAACACCTCGCCTTCCTGGTATCCCCTGATGTTCGAGACGCCGCCCTCACCGTATTGCTCATTGCTAATGAGCGGTTCATTTGCCCATTGGCCTTCAGCGTGCAGCGAGAGCGTCCAATTGGTGTGGATAATAATATCCCGCGTCAAACTCGGCGTGACAGTTACCCAATGTCCGGAGGCGTGGGAATTCGTGGACAGATTTTCAATCACACTCAACGGACCGGAGTGCCAGGTGTTAACGCTGACACCGATCCCAAAGGCGGTGGTGCCAAGCGCATCCTGTTCGTTCGCATCGAAACGCAACGCCACCGGCAAATAGGCCAATCTGCGGAAGGTAGCCGGCACCGGTGAAGGCACATCCGTGGTATTAGTCGCCGTCGGATGGCCGCTCGAATCTACCCGTACGTCCGTAAAGGCAAATACATTCGTTTTGAAACTGTTGAGTTCATAAATTTTGTAGTCCGCTCCGGGTGATAAGCTCAAATGCCACGGGCCTGCGTCCGGCAACGGCTGCGTCAGCCGGAAGCCGATCGCCTCATTTTTTGTGATGTCCTGTTGAGTGTCGCGACGGGTCACCTCACGCACGCCCGGCACATTGAAAAGAACCTCCTCGGGAGATTTCTCCAGCCCGGTGTCGATGGTGGATCGGCTCGCGTAAATATTTATTTCCGGCCGGCCCGAGGGCGGTGGCAGGTCGAATTTCCGTGTGGCCTCGTTGTAACCAAAGGTGCCCGGCTTGGCTGCCACGATGTCCGCGACGGATTCCGGATTACCCAGCGGTAAACGGTAAAACCCGCTGTAATTAGCCACCAGCGGCTGGTCGTACAATTGCCATTGATTGCCCCCTTTGTAAACCTCGGGTGAGAAGCTGTATTGCAAGCCCAGCGAATGCTCAAGCTGCCAGAGATTGTTATAGGCAGCGGAAGTATTGATTCGCAAATCCGGCGTGCCGGGCGTGCTTTGATTGTTTAGTTCGATTTTAGCGTGAAGCGGAAGCTGGTCCTTCACGACCAGACGCAGCGCCGTGGTCCCCTCTACCAGCCCCGGCTCGATCTGCGGATATATCTGACGATCCTGGTTTGCGTTCGCCCGGTCCAGTTCCGCTTGAAAGATTGGGTTCGTCAACAGCATACCGGGGCGAAGACTTGGCAGGACGCGCATCACATTATTTGAACTGAAGTAAACAGGACCGGCATTCGCCACCGTTATTTCCGAAAGTTTACCTTCAATAATACGCACCTTTACGATCCCATTCGTCAGCGTCTGCTGCGGCAATCCGATCGATACCGTCGGAAACCCGTGGTCAATATAAACCATTCGCAGATCGCCAAGCGCCTGCCGAATGATATCAAACGTTACGTTCGTGCCCTCATACGGCTCAAAGATCAGGTCCGTGACATCTTTTGACAGCAGTGTGTTGCCTTCCAACTCGTAACCTTTTACCTGGAAGAACGGCCCGTTCGTGGACGCGACCGCGCTCGTCGGCGAATTGGGCAACAAATGCTGGCGGCGTTCCTGACGATCCAATCGCGCCATCTCAATGTCCATGGCCTTCTCCGCCTGATGCATCGCCTCCGGACTCACCGGCGTCCCGAGGTAAATCTGGTGAGCTTCGGACGCGAGCGCAGCATCTGCCTCGGCAATCGCTTCGGGAGTCGATGGCAATTTCGGTAGAGTAATCACAGGTTTTGCCGGAATCGCCGGTTGAGCTGTTGACTTTTCCGCCAGCGCGGCAGCGTTTGACTTGACGAGATAATTCCTGCCTGAAACGATGATTTGAGGAGATATCCCGGGGAACGCAAGCAACCTGATCGTGCCGTTTTTAATTTCGTTTTTCGCAATCGCGATGCTCACCCCAGGATGACCCCGCTTGAGATATTCCGCCTGAACATCCGAAGCGGTGTGAACGATGTCGTCCATACTGACATTCGTGCCAGTGTGTTTGGACAGAATCGGCTCAAAATCGTTTGTCGGAAGCGACGAATGAACCTCCAACACAAACGCTCGGACATCGAATCGCAAATCGGCTTCATTCGTTGCCAAAGCTGTTTCGGATTCAGCTGCAGAGGCATTCGTGAAGACGCACTGGGCCATCAGGAGCAATAACGCCAGGGAGAATACCTTGGAAAATAACCACGCGGCGGAATGCAACAGTCTGCCGGGTCGCGACGCGACTCGACTTATACTGGAGCGATGGTAATCGTCCATGCTTCAGGCCGTGAGACCGAATTTGGCCAATGCCAATGAAAGTAAAGCGTCTGCGGGGAAGGCACGTTTCCGCCTCTTCGTCCTTTCAGGAAAAAGAAAGATAAACTTCATAGTTGGTCGCATCTCTTCTAACGCATTTGCCTGAGTCGAAGCTGGCAGTCGCCTGAACAGCCTGGACCGTGATCATTATTGGGACTTGTTCGGTATCAGCCCGCTCGCAAGCGCGGGGCTTCCCTTCAAGTTCAACAAAAATGAGGAAACCATTTGACAGATTGTCGTCGGAATTGTGACAACCTCGAAACTAAACCAAGCGATAGGGTGCCATCTTCCGGGGAGCCGCCGTTTGATCACTAATTCGGAGGACAATGCGTCCGGGGTTCGTCACTTGTTTTTAACAATCGCATCACACGGTTGACACACGCGGTCTCTAACGTCCGCACGAATGCAAGAACGTGCCTCGATAAAAGCAACGCGATCCCTCTCATTCCGCCATCCTGTTCGAAAAAATTTGAGCCGGGCCTTGTTTGTTTCAGTGGCCACTCTGCTCGTGGGAACGCGGCAGCTTGTCGGCGCTGAAATTCCCGATCCCTACCTGAACTTGTTCCTGAAGAAAGGATTGATCAGCGAGCAGGAGGCCGAAGAAGCCCACGCCCAAATCGAAGCCATGCGGACGAACGAGACCGCCATGCCTCCAGCGTCAAAATGGAAAATCAGCAAAGCGATCAAAGATGTGGGGTTGTATGGCGATATCCGGTTCCGTTATGAGCAACGTGAAGGTGAAACGCCGACGGACCAACGAATCGAACTCGACCGTGGACGTTTCGCGGTCAGGCTCGGCTTGCGCGGCACGGCGATCGACGATTTTTACTACGGACTGAGAGTGGAAACCTCAGCCAACCCGCGTTCGCCCTGGGTGACGTTCGGCACATCATCCAGCGGAGTTCCCTTCCAGGGACCGTACGGCAAATCCACCGACGGCATCGCTATCGGCCAGGTTTACGCCGGATGGAAGCCAAACGATTGGCTGGAACTGACTATCGGTAAGATGTCCAATCCGCTCTACACGACGTCCATGGTTTGGGACGGCGATCTGAACCCGGAAGGAGCCGCTGAGCGCCTGAAATACAAGATAGGCAAAGCGGACCTGTTCGCAACCTTTGGCCAATTTCTATATCAGGACACGAATCCGAACAAAGCATCGGCAGGTCTTGGAGTGAACGGATTAATCGGGCAGACGACCGATAATATTTTCCAGTTCGCGTGGCAGGGCGGCATGACCTATCATTTCACCACCAACGTCTCTGCCAAAGTCGCGGCGACGGTGTACAAATATATCGGACTGCACCATGCCGTCTCGCCATTTTTTGGCGATTCCTATGTGGGCGAAGGAGCGTTCCTCGGCAATAACACAGTCAATCCAGTTAATGGTTCCAGCGGATTCGGAACGTCCTGGAACAACAATCCAGGTCTGCCCAACAGCTTCGGGTTTCCGAACAACCAGGTCGGCCTCAATGATCTGATGGTGATTGAGGTTCCCTTCGAGCTTAACATGAAGTTTTCTCACGTTGACGCCCGCCTGTTTGGCGATGTCGCCTATAATCTCGACGGACGGCAACGAGCCGAAGCGGCCGCTGCTGCGTATTCCTATTACCTTGCCAATTTTTCAGCAACAGGAGCGACCATCTCGGGCTTTAAACCCCAAACGAACGAACGTAAAGCATATCAGCTCGGCCTCGCAGTCGGCAGCAAGGACAGCATCGGGATGGTGACGGGCGCAACCTCAAAAAAACATGGTTGGGAGGCCAGGGCGTTTTGGCAACACACCGAACAATACGCGCTGGATCCAAATATCATTGATTCTGACTTCTTCGAAGGACGCGAAAACATGGAGGGCATCTACGGAGCCCTCGCTTACGGATTCACTGACAATACGATCGCCACGATTCGCTACGGCAGAGCCTGGCGCATCAATAAACTTCTGGGCACCGGCGGCAGCAATCAGGACCTGCCCCAGATCAATCCCCTTGATAAATTTACTCTGCTGCAATTGGATTTCACCTTCTTGTTCTAGAGTCACGACGCCAAGGTCATGTTCGCGAGCTTAAAGAGGCTGTTAGGTTTCCTGGCGGCGGCGGCCTTATGGACCCTCGGCCCAACTTCCATTTGGTCACAGCCGCTCAACTTTTCCACGCTCGCAGGAAACGCAGGCTACGGCAGTATCGATGGATTCACCAACAACGCCCGATTCAATTTCCTCCACGGGATGACCGTTGACGGCAGCGGAAATATTTATGTTGCCGATACCCAGAACAGCACCATCCGGCGAATCGATCCGACTCAGTTGGTTTCCACGTTTGCCGGGTCTGCGGGCTCGCTGGGCAACTCTAACGGAATCGGATCCGCCGCGAGCTTCAATTCTCCCCAGGGTGTGGCCGTCGATAGCGCCGGAAATATCTACGTGGCGGACTCGGGGAATGATCTGATCCGCCAAATTACTCCCGCGGGAATGGTCAGCACCATCGCTGGTTCGGCTGGAGTGGCCGGAAACACGAATGGAGTCGGTACTAATGCTTTGTTCAGACTGCCGGGCGCTCTGGCGGTGGATGCCTCGACCAATGTCTATGTTGCTGATACTTACAACAGCACCATCCGCAAGCTGGTTTTTTCAGGCAGCAACTGGGTCGTGACAACCATTGCCGGTTCTCCCACAACCAATGGAAGCGTCGATGGCCTCAACACCAATGCATTTTTCTTTCAGCCTTCCGGAATCACCGTTGACAGCAACCAAAATCTTTACGTCGCGGATACCGGTAATAATGCGATCCGGAAAATCGCATTTAACGGCACAAACTGGGTTACCACCACCATCGCTCATCTAACGCTGCCGTTGGACGTTTCGGTTGACCCCGCGGGCAAATTGTACGTGGCTTGCTCTGACGACACGATTCAGAAAGTGGAACTCCAGGACACAAATTGGGTTGCCAATATCATCGCGGGATCGCCCGGAATATCCGGCAGCGCGGACGGCAGCGGCAGCGCCCGCTTCAATTACCCCTGCGGTGTTATGGCGCACAACGGACTCATTTACGTCGCTGATTCACTCAACAACACTGTTCGCAGCGTCACTACCAATGGAATTGTATCCACTCTGGCCGGACTCGCTGGTGGGCCGGGATTCAAAAACGGCGCCGCGATGGAAGCGCAATTTAATTCGCCCACAGGCCTCGCCGTGGACAATGACAAAAATATTTATGTAGCCGATTCTCAAAACAGCACGATTCGACAAATCATTCCATCCGGCTTTGTGACAACTCTGGCCGGCGTCGCCACCAACGGGCCCGGAAACCAGGATGGTATCAGCACGAACGCGGCGTTTAATTTTCCAACGGCGATCGCGGTGGACGGCAACGCCAATGTTTATGTCGCGGACAGTTACAACAATGAAATTCGAATACTGACATTTGCTTCCAATCATTGGGCGGCAGCGACGCTCGCCGGCCGCGCCGGCCCTTTGTTTCGAGGCAACATTACCAACTTCGTGGGCGGCCAGACCTTTGTGTCCACCCTTCTGATAAGCAGTTCAGTTTACCAGAATTATTCCCGGGCCTTTACAAATATCAGTGGCGGGATAACCAACATCTCTATTGTCATCACCAACTTTCCGTTCCTGACCAATATGGTGGGCGGCCACATCCAGACAAATTTTCTCACGACCAACATTTTCGCCTTGCCTCCCGCGCCACCGCTTCTGGACGGCTTCGGCACCAACGCGCTTTTTAATCACCCTTCCGGCCTCGTATTGGATAAGAACGGCAGCCTCTACGTGGCGGACGGAGGCACCAATGGCGTGCGGCTCATCAGCCCTGTTGGGTCCGTTAGCACGCCGGCCGGTTTCTCCGGCACTTACCAGGTTTCAGCAACCACACTGCCCTTCCATTCCTCAGCAGTGGCACTGGACGCGGGCGGGAACATTTACGTGGCTGACGCCGTGAATAACACGATTCGGGAAATGCCCGTGGGCGGTCCGATGGTCACCATCGCCGGCGCGCCCGGCTTTCTCGGAACGGCCGACGGCACGAATAACCTGGCGCGTTTCGCATCGCCGAGCGCGCTGGCCGTGGATGATCATACCAATCTATATGTAACGGACGCGTTCAGTCATATTGTCCGAAAAATTTCCCCTTCCGGCTCCGATTGGATCGTCACAACCGTAGGCGGCTGGCCGAATATTCCGGGCTATCTGGACGCGGTGGGACAAAGAGCGCGTTTCAACGAGCCTCAGGGAATCGCGATTGACCGCGACGGAACTCTTTATATCGGGGACACGGGAAACAATACCATTCGTGTCGGACAAGCTTCGGCAAGCGCGCCGGTCGTGCTTTCTTTCGGTCGCGCCGGGCAGCAGAGAATTGTTCTTTCGTGGCCCGCGTCAGCCACGGGTTTCCAATTGGAAAGCAGCACTGACCTTGGCACAAATGCCGTGTGGCTCCCGTTGGCAATCCAACCGTCCCTCCTGGATACCAATCTGGTAATCACCAACGATGCCGCCGCAAGCGCGACGTTCTACCGGCTGCACAGGCCGTAGGGAGAGATGCAGCTTGGTATCGAAGAACTTACGCCTCAAGTCTTGCGCTTCAGCGCCATGGGCAAAAAGCCGCACAAAATCAGTTCGCGCACGCCTTTCAAAATATCGCGGCGGCCTGTTAATTAGTCTCGGATTGTTGCCGGCATTTATTTCCCGCGGCCAGGAAGCTTTGCGGAGCGCGCTATCCGCAGATGCTGCGATCGCGTCTCAGGCCGATGCAACGGTTGCACCGCAACCGGACGCAATGCATTTCGGGCCAGTGCTTCTCAACCTCGGCACTTACACCGGCGTGACGTTTGATGACAACATCAACATCTCGCAGAACAATCCCCGAAGCGATACCTCGATTCACGCGGGGTTGAATCTCGGTTTTTTCTGGCCGGCAACTGAAACCTCGCAACTCCAGCTCAATTCTCAAATCGGCTATGCAACCTATCTCGCACATACGCGAAGCGACTCCATCGAAATCGCACCCGACTCGGCCCTCACCTGGAACATGTCGTTCGAAGACGGGAGCCTCGCTTGGTACGACCAATTTAACTACTCTCAGGAAGTCATCACCGTTCCATCGGTGGCGGGACTCAGTTCCCTGCCTCGTCTCAACAACACAATCGGCATCAGGGCACAATGGCTTCCGGGGAAATGGCTGTTTGAAACGGGCGTCAGCCACAGTGACTTCCGCTCGACCGATGTCACGTTCAATTATTTGGATAACGGTGCGGAATATTTTTTTGCGCGCGGCGCCTGGCGTTTCGCGGACAAAACCCAGGCAGGATTGGAATTCAGCGCCGGCCAAACGGCCTACCGGCTTCCCATCCAACAGGACAACACAAGCTATAGCGTGGGACCGTACCTCAATTGGGGCGTCACGGAGTTTCTCACCGCCACCCTTCGGGGCGGCCCAACCGTTTATTCCTTCAAAGCCAATGGCCCGGGTCAACCGGGGAACACCTTGATGGCGTATTATTTCGACATAGACCTCACGCATCGCCTGACGGAATTCGTTTCCCATGAATTATCCGCAAAAAGGGAAGTCAACCTGGGGTTGAATAAGGGTAACAATTACAATGAACAACTTTCCGTCGATTATTCGATCCGTTGGGCCGCCACCCAAAACGCGGATCTTAGCCTGAGCCTCGCCTATGAAAACGGCACCCAGCCGCTGACGATTCTTATCTTTACGCGAAACGAAAATTTCGCACGCGTGGGCGTCACCTTTGGGGCTGCCTATCGGTTTACGGAACGATGGGGCGGCAGCCTGAATTTCTCCCACTGGGACCGCGCTTCCAATTTGTCAGGAAATAATTACACGGACAACAACATCTCTTTCCAAATGAGTTATCGATTTTGAAGATATGAAAACATCATTCATTCCAGCTTTTTTCCATCCCATCAAGCGTCGCTTGTTACAAACGTGCAACATTCAATCGAACTCCTGATTTGCAACTTGATACTGGGAATCCGTGCCGCCTAGATGTTGAAGTTTAACAGTTCACGAAAAATAAACAGAAACCGTCAAACGAACGATCATGAAAATCAATCCGAATCAGATTTTGACTTTCGGCCTTGCACTGCTGGTATTGCTCCTTGGTTTTATGACCGGCTGCGAGACAAACTCCCGCGTCGGCAGTGCTTCGTCAGCCGTATTTGCACAAGCAAATTTGTTTCCCGTCTCTACAAACCTTCTGCACGAAGCCGATATAATCAGCATTGATTTCCGATACTCCACAAATTTCAACACCGTCCAGAAAATCGGCCTGGACGGCTTGGTGAACCTGCAAAGCGTCGGCGAAGTGATGGCCGCCGGCAAAACCGTCATTCAATTGCAGGATGAACTCGTTGCGCTTTACAAGAACCAGGCGAAAGACGACCCCATCACCGTAAAAGTAGTTTCCGCGGCCGCGACCGTCTATGTGACCGGGGCGGTGAATCATCCCGGAAAAATTTTAATGGACCGGCCAATGACCGTGGTGGAGGCCATCGCGGAAGCGGGAGGAGTGGATCCCTATCGTGCCAAGCTGTCGAAAGTCTCAATCATGCGAGTGGAAGCTGGCGCGCAAAAAACCTACTGGTTAAACTTGAACCGCTTGCTCGAAGGTGAAGACACGGACCTGTTTTACCTGAAACCTTTCGATGTTGTGCGAGTCCCGGCAAAAACTTTCAATTTCTGATTCAGCGCACAAGCCTGTTCATTCTATTCTTATCGGCACGGTCGGTCTTGCTTCGCCTTGAATACGAACAGACCCTTTGAATCGGGTTGGATTACTGGGCAGCCTCTGTAGCCAATCCGATTTTGGTGATGTCCAATTGTTGAAGCACATCCAGCACGTTAATCATGTTCTGGTATTCCACCTCATCCGACCCCTTCACCACCACGCTCAGGTCAGGCGTCTCCGCCTTGAGTTGTTGCAATTCTTTCTTGAGTTCCGGGACGCTGACCAATTGATCGTTCAGAAATGTTTTTCCGGTCGCCTCCACCACGATGTGATTGATTTTTGGTTTCGGCTGGTCGGTTTTTGGTGGAGGTTTGCCGGAAGGCAGCGTCATTTCTAAATTGTTCATCATCTGCGGCGTGGTGATGATGAAAATGACCAGCAGCACGAACACCAAATCCAACAGTGGCGTGATGTTGAGTTCGTTCATCGTGCCGTGATGGGATTGCGAAGTCTTTTTCACAAATTTATTGGAACGCGGATTCGGTCTGTTCCTGCACGTCAAAGCGAATGACGACGCGCGGGGGAAAATTAGTGGGCGGCGCGTGATCCATGCTCGTGACGGACGCGATGGCCCGGCGGACGGAATTGTCCCATTTGGTGTCGCCCGAACTTTTGAGCCATTGCGGATTGCTGATTTGTCCTTCGCGGCTAATAGAGACCTGCACTTCCGCGACGTACTTGTCATCCGTCAAATCCTCGGGTTTGTTCCACTTGGCCGTAAACGCGAACTGAAGGAGCCCCTTGTAAAGATCGACGGGGTTAGCACTGGATTCGACGGCTTTTCCGCCGGCGAAATCAAAGGCGGGCAATTCGGCGGCCGGCGGCGCGACCGTGGGCGGCGCAGTGGACGGTGGCGCGGCCAATTTTGGCGCTTCAACCATTTTTGGCACCTCTACTTTGGGCATTTCTTTCGGCGTTTCGGGTTTGGGGAGTTCGACTTTGGGCTTTTCCGGCTCCTTCGGCTTTTCCGGCGGTTTTTCCTTTACCATTTCAACGGCGATTTTTTTCAATTGCTTGCCGAGAAGTCCGCCGCGCGCCGCAAAATAAAATCCCACCAGCACAATAAGCGCATGGAAGGTGAGTGAGATGAGCAGATTCACCTTGGATGAGTTGCGCTTTTTGCGCGGCTGAGTCTGCGGGACCATGTTATCTCAACGGTTCAGTCGCCAGGTCCACTTTGGGCACATTGGCCTGCTGGCAAACATCCATGACGGCGCGAATCTCGCGATACTTTGTCTTCCCGTCACCACGCACGATGATATTCAGGTCGGGATCATCCATTCGCAGAGACACGAGCGTTTGCAGCATGTCCTGCGCATCGGCCACTTTCTTTTTGTTCAGATACATCGAGCCGTCGGCCTGGACGCTGATATAATTGGCTTTGTGCGGCGGATCCTTCAGCCGTTTGGCGGCATCGGGCAGCTTCAAGTCCAAATCATTGACGGGCGGCACCGTTGTGATGATGAAGATGACCAGCAGCACGAACGCCAAATCGAGCAGCGGAGTGATGTTCATCTCCGTAAGCGAATGGTGCGCCGATTTCGAACATTTCTTCATGACCTAAGCGAGCGCCGGATTCAATACCGATTGGGGCTCGTGCGTGGTCGCGGGAGTTTTTGGTCCCGGATGATAGCCCGCCACGGGCACCGGTTCAGTCGCGGCGTCGGCGCTTTTCATGGCCCCCACAATTCGCCCGGCCAGCACTTCATTCGCCTCGCGGATTTCTTCCGAAAGCGGACGGTGCGCGACATAAACATGTTCGATCTGATTCGCGTAACGGCTCGCAAAACCATCGAGTTCCTGTGTGATAAAACGGATGGTCGTGACCATCAGGTTATAAGCAAACATCGCCGGGATCGCGACCAGCAACCCGGTGACCGTCGCCACCAATGCCGCAGCCACGCCGGGCGCCATGG
>Ga0137404_10003102_pt1 | contig 11079 bp, 5 predicted proteins | sample CZOMad2_1_16fung_FD_108285 | JGI IMG/M metagenome (GOLD analysis project Ga0137404, IMG submission 108285) | Vadose zone soil fungal communities from Angelo Coast Range Reserve, California, USA - CZOMad2_1_16fungal (Illumina Assembly) | ecosystem: Environmental > Terrestrial > Soil > Vadose zone...
AATGAAGTTGCTCGGACGTATGCGGTGGCATGCGTTCCAGCTTTACCGAGAGCGCCGGGCCATCCACCAGGTTCCAGCCATCACAGCCTTCGCCCCATGTATAATGCTTCAGCGGCCGCTGCCTGGATACGATATTCATTTGGCGTCTTCGTTCACTTTATGATAGATGGCGGACTGGTTGCCGAATATTTTGGCGAAGCCTTTCACATCGTCTCCCGTCCACCCCTTGTTCATTTCGCCATAGCTGCCGAATTTACTGCTCATGAGGTCATGCGCGCTTTCAATGCCGGTGACGGTGAACCGATAGGGTTGCAGGGTGACGAAGGCCTTGCCGCTGACCGTGATCTGGGTATCTTCCAGGAACTTTTCGATATTGCGCATGGTGGGATCCAGCATCTGTCCTTCATGCAGCCAGTTGCCGTACCAGGCGCTCAGCTGATCCTTCCAGTACAATTGCCACTTGGTAAGAGTATGTTTTTCCAGCAGGTGGTGTGCCTTGATGATGATCAGCGGGGCGGCGGCCTCAAAGCCTACCCGGCCCTTGATGCCGATGATCGTATCGCCGACATGGATCTCTCTTCCTATTCCATAAGGCTGGGCAATGGCCTGCAGATGCTGGATCGCCGCCACCGGGCTGCTGAATGTTGCGCCGTCGACACTGCGCAGCTCTCCTTTTTCAAATTCCAGCTCCAGCTGTCGCGTGGCTGTCTCCGTGACGGGGGTAGGCCAGGCTTCTTCGGGCAGGTAGTCTCTGGAATTCAGCGTTTCCTTGCCGCCGACAGAAGTGCCCCAGAGCCCTTTATTGATGCTGTATTTTGCTTTTTCAAAATTCATTTCCACTCCGTGCTCCTTCAGGAAGGCGATCTCGTCCTCCCGGCTCAGGCGCAGGTCGCGGATGGGAGTGAGGATCTCCACGCCTGGCAACATGCTCTGGAATACCATGTCGAATCGTACCTGGTCGTTGCCGGCTCCAGTGCTGCCATGGGCCACATAGGCCGCCCCCGTCCTTTTTACGTGCTCCGCCACGGCGATCGCCTGCACCATTCTTTCCGCGCTCACGCTCAGAGGATAAACGGCATTCTTAAGGACGTTCCCGAAGACGAGGTATTTGATACAGCTTTCGTAATAGGAGACGGTGACGTCCACGCATTCGAAGGAGGCGACGCCCAGCTGCCTTGCCCTTTCCCCGATCCTGGTCACTTCCTCCGGGCTGAAGCCGCCGGTATTGACGGTCAGCGCATGCACTTCCAGGTTCCTGATCTTATCCAGGTAGATGGCGCAATAGGTAGTGTCCAATCCGCCGCTGTAAGCTAGTACGACTTTATCCATTATTGAGAAGGATTGAGAGATGATGGTAATTGTGCTGAACTAAAAATTAAAGAAAAGATGGAAGAGGGATTTTCGGGCACTCCCGCCGTTCTCCTTCTTCATGAACGGCGCCAGGAGCTTCCATTGCTTGATGCGCATAAAACGTTCGTATAGCTTGGAATGCTTCTTGAAATCCTGTGTCGTCTCTTCCGGCTCGTAATGGTCTTTCGGGTCATAAAGCATGGCCGTGCACATACAGTTCTTTCTTTCCTTGCTCACCAGGATATCGTAATTGACGCAGCTCTTGCAGCCCGCCCAGAAAGCTTCATCCTGGGTAAGTTCGGAATAGGTGACGGGCTCATACCCCAACTCGGAATTGATCTTCATGACGGCCAGTCCGGTGGTCAGGCCGAAGATCTTGGATTCGGGGTAGGTTGCCCGGCTGAGGGCGAAGATCTTTTTCTTGATCTGCTTGGCCAGTCCGCTCTTACGGAAAGAAGGGGCTACGATCAATCCCGAATTGGCTACATATTCCCCATGGCTCCAGGTTTCGACATAACAAAAGCCCGCCCAGACGCCATCTTCCGTGAAGGCGATCACCGCCTTGCCGTCGCGCATCTTCTCCCTGATATAATCGGGGCTTCTTTTGGCGATGCCCGTACCCCTTGCCTTCGCCGAGGACTCCATTTCATCGCAGATGATCTGCGCGAAGTCCTGGTGAGAAGGATCGGCTATTAATATTTTGAATTGTTGTTCCATTGTTCTAGTTCGATAAGTGATAAATGAACCTTCATGCCCGATGATGATCGATAATAAGAATTAACCGTAGGGGGCAGGTGAAAATAGTGCCGGCTCAGGCAGGACGCTATGGTAGATGGGTATCAACGTCGTACCCAAAAGGGAACGGGGCGAACAGAAAAAACTGTGCTCAGCGGCGCAGCAAAAAACCCACGCTTATTGAAGGCGTGCAATATCACAGCAAGACGTGATATGGGTGAGTTTTTTTTCATTTCAATACCAGATATAATTATTGGTAAATTTTTTACAATGCAAAGAAAGACAATTTTTAAGAGCAAATCGGATTCGGCTGTAAATTTTGTGTAAAATTTGGATTTTACGCTGGCCTGTAAAATGTAATAAATTGATTTTCAGTCAAATAGAACAATGCCTCTTCACCCCCTATTCTGCGGTCGGGCTTGCCGCTTGCCCGTGGAGGCCCCCTGGAAATTGTCCGGCGGGCGTCATGAGTTTATTTGTTTTTGCCATTTTTTTTCTTTTTTGGTTGTTGCACTACTTTCAAATATTTATCCAGGGAGTCGAAGCGGGCATTCCAGATCTTCCTGTGTTTTTGGCGGATTTTTTTTCAAAAAAAGTGTAGGGCGGGGAAGGGGCGCGACCGGGAAGATGCAGGCGCGATGTACTTGGCGATGCGGGGCTTGAGGAATCGCGGGATGCGGGGTGATGTGCTTCGGCGATGCAGGCGCACGTGAGGGTGCAGCGTGGGCGGTGGGGCGGGAAGATCAGCTGCCGCCGGCCCGGCCGGAAGGGCCGAAAGTGATGGTCAGACTGCAGCCTTTACCGGGAGAGGACTCTATCTTCACCCTCCCGTGATATACTGCGCTCCGGTTGATGATATTCGTAAACCCGATCCCCTTTGTCAGATGTGAAAGGTCGAAGCCCTTTCCATCATCGGTGATCTTCAGGACCAGGAAATTTGTTTTCTGGGCGAAATGCACTTTTACCTGGGATGCCCGGGCATGTTTCAGGATATTGGTCGTCTGCTCCTGTATGATCCGGTAGATCGCCAGCTTCAGACCGTGCTCCAGCCGCATTTCATCGAAATCTTCGAGAGAAAGGTCGATGGCTATACCGCTGGTGACACCGATATTGTCGAGGATATCCTCAATGGATTTAATAAGTCCTACGTCCTTAAGCCTGGGGGGCACCAGTGACCGGGACAACCTCCGGATCTCTTCGATCGCGGTTACGATGAGCTCGACGCCCGTCTTACGGTAGCTTTCTTTCTCATCGTCATATAGCCCTACGCATTCTATATACAGTTTGGCCGAAGTAAGGATCTGGTTGACATTGTCGTGCAGTTCATTGCCGATCTCGTTCCTTTCTTTTTCCTGGACGCCGATCGTCGCTTTCATGATCTCTTCCTGCCGCGCGTTCCTTTCCTCGCTCAGCTGATCCTGCAACATGACGCGCTAGGTGATATCCTGCGCGGCGCCTATCACCCGGACCGGATCGCCTTTCTGATCCCGCATGATATATCCCCTGTCATAGATATGGACATATTCGCCGTCGCCACGCAGGAAACGGTATTCGGCATGGAAGACCGTATCCGTGCGGCCATAATAGATCGCCTCGATCGCTTGCTTCACCCGGCTCCTGTCCTCGGGATGAATGCGCTGCACCCAATTGTCGATATCGATGATCGGATCGTTGGTAGAGAATCCATAAATATTCCTCAGCCCTTCCTCGCTGCGGAAGATCTGGTTCTTCTGCAGGTCCCAGTCCCAGATCATATCATGCGTGGCCTGCGCCGCCAGCTCATAGCGCTCGTTCGAAAGGCGCAGGTCCTCCACGATCTCGCTGTTCTCGATCAGCAGCCCGATAAGGCTGGCCAGCCGTTCGAAGGTGCGCAGCATGATCTCGGTCGGGGTCCTGACGGTATGATGATAGATGCCGAAAGCTCCCAGGATCTTTCCTTTGGAATCATGGATCGGTACGGACCAGCAGGCCTTCAGCCCGAACTTCGCCGCAATGTCCTTATAGTCTTTCCATAAAGGATCGTTCTGAATATCGCCGACGATGACGACCTTGTCGCAATGAACCGCCGTGCCGCAGGAGCCGATCCCTGGACCGGGCTTGAAGCCATTGATCAGATCCCTGTATTCTTTCGACAGCGTGGGCGCTGCATAATTCCACAGGGTATTGTCGGGATGCAATCTCAGGATCGAGCACACCGTCCCCGGGTAGAGCATTTCAACCTTTTCCAGCAGGGTATGGGTGACCTGCCTTACGGTGACGCCGGACTGCATATTGAGGTGGATGATCTCTTTTTCCAGCGAAGCCAGTTCCTCCTGGACCAGTCTTTCGGAAATATCCTCCCCGAAACAATAAAGCATATTTTCAGCATGATCCCAGTGCAGCGACCATTTTATATGAACGAGGCTGAGATCCTTGCGGTAACACCGGCTTTCCAGGCTGATGACCCCGCCAGCTCCACCGGCCAGGCCGGCTGCGCCAGTCCCGCCTTCCCCGGCGACAGCACCTGTACGCGAAGTTCCGGCTCCCTCCATCCCATCCTCTGACCACCCCTTTTCGGCGGACGTTACGGACATGCATTGCATAATCGCCTCGGCGGTCTTCCTGCGGTCTTTTTCCGCGACCAGCTCCATGAAAGCGCGTCCGGACAGCTCTTCCGGGGTGAATTGCAAGGTACCCCGGCAGGCCGCATTGGCATGCACGAGAGATCCGCCCTGGTCGACGACTAAAATAAGAATGGGAACAAGATCGGTAAGCTTATTACCCGGGGAGAAAGCCGACGCTTTCAGATTGCCGGCATGGGCATCGGTCATGATGGGTAAAGTAAAAGGAAAATCCTTTCTGTGACGATTGGTTCGGGTGGGCATGTTCGGTTTTTCAGCTACTAATAGGAAATATGTTCAGAAACAACGCTCAGAGCAACAGTTTATTTAAAAAATCAGATAAGGATTTAAATTTATTTAAACCAAATATAAAAATACTGATATATCCTCAAAATTTTTAGTCAATTAATAAGTGTTTATACTTATAGACTTGCCGCGCAAGGGTGAGATTCCTGCCCGCGGGGATTTATGACCGTACAGGCACCGAATGAACGGCTGCGGCCATTTCCCTGATCAGTCCAGGATCTTTTTCAATGGCATTCCCGACCACGATGAGGTCGGCGCCGGCCTTGCAGTTGCGATAGGCCTTCTCAGGATCCCTGATCCCTCCGCCGGTCACCAGCGGCACTTCGATAGCCCCTGCGACCCGGCTGATCATCTCTTCCCGGATCGGGTGCCTGGCGCCGCTGCCGGCATCCATATAGATCAGCTTCATGCCGAGCATTTCCCCCGCCATGGCGGTACAGAGCGCGATCTCGTTCTTATCGGCCGGGATGGGGCTGGCATTGCTGATATAGCTGACGGTGGTGGGCGCCCCCCCATCGATGACCATGTAGCCCGTGGAAATGATCTCCAGCCCACTCAGCCTTACGGCGGGGGCCGAAATGACATGCTGGCCGATCAGCAGCTCGGGATTCCTGCCCGAGATCAGGGACAGGTATAACAATCCATCGGCATAGCGGGATACCTGCGACGGCGTGCCGGGAAAAAGTATGATGGGAATGGTACAGTTGCGGCGGATATGCTGTACGACCTCATCGAGGTGGTCGGAGATGACCAGACTGCCGCCGACCAGGAGATAGTCCACCTTGGCGCTGACGACCAGGCCGGTAAGTTCATCTATCTTCCCTGCGTTCACATTGTCCGGATCGATGAGAACGGCGAAGGATTTCTGACCTTTTTTTTTCTTAGCCAATAAGGACTCATAAATGCGTTGCTTCATTAGCTTACTGCCGTTGATACTGGTACAAAAATGCGAAAACTTTTCCGCTTTGCCGATCTTAATTCGATGAAATTCTGAATTCTATGCATTTTCCCTGTTCCGCTGCAACAGGCTGCGATTTGCCGTGTCACGCAGCCATCGCCGCCGGGCCCTCAAAATGTGCATAAAAAAATAGTACCGGACTGTCTGAAAATCGAGAAGCCACGGCCCATCTGGGATACGAAAATCTGGCCTGGTTTTTTCCACAGAGTGTGCAAAAGATGGGAGAGGAAATATGAAAATCAAAAAATACTTTCGTTATCCCCACCCCCGGTGAGAAAAACACTCTTAACAATTTTAAACAGGTACACGATCTATGGCAAATAAAAAGCAATCTCCGAAAGGCTTGCCCTTCACCCGTCGCTTCACTAAGGCCGGCACCCCTGTATTCGATCAGTTCGAATATGATTTTCGCACTTCCGTGATCCGCAACCCGAGCGGAGAGGTCGTATTCGAAATGAATAACGTGGAAGTGCCCAGGCAGTGGAGCCAGATTGCTACGGATATCCTGGCCCAGAAATATTTTCGCAAGGCCGGTGTTCCACAGCCGGATGGTTCCACGGGGAGAGAGACTTCCGTCCGGCAGGTTGCGCACCGTATGGCCAATTGCTGGAAAGTATGGGGAGAGCGCTATGGTTATTTTGCTTCGCCGGAAGACGCCACTGTTTTTTACGAGGAACTGGTATACAGCATCCTCGATCAGGCCTGCGTGCCTAATTCCCCGCAATGGTTCAATACCGGCCTCCACGAGAGCTATGGCATAACGGGCAAGCCGCAGGGGCATTATTTCGTCGACCCGGCAGACGGGGAATTGAAAAGATCCACATCCGCTTACGAAAGACCTCAGCCGCATGCGTGCAGTCGATATAATACCAAAATTTTTACGGACAGCGGTATTTTTGATATCGGGGAGATCGTTGATAATAATCGTACGGACCTTAGCGTATTTGATGGAAATGAGTTCGTTCAGATCCTGGCAACCAAAAATAACGGGGTAAGAAGTGTTTACCGCGCCACCCTGGCGAATGGCAATTTTATTGAATTTACGGATGATCATCTTGTCTGGAATGCCGATAAACGCAGGAAGGATGGCGGCGAATACGGATGGGGAGAGCTGAAGACCCTGGTCGGTAAAAAAGTGCAGCAATTCTCTTTATCCGAGGCAGTCCCTGCAATATCTCTGGTTGAGGAGATGGCAAATGAGGCAAATGGAGGAAATGCAGGATTTAATCTCATTGAAAGCTATTTTAATAGCCCTTCTTCAGATGATACCCACGATGGTACCGTGGTAGTGGAGAAACTGCAAAAAGCCGCCCTGGCAGGATGGATCATAGGAGATGGCTATTACGGCAAATACAACCGCAATAAGAAAACCACGATGTTTGGTGCGATCACCATCAACGAGGATGAATATGCATTCGTAAGCGGCTTATTTACCGATATTTTCGGTACGCACAAAACGGTGGTTCGTAAAACGGTCAACGACTTATACCGCATCGTGAAACATGATTCCAAAAAGGTGGACCCTTTTGTGGAAGAATATGAGTTGAACCAAACCTCTTTGACTGCTTTTGTCCCCCATGCCATAATGAAAGGTTCTTTGGTGGAAAAAGCCGCATTTCTTCGTAGTCTTTTTCAGGCGGACGGCACGGTCAGGATCAGGAAGGATGAAGGTAGGAATTCCGGGGACATCGTATTGACCACGATCAGCGAAGAATTGGCGCATGGGGTGCAGATGCTGCTTCTGTCGATAGGCATTTACAGCAATATCTCTTTGGTGCAGGATAGCAGGGAAGACAGGCATACAAGCTTTCAGGTCATTATCGCCTATTTTTCGGAAAGATTGAAATATGAGCAATTAATAGGTTTCGTCAGCAGCGAAAAGAAATCGAAACTCAGACAATTAAACAACCTGGTTGATGGGAAAAGAAAGGATAGTTTATCTGAATTAACCGTTGTAAATATTGACTATATAGGTGAGGAAGAGGTCTATGATATTCAAACGACATCTTCACAATTTGTGGCAAACGGGATTGTCGTTCACAACTGTTTCATCCTCAGCGTGGAGGACGACCTGGTGAACGACGGGGGGATCATGGACCTCTGGGTCCGCGAAGCCCGGATCTTCAAGTATGGCTCCGGGGTGGGAACGAATTTTTCCCATATCCGCGGCGAAGGGGAGAGGCTGAGCGGCGGGGGCACGTCCTCCGGTCTCATGAGCTTCCTCAAGATCGGCGACCGCGCGGCGGGCGCCATAAAATCCGGGGGCACGACCCGGAGGGCCGCCAAGATGGTCTGCCTGGACCTGGACCATCCCGAGATCATGGATTTCATCAACTGGAAGATGGAAGAGGAGAAGAAGGTCGGGGCCCTGATCGCGGCCGGCTATCCCAGCGACTATGAGGGAGAGGCCTATAAGACGGTGTCGGGACAAAACTCCAATAATTCTATCCGCATACCCAACGAATTTTTTGAAAAGCTGGAAAACAATGAGGACTGGGAACTGAAGGCCCGCAGCGATGGACGGATCATGAAACGTCTGCCCGCCCGGGAAGTATGGAACCAGATCGCTTATGCTGCATGGCGTTGTGCTGACCCGGGTACCCAATACGATACCACCATCAATGAATGGCATACTTGCCCGAATGGTGGCCGTATCCGGGCTTCCAACCCTTGCGTTACTGCCGATACGTTCGTAACGACCAATAAAGGGTTAGAACGTATCGGTAGTATTCTCGGTCAGTCGAGAGCCATCAAAAGCTTTGACGGTAAAATGCACTGGGTCGAAAATATTTTCCCTACAGGCACAAAAGAGGTCTACACGCTCAAAACCAGGTCCGGGTATGAATTAAGGTTGACTGCGGATCATAAGATTCTGACTGCTAACCGCGGCGATGTAGCAGCGGAGGAATTGACGAAAGATGATGTGGTAATCCTGGTAAAGGGGCATTTTGGTAACGCAACGACCGGAACTGCCGATTCAGCTCAATTGATCGGCTTGCTTATCGGAGATGGATGCATTACTTCATTAAACGAAGCAAATGCCGACGGCAACACCCGGAGAGTAGCATTTCTGAACATGAATAAGAACGAGGAAGCAGTGCTGGAATGGGCAAATAATCATATCAATACCCAACTCCACCCCCTGTTTGGCGAACATAATAAAACGGGCAATATTCAAGAGAACGCCACGACGATGCGTATATCTGTAGGTTCGCCCAGGATACTTTCGTTAATGGAGGAATTTGCCGTATTAGATGCGGGAAGCGAACGAAAGAAATTGAAGGATATTTCCTTTATGCTGAATCGTGAAGAGCAGGCGGCTTTATTAAGGGGTTTATTTACGGCAGATGGTTCCGTGGCTAATTATGGTGAAAAATCCCAGTATGTGGCATTGGATTCCTGTTCCAAAGATTTACTGCAACAGGCACAGTTGATGTTGCTGAATTTTGGGATCAAATCAAAATTGTATACCGATCGCAGGGCGGGTAAGCTTTCTTCGCTGTTGCCAGATGGCAAGGGCGGCAGAAAGGAATATAGCGTTAAAGAAATGCATTCCCTGCGGATCAGCAAGAATTCGCGTATATTATTTGAGGAGTATATCGGGTTTATGGCAGAAAGCCCTAAGGCAGCACAATTAACACAGCTAAATAGCACAGTTTCTGCTTACCGTGAGTTACTTACAGATAGAGTAGCTTCATTGGATCTTGCCGGAAAAGAAGATGTATTCGATCTTACCGAGCCGGAAACAAGCCACTTCGTTGCAAATGGTATTGCCGTTCATAACTGCTCCGAGTACATGTTCCTGGACAACACGGCTTGTAACCTCGCTTCCGTGAACCTGCGCCGTTTCTACGATGAGAACACCAACACTTTCGACGTGGAAGGCTTCGCTTATGCATCACGTTTATGGACTACTGTTCTGGAAGTTTCCGTCCTCATGGCGCAGTTCCCGTCAAAGGAAGTGGCTCAGCTCTCCTACGACTATCGTACCCTGGGGCTTGGCTATGCCAACCTGGGCTCCATGCTCATGATCATGGGCATTCCATATGACAGCGAAGAAGCACGGGGCATTGCGGGCGCCCTCACGGCGATCATGACCGGCACCGCCTACGGGACCTCGGCCGAAATGGCCGGCATCCTGGGTGCATTTCCCAGGTATGAGGACAATAAGGAAGAAATGCTGCGGGTGATGCGAAATCACCGCCTGGCTGCCTATGACGCAGACGAATACGAAGGACTGCAGATCAGGCCGCAGGGGATCAGGGCGAAGTACTGCCCGGACTACCTGCTGAAAGCTGCTACCAAGGCCTGGGATGAGGCCGTGCAGCTCGGGGAGAAATATGGCTACCGCAATGCCCAGGCTACCGTCATCGCGCCCACCGGCACGATCGGGCTGGTGATGGACTGCGATACCACTGGGGTCGAGCCTGATTTTGCACTCGTCAAATTCAAGAAATTATCCGGCGGCGGCTATTTCAAGATCATCAACCAGTCCGTGCCTACCGCGCTGAAGAACCTGCACTATACGGATCGCCAGATCGACTCGATCATCAAATACGCCGTCGGCTCCGGCACTTTTGCAGGAGCGCCCTCTATCAATCACCAGACCCTCAGCGAGAAGGGGTTCATTGCCGAAGAGATCAGGAAACTCGATGCCTCGGTCGGCTCCGCCTTCGAGATCGGCTTCGTATTCAACGTATATGCGCTGGGGGAAGAATGCCTGCAACGGCTGGGCTTCGAACCGGCTCAATATTATAACCTGGAATGGAGTCTGCTGGAAGCGCTGGGCTTTTCGGACGAAGAGATCGAGGCCGCCAATAACTATGTCTGCGGAACGATGACCGTAGAAGGAGCTCCTTTCCTGAAGGACGAGCACCTGCCTGTCTTCGACTGTGCCAACAAGTGCGGCAAGGTCGGACGGCGTTTCATCCATGCCCATGGGCATATCCGGATGATGGGTGCCACCCAGCCCTTCATCAGCGGCGCTATTTCCAAGACGATCAACCTTCCCAACGAGGCCCTGGTCGATGAGATCGCCGATTCCTATATGCTGAGCTGGCAACTGGGGCTGAAGGCCTGTGCGCTCTACCGCGACGGTTCCAAATTGTCGCAGCCGCTCAGTAATAAATC
>Ga0137404_10003105_pt1 | contig 11072 bp, 8 predicted proteins | sample CZOMad2_1_16fung_FD_108285 | JGI IMG/M metagenome (GOLD analysis project Ga0137404, IMG submission 108285) | Vadose zone soil fungal communities from Angelo Coast Range Reserve, California, USA - CZOMad2_1_16fungal (Illumina Assembly) | ecosystem: Environmental > Terrestrial > Soil > Vadose zone...
AGATCGAGGGCTTCGGCGAGTTGTTCCGCATGCTCTCCTACGAGAAGGTGAAGACCTCGACCATCCAGAGTCGGGCCACCGGCGGGGTCGCCGGCGGCACCTATCTCTTCGCCCTCCCCGGCTCGCCCGGCGCCTGCCGCGACGGCTGGGACGATATTCTTAAATGGCAGCTCGACAGCCGCTTCCGCCCGTGCAACCTGGTCGAGCTGATGCCGCGGCTGCAGGAGCACCTGAAGGCGAGCGCGTAGAGCCGGCTTGCGCCGAGGCGCGGACGCCGGCGCCATACCTCGATCGGAGAGTCTCGTTCGCTCGCGGCGATAGCCGACGCTCGCTCAATTCCGGTTCCAGGCCACGCTCAATCGGATGAATGTCGGCTATGTGCCAGGAGCGGCCGTACCGAGGATCCCGGCCGGCATGGAAGATGAAATGTCCGGCCGCTGTTGCGGAGGCCCGTCTCGGCTATTGCCGTCGAGCAGGAGTTCCCGCAGCCGCTCGCGGCCGCGCGCCAGCCGCGACATGACCGTTCCGATCGGAATACCCAGATTGCTGGCCGCCTCGCGATAGCTCAGTTCCCACACGACGACCAGCAGCAACACTCGTTGCTGATCCTGCGGCAGCGACGCCAGCGCGCGAACGACCTTGCGCAACTCCGCCACGCACTCCTGGTTGGGCGCGACTTGCTCCGCCGGCATATCGCCGCGATCCGCCGTCAATACCGATCGCAGGAGCGCCTGTCGGCGATTGTTGATATGAAGATTGTGCATGATCGTGAACAGCCACGGCCGCACCGCCATGCCGTCGCGGAACAGATGCCGCCGCCCGAGCGCGCGCATGAGGCAGTCCTGGACGAGTTCCTCCGCCAGATCGATGCTCCGCGTGAGAGCCATGGCGTAGCGCCGCAGGGCCGGCATCTGCGCGGCGATCGCGTCATCGCTGCAGCCGGAATCGCCGGTCATCACGAATGCCATGCCGACGACGCTAGAGGATCGGCGGCCGGATTGAGCCGGGACGCAGACCGGCCCTTGCGTGGCGTCCTGCCAGGGAACCCGGCATCAGCCGCGACGGCATTCTACTGTTGCTCTGCACGGACGAGCTTTTCCTTCGCGCCCGCACCGGCGCGTTCGATCCGCTCGACGGCGTCGACGGTCAGCGACTCCACGATCGCCCCGGCGCGGTCGAGTTCTTCCGATACGGCCCGCCTGACCTCGCGCAGGACCGTCTCTCGCGGCGCGGCCTCCCGGAGTACGACGCGAATCCGAACCCCGGATGCTTGCGGAACGACTTCGAACTGGCGGACGTCGGGCAGGCGGAGCAATCGTCCCCGCAGCCGCAGCGCATGCAGGCTGACGCGTCCGCCGCCGCGCGCCGGCAGGTCGAGCACGTCCTCCCGCCGACCGTCGATCATGGCCAGCCGACGATGCGGCCGGCCACATGGACAGGCGCCATCCGCCGCCATGACCAGATCGGAGATCTCGTAGCGGATGAGCGGCACGACGCGGTTGAACAGGACGGTGACGAGCACCTTGTCGCCGAGCGTTCCCGGCGGCACCGGCCGGTCGTGGCGATCGACCACCTCGTACACCAGGAGGTCTTCGGCGACATGGATGCCGGCGTGCATCGGGCATTCCATTCCGATCACGCCGGTCTCCGTCGTGCCGTAGCCGTCGAACAGCGTCACGCCCCAGACATCCTGCACGCGGGCGCGCACGTCTGCGCTGAGCGTTTCCGCGGTCGAACAGACCAGCCGCGGCGCGATGCGCAGCCGGCCGGCCTCCTGTTCCTCCAGCAGCCGGCGAATGATGGAAGGATAGGTGAGCAGCAGCTCCGGCTGATAGCCATTCAACGCGTCGACGATTTCGGGCGTCGGCGTGATCACGGTGAGGCGCGGCGCGCCGGACTCTCCGGCCTGGATCTCCCGGAAGACGCGGTTCGTGAGATGGAGGGGCGTCGGCGCGCCGATGCCGAGGTTGCGGCCGACCGGCCGCACACCCATCACCGTCAGCCAGCGTCGCACGTTGGCAAGGACGATCTCCCATCCGGCATGGTCAAAGGCGACCACGGCACGCTCGCCGGTGGCCCCACCCGTGGCGAAGAGCCGGTACTCCCCGAACAGGGGGTCGCCTGCCTGCTCGCCGGCGAGGTGCCGCAAGACGTCGGCCAGACGCAATCGGGGATCGGTGACGATCCGATCGAACTCGTTCATCAAGGCGGTCTTGCCGAGCACCGGCAGATCTTCGAGCCGGATGTCGGCCGGCACCGCCGCGCCGATGGCGGTGCGGTAGTAGGGCGAATTCGTCACGGCATGCGCCACGAGCTCGCGCAATCGATCGCGCTGGTATTCGAGCAGCCGCTCCCGGGGCCAGCGGTCGCGCTCGATCATTGCGCTTGCGAGCGCCTGGATTCGTTTTTGGTCGACCGCCACCGCGGTCGGTGCGGCCGAGGGTTCTTGCGCGGATGCTTCAGCGGTGGTCATGAGTCACCCGACCGACTTTTCTTCCGACCCGCCGGCCTGGTCATGCTGCAGATGAAGGTCACGACTGTTGCCTCGAACTGATCGTCGGATAGGCGGCCGGGGCCGAGCAACCGCTCGAGAAGCAGCCCCCGGAGCATGGCAGTGGTCGCGCGCGCCATCTCGCGGACCGGCAGCGCGAAGGTGACGTGCGCGGTCTCCTCGACCCCCTTCATCTGCGCGGCGATGCCGTCCTGCATCCGATCGTGCCTCGCGGCAAGTGCCGACCGCAGCGCCGGGTCGCCGGCAGCATGGGTCCACGCCTCGACGATGAGACTGATCCATTTGACTCCCTGGGGCCCCTGGGCGAGAGCCGCCCGGGCCTGTCCCCGCGCGACCGCCTCGATGCCTTCCCCGGGAGGGATCGCCGCTCCCAAGATGCGCAGCCGGTCCTCGACGCGCTGATCGAGGACGGCGAGGAACAGCTCGGCCTTGCCGGCGAAGTTCGAGTAGATCGCACCCTTGGTGACCGCAGCCTCCAGGGCAATTTCCTCCAGCGATGCCGCATGGAAGCCGCGGCGGAGAAAGACCCGTCGGGCCACATCGATCAGGCCCTGGCGGGTCTGCGCCTGGCTTTCCTGCCGCGTCATCCGCGCTTGATTTCGCATACCGACGGTATTTAGACACCGATGGTATCCGAAGTCAATATCAATCCGCGCGTTAACCACCGCGGTGTGACGGCCGTCACGTTTCGCGTCAAATGCGCGGCCCGATCGGAATGCCTTCCGCGGCTCGTCTGTAGGTCTTCATCGATACGTCACCCAGCGAAGAGGACCTCATGGCCACGTTCACCGCCGCCAATGCCGCCATCGATTTCGATACTCTGGACCTCGCCGCGTTCCTGGCCTTCTCGGGAACGGTGACGCGCACGCCGACTCTGCTCCGCTTCACCGACGGCGGTATCACCCACGAGCTCGACGGCAGCGGATTCCAGTTCGATTCCGCAGGCAACCTCGAGTCCGGCACGATCGCCCAATTCAAGCTTACCGAGAATGGGGCTGTTGCCTTCACCGTCGCCGGTGCCGCGACCGATGTCGGGGCGTTTCTGGGTCTCAGCACTGGCGCGGACCAGCTTGCCCTCGTGTTCTCAGGCAACGACAGCATCACCGGCTCGAACCAGAACGATACGCTCGACGGTTTCAGCGGCAACGATCTACTGAAGGGTCTCGCCGGCAACGACGGCCTCTCGGGCGGCGCCGGCAATGACACCCTCGACGGCGGCGCCGGGGCCGACACCATGGCGGGCGGCATCGGCAACGATATCTATGTGATCGACAATGCCAAGGACGCCGTTGAGGAGACCGGCGCCGACAGCGGTGACGGGGTCATTTCGAGTCTAAGCGTCGATCTCAATCTGGTGCGCTTCGATGGCATCGAAGACGTGGTGCTGTCGGGGGCGGCCGCGCTCAACGCCACCGGCGACCAATTTGACAATGTGCTGCTCGGCAACGCCGGAGCGAACATCCTCGATGGCCGCGGCGGCGTCGACACCTTGGTGGGAGAAGGGGGCAACGATACCTACATCGTCGACGATACCGGCGACACGGTGGCGGAGAACCTCGATGCGGGCGTGGACCTGGTGCAAAGCGCGGTCAACTTCGTGCTTCCCGAGAACGTCGAAAACCTCACGTTGACGGGGATTGTGAACCTCCAGGGCACCGGCAACGCGCTCGCCAACAAGATCACCGGCAACGATGGCTCCAATGTGCTGGACGGCGCCGGCGGCGGCGACACCATGGCCGGCGGCAAGGGCAACGATACCTACATCGTCAACGACGCCCACGACGTGGTGACCGAGGGCGTCGATGCCGGCCGCGACCTGATCAACAGCACGGTGACGCTGACGCTCGGCGCCAATATCGAGAATTTGCAGCTGCTCGGAAGCGCCGACATCAATGGCACCGGCAACGGCCTGGACAACGGGATCACCGGCAACGACGGCAACAATATCCTGGACGGCAAGGCCGGCGCCGACGTCATGAAGGGCGGCCTCGGCAACGACGTCTACATCATAGACAATGCCGGAGACATCGCGTTCGAGAACGCCGGCGGGGGCACCGACGAGGTGCGCACGTCGCTGGCGACGACGGGCGCCATCGCCAACATCGAGAACTATACGTTCACTGGCGCCACGGCGGTCAATTTCACCGGCGACGGCAACGACAACGTCATTACGGGCACGACGAGGAACGACACGCTTTCCGGTGGCGCCGGCGACGACGTCCTGGATGGCAGGGCCGGCGCCGACCTCCTGATCGGCGGCACCGGCAATGACGTGTATGTGATCGACAACGCCAACGACGTCATCCAGGAGACCGGCAGCGACGGGCTTGACGAGGTCCGCTCCAACGCCACCGTCGATCTCAACTTGGCGCGGTTCGCCGGCATCGAAGAGGCCGAGCTGACGGGCACGGCGGCCATCAACGCCACCGGTGACGCCGACGCCAATCTGCTTTTCGGCAATGCCGGCGCCAACATCCTCGACGGCCGTGGCGGTGCCGACGCCTTGGCAGGCGGCAAGGGCAACGACAGCTACATCGTCGACGATGCCGGCGACCAGGTGAAGGAGAACCTCAACGAGGGCACGGATTCGGTGCGAAGCTCGATCGACTTCGCGCTGCCCAACAACGTCGAAAACCTGGCTCTGATCGGCGCCGCTGCGACCGGCTTCGGCAACAACCTTGCCAACAAGCTCACCGGCAACGACAACGACAATTCCCTCGACGGCTTCGATGGCAACGACACCATGGCCGGCGGCAGGGGCGACGACCTCTACGCCGTCGGCGAGGTCGGCGACGTGGTGACTGAGGGCGCCGATGCCGGTCACGACCGGATCAACAGCGCGGTGACGCTGACGCTCGGCGCCAACATCGAAGACTTGCTGCTGCTCGGAAGCGCCGGCATCAACGGCACCGGCAACGGCCTGGACAACGCCATCACCGGCAACATCGGCGACAACATCCTCGACGGCAAGGCCGGCGCCGACACCATGACCGGCGGCGCCGGCAACGACGTCTACGTCGTGGACAATACCGGCGACATCGTGAAGGAGGCCGCCGGCGGGGGCACCGACGAGGTGCGCACGCCGCTGGTGCTGACGGGCCTCATCGACAACGTCGAGAACTACAGCTTCACCGGGACCACGGCCGTCAACTTCACCGGCGACAACAACGACAACGTCATCAAGGGCACGGCACACAACGACACGCTCGCCGGTGGCGACGGCAACGACGTCCTGGACGGCAAAGCCGGTGCCGACGTCATGAGCGGCGGCACCGGCGACGACATCTATGTCGTGGACAATGCCAAGGATGTCGTCACCGAGACCGGCGGCGGCATCGACGAGGTGCAGAGTTCGATCTCCGTCGCCCTGGCCGCCGGCGTCGAAAATCTCCTGCTCATCGGCACGGCCGCCATCAGCGGCACGGGCAACGGTGCCAGCAACATTGTTATCGGCAATGCCGCCGCGAACATCCTCGACGGCGGCGCCGGCGCCGATACCCTGGAGGGCGGCGCCGGCAACGACACGTATGTCGTCGACAATATCGGCGATATCGTGATCGAGGGCGCGGACCAGGGCACGGACACGGTTCGCAGCTCCGTGAGACTCTCCATCGTTAATTTCGACAATGTCGAAAACGTCATTCTCACCGGCACCGCAAACCTCAACGTCACAGGCAACGATCTTGACAACAGACTCACGGGCAATGACGGCGACAACTTTTTCCAGGCTGAAGGCGGCGCGGATACGATGGCAGGCGGCAAGGGCGACGATAGCTACGTCGTCGCCGACGCCGGAGATGTGGTGATCGAAGGCGCCAATGCCGGCCATGACTCTGTCATCAGCCATATCGCTTCCGTTACGCTCGGCGCCAATGTAGAGGATCTAGACCTTGATGGCATTGCCGGCGTCCTCAACGGGACCGGCAACGAGCTCGGCAATGTCATCTTCGGCAACGGCAATGACAACTTCCTCAGGGGCCTGGCTGGCAGCGACAGGCTCGAAGGCAGCTCGGGAAGCGACACGCTCGACGGCGGAACTGGAGCCGACCTGATGGTGGGCGGATCGGGCGATGACACTTACATCGTGGACAACGCCGGCGACCGCGTTACCGAGGTAGCGTCTGAGGGCAACGACCGGATCCTCAGCTCCGTCAGCGTCACGAATGCGGACAACGTGGAAACGCTCGCCCTGACCGGCAGCGGGAACATCAACGGCACCGGCTCCGGCCTCGGCGAGACCATCCTCGGCAACAAGGGTGCCAACCATCTGGATGGGCACGGCGGCGACGACACCCTCTCCGGCGGGGCGGGACACGACACGCTCACCGGCGGGACCGGATCGGACCACTTCGTGGCCGGCGCTCCCGGCCAGGGAAGCGACACCATCACGGACTTCCAGACGGGGTCCGGCGGCGACAAGCTGGACGTGAGCGACGTCCTCGTCGGATTCGGCGCCGGCACCTCCGATCTCCATGACTTCCTGCAGGTCGTCCAGAGAGGCGCCGACAGCATTGTGCGCGTCAATCCGAACGGCGACGTGACCGGCGCCGGCTTCGCCGACGCCTTCGTGCTGCACGGAGTGACGGCGACGCTCGATCAGCTCACGACAGACGGCAGCATCATCACCTGAGAACCGCGCGCCGGCGATCAGGAATAGCCGGCGCGCTCGCCTGTAGATGAAAGCTGAACGCTCCGCGCGGAAGAGGCGGGCGAAGTCCGGCTCCCCGCCAACCATCACGGTGAATTCGTAATGACCAGCGAGGCTCGCAACATGCGCATGATCGATGGCTCCGGTTTCGGCCAGGCGTGGATCGACGCCTGGAACCGGCGCGACGTGGAGACTCTCGTCGGCTACTTTGCCGACGACGCCACGCTCACGACGCACTTCAACCCGATCGCGTCCGCGACCGGCCGGCCGCTGCTGAACTCCTATTGGTCGGCCCTCGCGAAGTCCGCAACGTCGTTTCACTGCACGCTCAACGACGCGTTCTGGTCGGTGCAGGAGCGCAAGCTCACCCTGCTCTATCGGATCGAGCGGGACGGCGCGCGCCTGCGCGCCTGCGAGATGCTCCACTTCGGGCCGGACGGCCGCGTGCAGCGCGACAACCTCGTCTACAACGCTCTTCTGGGGTCGAAGTCGACGCCCTGATCTGCTCTCGGAGGAATCATCCCATGGACGATGAAGCTGATTCGCCCACTCATCCCGGCGCGATCCTGCGCGAGGCGTTGTGCGAACGGGGCCTGTCCCAGCGCGATTTCGCGGCCACCGTCGGCGTTCCCGTTCGCTACCTCGCGCGCTTCATCAATGGCCGGGTCGGCATCACGTCCGAGGCTGCGCTGCGCCTCGCCCATTACTTCCGCAGCTCGCCGCTCCTCTGGTTGGAGTCGCAGATGACCTATGATCTTCACTACGCGCGTTTGCGGTCCGCGGACCTGATCAGGCGAACCGTGCCCCACGACGACGCCCGGCTTGCCGCCAGTTGCCCACCGACCGACGCCAGCCTCGAAGAGGATGTGTTGCCGGCCCCTTCCGCGTTGTCGGCAGACGCGAACGGCCACCTGGACTAGACGCATGCGTTCTACGAGAAGGAGATCGAGGGCTTCGGCGAGCTGTTCCGCATGCTCTCCTACGAGAAGGTCAAGACCTCGACCATCCAGAGCCGGGCCACCGGCGGCGTCGCCGGCGGCACCTATCTCTTCGCCCTCCCCGGCTCGCCCGGCGCCTGCCGCGACGGCTGGGACGATATTCTCAAATGGCAGCTCGACAGCCGCTTCCGGCCGTGCAACCTGGTCGAGCTGATGCCGCGGCTGATGGAGCATCTGAAGGCGAGCGCCTGAGCGACGGCGGCCGATCGCCGGCGCTTCCGTAAGCGACGATGGTCGTCGCCAGCCGGTCTAGCCGAGGAACCTGTCAGCGGGCAGTCGTTGCGCCATTGCGGAACAGAGCGCATCCAATAGCGTCGACGGGAGATACGGCTTGCGGATGACCGGTCGACCCCGATGGCGAGACGGCACCATTTCGTTGCTATGGCCGGTCAAGAACACGAACGGCACGTGCGCCTCTGCCAAGGCATCCGCTACGGGAAAGACCTTTTCTTCGCCCAGATTGATGTCGAGCAGGGCGCCGTCCAGCGCCCGGCCGCCGTTGAAAGAAGCCAGAGCGGCCCTTACCGATCCGATCGGCCCGATGACAGTGGCGCCCTCGTCGCGCAGGAGACTTTCCAGCTCGAGTCCGATAAGCGCCTCGTCTTCTACGACCATGACGTGGAGGTCAGGCAGTCGGTTCATATTGACGTCCTCAGGTTGCCGACCTCACCGAGACCAGGTTCCGGTCGAGCGGGATGGAGATCACCGCCGCAAGGCCGCCGCGCTGGAAATCAAGCCTGGCAACGGCCCCTAGACTGGAATGCAGTTCGCGCTCGATCAGTTCCGTGCCGAATCCCTTTTTCATCGGTCTTTTCAGGGCCGGGCCGCCCTCCTCTCTCCATTCCAACACCAGCGACGGCGCGCTGTCGCGCTCGACATGCCAGGTTACGGCAAGGCGCCCTTTCTCTTGCGACAGGGCACCGTGCTTCGCGGCGTTGGTAGCCAGTTCATGCACGACCAGGCCGAGCGAGAGCGCGGCGGTCGGCTTGAACAGCACCCTGGGCCCGGTGAGCTGCAGGCGGTGCGCGCCGCCGGTCTCAAACGGCGCCAATTGGGTCGACAGGATTTCCTCGAGCGATACTTCGTTCCAATTCTCGCGCGATACCAGGCTGAAGGACGTGCCCATGGCGCGCAGCCGGCCGGTAAACGCTGCCGTGAAATCCTGGGCCGAACGACTCCCTCGCAAGGTCTGCGTGGCGATGGCGTTCACCACCGTCAGCATGTTGCGCACGCGATGGTTCAGCTCCTCCACCAGCGTACGCTGGTGCGCCTCGGCCGCCGCCAGGGTCGTGACGTCGACGAGCGTGACCAGGATGCCTTCCACGCTGTTGTTCTGTGCCAGATACGGAAGAATTCGCATGAGGTAATGGCGTGCGCCATCGGAGCGGCTGACCTTTCGCTCGATCGTCTCGGCGCGCTCCAGCACCGTTTGAATATCGCGCTTGAGGTCGCCGGCGTCGAGCTGGCTGGCGATATCCGTGAGCGGCCGCCCGCGATCGCTCGCGATCAGATTGAAGATCGATGTCACCGCCGGCGTGAACGTGCGGATGATCAGGTTCCGGTCGAGAAAGACGGTGGCGATCTGCGTGCTGTCGAAGATATTGCGAAGGTCGGTATTGGCGCGATCCAGCTCCTCCACCTTGGCGTTCAGCTCGGCATTGACGGTGTGGAGCTCTTCGTTGAGCGACTGCAGCTCTTCCTTCGAGGTCTCGAGCTCCTCGTTGGTCGACTGCAGCTCCTCGTTGACGGATTGCAGCTCCTCATTGGAGGACTTCAATTCCTCGACGGCAGTCTCGTACTCCTCGACGGTCGACTGCAGACGCTCCCTGGTCTCGCGCAGATCCTGTTCGAGCCTCTCCATGCGGACGTCGCCGCCGTCGTCGCGCTCCCGATTTTGCGATTCGAGGGGCGTGAATGGCGACCCGGCGTCCCGAAACAAGACGAGGAACAGCGGATCCCTCTCTTCGCCGCCGAACGGCTCCACGATGAGGTCCACCAGCTGCACGCGATCATCGATCTCGACGGCAATTCTTTCGCGCTGGCTTGTTCGCCCGGTCTCGACGGCCTCGCGCAGCGCGGCCCGCAGGTCGAGGCGCAGGCCTTTGCGAGCCATGGCGATCAGCTGCCGGTTGGGAAGGCCGACGGCCGGTTCCAGATACTTCCCGGTGCGTACCGAATAGTGAACGATCTCGCCGTCGCGATTCACCAGGACGTGGGGCGGCGCGTATCGCTCTATCACCTGGCTTTCCACGCTGCGCCGAAGGCCGGCGGCGCCGCTGACAAGCTCCCGCCGAAGTTCGGGCGAGACGGCCGCAGCGCGCGTGTCGCCGCTCGCGAGCGCCGAAACCGGAAAGGACGGGGTGGCATGATCGCGACGCTGAAAGATACGCTGCTTCTTGTCGACGGGAGCAAAGAGCTCCGCGCTCTGTCCGACGTTCTCCGACGTACCGAGAAAGAGGTATCCGCGCGGCTTCAGCGCAAAATGAAAAATGGGAATGACCCGCGCTTGAAAATTGGTGCCCAGATAAATCAGAAGGTTGCGGCAGGAAACGAGCTCAAGGCGGGAAAAAGGCGGATCGCGAAGAACGCTGTGCGACGAGAATACGCAGATCTCCCGTATTTCCTTCGAGACGGAATAGGTCACGCCGTCATTCACGAAATGGCGCTTCAATCTCGTTTCGGACAGGTTTGCCACCAGCGCTTCCGGATAGTTTCCCGCCCTGGCGATGCCGAGCGCGGCATCGTCGATGTCCGTGGCGAACAGCTGGACCTTCGGCGCGACCTTCAGCGCATCCATATGCTCCCGCAGGAGGATGGCGATGGAGTAGGCTTCCTCGCCGGTCGCACAACCGGGCACCCAGACTCGGACGGACTCGCTCACTCCCTTGCCAGCGAACAGCTGCGGGATCACCAG
>Ga0137404_10003108_pt1 | contig 11066 bp, 8 predicted proteins | sample CZOMad2_1_16fung_FD_108285 | JGI IMG/M metagenome (GOLD analysis project Ga0137404, IMG submission 108285) | Vadose zone soil fungal communities from Angelo Coast Range Reserve, California, USA - CZOMad2_1_16fungal (Illumina Assembly) | ecosystem: Environmental > Terrestrial > Soil > Vadose zone...
AATGACTTGTGAACATCCCTCCGTCAGATACATTGTGTATTGTGGGATGTGATCGATTTGGTCGAACTCCGTAAATCTCAAAGGGGAGTTTTCCCAGATTTCCCTGTGATATCGTGCTAAATCTGAGAAACTCAACACAGATAGATCGATTATCAGATTTGTATCACGCTCGTGGACGGTGGGTCCTAGCCGACAAAATAAGTAATCGAACACCAGCGGCTGACCCAGATAAGGATCTCCACCGCGCCTGGCGATTCTGTCTCGCAAAGTCTCTCTCAAACTCGCAGCGGATTCTCCCGCCTGCGAAGATTGCGGTACATAGATCAAATTTCGTGTCCGTTTTACAATTCGGTCGGGCAGTTGCGCGGGCAATCGGAGTCCCTTCGGCCGAAGCCACTTGCTTACCTCTTGAAGTGTTAAGAACCTGTCATCGGGCATATTGAACGCCAATCTCGCAAACTCCTGGATGTGGGGAAGCGAGACGTATCCCCAATTTCGTACTTGGTTTCTCAAGTCAACGATTAAGCGTTCGCCCATTAGCGAGGAAGGGTCTCTGCCATGGATGGCGGACTCAATAACTAGGTTGAGAAATCTTAATGCGTTTGCTAAGCCATCGGACCGGTGGTCGGGCAGATCACCATAAGTCTGATCGCGATTTAGTGTTCGTCCATCCGTGGTCTCCCACTCTGCAATATAAAATGGTGTCTGGTGTATTTCCATCACTCGGTCGTACGCAAGGAAGAAAACACTATCAATAGGCGCCCTGAAGTTAGCTCGCGCAGGCATTCTAAAAGGGATTATGTAAGTACCAGCCACCTTTTCCTGTGCGCACCCTACGAGGTTGGGAAATCTTTGCATCCAGTGATCGCGAGCGGGAACGTGTGCCGTGACTTCGAATGCAAAAATGGGCCGAACAGGCCTTAAGCCGTCATCCAAACAAATCACGAGATCCGGTTTCGCAAAGAATAACAACCGGCGCATTGACGCTGGAAGTTCTGAAAAGGCTCTGTGTTTGTTTTGTTGTGGCAGGCTCAGGATTTCAATCTGACACTCATCGTCCGCTTGCATTTGCAGCAGCGAGCTGTAGTCTCGAACATACTGCGCCAAGCGCAGATTCTTGTGATGGTAGAGGAGAAACCTATTCATGATTGACGCATAACCGCAACGCCATCCATTTTTATGCGATTGGCTGTTTCGTGACGGCGAAGTTTGAAGGCATTCTTGATGATCTCATACTGGAAGGATGTCTCAAGTGTCAGACCCAACTCCTCAAGTGCTGTGACGAGGACATTAAAAGTATCAATATGAACTCCGCGAATTACATTCGTTCCGGCAACAATCACCAGATAGCCTGATGGCTTAAGCAGCCCAGAAAGTGTCCTTAGTGCGCGAAACATATCGGTCACATACTTGTAAGTTATGTAACTTCTCTTGGGCTCCTTATTAAAGATTTGCTCAAGCCGAGGATTCAAGTAACCTGCGAAACGCTGCGATTCTGGCACCTGTTTCAATTCACCATAATCTTCGGAGTAAACACGTTCAGAACCGAAATAACCTGCCTGATGAGGGATTAGAGATGATTCTGGAAAAAGACGGAGCAGAAGATTCTCGTATCGATGAGTCATTGCATAGTTCATCGCATTAATGTAAGGCGGCGACGTAACGATGAGGTCGACGCTTTTGCGGGCGATACCTTTCGAGTGTAGTCGATCAGCGCTGCAGTTTATGACTCGATGACTAACTTGACGGTCGGCCAACTTATTAAAGGCCTTAAGTCGCTCCACATACTTTGGAAGCCTGCTCACCATTAATTGCAGTGGTGATGGCGTGCCGGATAAGACTTTCTTGGGATCTCGCTTCACTTTGACCTGGCCAGCATCCAAGTAACTGAATGCTTTTATTGTTGTTGCGAGTACAGACAAGAAAAAGGCTCTCGTTGACGGAGGAATCTCTGCAGCTATGTAATATCGCAGTCGCTCAAACTCCCTCAGGTGATTTGGATTGAACCAAAACTCGTCAAGTTCGAATTCCAATCTCCGTCGGTTAGGTAAGTACTTTGGTGAGGCTAGTACTTTAAGTAGCTTGAATACGTGTTTGTCGAGCGCTCCATCCGTCACACGCGTGGTCTTACCCTTTGTAAGCAAACAGGAGTATGGGGAGAAGTCGGCCGCTACCATATTGCGGGATAAGATGATCGCCTCTATGGAAGTGGTGCCCGCGCCAACAAAAGGGTCCATAACAATTTGACCTTTGACAGAGAACTGCTCGATAGCCCATCTAGGTATGTCCGGAAGAAACTTTGAAGGGTACGTACCCAATGAATGAATATGACGGTTCGAATCATCGGCTTGGATGGCTAATTCTGCGCGATGTAATATCTCACCTACAAGCGGTATGGGCTTCCGACTCGCGACTGGAACTGCGATCTCTCTACTGCTACGGTTAAGGTTCTTCTCCGCTACCCCCTCGAACACCACAATCCGTTGCATTTTGCCTTTATCGTGCTTGTTTGAGGACCACTTCTTCTCGTGGAAGGATCGGGTCACCCTTTCAAGCGAATATTCGTTATCTGCAACGAAACGCAAACCAGCCGTTTCACCGATTCTGCGAAAAACCTCGCCCATTTGGATATGTTCGCCCGCTATGACCGCGTCTCCAATGAAGAAGTACGCAAGCTTACTTGGCTTTAGCACGCGAGCGATATTAGCCAATACCGGCCTCATTTTTTCTTCAAAGATTTGAATGGGGGCTTTCTTACTGGAATGTTCGTGTCTCGAACCGATTTCATTGTCCTGAACACTTCTTGGAACGTAGTCGAGCCAATACATCCGCATCTTGTGGTAGAGATAGTAGTCGTAACTGTTGGGATACGGCGGAGACGTTACTATTAAGTCAATCGAATCGTTCGGAAGGATCGTGTCATCCAGATCACGTGCATCCAACGTCAAAACCCTTGGTGTATTTCGATGAGCAGTCTTGATCAAGGACAATTCCTTCATCCTCTCAAGAGCATCCCTCAGCTTTCGACTAAACCGCCTTAAGGTGTACCCATCCTCAATATTTTTCACTTTTGCGGCGTAACGCGTGTCACTCTCTTGATTGCTTACAGAGACAATGATGCTGCTGAAAACACATAGAAGAAAGTCACGCACTCGATGGTTCTCGACACCAGTGATCCTGAACTTAATAAAAGCGAGCTCTCGCGCAACATTTGTCTGAAACCAATGGGCCATCCTTGGAATTACTGGCAAGTCTAGGGCTGGTATCTGAGAGGCAGATTGTTCGCTAATTCCAACTAATAGATTTTGAGCGGTTGCGATTTCAGCCGTCGACAGGGCCGTGGTTTTTGCTCTGCTAACCAAAGTGGCAATTGGATTTGAATCTATCCCAATACTCTTCCTTCCGAGGACGCAAGCTTCAAGAAGCGTTGTTCCGCTTCCGCAAAAAGGATCGAGAATGGTATTACGTTCATTCGTGTGATCGATGATAATAGCGCGCGGAAGTTGCGGGATGTACTTTGCGGGGTAGGGATGAATGCCATGTGTGAGATAAGTGGTGCTCGCGTTTTGAGGGCCGATGAATTCAGCCAAACGAGTTAGTAAGGGTTTAGCAAAATGCAATCCCCGTTGTGTAGCAGCCATCATATTTAACACTGGGTATAGCGCGTCAGACTGATCGGCTACTCTACAGGGTTAGTCTAAGATTTTCCAAACTCAAGCTGAGCTTCAAATCCTAATTACACCTCGCCGCCACAGTCTGATTGGCGGAAACTCATCACCGAATCCCAACCAATCCCTGCACACTCTGAATCAACTTCTCCGAGTCATAACCGACGCCGTCTTTGAAAACGATCTCGACTTTTTCGATGTCGGAGATGTTGGCGGCGGGGTTGCCTTTTATGATCATCAGGTCGGCTTGTTTGCCGATCGCGATTGAGCCGATGTGGGCGTCTTCGCCGAGGAATTTGGCGCCGTTGAAGGTGGCGATTTTGATTGCTTCAAGAGGAGTAAAACCCGCCTCGACCAACAACTCGACTTCGCGCAGGTCACCGAAGCCGGCGACCACCCCGCCGTTGCCGGTGGGATCGAGGCCAGCCATTAGTAAGCCACCTGCCGCCACAAACGCGCGTTCAAAGTCCATCGACTTGCGCACCAGCGTTGCGCTCGTCGAATTGGCAGCGATGCGCGATCGATTTGTCAGGTAACGCACGCGAGCGTCGGGATTCATCGCGTTCAGCACGCGGGGATTTAAGACGGCACTGGCCGCGCCGATACCGCTCTGGGTTAACGGAGCACCGGCTTCGAAGACGGGCAGGGTTGAAGTGAGCGCGACATTCTTTGCCACCAAAGTTCTGATCGTTTCTTTCACTGCATCGCTGTTGAGATCGAGTTGCAACAGGCTGGCAGAGACCGCGGCGCCGGGACATTTGTCCGGCTGTTTATTAGCAACGAATTCGGAGTCCGGGAGCAAGCCGTGCTCGAGGTTATCGATGCCGATCTCGGCGGCTTCGCGATAACCGACTGAACACAGATGGCCGGTTACTTTGAGCCGTCGCTTGTGTGCTTCTACTACGGCCGCGCGCAGTTCGTCGCGGGTAATGTTCATGTAGGCTTTGAAAGAAGTCGCGCCGGCATCAGCCCAGAAGTTCACCATGCCACGCGCGTCGTCGGGGCCAGTGAGCGTGTGCATCACGGGCGTGAACGAGCCAACTCCTTCCAGATACGGCGCGGTGATGTGCATCTTCGGTCCGATCATGCGGCCGGCATCGATGAGTTTCTTGATTTCAATGTCGAGGTACGGGGCCACGCTGCCGGTGGTGCGAATCGTGGTGACGCCAAGCGCGAGATAAAGACGCGGAAAACTCGTGCCCATGTTCGAGTACATCGGCGGCGATCCACCCATGGGAAAGAACATGTGGTCGTGCATGCCAACCAGGCCGGGGAGGACGGTGTAGCCTTTGAGATCCAGTACCTGGGCATTCGCGGGGACGTTCGCGTTTGCGCTGGCTGTTATCGACTGGATCTTGCCATCGGCGATGACGATGGTCTGATCGTCGAGCGGCGCGGCGCCGGTACCATCGATGACGCGCACATGGGCCAGTGCTATCAAGGGCGCTTCGGCGCGGATGAACTGTTGGCGATCAGGTTGAGGGGCCTGGGCCAGGCATCCGATAAAAACGCTGAGCAGTAAGAAGAGGCCAGTTACGGTTTTCATAAAGTTCTCCAACTGTGCTTGAAAGATTCGAAAGCGAGCCCTCCCTTACCGTCCCACCCCAGCCGGGCTGCCCGGCTGGGGACCCCGGGGTTGGGCTACTGCCCCGAGTTTATCGGCCAGCCGTGCTTTCACCTCCGGCCATTCTGACGCGATGATGCTAAAGCACACGGAATCGCGGATGCGTCCGTTCGGCATCATCATATGATTGCGGAGGATGCCTTCCTGTTTGGCGCCCAAGCGAAGAATCGCCGCGCGCGATTGGTCATTGAGTACATCAGTGATGAACTCAACCCGGATAAATCGCCACTGCTCGAAGGCATGGGCGAGCATTAACAACTTACTCTCGGTGTTTATGGCAGTGCGCTGAGCGCTCTTCGACAACCAGGTGTAGCCGATCGCCACGCGCTGATCGGCCGGATGAATGTCATAGAAGCGAGTGGTCCCAACTACTGCACCACTCGTCTTGCGCACGATGATGAATGGCAGTTCACGCCCCAGCGTCTGACCCAACAGCGCATCGCCGATGTAACTCGCTACGGTTGAGCGATCAGGCACCACCGTTACCGTGGAATTCCAAAGCTGGCCGTCACTCGCGGCGGCGATGAGCGATTCTGCGTGCGCCATCGAGAGGGGCTCGAGCCGTACGTGCTGACCTTCGAGTGTGACCGGAGAGACTTCCAATGTGATCGCTTGATGCGTCAGAGATGATCGATCTCGGCTGAAAAGTAATTTGAGCGTTTAGAGGCGGGCTACCGCCCGCCATTTCCTGCATGAGCGGCGGGCCGTAGCCCGCCTCTAAACAGGTTCGATCAAGACCCGACCAAAGTCGGTACTCTAAGCGCCGTCTGACACAATTGTTGCCAATTCGAACGGCTCACATAATACTATGAACGATGAACCGGGGCAGTAGTAAATCTCGATTTGCACCGCATGGTTATGTCGGGATCGTAATCATGGCGGTGGCGGAGGCCTTGCTGTTCGCTGGCAATCAGTTTGTCGGGCACTGGTTCACGCCCATAGTGTGGACGGGCTACATTCTTTTTGTGGACGCGCTGGTCTACCAGCGCAAAGGCCGTTCGCTTCTGGTGACGGATCGTCTTGAATTCGTCATCATCGTAGTCATTTCAATTGGCGGTTGGTGGCTGTGCGAGTTCTACAACGCACCGCGATTTTGGAAATCCGATCTCGAACTGTGGTGGCATTATCACAATCTCGAGTCGAATCCTTTCCTGCGGCGGGTTGGTTATGACTGGGCGTTCGCGACGATCTTTCCCTTGCTTTTCATAACCGCCGAGTTTCTTGCGGCCACAATTTTCAAGCGAAAGGATCGAGGCGCGGCCATCAAGCTTTCGCAGCCGGTCCTGATCGCCCTGATTGGGTTGGGAGCGATCGGAGCGATCGCGCCGCTAATCTATCCGTCGGTCTGGTTCGCGCCGGTGATCTGGTTGTCGTTCATACTTCTGCTGGATCCTTTGAACGCCTTGCGCGGCTGGCCTTCGATCACCGGAGACCTCGCTCGAGGCGATTGGCGGCGTCTGTACTCTCTGCTCGCGACCGGCGCGGTCTGCGGTGTGTTGTGGGAGTTCTTTAATTACTGGGCGATTTCAAAGTGGACTTATACGGTGCCGTACTTTGGCAGCGTCAAGATCTTCGAGATGCCGGTGTTAGGCTTTCTCGGCTTTCCGCCCTTTGCGGTAGAGTGCTGGGCCATCTACATTTTTGTGCGATCGCTGCTGCAACCATCGGCGCGAGAGGTTAACAGCGGCGAGATTGTTCTTCGCTGGTCGTGAGGGAGTAATTTGGAAGTGACTACAAAGACCTGGATCAAACGGCTGGGCTTCTGGGGGCTCGTGTTCTTCCTGTTGAAGGGACTCCTGTGGTTGGCAATTCCTGCGGTGATTGCTTACTTTGCGCTGGATTGAGCGTGTCAGAAGCCCGACCGTGAGGGAGGGCCTCTTGCGCTGGCAGCCCTCCCTCACGGTTGGGCTTCTGACACTTTCAAACTCTGATATGAAAAAGTACTCGACTAAAACACGCGCCGTTAAGGAAGCGCGCCGGAAACGAGCTTCTGTCCTAATCTCAAAATTTGAGATCTCAAACTTGAAATCCTTAAATCTGTAATTTCAAGTCTCAGTCGGAAATCTGAAACTTCAAACCCGAATTGTTTGACACTTAACCATCTAGTTACTAGAATACGCGCCTCTCAAGAACAGTGGAGGACAAATCGAATGACTCTCAAGATTCGGATCAACAGGAAAAGCGTCGACTCGATGACCCGGCAGATTACCGATCAGCTCGACAGTTTGATTAGCAGCGGAGCGATGGCGATCGGAAGTATGCTGCCGAGCGAACGCGCGCTGGCAAACACGCTGGGCGTCGCCCGGAACGTCGTGCGCGGGAGTTATGAGTATCTGGAAAAAGCCGGCGTCGTCCAGCGCGATGGAAGAAAGGGACGAACAGTTCGCGCTAAGACTTCACGAAAGAGAACCACCACGACCAGCATCGCAAAGAAGGCCGCGAAGAAGCGTTAGGGGCTAACTGTCTCTAGCCTCAGCTGTTGAATTTCGTCTTGCAGCGGAAACGATCCACGAAGTGACACAAAGACTTCTCTTGGTGTTGCTTCGTGCGACTTCGTGGATCGTTCTTGTCCGAGCATAATGAAAGCACGAACCCGACAGAGGTCAACTGTTCCGCCGCCCTCGCACTCCATTCATTAGACGGTCTTGACTAACGGCGCGGCTTCATTGCCAAGCGCCAGAATCTCCCGGTGGATCGCCGACCGCTCGGCCAGCAAACGGACGAACGCGCGCCGGCGCGTCACGAACAACGCCAGGGCCACGAAACTCCCGAAAAACCTGTCAATTTCTTCGAAAAACCGCACGGCCACGTATCCGCATAGAGGGGCGACGATCACTGCGGCGGCGCCGGCGGGCCAGCCCGCTAGACGCCACGCCGCCACCGCAAACACGATCCAGGTTAAGGGAAAGAAAAGCATCGCCGAGATAATCTTGAAGGTCGAGACCACGTCCTGCTCATGACGCGCGAAACGACGCGAGAGATACCCGGCGAACCGATAGGCCGGATAGTGAACGGCGGCGCCAAACAGAGCGAGTGGCGCCAGCAGGACGCAAATAACGACCTGCGCCAACAGCTTGAAGATCGTATGCGCCGCCGTCGGTGGTAGCGAAAGATCGGCAGGATCGATTCCCGCCTGCTTCATTTCATATTCAAAGCGAACGATGCGCGCTTCGATCTTGTCGAGCCGGCGAGGAGAATGACTGCGGTAAAACGCATAGCCGGCGAGGAACCTCTGGTGTAGCTCGAGCGAACGCGCCAGGCGTTGTTCCTCATCGTGCTCGCCGACTTCAGCGGCGGAAAAGATCTGCTCAGCCCTGGCGATCAACGACAGGGCTTCTTCCTGTTCGGCGTGCAACATTACTTCGCGCAGAGCGGTTTCGATCTGAGCTGAAAGTTCGCGCACGGCGTTGTGCGGCGGCGTTCCGTCAGGCTCGAGCGTAACGGCTTTGACCGGCAGACCCGCGGCAAAGTACAGCAGAGCCGAGCTGCGGAAAGTCGTCTTCTCAGTGTAGTAGAGTCCGACCGGAACAATTTTCAGATCGAGCGCCGCGCCCGACGACGCGGCCGCCAGAGCAATCCGCGACGCGCCGGTCTTCAGCGGTTTCAAACGCGGCTCGTCGTGCGACACGCCTTCGGGACAGATACCGATCGTGAGGCCGCGCGCCAGCAATTGCCGGGCAGCCGTAAAGGTTTCGATGTTGCGGGAGGGGTCCTGTCCTTCGTCCTGTCGTCGATAGGCGGGGAGTGAATCGAGGGCGCGGACCAGGGCACCGATCACCGGCATACGAAACAGCGGCGCCTTGGCGATGAAGGCTACGCGTCGCGGCGCCAGGCAGAGCAGGAAGGCCGGATCGACCAGCCCGTTCGGGTGATTGAGAACAAAGATCACCGGACTGTCAGGCGGCACATTTTCGAGGCCGATCACCTCGATGCGGCGGAAGTAGACACGCAGGGCAAGTCGCAGGACGGCGCAAATGATTCGCCTGATCATGTTTTGTGTAAGAAGCCCGACCGTCAGGGAGGGCCTCCTGCGTTAGCGGCCCTCCCTGACGGTCGGGCTTCTGAAACTACTCGCCCGGGAACCACTCCATCTGAAAATGCGTGCCGGTTTCGCTGGTCCGGACAAAGCCCCCGCGCTCGAACAAATTAACGGCGCGATTGAATCGGATGACTTGCAGACGCAACGGTTTCTTTTCGCGCCGGGCCTCGTCCTGTAGCTTTTGAATCAGAAAAGTGCCGATGCCGCGGCTACGATGCTCGGGTAGGAGCGCCACATCGACACAGCGAATTTCGTGTTCGCGGCGTTCGACAATCAGCCGGCCGGCGGGTTTGCCTTCCCACAAAATCATTTCGTCGGTCGCTTGTTTGTATTCACTCTCAAAGAACTTCTGCTGGGCCTCGTACTGCATCCCGAGAAACTCGCTGATACGATCCTCCTCCCAACCAAGCCCGCGCAGATCGTCGCCACGGCTGCTTTTGTAGATTTGGAGGAGAATCTCATGATCGTCGGCCGTCACCGGTCGAAGGCTAATCGAGTTCGCGCTATCAGCTTCGGTCATAGCGTGGGATTCTAATCGAACAACTCCGGTTTTGGATACGCAAAAGCATAAGGGCAACGTCCTGATGACTTCGTACTTCTTTCGGCTGTGTCAAGAACGATCCACGAAGTCACACGAAGTCGCACGAATAATAAGTTTCGCTTCGTGAATGTTCGTCGATCGTTTTACCTGCAAGGGGACCTCTCAAAGATCTTACGCACCCAGGGAACCGCCAGTCGCCAATCTGCTCTGAAGGTGCGATAATACGCACGCTTTCCCAAACAACTCGAACGAAATCCGGAGAGGTTATTTATGAAGCGCTTCTTTGCCGTGTCGGTCATCAGCTTGCTCGCGTGCGTGTCCATCGCGTTCGCACAGGAACGGCGGTTCACCGTCGACGATTTGCTAAAAGTGCGCCGCGTCAGTGACCCGCAGTTGTCGCCGAAAGGCGATCTGGTCGCTTTTGCCATTACCGACGTGGATAAGACTGCGAACAAGAGTACGACGCAGATTTACGTGGTTCCGGCCGGTGGCGGAGAGATGCGCCAACTGACAAATGACGAGCATTCATCCGCGTCGCCGCGCTGGTCGCCGGACGGAGAGAAGCTCGCCTTTATCTCCGCGCGTGACGGCCACGATCAGATTTGGACCATTGATGTTTCCAGCGGCGCGCTGAAGAAGATAAGCGCCCTGTCGAGCGGCGCCGGCGATCCCATCTGGTCGCCGGACGGCAAATGGCTGGCGTTCCTCTCCGATGTTTATCCCGAATGCGAGAACGACGCCTGTAACAAGCGCCGCGCCGAAGAAGTCGCCAACAACAAGGTCAAGGCGCACGTCGCGGATCGTTTGCTGTATCGTCACTGGAAATTCTGGCTGGACGGAATTCGCAGCCACGTCTTCGTCATTTCTTCGGCGGGCGGCGAGGCGCGCGATCTGACGCCGGGCGATTTCGATGCGCCGCCTTTCAGTCTGGGCGGTCCGACTGATTATGCGTTCTCGCCTGACTCAAAAGAACTTGCTTATGTCAGCAATCACGACAAAGTAGAAGCCACTTCGACTAATGCCGATGTTTGGATCGTTTCAGTCCGGGGCGGCGCGGCGCGCAACATCACGGCTGCCAATCACGGTTATGACGGATCGCCGAAGTTCTCTGCCGATGGCCGCTTTATCGCTTATCGCTCGCAAGTCACGCCGGGTTATGAAAGCGATCGCTTCCGGCTCATGCTTTTTGATCGC
>Ga0137404_10003111_pt1 | contig 11061 bp, 10 predicted proteins | sample CZOMad2_1_16fung_FD_108285 | JGI IMG/M metagenome (GOLD analysis project Ga0137404, IMG submission 108285) | Vadose zone soil fungal communities from Angelo Coast Range Reserve, California, USA - CZOMad2_1_16fungal (Illumina Assembly) | ecosystem: Environmental > Terrestrial > Soil > Vadose...
CGGGTGGCTGCCGCTCATGAATAGCTCGGGCTAGCGCGGCGGTAGCACGATGTCCGCGGCGTTCGTCCCGGACACCCTGACGGTCAGGCGCCACGGCGCCGGGCCGATCTGGTCCAGCGCGAAATAGAGGACCGTGTTGCCCGAGACCCGGGTGTCGCCGCCCATGGGGATGCTGACCCCGACACCGGCGCCCCCGCCAACGCCGCTGCCGCCGCCGAAGGTGCCGCCGCCGAGCCCGATCCCGAAGCCGGAGCCGGCGCGATTGTAGGCGGGGGGCTGCTCGATGGTTTGCGGCCGGACGGCCGCCTTGTCGGCCTTGACGATCTGGGCGTCCTCGAGCCGATAGCCGCCGGTGTCGACCTCCACGCGGAGCCGGTCGGCCAGGAGCACGTAATCGGCGGAGAGGAACACGCCCGCCGGCTGCGACTGCGGCTTGAAGGGAAGGGCAGTGGTCGAGCATCCGCTCAGCGCGACCATCAGCGCGACCAGCCACGACTTGTTGCTCATCGCATCTCTCCTATCCGGAGTGTAGGTGACTCTCGGCCTGCTTGGCCACCACCTGGAGCAGCCCGGCACCGTATCGCGCCGCCTTGTGCGGCCCCACCCCGTGGGCGCGCTCGAGCTCCGCGAGATCGCGCGGCCGCAGCGTGGCGATGTCACGCAGCGTCCGATCGCTGGCCACGATGAAGGGCGCGACACCCTCCGCTCGAGCCACGGCGAGGCGGTAGCGCCGGAGGGCCTCGAAGAGGGCCAGGGCCGCCGCGTCCAGCTCGGCCGGTTCGCGGGCGGCGATCCGCGCCGGCGTCCGATCGGGCTCGGGCTTGGCTCGCCGTACGCCGACTGGCTCGGCGCGCTTGCGTTCGGACGAGGGCGGGAGGAGCAGGCGCGCCGGGCGCTCGCCCTTCATCACGGCGCGGCCGTCCTCGGTCAGCGTGACGACCGGACGATCGACCCCGGCGAAGCTCACCCAGCCGGCCGACACACAGCGGCGGAGCAGCGCGACCAGCCACGGCGCCGGGTGGTCCTTGAGGTTGCCGAAGGTCTGGACCTTCGTGAGCCCGGTGCGCTCCAGCCGCTCGTCGGCCTCGCCGTGGACGAGCTTGACGGCGAGCTGGAGGCCGAAGCGCCCGTGAACGCGCGCGACGCCCGACAGCGCCTTCCGCACGATCAGCGTCACCCGCTCCGGATCTCGGGCTTCCGGCTCCTCGCCGAGGGCCAGGCACACGTCGCAGCGGCCGCAGCCCGCGAGCGTCTCCGCCTCGTCGCCGAAATAGCGGAGGATCGCGTCATGGCGGCAGCTACCGCCCTCGGCCCAGCGAATCAGCTCGAGGAACATGCTCCACTTGTGCTCGACGACGGCGGGATCCGGCGTCGCGTCTCCGGCGCCCCGCTCGAGCAAGGCCCGCCGCAGCGGCAGGTCGCGCGCGCCGATGAGGAGGAGGCCGAGCGCGGGCGCCCCGTCGCGCCCCGCACGGCCTACTTCCTGGTAGTACGCCTCGATCGATCCCGGCGGGCCCAGGTGGATCACCGCCCGAACGTCCGGACGGTCGATGCCCATGCCGAACGCGTTGGTCGCGACCACGACCTCGAGCCGGCCGTCCGCGAAGTCACGCTGCGCCCCATCGCGCGTCTTGCCGTCGAGGCCGGCGTGGTACGAGCGCACGCGCCAGCCTCGCGCGGCGAGCCGCTCGCTCTCTTCGTCGGCCTGCTTGCGCGTGGGCGCGTAGACGATGGCCGTCCCGCGGTTTCGACCCGGGCCCCCGAGCGCCTCCGAGAGGGCGCCGTCCACGAGGCTCTCCCGCTCGCGCCGGCCGGCGATCTCCGCGGCGCGCAGCGCCAGGTTGGGCCGCGCGAAGCCCCGGACGATCTGGGGCGTATCGGGCGGCAGGCCGAGCCGGGCCAGGATCTCGTCGCGCACGATCGGCGTCGCCGTCGCCGTGCACGCCAGCACCCGCGCGCGCGGCAAGTCGCTGAGCAATCCGCCGATCTCGAGGTATTCCGGGCGGAAGTCGTGGCCCCACTCGCTGATGCAGTGCGCCTCGTCGATCGCGACCAGGGGGCAGTCGATCTCGCCGATGAGCCCGCGGAAGCCGGGGAACGCGAGCCGCTCCGGCGCCACGTAGACGAGCGCGAACTCGCGCCGCGCCATCCCGGCCATGCGCCTGCGCATCTCCGCGGCCTCGAGCGTGGACGCGAGATACGTCGCCCGCACGCCTCGCGCCTCGAGCGCCTGGACCTGATCGGTCATGAGCGCCACGAGCGGCGACACGACCAGGGTCGTGCCCGACAGGATCGTGGCGGGGAGCTGGTAGCTGAGGCTCTTGCCGCCGCCGGTCGGCGCCACCAGCAGCAGCCGCCCGTGGGCGAACAGCGTCTCGACGGCCTCGCGCTGGCCCGGACGAAACGCCGTGTAGCCCAGTCGCGCGAGGGCGGCGTCGAGGTCGGTCACTCGTCACCCCTCACGCTTTGTGATATAGCAGACCCGCTCATGGCCAACAATGCGTCTGTGAAGCTACACATCCGATTCGGCGGGTATCAGGAGCCGGCCTCCATCCACAACCGCGCCGCTGTGCGGTTCGGCGAGCTCCTGGGGCAGAGCCTCGGCGACCGTGTCACCTTCGAGCTGATCGGCAGCATCGTCAAGCTCGGCCGCCCGGCGAGCGACCTCGTGCCGATGGTCGAGCGCGGGGAGCTGTCGTTCTGCTACATGTCCACCGTGCGCTTTTCCCGGGCGGCGCCGGAGCTGCAGCTCCTCGAGCTGCCCTTCATCGTCCAGGACCGCGGCCGCGCGTTCAAGGCTCTGGACGGCGAATACGGCGAGGTCGCCCGGCAGCGGGTCACCCAGCAGACGGCGTGCCGGCTTCTCGAGTACTGGGACAACGGCTTGCGGCACCTCTCGAACCGCGTGCGGCCGATCCGCGCGCCCGAGGATTGCCGCGGGATCCGCATCCGCACCCAGGCGAGCGACCTGCACGGGGAGGTCTTCCGGGCGCTCGGCTTCGAGCCGATCGCGTCCGACATCAAGGAGTTCGTGGAGCAGATCGCCGGCGACCGCTTCCAGGCGCAGGACAATCCCCTGACCAACATCTACAACTTCGGCGTCCACCGGCATCACCGCTACATCACGCTCAGCGGACATTTCTGGGGCGCCTCCACCATCGTGTGCAACGCGGCGCACTATCGGGGCTGGCCGACGGAGGTGCAGTCCGCGGTGGACGCGGCGGCCCGCGACGCCACGCGGTATCAGCGGCAGCTGGCGGCGGCGGAGGACGCCGAGATCATGGCGAAGCTCGATCCCGCCAAGAACGACGTGATACGACTCACCGACGCCGAGCGCGGCGCCTTCATGCGCGCGGTGGAGCCGGTGCTGGAGAAGTATCGCAAACAGCTCGACCCGAAGCTGTTCGCCTACCTGGAGTCGTGAGGCGGGCTCGGGCGCTCCGAGACGAACCTTCTGGCGCGAGTGGCGAAGGATTGGTGCGGATGCCGCCGATCAGCGCGGCAGGTGGTCGCCGTCGGCCCTCACGATGAAATGCTTCTGAGCCGCCGGCATATCGACTTCGATCGGCTTGGGGTCGATCGACGCGCAACCGACGAGCAGGAGGACGACACTGAGGGAAGCGTACCGGAGAGCCGCCATGATGTTGCCTCCTGCCGCGTGAGAAAGTGGGCGGCAGAATACGAGCGTCGCCGTTTTCTGTCAAGGGCGACGTCGGGCGGGTTCCGGAAAAACTGACGGCGCGGGCTCGACCCGCGCCGTCAGTCTGTCTCCGACTACCGCAGTGCTCGAACTAGTCGCTGGCTCCCTGGACCTCCTGCAGCCGGTCGGGGGACGCCTTGAAGTTGAGGTTCAGCTCCTGCTTGTTGAAGTACGCCTTGCCGTGCTCGAAGGTGACCTGATTGGCCGGGTACTGGGGCTCCGTCGCCACGCTCTGGCTCTGGATGCCCGAGGCTTGTCCCGCGACCTGCGCACCGGACTGAACCGCCGGGCACGGGCCGAAGTTGGTGCCCTCAGAACCGTACGAGCCGCCACACCAGGCGCCTACCGACGCCCCCTGAGCGAAGACCATCGCCGGGATGGCCAACGCAACCACCGCAATCGCTACGACTCCTGTCCACCGCATGTCGCACTCTCCGTATGTTGACATTCACTGCATCGACTTCGCCTTTTTCACGTTGTTGCAAGCGATCCAGGTTGGTGAGCAACGGCGGTGCCAAGCTCCGGCTCCGGGCCGAATCTCGCTGCGATGTGGACTTAGCGGGCGGGGTGGCTCCAGCCGACCGGGCTGGGGGTTCGACGTTGCCGGAAAATGTTCCCTATCGGTGCCGGGATGACAACGGGCCCGCGGAGAAATCTCTTGACTCGCGTTCGCGGGCGCCCGTTCAGGACGCTCGAACGACTGCGGCTTGACACGGAGCCCGGGCTGGAGCAGCCTCGCGTGAGGCCGGAGACACACACCGGGAGACATGCAGATGACGACGCACGCGATCGAACCGAGGATGGAGCTGGAGCAGAACCTCCACATGTACCGTCAGATGGCGAAGATTCGCGCCTTCGAGGAGCAGGTGAACGAGCTCTACAAGAGCGCGAAGATGCCGGGCCTGGCCCATCTCTATGTCGGCGAGGAAGGGGTGGCGGTCGGCGTGTGCGAGGCGCTGCGCCGCGACGACTTCATCACGAGCACCCATCGCGGCCACGGCCACTGCCTGGCCAAGGGCGCGTCGGTGAATCGGATGTTCGCCGAGCTCCTCGGCAAGGAGTCGGGCTACTGCCGCGGCAAGGGCGGCTCGATGCACATCGCCGACCCGGAGACGGGCAATCTCGGCGCGAACGCGATCGTGGGCGGCTCGGCCGGCATCGCGACGGGCGCGGCGCTCTCGGCCAAGATGCGGGGCAGCGGCCAGGTCGCCGTGTGCTTCTTCGGCGACGGCGCATTGGGCCAGGGCCTGCTCTACGAGACGATGAACATGGCGGCGCTCTGGAAGCTCCCCGTCATCTATATCTGCGAGAACAACCTGTACGGCGAGTACACGCCCTGCGGCGAGACCATCGCCGGCGACATCCTGGCGCGTCCCCGAGCGCTGGGCGTCCACGCCGAGAGCGTCGACGGCCAGGACGTCCAGGCCGTCAACACGACGATGCGACAGCTGGTCGAGCGCGCGCGCCGTGGTGAGGGGCCGGCCTTCCTCGAGTGCAAGACCTACCGGTACTACGGCCACCACGTCGGCGACGTCAACCGCGAGTACCGCACGCGGGAAGAAGAGCGGGAGTGGATGACGAAGCACGATCCCCTCCTGACATTGGCCTCGCGGCTCACGTCGCAAGGGCTCGCCGACGCGAGCGTCTTCGAGCGCATCGCCACCGACGTGAAGGCGGAGGTCGACACCGGCGTGCAGTACGCGCTGGCCGCGCCCTATCCGGACGCGAACCAGGTCGGCGAGGACGTCTATGCGTAGGGTGAGAGTGACCCAGGTCGACCCGGACTGACGTGAGCCTGAGTCCCGACGAATTCCGCGAGCACCTGGCGCTGTCCTCGGCCACCGCCGGACTGAAGCTTCCCGACCTGGCCTTACCGGTTGCGCATCACGTCATCCTGCGCGGGATGCGCTTCCATTACCTCGACTGGGGCACGGCAGGCCTGCCGCCGGTGCTGTTCCTGCACGGGGGCGGGCTCAACGTCCACACCTGGGACCTCGTCTGCGCCGCCCTCAAGATCGAGCGTCACTGTCTGGCTCTGGACCAGCGAGGCCACGGCGACAGCGAGTGGTCGCCCGAGATGGACTACGCGACCGAGAGCCACGCCGCCGACCTCGACGCGTTCGTCGACCACCTGGGCCTCGATCGATTCGTCCTCGTCGGCATGTCGCTGGGCGGCGCCAACGGCCTGGCCTGGGCCGGCGCCCACAGCCAGCGCCTCGCGGCGCTCGTGCTCGTCGACGTCGGCCCGGAGACGCGCCAGGCCGGCGTGCGGAAGATCGCCGCGTTCACGTCGGAGGCCACGCCGCTCGATTCGGTGGAGGACTTCGTGACGCGGGCCCTGGCGTTCAACCCGCGCCGCAACGCCACCCTGCTGCGCCGGAGCCTGCTCCACAACCTGCGGCGCATGCCCGACGGCAAGTGGATGTGGAAGTACGACCAGCGTCACCGCGGCCGCGGCGTCGATCCGGCGGCCGTCGAGCGACGACGCCGGCTCCTGTGGTCGGCGGCGGCCCAGGTGGCCTGTCCCACCCTCGTGGTGCGCGGCGGCGAGAGCGACGTGTTCCACGACGAGGACGCGGAGCGTCTGGCCGGGGCCCTGCCCGACGGCCGCTGGGTGAAGGTGGAGGGCGCCGGCCACACCGTGCAGGGCGACAACCCGGTCGGACTGCTCGCGGCGCTGCGCGGGTTTCTGAGGGACGTCGCCGCGAAGCGGTGAGGGAGTACAATCGGGACAAACGCGAGGGGGGAGGCCGCCGCGATGCCCGTCATCACCCGCCAGATCGGTCTGTGCTTCGCCGCCGAAGTGGAAGGCATCGACCTGACCAAGCCGCTGTCCCCGGCCGACGTGGCGGCGATCCACGCCGGAATGGACAAGCACGCCGTGCTGGTCTTCCACGATCAGCCGCTCGCCGACGATCAGCAGCTCGCCTTCACTCGCAGCCTGGGGGAGATCGAGCACGCCGTCGGCACGAGCCTGCGCGCGCCGGACGAGTACCGCCTGCCCACGACGTTCGCGGACGTGTCCAATCTCGACCAGCATCACAAGGTGTTCGCCCGTGACGACCGCCGGCGATTGTTCGCCCTCGGCAACCGCCTCTGGCATTCCGACAGCTCGTTCAAGGTGATTCCGGCGAAGTACTCGCTGCTGCACGCCCGCAGCGTGCCGTCGAAGGGCGGCAACACGGAGTTTGCCTACATGCGCGCGGCGTACGACGTTCTCGACGCGGAGACCAAGGGCGAGGTCGAGGACCTGGTCTGCGAGCACTCGCAGATCTTCTCGCGGCAGCAGCTCGGCTTCACCGACTTCACCGAGGAGGAGCGGGCACGCTTCAAGCCGGTGCGCCAGCGCCTCGTGCGCGTCCACCCCGGGACCGGGTGCAAGTCGCTTTACCTGTCCTCGCACGCGGGCGCCATCCTCGGCTGGCCGGTGCCGGAGGCGCGATTCTTCCTGCGCGATCTCGTCGAGCACGCCACCCAGCGGGAGTTCGTCTACGCCCACAAGTGGCGCGTCGGCGACCTCGTGATGTGGGACAACCGTCAGACCATGCACCGCGCCCGGCCCTTTCCGGCGCACGAGCCGCGCGACATGCGTCGCACGACGCTCGCCGGCGATGGGCCGACGGTGGCCCAGGCCGCGGCCTGAAGAGGCCGGAGACACCGACGAGAGGGGGTGATCCCATGGCGAAGGGCAAGAGCATGCGGAAGGAGACGAAGAAGCCGAAGAAGAAGAAAAAGTAGCGGATGGCCCGTCCGCTCCTACTCAGCTGTGAGGCGGTGAGCAAGGCCTATGGGACCCGGACGCTCTTCGACGATCTGACCTTCGGGTTGTTCGAAGGCGACCAGGCCGGTCTCGTCGGCCCCAACGGCTCCGGCAAGTCGACCCTCCTCAAGATCCTGAGCGGCGACACGACGCCCGACCGCGGCACCCGCTCGCTGCGCGGCGGCGTTCGTGTCGGCTACGTGCCTCAGGATCCCGCCTTCCCGGCCGGTCGCACGGTCGACGACGTCGTGATGGCGGCCCTGGCCGGCGCGGACGAGGAGGATCGGCCCGGCCGCGTCGCGCAGGCCCTTGGCCGCGCCGGGTTCGCGGACGGGCGCGCGGATGTCGGCACGCTGTCGGGCGGCTGGAAGAAGCGGCTCGCCATCGCGCGCGAGCTGGCGTCGGCGCCCGACATCCTCCTGATGGACGAGCCGACCAATCACCTCGACGTGGAGGGCATCCTCTGGCTCGAGGACGTGCTGACCGCGCGCGCCCGCGCGTTTCTCGTGGTGAGCCACGATCGTTACTTCCTGGAGCACGTCGCGACGCGCATGCTCGAGCTGAACCGCGCCTATCCCGATGGCCTGTTCGAGACCGAGGGCCGATACAGCGAGTTCCTGGCGCGCCGTGACGAGTTTCTGCGCGGCCAGGCGGCCTATCAGGAATCGCTGGCCAACACCGTGCGGCGCGAGATCGAGTGGCTTCGCCGCGGCGCCAAGGCGCGCTCCACCAAGGCCAAGGGGCGCATCAAGGAGGCCGGGCGGCTCATCGACGAGCTGGAGGACGGCCGGGCGCGCGCCGTCGCGGCCACCGCGGGGATCGACTTCGCGTCGTCGCAGCGCCGGACCCGGCGGCTGCTGGTCGCGCGGGGCCTGACGAAGTCGCTCGGCGGGCGGCGGCTCGTGAGCGACCTCGACCTGGTCATCACACCCGGCACGCGCGTCGGCCTGATCGGCCCGAACGGCAGCGGCAAGACGACGCTCCTCAGCCTGCTCGCGGGCGCGCTGCCGCCCGACGCCGGCGAGATCGAGCGGGCGGACGGCCTGCGCGTCGTGCGGTTCGAGCAGGAGCGCGGCGGCCTCGATCCCGCCCAGAGCCTTCGCCGCGCGCTGGCCCCCGAGGGCGACGCCGTCACGTGGCAGGGCCGCAGCGTCCACGTCGCCTCGTGGGCCACGCGCTTCCTGTTTCGGCCCGAGCAGCTCGAGGTGCCCGTCGGCCGCCTGTCCGGCGGCGAGCAGGCCCGCATCCTCATCGCGCGCCTGATGCGCGAGCCCGCCGACCTGCTCATCCTCGACGAGCCGACCAACGATCTCGACATTCCGACGCTCGAGGTGCTCGAGGACAGCCTCGCGGAATTCGACGGCGCCCTCGTCCTCGTCACCCACGACCGCTTCATGCTCGAGCGCGTGTCCACGGTGATCCTCGCGCTCGACGGCCTCGGCGGGACGGCGACGTTCGCCGACTACGCGCAGTGGGAAGCGGCCCGCGACGCCGCCGAGCCGGCGATGCGCAAGGCGCTGGACCGCGCGCCCGAGGCCCCGCGCCCGCGGCCCAAGCGCCTGGGGTATCGCGAGCAGCGCGAGTGGGACGGGATGGAGCGGGCGATCCTGGACGCGGAGCGCGCCGTCGAGGCGTGCCAGCGCGAGGTCGAGGACCCGACGATCGCTTCCGACCCGACCGCACTGCAACAGCGGTCCGCGGCGCTCGAGGCCGCGCGCGGAGAGGTGGATCGGCTGTACGCGCGCTGGGCGGAGCTGGAGGCCAAGCAGGCCTGACGCGGCACCCTTACTCCGCGGCGTGGGCGGCCGCGCGCTCCGTGGCCGGCGCGGTCGCCGGCGTTGACGGCGCCAGCCGGACGCGGCGCATCAACGGAAGGAGCAGGGGAACCGCCGTGAACATCACCGCCAGGAGCCAGAAGTCGTCCGCGTAGGCCAGGAGCTGGGCCTGCGCCACCGTCTCGCGATAGAGCATCGCCATCGCCTGGCGCTCGGCGGTGAAGACGTCGCTGCCCCGGGCCATGAAGTGGCTCGCCCACTGCGCCAGGCGCTCGCGCGTCGCCGGGTCCCACACGGTGATGTGGCTCACGAGCGTGGTCTGGTGGAACTGGCTCCGCTGGGCGAGCAGCGTGGTGACGACCGCGATGCCGACGCTGCCACCCACGTTGCGGGACATGCCGTACACGGCGGTGGCGTTGACGAGCTTGTCGCGCTGGATCGTGGCCAGCGTGAGCGTGGAGAGGGGCACGAAGATGAAGCCGACCGCGAACCCCTGGATGAAGCGCGGCAGCGCCAGGGCCCAGTAGTCCATCCCGAGCGTCAGGGACGTCATCATGTAGAGGCTGACGGCGTTGAGCAGACAGCCGAACCCCAGCATCAGTCGCTGGTCGACGCGCGTCACGATCCCCGAGGCGAACAGCGAGAAGATGTTGCCCAGACCGCCGGGCGCCAGCACGAGGCCCGAGGTCCACGCGTCGTAGCCGAGCAGCTTTTGCGTGAAGACGGCGATCAGCAGCATGCCCGAGAACGTGCCGAAGCCGACGATCATGCTCAGCGTGGCGCCGGTCGCGAAGTTGCGGTCGGCGAACACGGTCAGGTCGAGGATCGGATCGCTGGTCGTCAGCTCGCGGATCAGGAAGCCGGCGAGCGCGCAGACGGCGAGGGCGCTCAGCGCGACGATCGTCCTCGAGGCGAACCAGTCCTCTCGCTCGCCCCGGTCCAGTGCCAGCTGCAGGCATCCGAAGCCCGCGACCATCAGGCCCAGGCCCCACCAGTCGATGCGCGCGGCGCGGCGCAAGTACGGCGGGTCGAACAGGAAGACGCTGGCCATGAAGAAGCCGACGATCCCGACGGGCAGGTTGATGTAGAAGATCCAGCGCCACGACCACTCGTCGGCCAGGTAGCCGCCGACGGTCGGCCCCAGGATCGGCCCGAGGATGAAGCCGACGCCCCAGACCGCCATCGCGAGGCCGCGCTGGTGGAAGGGGAAGATCTCCCAGAGGATCGCCTGCGAGAGCGGGATGATCGGACCGCCGCCGAGGCCCTGGAAGATGCGGGCCACGATCAGCGTCGTCAGGTCGGGGGCGGCGCCGGAGGCGAACGAGCTGACCACGAACAGCGTCGCGCAGATCAGGAAGAAGCGCCGGCGTCCGAACAGCCCGGTCAGCCACCCGGTGGCCGGGATGATCACGGCGTTGGCGGCCAGGTAGGAGGTGATCACCCACGACACCTCGTCCAGTCCCGCCGACAGCGATCCTTGCAGGTGCGGGAGGATGACGTTGGTGACGCTGGTGTCGAGGATCTGCATGAAGGCCACCACCATGACCGTGAAGGTGATGGCCCACTTCCGGGCGGGAGCAATCGAGGGCGCTTCCGGAGCTTGCGGCGTCATTGCCTGAGCTCGCGACCGGGAGTCAGTCTAGTCGATAGGCGCGCCGGGCGGTACCGCTGAACAACGCCAGCTTCTCCTCGGCCGACGCGCGCGCGACGATGCCGGCGGCGACGCGTGTGGGCCCGTAGCGCCCGCTGTCACTCATCGCCGCGATGCCGGCGACGAACTCGGTCTCGCCCACCGGCCGCATCTCGACCGGGCCGGCCGCGCGGTA
>Ga0137404_10003113_pt1 | contig 11060 bp, 6 predicted proteins | sample CZOMad2_1_16fung_FD_108285 | JGI IMG/M metagenome (GOLD analysis project Ga0137404, IMG submission 108285) | Vadose zone soil fungal communities from Angelo Coast Range Reserve, California, USA - CZOMad2_1_16fungal (Illumina Assembly) | ecosystem: Environmental > Terrestrial > Soil > Vadose zone...
CGTGGAGAAGAACCTTTTCGAGGGCTTTATTCTCGTCACTGTGGTCCTGTTGCTGTTTCTCGGAAACATCCGGGCAGCGATCATCACGGCTTCCATCATTCCGTTTTCCATGCTCATCAGTTTTCTCGGCATGCGACTGTACGGCATCAGCGCGAACCTCATGAGTTTGGGCGCCATCGATTTCGGCATGATCGTGGACGGCGCCGTGGTGATGATGGAAAACTCCGTCCATCGTCTAGAAGAGAAACACGGGCAGGAGTCTCCTCTCGAATCGGTGCGGCAGGCGACGTACGAAGTTGCGCGGCCGATGACCTTCGCCGTGGTAATCATCATTGCGGTGTACTTGCCGATTCTTTTTCTGGAAGGGCTCGAGGGCCGGATGTTCCGGCCGATGGCCATCACCGTATGCGCGGCGCTGTTCGGCTCGCTGATACTGGCGCTCACGATGATTCCCATGCTGGCTTCGTTTAGCTTCCGAAAAGGCTTGCCGCCGAAGCTCGCGCACCGGCAGGAACACGGATGGATGGCGCGCCTGAACGCGGGTTACTTGCTCCTGCTGACCCAGGCGATGAACCATCGCACGCTGACGGTTGTTTCGGGGCTCGTCGTGCTGGCGCTTGCGCTGGGCTCTCTCTTTTTCATCGGCACGGAGTTCATGCCGCGGCTGGACGAAGGATCGATTCTGGTCGAGACGCGCAAGCTGCCGGGCGTTTCGCTGACGGACTCCGTCGAGATCAGTAAGCTTGTCGAGCAAAAGGTCCGTTCCTTCCCCGAGATTCAGGACGTGGTCATCAAGATCGGGCGCCCCGATTTTGCCACCGAAGCGATGGGCATCAATGAAGGAGACACGTACCTCTTGTTGCGCCCAACGAAAGACTGGAAGCGCTTTCGCAGCAAAGCCGATCTGATCGCCGCGTTGGACAAGGAATTGAATACGATTCCCGGCGTAGCGTTCAGCTTCACGCAGCCGATGGCCATGCGCATCGACGAAACGGTTTCCGGAGTCAAAGCCGACCTGGCCGTCAAGATTTTCGGAGACGACTTCCGCACGCTGAATAGCCTCGGCCAGCAAGCGTTGCGGGCGGTTTCCGCGGTGCGCGGCGCGGCGGACCCACAAATGGAAATCACGAGCGGCGTCGCGGAACTCTCCGTTCGCGTGGACCGCGCGGCGCTAGCGCGTTACGGGCTGAACGTGTCGGATGTGGAAGAGGCGGTGGCGGCAGGTGCTTCGGGGGATGTCATCTCGCAAGTCATCGACGGGCCGAAGCGCTACACGGTGGCTCTGCGTTTGCCCGATCGCTACCGCACCGATCCCGATGCGATGCGGGACATCGTATTGCGCGGCCCAGGCGGCGCACAGGTTGCCTTAAACCAATTGGCGCGCGTCGAAGTGACGCGCGGGCCGCAAAAGGTGGATCGCGAGGAAGGCCAGCGGCGCATTGTGGTGATGTCCAACGTGCGCGGCCGGGACCTGGGGAGTTTTGTCGCGGAAGCGCGGTCGAAGATCGAACGCGAGGTCGTGCTGCCCACCGGATACTTCATCGAATACGGCGGACAATTCGAGAACCAGCAACGGGCCACGAGGCGCCTGATGCTCATCGTTCCGATGGTGATCGCGGCCATCTTTGTCCTGCTGTACTTGACCTTCAATTCGGTGAAGCAGGCACTACTGGTCGTCGGGAACATACCGTTCGCGATGGTCGGGGGAGTTGCTGCACTCTGGATCCGCGGCATGAACTTAAATCTTTCGGCTTCAGTGGGCTTCATCGCGTTGTTCGGCGTGGCGATGCTGAATGGAGTGGTCCTAATCAGTTCCATCAATCAACTGCGCGAAGCCGGAGAACCGGTGCGCGATGCGGTACTCGGCGGCGCACGTCGCAGACTAAGACCCGTACTGATGACGGCATTTGTCGCCAGCTTTGGATTCATTCCGATGGCGCTCGCCACCTCGACGGGCGCGGAAGTGCAGCGTCCGCTGGCGTCGGTGGTGATTGGTGGACTCTTCAGCTCCACCGTGCTGACGCTGTTCCTGCTGCCCGTGCTCTATGAGTGGATCTTCGGGCGGTCAACGCAAGAACAAACAACGTGACACAGTTCGCATCGGCCGATGAGTTCGAATCGGCAAAGTGCTCCCACACGAAGTGGGTTCGTCGTTGATAGCCGCAGAACAGTCGTCAGCCGGGCTCAACCGCAGAGGTCAGCGCTCGGAGAGAATCCGAGCGCCTCGGCTCATTTGATCCAGATATCGCGAAACGCGACGGGCGAGTTCGGATACGACTGGATGCCGATAAAACCTGCTGGGGCTCCGTTGATCTGGGCGACGCCTCGCTGCGTATCGGTGTTGTCGAAGATCGTGGTCAATTGCGAAGCACCACTCTCGGTGTCGGTGAGAGTCACTTCATAATGATTGCCCGCGACCACGATGTCGTACTGCATCCATACGCCTGGACGTGTCGGAGGTCCAGGCGTGTATTGCTGGAGGCGGCTGTCATGACCGCCGGTATGGATAATCAGGTCGCCCGCAGGAATCTTATAGATCGCGCCGGTGCGATTCTTGAATAGTCCGTCGGGTTCCGGTCGCCGGCCGTAGAAATCTTTTGTTACGTCACCGCGAGCGTTGTCGTCGATCTGGACCTCGAATCCGGAAAAGACCGCGCTCCAAGCTGGGTTGGCAGCAACCGCGGCGCCTTCGGCGTCGGCGCGCTGTCTCAGCACGTCCGGCAATCGTAACAACGGGTCGCGGAAACGGATGAACACACCACTATTACAATTAGCCTGGGCGAATACCCGGAATTGCAGGCGCAAGTGGAAATCGTCGAACGCCTTGAAGGCGTAGTAGAGCATTGAAAAATCGGCCGAGCCATAGCTCGCCAGTTCGCCCTTAAGAAACGCAAAACCCTGCCCGCTACCCGCGGCTCCCGCGAGCTGCCACTTCTTGAACGTGCCGACCGTGCCGTCAAATAACGCGGTGAAACCTGGCGCGGGGGCGTTAGGGATCACCACGCGCGGCAGCACCTTTGCCTCGAGCAGGTCCGCTGTGCGCCGCGAGAGAGCCACGCCCGTAAGCATGGGGTTGGGCGAACCAAGACTGGGGAACAGCGCCGGTGCGTCCACGTAGCAGTTCGTTGTGTCATGAATACGCCCGTACTCGTTGGTGACCGAAGTGGCGGGATCCGTTCCCATCCACAGCGTACCGGCGTCGTGATGAGTGCTTCCTTCGGCATCACGCCGGTCCGGGTAGGGGTGCGCCGCTCTCAGGTCCGCAACCTTCGCGCCGGCAGACATCGGCACGGTCTTGCCCTCCTTGGCCATGAGAATTTCGAAGGGCTGGCCGTTCGCGAAGATAAGTGCTACCTCGTCGGCCAGTGCGTCCATCGCATCCCAAGTTTGTTTGTCGATGTTGGATTGCGCCGTGTTGCTGGTGCCTGTCTTAACGTCGGCGAGAGTTACTTCGGCGATCACGCGGGAATCTTCCGTTTTGGTGGGAGACGGGCGCACGAAGCTGTCCGGATTCTGCGGTGTCATTTCGCCGATACCGCGCAGTGTTATCACAACGTCCTTGTCAGTGGCCCGCAGCATGGCATCCAGTTGCTCGGTATCGGGGATCTTCTTGAACAACTCGGCTTCGGAGTCCTGCCCCAACTGATTCAGCCCCGAGGCGGTAATCTGAAGATGGAAGAAGCGATCTTCACCCGCGACGTTGGTCTTTCCCTTCACAAACAAAGCCGACGCTTGAAGGGAGGTCTGCGCCGAGGTCGGCAGGAACGCGAGAGAGGTGACCGGAACGCGAATCGTCAGGTTGGACCGCAAATGAGCGATGAGGTTCTTTCCCATGCGTTGAGCGGCGCGTCCCGCCAGCGAATCTTTAAATGTATTGAGTGCTAGACGCGTGCTCTCAATTGTGCCCAGCGCAATCACGACCACGCTCTGACTGCCGTTGGAGGGCGGCGCGAGCGAGATTACCTTTTCCAATCCGTCGATGTCCTTGACGCGGACACCTGTGACGCGCACCCAGTTGTCAATCTGCGTTTCCGTGATGATGTCGAGCACGCGGACTTTCGGTACGATCATCAAACGCTTTCGGGCGTCGGCTTGCGGACCGGTGCCGCCAGTCTCCCCTGCAGCCACACGCGCGACTTTGATAAGTTCCGGCACGGCGCTGAATTTGTTAAAGGGGAACAGACCGGGTTCTGTTCGCGCCTGAACCGCCAAGGGTGCCTCCAGCTTCAGGAGGTTGAGCATTTCCGCACGCGGAGTGTTGTCGGTGGGTTTGAAGCCGAGAAGGTCGCGAAGCTGCGCGTCACTGATCGCTGAAGTCCCTGTCGTGGTGGTTGAGCCTCCGCTTCCCGCTCCTGCGGCTACTGCCAGATCGCCCACGGCGTCCAGGCCGAAGTACCTTACGGCGGGATGGTCCGGCAACAGCGCCAGTTTGATCGCGTGAGGCGCCGCAGTGGGCGAGCCCAATCCATCGAAAAGCTGACGCCGCAGGGCCGTGTGCAGCCGACCAAAGATAAAGTCGTTACTGTCGGTCACGCCGATCTGGTCGCCCGACTGTAGGAAGTAGGGACTCGTGGACGCGGCGGAGGGACTGGTGAGTTCGGCGACCACGGAGCTAGGCCAGTTCTTGAATTCCTGGTCGAGCAGTTGCGGAGACCAGCCTCCCCAGGCGAGTGACCTTCCGCCAATGGTGAACAGTAGTCCGGCGTACCCCAGCGCCGGGTGGCTGTCCCAGGGCACGCGGAAGTCCGGTGTGCCGCCCAAAAACGGCATATTCTGAAAATGCTCGGGAAGTGTGAACGGGCCGGCTTCCAACACCAGAATGCGGCGGCTATGCGTGGCGTCGTTGAGGAAGAGCCTTGACGCCATCACGGCGCCGAAGGTGCCCCCACCAATAATAATGACGTCAAACCCGCGCGGTCTTCCGGCCACGGTCAAGGCCGCACTATCAGTGGTCTCCTGCAGCGCGTTGCAAAGGAAGCGACCCATGTTGTCGAGAGTAAAGGTTGTAGTTTGAGCGAGTATCCCCATGACGTACCTCCTTAATTTGGAAATCGTTCGAGGCGGGAATTGGAGGCTTTTAGTCCTACGTTTCGGCTCTCCGGACGATGCTGGGGGACCGATTTAAAGACGACGTTCGATTGCTGTCAAGTGAAATTCCGATAATCTGCAGCTGTTGGATCTGAGCGCTTGTTCCTTCCGAATTCAGTCTCTCAAGTCTGAAGTTTTCGTCAGCAAAACTTAAGTAGGCATCTCCTCAGTATCCTCATAGTATTTCCGCCAAGGGAGCTCAAGGCTTGCGCATCCTTGTGGTGGAAGACGAAGCGAAGGTGGCCCGCGCTCTCCGAGAAGGATTGGGGCGCGAGAAGTACGAAGTTGTCGTTGCACCTACTGGAGAAGAGGGGTTCTTCCTGGTCAACGCCGAGGAATTCGACCTCGTGCTTTTGGACCTCATGCTTCCGGGTCGCGACGGGCTCCAGGTGTTGTCCACTCTGAGAAAACGCGGATTACAGACTCCAGTTCTCATCCTCACCGCTCGCGATGCAATCGAGGACCGGGTCGAAGGGCTCGACAAAGGTGCCGACGATTACCTTGTGAAACCCTTCGCGTTCCCGGAGCTCTTGGCCCGCGTCCGAGCGTTACTTCGACGCGGGACCGAACAAGCCCCCCAGCTGAAGCTTGCTGATTTGGAAATGGACACGGTGACTCGCAAAGCGAAACGGGGCGGACATCAATTAGACCTAACGGCCCGAGAGTTTGAGCTTCTCGAATATCTGCTTCGGCACAAAGAGCAGGTCGTTTCGCGGGAGATGCTGGCGCGCTACGTCTGGAAAGAGACCGCTCGTGCAACGCCACTCGATAACGTCATGGACGTGCACATCAACCGGCTTCGCCGGAAAGTGGACGAGCCCTTCGACCGCAAATTGATTCACACCGTGCGTGGTGTTGGATTCGTGCTGCGAGAAGAACAATGAGACTCAGGCCGCGAAACGTCCGTTCTCGATTGACGCTCTGGTACGTGCTCGTGCTGGCCGGTCTCTTGGCCTTGTACGCGGGAGTTGCATCCTTATTTTTGTTTTTGAGCTTGCGTGAGGATTTCGATCGGAACCTGCTCGAGGATCTCGAAACTGTTGAAGGGATGTTAGCAAAGGAGCCTAACGGAGGCGTGTCTCTGCATTCCAGTCATCCTGACGCAGCTGAGCCTAGAATAGGCCATTTCATTGAAGTGTGGTCGCCGGACGGAGTGCTCCTTTATCGAAGTGCAGCCTTGCAAGGCCAGAGATTAGGCGGAGCTCCTACCGCGGACGAGGGCCAGCACGATCCAATCCCGTCAACCGCACGCCTTCCGAATGGCACTCGAGTACGGTTAGCGAGCGGCGTCTATCACATTGAAGACCAGCGAATCGTTCTGCGAGTTGCCTACAGCCAAGAAGCATTGTGGCGTGAGTTGAGAGAATTCGGGGAAGTCTTGTTGCTCGGCTTTCCGATTGCTGTGCTGCTTGCAGGCTTCGGCGGTTATGCCCTCGCACGAAAAGCGCTCGCACCCGTCGATTTGATGGCCACCCAGGCCAAAACCATATCTGCCGAAAAGCTGGGTGACCGTTTGTCCGTCGAGAATCCCGAAGATGAACTAGGAAAGCTCGGGACCGTTTTCAACGCCATGCTCGGGCGATTGCAAGCCGCATTCGATCAACTGCGCCGCTTCACGGCTGACGCCTCCCACGAACTACGGACTCCGTTGACGGCCATCCGAAGCGTTGGCGAGGTTGCGCTCCAGGACCAAAGGAGTCCGGCGGAGTATCGAGACGTGATTGGAAGCATGTTGGAAGAGGTAGATCGCCTGACGCGGCTCGCAGAAAGTTTGCTTGCGCTTTCCCGTGCTGACACTGGGCACATCCAGCTACAGCGTGAAGACATTTCTCTCGTGCTCACTGCGAAGGAAGCGAGTTCGGTAGTCGAAGTTTTGGCTGAGGAGAAACGGCAACATATTGACATCGAGGGTGACGCAAACCTTGTCGTCTCTGTGGACCGGCTGATTCTTCGCCAGGCCATCGTCAATCTGCTGGATAACGCCATTAAGTATTCGCCTCCAGGAAGCCACATTCTCGTCCGGGTACAGAGCGCTGGAGACAAACAAGTGTTCTTAGACGTGATCGACCAAGGACCTGGAATTCCTGGCGAACATCAGCCGCACGTCTTCGACCGCTTTTTCCGCGTCGATAAAGCACGAACGCGGGAATGGGGTGGTGCCGGCCTCGGCCTGTCGATTACCCGCTGGGCTGTCGAAGCGCATGGCGGCGACATCAGTCTCAAAAGTGAAGGCCAAGGCAGCACGTTTCGAGTCTCTTTGCCCGTCGCGAAACATTCTTCTGCAAGTCAGTCAAAAGGAGGGTCGCAATGAAAAGGATATTGGGGATTCTGGCTGCGGTTGCCGCACTCTTGGTAGTCATTTGGTTGATTCTTGAATCCAGGGAGGGAAGCTATTCCTCCTCCTACGCATCTCAACCGGAGATTCCTGCGCCTCAGCAGTCCGTAGGTGCCTCCTTCACCTACAACTTCGATACCGACGCAGCGGGCGCCATGCCGGCGAGGTTTCATAGTGCCCGCACTGGGAAGGGAGCCGAAAGCAAATGGGTGGTGATGGCAGATCCGACCGCGCCGTCGAAACCCAATGTCGTCGCGCAAACTTCAAGCGACACGACCGATTATCGCTTTCCGCTGCTCATCGCAGATGAAGGCAGCTTCAAAGACCTTGAACTCGGCGTGAGATTCAAGCCTGTTTCCGGCGAAGTGGACCGTGCGGGGGGCCTGGTTTTTCGACTGAAGGACGCAAATAACTATTACATCGTTCGCGCCAACGCCCTGGAGGATAACTACCGATTGTACCACGTCATTAACGGCAGCCGCCGTCAGTTCGCAGGCGCAAATTTCAAAGTCACTGCCGGCGAATGGCATGAGCTGCGCGTCGAATGTGTCGGAAACAAGATTATTTGTTACTACGACGGCGCCAAGAAGATCGAAGCGACGGACGACACGTTCAAAGATGCCGGCAAAGTCGGTCTGTGGACCAAAGCGGACTCCGTTACTTACTTTGATGATTTGCGTGTGGTTGCGAAGTAGGTTTGGCGAGGCATCGAACTGCATTGGGTCACTCCCCGGTATCCCGGGGTGGGAGGATTGAGTTACTGGAATCGTGCACAAGCCAGGAGGGTTCCCCCTACAGAATCCCTCATTGGCGTTGAAGCCGTAAACATAAATTGCACAATTCGTAAAATTTATCATTGAGTTTGACGAAAACCGAAACCGTGCCAGAAAACCAATCCGGAAAGCTTGAAATCATTGCGAGATAAAAGGTCTCAGATTGACAAATTTCCGTTATGGATGTAACGTCGTCTAGAAATGACTGTACTTAAAGCTGAAAGGAACATTCCGTGGCTTTTACTTACGTTCACCCTGCCTACAAAGCGAGCCAGTCAACGGGTGGAAGTCTGGCGAAAGCTCCAACGCTATGGAACCGTCCCGCTGGGCAATTCTGGGTACCTGCTGCCTAGCAATCCCGCGAACGAGGAACGCTTTCAGTGGCTCGCGACCTCCATTCGGAAATACGGGGGCGAGGCTTCTATTGTTCATGTGCGATCCATCGACAATATCTCGACTCCCCAATTGATCGGACGCTTCGCAGAAGCTCGCGCGCGTGAATACCAGGAATTGATTCGCGAGCTGCAAAAGTTTTCCTCCCTGCCGGTACAAAAGCGCGTCGTTGGCCGTCTGAGCCGGTTACGGGGCCGTTTCCAGGAGATTGTCGAGGTCGATTTTTTCGACAGTCCCTTACAGAAGCGCGTCGGGGAGCTGCTCGCGCGGGCCGACGAGGCTCGCGTGACGACGCGAGTGCCAGAAACCGCGCAGATCAAGCCGCAGGATTACAAGAAAAGAGTCTGGGTGACGAGACCGAGGCCCGGTGTGGATCGCTCCGCGTCCGCGTGGTTGATTCGGCGCTTCATCGATCCCAAGGCACGGTTTGCCTTCGCGCCGGAAGAACGGGTACCGCCCGCAGCCGTGCCATTTGACATGTTCCAAGGCGGGTTCGGACACCGCGGTGACAACTGCACGTACGAGACCCTGCAGAATGACTTCAAGATTCGCGACCGAAAAGTGAAGTTTATTTCCGAGGTTATTCACGACGCGGACTTGGCCGATGAGAAATTCGGCCGCAAAGAAGGTTATGGGATCGATGAGGTGCTCAAGGGTTGGGCCCGACAAGGAATCTCGGACCAGGAGCTTCTCGATCGCGGAATGCAGTTAATTGAGGGGCTCTATCACTCGCTCACATGAGGGGCTTGTCGGCGAGTCGAGTTTCTGAAATGGGAGAGCAGATCGTGTTAACGAATTGTCGCTACCTCCGATGGATGGCGGTCATTCTGGTTCTGTGTGTATCGGTCGAGCCGGCGGTCCTGGCGCAATCCGGTGGACCGAGTAAGGTGCTTACGCTCGAAGAGGCGGTTGATTTCTCACTCAAGAACTATCCGGCCGTCCGCGCTTCCCTAGAGCGGGTGCGTGCGGCACAAGCAGGAATAGGCTTGGCGCAAACGAATTACCTCCCTCGGGCGGACATGGTTTGGCAGACAAATCGCGCGACAGACAACAACATCACGGGTCTGGTTCTTCCACAATCAATCATTGCTCCGATTTCCGGGCCCGTTCCGGCCACGACTTCGAATCGAAGCGCTTGGGGAAGTGCGGCGGGACTGCTGTTCTCCTGGGAACCGTTCGATTTTGGATACCGGGGAGCTAAGGTAGACGCCGCGCGTGCCGGTCGGGATCGAGCCACTGCGGAAGCTTCTTTGACGCGCCTCGATGTGGCAGTCGCCACAGTGAACGCCTTCCTAACGGTCCTGGCTGCCCAGCGAACCGTGCATGCCGCCGAGGCGGATGTCGAACGGCGCGACACGTTCGACAAGGCCGTCCGTGTGCTGGTCGATAACCAGCTTCGCGCGGGAGCGGATGCTTCCCGTGCGGACGCAGAGTTGGCTCGCGCCAGAGTCAACTTAGCCCGCGCCAAGCAACAAGAGAAAATCAGCCGGGCCGCATTGACCGATATTCTCGGATTGCCGGATACCTCGGTGGAAGTTCGAGAAAGTTCTTTGCTTGGGCCACCTCCTGACGGTTCTCCACAGACCACCCCACTTACAAAAAATCCCATTGCGGAGGAGCAGCACGCACGCGTGGAAGAAGCGCAGGCGCAGGTCCATATCCTGGACCGTTCCTACTATCCGAAGTTCTATCTTCAATCGTCGGTGTATGGACGCGGCAGCGGCTGGGACTCCGCGGGCAATTTCGAGGGAGGCACGGCAGGCCTGGGCCCGGATCGTTCGAACTGGGCGGTTGGCTTGACCGTGACATTTCCAGTGTTCGACATCTTTGCGATCCGCTCTCGAAAGGCGGTTGAATCGGCCAATGAACGTGCTGAAGCCGCTCGCTACGATCAGGCCCTGCAAGACCTGACGGGACAATTGCGGAAGGCACAAGCTTCTCTTGAAGGGGCACGGAGCGTTGCGGAGAATACTCCCGTGGAACTGGATGCCGCACGGACCACTGAGACTCAGGAACGCTCACGTTACCAAGCAGGGCTCGCGACACTCGTCGATGTTGCGGACGCACAGAGCCTCCTGGTGCAGGCAGAAACCGACGATGCTCTTGCCCGACTCGCGGTGTGGCAGAATCTGGCGGCGGTCGCGGCGTCGCAAGGCGACCTTCAACCGTTCCTGCAGTTCCTCCACGACAAGACCCAGGGAGGGCCGTAACGTATGTGGATGCTTCGCGCCGCCCTTCGCCGTCCGTTCACGGTCATCGTGGCCGTCATCGGCATAGCCCTTTGCTCGATCCTTGCACTTGCGCGAATGCCGATCGACATCTTCCCCAATCTAAACCTGCCTGTTGTTTACGTGGCGCAGCCGTTCGGCGGTATGTCTCCCGCGCAGATGGAAGGCTATCTCGTCTACTACTACGAGTATCACTTCCTGTACATCACCGGGATTGAGTCCGTGGAATCGAAATCCATCCAG
>Ga0137404_10003116_pt1 | contig 11054 bp, 8 predicted proteins | sample CZOMad2_1_16fung_FD_108285 | JGI IMG/M metagenome (GOLD analysis project Ga0137404, IMG submission 108285) | Vadose zone soil fungal communities from Angelo Coast Range Reserve, California, USA - CZOMad2_1_16fungal (Illumina Assembly) | ecosystem: Environmental > Terrestrial > Soil > Vadose zone...
CACCGCCGACATCCGGGACATGGCGCTCAGCCAGGGCATGAAGACCCTCCGCCAGAACGCGCTACAGAAGGTCCTCGAGGGGGTCACCACCGTCGAGGAAGTCCTGCGGGTGACCGTCAGCTAACGCTCGCACGCCCGGCCTCCGCGGGACACCGCGCGCCGAGCAAACAGAGGACACCATGGCCGCGACGATGCACGATCTTCTGACCATCATGATCGAGCGGGGCGCGTCGGACCTGCACGTCACCACCGGTACCTATCCGCAGATCCGGCAGAACGGGAAGCTGCAGCCCCTCACCGAGTTCGAGCAGCTGACCCCGCAGGACACGCAGCGGCTCGCCTACAGCGTACTCAACGAGGGGCAGAAGCAGAAGTTCGAGGAAGACAACGAGCTCGACCTGTCCTTCGGCATCCAAGGGCTCGCGCGCTTCCGCTGCAACGTCTACCGTCAGCGGGGCGCGGTGGCGTCAGCCATCCGCGTCATCCCCATCAAGATCCGGACCTTCGGCGACCTCAACCTGCCTCCCATCGTGGAGCAGATGGCGGACCGGCCGAAGGGACTCGTGCTGGTCACCGGGCCCACCGGCTCCGGCAAGTCCACCACGCTCGCCGCCATGATTGACAAGATCAACTCGGAGCGCAGCGAGCACATCATGACCATCGAGGACCCCATCGAGTTCGTCCACCAGCACAAGCGGTGCCTGGTGAACCAGCGCGAGGTCTTCTCGGACACCCAGTCGTTCAAGAACGCGCTCAAGTCCATCCTCCGCCAGGACCCCGACGTCGTCCTCGTCGGCGAGATGCGCGACCTCGAGACCATCGCCGCCGCCCTGACCATCGCCGAGACCGGCCATCTCACCCTGGGCACGCTGCACACCAACTCCTGCGCCCAGACCATGAACCGGATCATCGACGTGTTCCCCACCACCCAGCAGGCGCAGGTGCGCGCCCAGCTGTCCCTGGTGCTCGAGGGCGTCCTGTCCCAACAGCTCATTCCCACCGCGGACGGCCGCGGACGCGCGATGGCGCTCGAGATCATGGTGACCACGCCCGCCATCCGGAACCTGATCCGCGAGGAGAAGCTCCACCAGATCTACTCGGCGATGCAGGCGGGGCACAAGTTCGGCATGCAGACGATGAACCAGTCGCTGGTGGATCTGATCAACAAGCGACGGATCACGCGGGAGGAAGGATTGAACCGCAGCACGCTCCCGGAGGAGTTGGAGCAGCTGCTGAAGTCCGCGCCTCCCGGGGGGCCCGGCGCCGCTCCCGCCCCCCCGGCCGCGGGCGGCACCGCTTCACCGTTCGGCCGGCGATAGCAACCAGGCCGACAAGGAGAACCGACAATGCCGACGTTCGCGTATACGGGTCGGGGAGCCCGAGGCGTCATCAACGGAGAAATCGACGCCCCCGACCGCACCACCGCGGTGGGCGAGCTGCGCAGTCGCGCCATCCTCGTTAGCAAGATTGCCGAGAAGGCGGGCGGTAAAACCCCGGTCAAGCTCGGCGGCAGGGTGAGCGACAAGGAGATGGCCATCTTCACCCGCCAGTTCTCCACCATGGTCGACGCCGGCCTTCCGCTCGTACAGTGCCTGAACATTCTCGCCGAGCAGAGCGAGTCCAAGACTCTGCGCGGGGTCACCGCGAGCGTGGCCCGTCAGGTCGAGGCCGGCTCCACTCTCGCCGACGCGCTGCGCCGCCACCCGCGCACCTTCGACGACCTCTTCACCAACCTCGTCCAGGTCGGTGAGACGGGCGGTATTCTCGACGTCGTCTTGCAGCGCCTCTCCCAGTACATCGAGAAGGCCGCCGCGCTGAAGCGGAAGGTCAAAGCGGCCATGATCTATCCCGCCACCATCATCGGCGTGGCGTTCCTCGTCGTCATCTTCATGCTGACGTTCGTCATCCCCACCTTCGCCTCCATGTTCAAGGGGCTGGGCGCGGAACTCCCGCTGCCCACGCAGATCGTCCTCTGGCTGTCCGACTTCGTGCGCGGTTACATCCTCCTGATCATCGCCGCGATCGCGGGGGCGATCTACGCGCTGCGCCGGTACTACAAGACCGAGAACGGCCGGGGCACCATCGACGCGCTGGCCCTCAAGGTGCCGGTGTTCGGCACCCTGATCCGGAAGGTCTCGGTGGCGCGCTTCACCCGGACCTTCGGTACCCTCGTGTCCTCGGGCGTGCCCATCCTCGAAGGCCTGCGCATCACCGCGCGCACCGCCGGCAACCGGGTGGTGGAGAAGGCGGTCATGCAGTGCCGGGCCGCGGTCACCGCGGGTAAGACGCTGGCGGAGCCGCTCAAGGCCTCCGGCGTGTTCCCGCCCATGGTCACCCAGATGATCTCGGTCGGCGAGCAGACGGGTGCCCTGGACGCGATGCTCTCGAAGATCGCCGACTTCTACGATGACGAGGTGGACACCGCGGTGGGGGCGCTCACCGCGCTCCTCGAGCCCCTCATGATCGTCTTCCTCGGCGTGGTCATCGGCGGCCTCGTGGTGGCCATGTACCTCCCGATCTTCCGACTGGTCACGTTGATCAAGTAGCCACCGATCGTGCGCCCGCCATCAGGACCGAGAACAGGCCTCCGCGGGCTGGGCTGGGCTCGGCTCCTGATGGCGGCGCTCGTGTTCGCGGTCGGCGCGTGGCTGCGCGCCACCGGTACCTTCCCCTTCCAGTTTCCCCTCTTCGTCCTCGCCATTTGCGGCAGCGGGCTCACCTCGATTCCGCTCGTGGCGGGATGGCCGCCGGCGCCGAGCCGGCGGCGCTTTGCCTGGCTCCTCCTCTGTCTCGACGTCGTCCTCGTCACCGCCATCGTGGCGACCAGCGGCGGCCCACGCTCGCTCTTCACCTTCCTCTACGTCCTCACGGTGATGGAGGGCTGTTTCCTTCTCGCGCGGCTGGGCGGGCTGGTGGTGGCGGGGTTGGCCAGCCTGCTCTACGTGGGCCTGGTGCTCGGGCGCACCATCCTCCCGCTGGCCAACCTGCTCGAGCCCGGAGAGACCACCGCCCTCGAGGTGCTGTCGGTGTTCCTCAACGCCGGGGTGCTCCTGGTGAGCGCCATCGTGGCGGGCTCGATGGCGGAGCGCTATCAGTTCGCGCAGGCGAGCCTGGAGGCGCAGCAGCGACACCTCTCCGACGTGCAGGCCTTCCGCGACCTCATCTTCCAGTCCGTCGGTACCGGACTCATCGCGGTGGGACCCGACGGCCGTATCACCGCCTTCAACCGCGCCGCGGAGGCCATCGCCGGGCTCCCCGCCGACGGGGCCCTCGGCCAGCGGTTCAATGACATCTTCGGAACGGACGTGGATCTGGAGCGGGTGCAAGCGGCGGTGGGACGGGGCGACGGGCAGTCGCAGCGCTACGAGATCCAGATCCAGCGGCCGGACGGGCGGTCGGTGCCGGTGGGCATCTCCTTCTGGCTCCTGCGATCCGGCGAGGGCGAAGCCATCGGCCTCATCGGGGTCTGCCAGGACCTCTCATCGATCAAGCAGATGGAGGAGCGGATGCGCCAGGCGGACCGGCTCGCCGCCCTCGGCCGCCTCTCCGCGAACATCGCGCACGAGATCCGCAATCCCCTCGCCTCCGTGTCGGGAGCCATCGAGGTGCTCGCCCGCGAGCTCCCACCCGATGCCACCCGCGGCCGCCTGGTGGAGATCGTGCTGAGCGAGTCGGCCCGCCTCAACCAGCTCATCTCCGACTTCCTCGAGTACGCGCGGCCCGCCCCGCTGGCACCGATGGAGGTGAACGCGGCCAAGGTCCTCGACGACGTGCTGCTCCTGCTCGAGCACCGGCAGCTGCCGGACGACCTGAAGGTCGTTCGCGAGTACGGGGACGCGCTGGTGGTGCGAGCCGATCCCCAGCAGCTGCGCCAGGCGCTCTGGAATCTCGGTCTCAACGCCGTCCAGTCCATGCCCTCGGGGGGCGAGCTGCGCGTGGGAGCCCGCCGGCTCGACCTGCCCGGGCGCCCCGATCGGGTAGAGATCTGGATCGGGGACACCGGCTCCGGCATCGCCGAGACCGACCTGCCGCACATTTTCGAGCCGTTCTACTCCACCAAGCCGGAGGGGAGCGGGCTGGGCCTCGCCATGGTGTACCGGGTGGTTCAGGAGCACGGGGGCGAGATCGACGTACGCAGCACGCCGGGCTCGGGGACGCTCTTCACGTTCACCCTCCCGGCCGCGCCGCCGGGTGCGTAGGGGAAGCGGGGGGCCTCGGGTGACTGCGTGCTAGTCTAGGACCGGCGAGACTCCCATGGCCGACGCGCGCGTATTGGTGGTGGACGACGAGAAGAGCATGCGGGATCTTCTCGCCATCACCCTCGAGAAGCAGCACTTCGAAGTCACCGTGGCCGACGGGGGCCAGACCGCCATCGCTACCCTCCGGCGCGAGCCCTTCGACGTGGTCATCACCGACCTCCGCATGCCCACCGCGGATGGCCTGCAGGTGCTCCGTGCCGCCAAGGAGACTTCGCCCGAGTCAGTGGTAATCGTCATCACCGCGGTGGGCTCCACCGAGACCGCGGTGGAGGCCATGAAGCTCGGCGCCTACGACTACATCACGAAGCCGTTCAAGCTGGACGAGATCAACCACATCATCCGGCGGGCGCTGGAGCGCAAGCGCCTCCGCGACGAGAACCTCTATCTCCGGAAGCAGCTCGAGACTCAGCACCGCTTCGACAACATCGTGGGCAAGAGCGCGCGGATGGGGGAGGTGTTCGACACCATCCGCAAGATCGCCGACAGCCCGTCCACCGCCATGGTCACCGGCGAGAGCGGCACCGGGAAAGAGCTGGTGGCGCGGGCCATCCACTTCAATGGCGGCCGCGCGGGCAAGCCTTTCATCTCGGTGAATTGCGGAGCCATTCCCGAAGCCCTGATGGAGTCCGAGCTGTTCGGCCACGTGAAGGGTGCCTTCACCGGCGCGATCTCCAACAAGATCGGGCTCTTCTCCGCCGCGGACGGTGGGACGCTCTTCCTCGACGAGATCACCGAGATCCCTCCGCTCCTCCAGGTGAAGCTACTGCGGGCCATCCAGGAGCGCGAGATCCGCCGGGTGGGCGACACGCGCGACCTCAAGGTGGACGTGCGGCTGATCGCCGCCTCCAACCGCGACCTCGAGCAGGCGGTGGCCGAGGGGGTGCTACGCGAGGATCTCTTCTACCGCCTCAACGTCATCCCCATCCAGCTGCCCCCGCTGCGCGAGCGCCGCGAGGATATCCCGTTCCTCGTGGACCATTTCCTCCAGAAGTTCAGCAAGCAGCTCGGGAAGGAGGTTCGCGGGATCACGCCGGAGGGCCTGGCCATGCTCGAGCGCCACCACTGGCCAGGAAATATCCGCGAGCTCGAGAACGTGCTGGAGCGCGCGATCGTGCTCGGAGCGGGCGAGAGCATCGGCGTCGAGGCGCTTCCGGAGTCGGTACGCCGCGAGCGCCCCGTGAAGGGCATCGATGTGGACCTGCCCGAAGAGGGCATGGATCTCGAGGCGGCCCTCGACGCGCTCGAGCGCCGGTATCTCCAACGGGCGCTGGAGCGCAGCCGCGGCGTCCAGACCAAGGCGGCCGAGCTCCTCCGCATGACCTTCCGCCAGTTCCGATACAAGCTCCAGAAGCACAACATGGCGCGCCGGGGCGCGCAGAGCGAGGAGTGACAATACTGGGTGGACTCCTGACAGGATTCGTCAGGGAAGCACCGCTTCCGCCATCGCTCCCGGAATCCAAGCGCCTGTATTCCTGACATTTCCCCCATGGCATCGACTGTGCACCACATTGGTCCGGCTGGCCAAGTTGGGCCAGTCACTAACCAAGTCAACAACCAGACAAAGGGGAAATAGAAAAATGCTGAGTTTCTGGCACAAGAAGCGGAAAATGCTGGGCAACCAGCGCGGCTTCACCCTCATCGAGCTGATGATCGTGGTGGCCATCATCGGTATTCTCGCGGCCATCGCGATCCCGCTGTACGCGAATATCCAGGCGCGCGCTCGCATCGCCAAGGCGCAGGCCGACTCCCGTACGCTCGCCTCCGCGGTGAGCATGTACTCGGCTCACATGGGCACGCTCCCGGCCGCTCTCTCCGCGCTCAACGCGGTGGCCACGAACAGCCTCGGCCAGACCGCTGGCCCGTTCATGGCCTCTACGCCTGCGCCGCCCGCTGGTTGGACGGCTTACGGGTATACCTCGACGGCGGCCGGTGTCTTCACGATCTCGGCCTCCGGCGACGCGACGACCGTCAGCCTCCCGTAGGGAACTTCTTCACTCACTCATAGCGCGGGGGAGGGGCTTCGGCCCCTCTCCCGTTTTTCTTTTCCGAGGGCCCACTGGTCCTGGCGGCCGGAATGAACCTTCAAGGGGACATCATGAGCGCCTTCCGTCACCCGGCCGTCATGCTGCTCGTGCGCGGGGGCTCCCGGTGAACGGGATGCGGGGCGCCGCCGTCGCCGTGCTCCTCGCCGCCCTGCTAGGCTTCGCGCGGACCCTGGCCTATGACTTCGTATGGGACGACGCGCTTCTGATTCAGCGGAGCCAGCGGCTCCAGCAGTGGACCTCGCTGCCGGCCGTGCTGGGCTCGCATTTTTGGTCCGAGGTGCACGAGGGCAGCCACTACTACCGGCCGCTCGTCTCGCTGAGCTTCTTCCTCGACGTGCAGGCATGGGGCTTCAACCCCATGGGCTTTCACCTCACCAATCTGCTCGCGCATCTCGCGACCGCGCTGGCCGTGCTCGCCCTGGCCCGTCGGCTGACCGGCAGCGTACTCGCGGCCGCGGTCGCAGGGGTGGCGTTCGCACTGCATCCCATCCACACGGAGTCGGTCACGTTCATCTCCGGACGCACCGATGTGCTCGCCACCCTCTTCTTCCTGCTGGCTCTGCTCGGCTATGTCCGCTGGCGCCACGAGGGCGGCCCGCTGGTCTTCGCCGGCTCGCTCGTCGCCTTCTTCCTGGGTTTGGCGGCCAAGGAGGTGGCGGTCACGCTCCCTCTTGTCCTCGTCCTCTACGACCGGATGGTGGGCCCCAAGGAGCGCGGCGCCGGGGCCCTCGCCCGAGCGCTCGCGCGCTACGCGGCCTACGGTGGAGTCGTCGCGCTGTATCTGGTGGTTCGCATGGCCTCGCTGGGGGCGCTGGTGGAGTCCGACTCGGGGACCTGGGGCACCCTCCTCACGCGCGTGCTCACCGCGACCAAGATCGTGGCGACCTATGCCTGGCTCACTCTGGTGCCCTTCCCGGCCAACCCCTACTACGTCATCGTGCCGGTCTTGTGGCCCCCTCCGACCGACTGGTGGATCGCCACCGGTGGGCTGGCGGTATTGCTCGCCCTGACCGGCTGGGCGGCGTGGCGGGCGCCGGTGTGGGGATTCGCCGCCATCTGGTTCTGGGTCACCCTCATCCCGTCCGTGGGCGTCGACCTCCTGCCGGTGCCCACCGCCATCATGGCCGAGCGATTCCTCTACCTCCCGTCGGTGGGCTTCTGCCTGCTCCTCGCGATGGGCGTCCGGCGCTTGCTGGGTTCCGGCCGCGCGCTGGCGGCCGACCAGCTCCGTCCGTTGCCCGCGCTGGGGCTGGCCACCCTCCTGCTCGGCTATGTCCTGCTGACGCTGTGGCGAAACGAGCCCTGGAAGGACCACTACAATCTCTACTCCTACATGGTCGAGATGTCGCCCGAGTCGGATCTGCCGCACGTGAACCTGGCCCTCGTGCATCTGCCGCGGGGAGAGGTCCTCGAAGCCTATGCCCACTTCAAGCGGGGAGTGGAGATCGCCCCGCAGAACGCGCGGGCGCTGGTGGGCCTGGGTCTGACCGAGACGCTACTGGGCAATCGCGAGGGCGGGCTCAAGCATGCCCTCGAGGGTGCGGGCCAGGCGCCGAAGAATCCCCATGTGCTCGCCTTCCTCGCCCAGCTCTATCTCCTTCGTGGGGAGCCCGAACACGCCGTGACCGTGTATGAGGAGTCCCTGCGGCTCCACCCGGACCAGACCCACGCCACCATTCTCTTCGCTCGCGCGCTGGGCCGGGTGGGGCGCACCCAGGACGCCGAGGTCACGCTCGCGCGGGCCCACTCTCTCATTCGGCCCGGGACGGGGGAGGCGGCGCTGCTCGACCGGGTCAGCGCCGAGGTGCTGGGCCCCCGCGAGCCGACTCGAGCCCGGGCCGCGCTGGAGCGTTATGTTGCCCGGCTACGCGCCCTGCCCGAGCCCACGCGCGCCGAGCAGGCCGACCTCGTCGACGCCGAGGGCCAGCTCGCCGTGCTTGCCAAGGGGGCCCGGTGAGCCCTCTGACCATGGCGGGACCGGTGCTCTTCATCCTGGGGCTCTGCGTGGGCAGCTTCCTCAATGTGGTCATCGCGCGGGTGCCCAAAGGACGGAGTATCGTCAGCCCGGGCTCGGCTTGCCCCCGCTGCAACACGCCCATAGCCTGGCACGACAATATCCCGCTCCTTTCCTTCGCCCTCCTTCGCGCGCGCTGCCGGAAGTGCAAGGAGCCGATCTCCTGGCGTTACCCGGCGATCGAACTCGTCACGGGCCTCCTCTTCGTCTGGACCCTCGCCGAGCGCGGCCTCACGATCGACCTGATCCCCGCGTTGCTACTCGTCACCGGGCTGGTGGCGATCACGGGGATCGATCTCGATCACCAGCTCATCCCGGACGCGATCTCGATACCGGGCATCGTCGTGGGGCTGGTGGCGAGCACGCTGACCGGCCGGCCGGGCTGGCTCGATTCCCTGGTCGGCGTGCTCCTCGGCGGTGGGATATTCCTGCTGATCATCGTGGCGAGCCGCGGGGGCATGGGAGGCGGCGACATGAAGCTGGGGGCCATGCTGGGCGCCTTCCTGGGCTGGAAGCTGGTCCTGGTCGCTGTCCTCATTGCCATCCTCGCCGGCGGCGCGTTCGCCATTGTGGTGCTATTGCTTCGCCGCAAGGGCCGGAAGGACGCCGTTCCGTTCGGCCCGTTCCTGGCGCTGGGGGGAGTGGTGAGCCTGTTCTGGGGTAAGGCGTTGCTCAGCTGGTATCTCGGGACCTTCGCGGGCTGAGGCGGTGCCCTGCGGACAGGGCAGTCCTGTCACCTGGCTGACGTCATGGCTGTTGGAATTTTTGAGCGCCACGCCGACGGAACCCGTCAGTCGAGCCTGCTGGGGGCCTGATGGCGGGTGGAAGGGGCTGATTTCAAGGCCCTGAGGAGGTCCGAAGCCATAACATTGGGTGGCCCTCTTCTTGCTAAGCTATGGAAACGAGCCGGATATCCGGCGGAAAGGCTGGTGTCTCGAGCCATGGCAGTAGGGAAGTGCTGGAGAAGCAAGGGTCAAGGTGGTTTTCAGCTCGTCGAGCTGATCATCATCGTGGCCATCATCGGACTGCTCGTGGCTATCTCGGTTCCCTTTCTCGTGAGCTATCTGCAGGCGGCCAAGTTGAAGGGGAATGCCGAGATCGTGGCGGCCTGGTTGAATCAGGGCCGGCAGCTGGCTATTCGGAACAATCAGAGCGTGTGCGCCGATATCGACGGCGCCGGCATGCACTATCACCTCGTTAACTGCACGGGCACCGTGTGGGTCGGGGCCGGGACGAACTCGTCGGGGTATGTCCCCTTCCCCGGGGGGGTCACCATGAGCGTGGCCTCCCCCGCGACCTTCACCTACCTCGGCGCCGCCTCCCCGGCGGCAACCTACACGATCACTCACGCCGGCCGAACGATCACGGTCACCGTGGCCACGACCGGGCGGATCACGATCCCCTAGACGACAAGTCCGGCGGGCCCCGGTGAGGGGCCGCCGTTCTTTTCGCGGTTATTGACGTGGAAGTGTCGACCTCGGAGCTGCTTGTCCGGGGCCGGCGGCCCGAGACCGCGATCCGACGTAAATAAGGAGCCGAAACGCGTGAGACTGAACGATAGTGGATGCATTGTGGCCACGCATTTCCACAATCTAAGGTGGCCGTGCCCAAAGGTGGGCACAAGCGGGAGAATGCAATGTTTATTGACGGTTTTCGCGTGACCGACATATACATTAGGCTGGCGTCTGAAGCTTTCCGCCGACCGTCACTCGTCTTCGGATAGGGTTGCCGCCGCGATTTAAGCGGGGGTTTCAGACTCTACCGGGCAGGGAGTCGACTATGGGGCTGTTCGGGCTGGGAAAGAAGGAAGCGACGTTCGGACTCGACATCGGGTCCAGCAGCGTCAAGGTAGTGGAACTCGTCGAAGGGCGAGGGGGCTTCGCCCTCGAAGCCTTTGCCCGGGTGCCCCTCCCCCGTGACGTCATCTCCGACGGCGCAGTCCGCGAGCCGGGTATCGTGGCCGAAACGGTGAAGGAGGCCCTGGACAAGGCGGGGATCAAGGGCAAATCGGCCGTGATCTCGGTGTCCGGTCGCGAAGCCATCACCAAGCGCGTTCCCCTACCAAAGGTGGGCGCCAAGGAGCTTGCCGACGCGATCGTGCTGGAGGCCGAGCACCACATCCCATTCGCCGTGGACGACGTCTTCCTCGACTACCAAGTGGTCGGGGAGACCGGCAACACCATGGACGTGATGGTGGTGGCGGTGAAGAAGGTCAAGGTGCTCGAATACGTCGCGGCGGTAGAGGAGGCGGGCATCGAGGCGCTCGTGGTGGATCTTGACGCCTTCGCCATCCAGAACCAGTACGAGTTCAGCCATCCTGGCGATGGGGGCGAGGCGGTGGCTCTGATCGACATCGGAGCTTCTATCATGAAGACGAACGTGATCCGGGGCGGCCTCTCGATCTTCGCCCGCGACGTTCCTTTCGGGGGGCATCACTACACCGAGGCTATCGCGCAGCGGCTGAATATCCCCTTCGAGAAGGCGGAGGCCGCCAAGCATGGGGAGAGCGTCGGCGTGAACTGGGATGACATGGTGCCCGCCCTGGAGGCGGTGTCGCGCGAGCTGTCGCTCGAGGTACAGCGGACCTTCGACTACTTCGCTTCCACCACCGAGTCCGAGCGGATCGGCAAGATCGTGCTCTCCGGCGGCTGCTCGCAACTCGCCGGACTCGACGAGTTCCTCTCCTCGTCGTGGGGCATACCCGTCGAGCTCGCCAAGCCCTTCCAGGCGCTCCAG
>Ga0137404_10003118_pt1 | contig 11050 bp, 8 predicted proteins | sample CZOMad2_1_16fung_FD_108285 | JGI IMG/M metagenome (GOLD analysis project Ga0137404, IMG submission 108285) | Vadose zone soil fungal communities from Angelo Coast Range Reserve, California, USA - CZOMad2_1_16fungal (Illumina Assembly) | ecosystem: Environmental > Terrestrial > Soil > Vadose zone...
CGCCTCATCCACAATTGCCCGGGCCTCTTCATCAGTGAAATTCACCCAGCTGTGCAGCACGCCATCCGCTTTGTAAAAATAATTCCGGTCGCTGTAATACTTAATCCAGTCCGCGCCGTGCGAAAGTTGCTCTCGCACCACTTTTCGCGCGCTTTCCGGACCGTCAACGATCTGTACGCCGTGCGGCAAATCCAATTCCCATGGATATCCCTGCAGCGGATACATTCCCGTCGGCGCCATCGCGCGAGTGGCCACAAACATGCGTGGGCCGGGAATCTCCCCCTGATTGATAGCCGTCTTCAAGTCCACGTCCGCGTACATTGCGCCTTCAGTTTCCAGATCCCGTAGAGTGGTGAAGCCGTGGCTCATCGCCACCTGTGCGTTGCGAGCGGCCAGAATCGCGCGGTAGGGAATCGATTCCTTTAGCAATTGAGGATCGTAATCCGCAGCCGTGTTGTCACCCTGCAACAGAACGTGAGTGTGCGCGTCAATCAATCCGGGCAAAACTGTGGAATCCGAAAGGTCGATCACTTCCACGCGGGCAGGCGCGCTTCCGTTTGGCGTCACCGAAACGATCCGGCCGTTTTCAATCAAGATTAGTGCGTTCAAGATTGGCTTGTCGGATTTGCCGTCAATTAATCGGCCGGCGCGTATGGCGATGCGTTTTGGCGCTTCGATCTTTTGGTCCTGCGCGCGGATAAATCCCGGCGCGCAAATCAGCAGAAGCAAAACAAGTACGCGGCGTTTCATCGAAGCCTCCTGGCAATCGTAGAAGTCTGCGCATTTTGTCGCAGAACTCCCTCAGAGGCAAGAAGCCGCGCCGCTTTGATTGTGTGGATTTGGTAAGGCGAAGAAGTTCGCGCGCTAGTGGCAGCTTGAATCGTCGGCGAACGCGCCGCTGACGATCATCGAATTCAGGAACCGGCCGCAATTTGTGATTTTGGTGAGCGCGGCATCGTTCTGCATCGAGTTTGGATCGATTGTTCGCGCGGCGTTCAGCGATTTCCGCTCGGTCAGAATCTGGTTCGCCCACGCCGATAAATTATCGAATTCATTTTTCAACAGGCGCAGCGCGCTATGATCCGCATCGGTCGCGGCGACCACGGTTGCTTGATTCAGGCCCTCTTCGCAAATCGCGTGATAGTCCTGTGCCGTTGCGCTGCCCGCTGCAAGTCCGTACGTAATCATCGCGCCGACTGCGCCGCGCCATTCGCGCATTTCCGCCAGTTCAGAAATCGCCGTGCGTTTGAATTCGGTCGAAAGTCCGGGAGGAAGCTGAGGAGCCTGCGCGGAAGCGGTAGCTGTAGCGGCGAAATTTCCAACCGGCATCGTCAACAAAACGCGGTTCGGTTCAATCGTCACCGTTCCACTTGTTGCGCGTGCCAACGCTTCAATTTCAACGTACGTGTGCCCGTCAATTTCGCGAACCACAGCGCCGGCGGATTTTCCGTTCACGACAAGCGTCTTCTCCGGGGAAGTTTGCGCCAACAAAACCGCTGCAAGCGATAACATGATTCCGGACAACAGTAGATAGCGAAAGCTGCGATGCATCCTCATCATCTTCTCCCGGCAGCTATCCGGCGTTTGGCTGCATAATTGGCTCGTTTAGGAATGGGGAAGCCGCCATTCATTGGGATGGCACCATCCGCCGAAAAGTTTCACTCCCGAGCGTTCTCGCCGACTCATCTGTTCTAAAGACTTTATTCCCATCACGAAGGTTCACCCCGCGCGAGAATTGCTGCAAAGTATTTTTTTACAGTACCCACCCCGGGAATCGCGCTATGTATTGCAATGATTGGACTTACAGCGATCTGTGGTCTACGTATTGCAAACAAAGGACTTACGCCGCCGCACAATCCCGACTGGTCAGCGCGCAATTGTCGTCCACTTCACTTCAGGATCGCCACCACGACGATCTCGTACGGAAGCTTTCGTTTCGCGGTGTTCGTTCCGTTCGCTGTTACAAATGCGGAAATGGCGTTCAAGTTCAGGCGCGGAATTCCGATTACATGCAATTCTGTGGGATGGTTCGCGCTTTTCAAGAGCTGCGCGGGCGGCGTGCCCGGCACAAAAATTAGCCGCACATTATCCACTATCACGTCTCCGCCGGAATCCGCCATGATGTTCGACAAATTCACGGCGCCACCGTCATCCAGCGATTGCGAATTGCCCAGCAGCTCCGCGAAGAATTCCACGTAATTGTAAGCCGCTTTTTTCGAGGAAATCGTGATCGCGGTGGACGTGGAAGTTACCGTGGCGGTCATTTTTTCGTACGAACCAAACGCCGTCGCGGCATCGTGCGGAGTGAATCCCACGACATTTTGCAGTGACCCGCTCACGTCCTTCCCATTGAATTTCACGATTGGGTGAATTTCAAAACAGTGATCTGGATTCGTATTTCCCGCTGGTGGCACGGGATCGAATTGAATCTGCGGCGCCTGCGACGGATGTTCAAACCAGATGCGCCACACGCCTGTAATCGGAGTGGCCTGATTGTGTCCTTGCAAATTCTGAAGATCGGTGACCACCGGAGTCTGAGTGCTTTGCGCGGCATTCATCACTTCAGAAACCATCGGCAGACCCACTTCAGTGGCGCGCCCCGAAGCGTGAAGATCGCCGTCAGCGGAGGGCGCATTCGGATGGTCGTGAGCGTGATCGACCGTGAAATTTGCATCAATTGTCGCGCGATTCTTGTATTTCTCCACGAACGCTTTTTTCAGCACGATTGTCTGTGCTTGTGCAAGCGGTGCGAACAATATCGTCGCTGCCGAGATAGTCAAAATTCGCGCGCGTTTACTGAGCATTGGCGGTCACTCCTTTCGACGAGGTGCTCTTGTCGCGAGGTTCATCCGGAGCGCGGCCTGCGGAACGGATATTCATAAAACGATTCAGAATGTCAAACCAGAATGGCGCGCCTTGTGAAACTGCCACGATCGTCAGGAACAATCCGAAAAAAGTTCGGAAGATAAAACTTGCGTAAGGAGTAAGCGACCTATTTTCTGAGGGAGTGGAAGTATCCGCTCCACTTCCGCTGGCTGGAGCTAGCGTGCCCAAGCCTCTCCATTCCTGAATTGGCCCGGACCATCCCGTGAGTTTTCCAAGTAAATCGCTTTCCGAGGGAGTCAACGCGGAACTTCCGTTCGGGCGAACCGGAACGCCTGTATTCGGTTCGTTCGGTTTCGTGTATTCCACCATTGGAAGCGGTTCAGTCGATTGCTCTGCTTGTGTGCGCGTCTTTGCCTGCTCTACGACGACAGTGCGAACGGCTTGATTGCTCCAAAGAATGCGCGACATGCGAATTGTGTCGGCGTTCAGCGTAACGACCACAATCCCGGCGAGCGCATAAATCCACATCGTAGTTTTCCGTTTATACCATCCACTCACACGATCCATCCCGTCGTCGAACCACGCTTCAATTTTCTCCTGGTCGCTTTTTTCTTTCTCGCCCGGCAGTGCGGTTTCCGCCAGAACCGTGGAAAGTGCCTGCGCGTAAGGCTTCGTTTCCGCCGCTTTCAAGCCTGCGCGCAATGAATCCTGACCGCCCGGTTGCTTCCCGGAGCTTTTCACAACGTGCATCACCGAAAGGGCAAATTTCGATGGCGCGATGTATGACGGCTTCGATTTGCCTGAAGGATCCTTCAATGACGACACAAGCGGATGATTGTAAATTTCGTCTTTGAACGATTGATCGCCGCCAACCAGCGCGAGTATTCCTTTTTCAAGCGTTGCGGCACGGCGGCCCGTAATTCCGGCGATCGTTTCGTTTACCGTGGTACAGATTAGCGCCAGCAGTAAATAGACAAAGCACAACCCGATTGCTAGTTCAAGGATTGGGATTCCAAACATAGTGCACCTCCATGGGCCAGATTGACTTGCGTCTCTTCTCAGGAACGGGCCCGCCACCGTCAGCGAATGCCCGAAAGCCGATTGTTGGATGGCGAATATAGGATAAGTTTGCGATTAAGACAATATATTCTTTTGATTAGTAAAATCGCGGCACGGAATGCCAGGCGTGATGAGGAATCCGAATCCGACCAGCAGACGATCTCCCGATTGTCTATTCGATTCTAACTGCCTCCGTCGGTTCGATGCGGCTGGCACGATATGCCGGGAGCCACGATGCGGTTAGCGCGACTACCGTCATTAGAAGCGCTACCGAGGCGATCGTAATTGGGTCGGCGGGACGTACGCCGAACAAGAATCGTTTCAGAAGTCCGGCGACAGCCAGTGCCAACACAGCGCCGATGGCAGCGCCTGCAAGTGCGAGCCTTAATCCCTGGCTCAGCACCAAACGGATTACGTCGGATCGCTGCGCGCCGAGCGCCATGCGGACGCCAAATTCCTGCGTGCGCTGACCCACGGAATATGCGACGACTCCGTACAGTCCGATGCTGGCGAGTATGAGTGCAAAGGCAGAAAACGATCCAAAGAGAAATAAGTTCAGTTTGCGCGGGCCGACTGAATCTTCGATTCGCTGATCCCTTGATGAAACCCAACTTCTCAGTTGATATCAACCTTTTTTCGCAGCGCGTCCGGCGCGAACACTTTCCCTTCGGCGACGACCAGATGAACGCGGCGAATATTTTTGATGTCCTCGAGAGGATTGGCGTCGAGAATCACCAAATCGGCGCGTTTACCGGGCGCGACAACACCGACATCGGAGATGTCGAATATTTTCGCCGGAACTGTAGTGGCGGATCGGATGGCGTCCAGCGGAGTAAAGCCAGCGCGCACCAACAATTCCAATTCGCGATGTACGCTGAAGCCAGGCACCACTTGATCGCTGCCGGCGAGGATCGGCACGCCCGCATCGTGAAGAATTTTTGTTGTGTCCAACGCAACCTGCAGCGAAGCGGCTGCGCGCGCCTCGCGATCTTCAGGTACGCCGGCATTGTTGAGAATGATCGCCAATTCGGGCGGCAGCCATGCAACCGATGGTTCAAGTTCGCTGAACGGCTGACGCCGCGGATGTCCGCTAAATTCACTGCGCGCGAGCGTAGGTTCAACGATGGTGTGGTGATCCAGAAGAAGGCGAATAGCCGCCTGTGCTTCGGGTGAATCGCGCTGCACGCCCGTCGCGCCTTGCGGGCGCATCACGCGAGTGACAAATCCGATGTGATTGATCATGTCCATGCCATCGCGAACTCCGGTCAACGCATCGGTTCCGGTAGGAATGTGGCCGGTCACTTTCATTCTGAGGCGATGAGCCTCTTCGGTCACGACCGGAATCAATTCCGGCTTGAAAGATTGATAAATTTTCATCTCTTCATAGCCGAGTTCGTGATAGCGATCGACAATTGCGCGTGCACGGTCAGCGTCCTCCGCGTGTTCGCTGGTGAGGGAGCCAGGGTCCGAGGCGATCAGCCCCGCAACGATCATGATGTGCGGGCCGAGGCCGCGTCCGGCGTTCAGCGATTTTCGCAGCGGCACCAAAAACTCGATTTCATTGCCGACGTCGCGGACGTTGGTGATACCGCTCGCGAGGTAGACGGGGCCCCATTCCCACTGCTCGAAGTGAGCATGAGTATCCCAAAGTCCCGGCAGCACAAATTTGCCGGAGGCATCAATGGTGCGAACCTTCGCGGGCAAGGTGACATTTGTTCCGACCGCGACAATCAGGCCATCTTTTACCAAGACCGTCGCGTCAGCTAATGGCGCAGCGTCGCTATCCGGATTAATTACGGTTGCGTGCGTAAGCGCGAATGTTCCGGAGGCGATGGGCTTTACAGCGAGAGCAGCGGCCTCCAGGTCAGCAATCGCGTCCGCGGCCGCCTGATTCGCGAAAAGTTTCAACGCCGATTGATATCGCGGACGAAGGACTTCGACGCGATCCTCTTCGGCGTCGGTGCCGACGATGACGGCAATTTCGTTTTGATCATTGAGCCATACAGTTTCGTCGCCCCAGGTGACGCGATGGACTGAATAGCGTGTGAGATTTTCTCCGCTGGGTGATTTCGTTATGCCGCGCTGGCGGATCTGAACTTCGCCGGCGGGCAAGAGCGGAATGCTCTGCGGCTTTTGATGTGCGCGCCAGTATGCAAAAAGAAGTTCTTGCGTGATGAATGGGACGTCTTCTTCAAGAGTAAAAAAGTCGTGCGGCACCAGAACTGTTCGCTCCACTCCGGTATCCCGGATCATCGCTTGTTGTCCATCGATTGTAATGTTCAGGTCCAGGAAGGATCGGGTGGAGTTCTGACCTTTCGCGGAATACGAAATGGGCTGAAGCGACGGGCCAGTTTGGATGTCGGCATCGAGTGCAATCGAGGAGCCTGTGAACGCAAGTTGAAAATGAGCGTGGCAGCGTGTGCCCGCTGTATCACGATTGCATTGATCGGTCTCGCTGCCTACGGTGTGCTGGTATTTGAAGATGAGGAAAGTCGGATCGGAAGAGGACGTCTGAGCCGACGCGCAAAGCGCGAGTGCAACGGTGAGCAGGAGACTCCAACGCTTACCACCAACCAGCAATCGCCGCAGGTTATGAAATCGCCGCATTCTACCTCCGTTAAAATGAACTGGCAGCCCACATTACGACTACGAACGAACAATGCCGGAATAGCTTTGACGTGAGAACGCTCGGTGACGCTGTAGCGAGCAGCGAAAAGCCCCCGAAACTTTGCGAATGATCGACGCGTTAGAATCTACGTGAAAGAGCGGAATGCGTCAACGAGCGGCGAAATTGCACGGCGACAATGATTTTGCGTTAGGTCCGAATAAATCCAGGGATTCGTTAAGATGGTCGAAGCGCTTACGGTTCGGAGGCGAGGACCAGGATTGGACGATAGGTTCGCGGAACGATGGCTTCGGCGATGGCGATTAGCTTGTTTTCAGTACCGAACACGCGCAGCCGGTTAGGCTTCCATTCGCCGGAATCGAGCTCGGCAGTCGCGTTCTGCGGCAGTGCGCTTGTGCCCGGCTGGATTTGAGAAGGCACGATATTGAACTTTGAGCCATGCAGGATCTGGCGTTCAACGATGGGCAGAACGTTGATGCGCGGAAGCTCAGGGAGAAGCCTTTCCAGCGGAAGAACCCAATCTGAGAGCTTGCCTTCTTTTGCAGATTGCGCCAGCTGTTCGACTTTTACCGCCTGGTCCATCGTGAATTCGCCGACGGCGGTGCGGGCAATTTCTTCCAGGTGCGCTCCGCATCCCAATTTTTCTCCCATGTCATGCGCGATGGACCGGATGTACGTTCCTGCCGCGCATTCGATCGCGACTTTCGCGCGCGAACCTTCTGTATCCACAACACGAAATTCGTAAACTTCGATTTCCACGGCTTTCAACTCGACCGGCTTATTTTTTCGCGCGAGTTTGTACGCCGCCTTGCCCTGAATTTTCTTCGCGGAAAAGGGAGGCGGCATTTGCGCGAACCGGCCCGTCATCGCATGCGCCATTTGTTCAATTTGCGTGCGATCCAAAATCGGCGCAGCGTCCGCTCCGGTTGCAGTGCCGTCAGAATCGTATGTGTCTGTCGCGTATCCGAATCGAATGGTGGAAAGATAGCGCTTGCGGCGACCGAGATAAAACTGTGCGAGGCGCGTGGCCTTCCCGAGCAAAAGTACAAGAACGCCAGTTGCAAGCGGATCGAGAGTGCCGAGGTGGCCGATCTGGCGGAAGCCCACGATTCGGCGCGCGGCTTCGACAACATCGTGCGAAGTTTTTCCGCGCGGCTTGTCCATCACCAGAGCGCCATCCAGCGACGCCGGTTTAGAGCTCCGCGGCATGCTTCAGGTTTTCTCCGAAGGTTCAGAAGGCGGTTTCGGGCTTTCGGTTTTGACCGCGCGCAGCAAATCCTCGATGCGCTGCGCCGCTTTTACGCTGGTATCGAGTTGAAATTTCAGCTCCGGACTGCGTCGGATCTGCATGCGTTCGCTTAGTTCGTGACGGATGTAGCCGCCGGCTTTTTCCAGTCCGGCAATTGCGTCGGCTTGCTCTTCCGGCGTGCCTTCCACAATCACGTACACGCGAGCTTGTTTCAAATCCGGCGAAACGCGCACTTCGGTAACCGTCATGCTGACTTCCAGGCGAGGGTCGCGCAGTTCGCCCGCGAGCATGATGTCCACCTCGTGATGGATTTCTTCTGCGATGCGTTCGTGGCGGTGTCCAACAAGAGTCATCGGCTTACCCTCCGCTATATATTGAGAGTAGTTCGGCGCGCGTGAAGATGCAAAAGTTTTGATGCTCAAAAAGTTCTACAGCAATTCAATCTGATGATCCACCAGCCTGCGGCCCAGAAGGGTTTCGGAATCTTCCAGCACACCCTGCAGCGCGTGTTCCACAAAGCCGGCCTGATCCGCCAGCGTCACTACTCCCACTGTGAATCGCTGCCACAGATCCTGATGCTCCAGCTCCGCGACGGCAACATTGAATTTCGCGCGCAGGCGATCTTTCAAGCTGCGCAGTACCTGCCGCTTATCCTTGAGCGAATGTGCTTCAGGAAGGTGAATCTCGAGCGTAAGCAGGCCAATGGGCATCGCCAGTCACCGTCAGCCACGTTCTGTAATGCGATTTTGCGCCGCGAAAATTACGCGGTGGCTTCGCTGTGCGCGACTCTCACGGACGTGAAACACTCAAGCGTGTCGCCGACCTTCACGTCGTTGAAATTTGAAACGCTTGCGCCGCACTCGAATCCAGTGCGGACTTCGCCCACGTCTTCCTTGAATCGCTTCAGCGAGACAAGTGTTCCTGTGTATACCACCCCGCCGTCGCGCACCACGCGCACCTGCGCGTTGCGCTTCAGAATTCCGTCCACAACGTAACAACCGGCAACGGCGCCGGTTCCCTTGATTTTGAAAACGTTGCGCACTTCTGCGTGGCCGACCACCGTTTCCTGGAAGACGGGATCGAGCAGACCGAGCATGGCTTTCTTAAGTTCGTCGCTGACTTCGTAAATAATCGTGTGGTGGCGAATATCCACGTGTTCACGCTGTGCAAGCTCAGCGGCTTTACGTTCGGGACGCACGTTAAAGGCGATGATCACGGCGCCGGATGCGGACGCTAGAAGCACGTCGGTTTCACGCACTGCGCCAACTCCCGCACTAAGAATTTTCAGCTTCACCAGATCCGTGGATAGTGCCGGCAACATTTCCGAAAGCACTTCGACGGAGCCCTGCACGTCAGCCTTGATGATCAGCGGCAATTCTTTTACATCGCCGGCCGCGAGTTGCTCGTGCAGTTGATCCAGTGTCAGACGAGCGCCAGCTGTGCGGGCCAAAGTAGCTTCGCGAATTTTCGACTGGCGGAACTCGACCAGGTGGCGCGCTTTGGCTTCGTCGGTGACGTGGAATTGATCGCCCGCTTCCGGAATACCTTCGAGTCCCAGAACTTCAACAGGAGTCGACGGGCCTGCGCTCTTTACGGCTTGGCCCTTATCGTCAAACATTGCGCGAACTTTGCCGAACACCGCGCCGCAAAGGAAGAAGTCTCCGGCGCTTAGAGTACCGTTCTGAACTAGAACAGTTGCAACCGGGCCGCGTCCACGATCGACGCGGGATTCCAGAACCGTGCCGCTGGCTACCGCGCCTGGATTTGCCCTCAGTTCGCGCATGTCAGCGACGAGCAAAATCATCTCGAGAAGTTTATCGAGATTGGTTTTCTGTTTGGCGGAAACTTCCACCACCACGGTGTCGCCGCCCCATTCTTCTGACATTAATCCGCGTTCGGAAAGCTGGCGCTTGATTTTTTCCGATTCCGCGCCCGGCTTATCCATTTTATTTACGGCGACGATGATGGGAACTTTTGCGGCCTTAGCATGGTCAATTGCTTCGGCGGTTTGCGGCATTACGCCGTCATCGGCCGCAACAACAAGAACAACGATGTCCGTGACTTTTGCGCCGCGCGCACGCATGCGCGTGAAGGCCTCGTGGCCCGGCGTATCAATAAAAACCACTTTGCGGCCATGAACGTTTACTGAATACGCGCCGATGTGCTGAGTGATTCCGCCGGCTTCGCCGCCGGCCACATCAGTTTGTCGAATCGCGTCCAGTAAACTTGTTTTGCCGTGATCCACGTGGCCCATCACGGTGACGACGGGCGGACGCGGCACGAGATTTTCCGGTTTTTCTGTTTCGGCGACATCGAGAATTGCTTCTTCCTCGAATGAAACTACCGAAACGACGCCGTTGAATCCTTCGGCGAGCGATGTTGCCGTCGGAGTATCCAGCGCCTGATTGATGCTGGCGAAAACTCCTTTATCGAGCAGCACCTTCAGCAAATCTTTCGCGCGCACGTCCAGCTTTTCCGCCAACTCGCGGACGGTGACGCCTTCTGTAATCGTAATTTCACGCCGCGGACGTTCCACCGGCGGAGGAGCTTCGGGACGCGCCGCGCGCGCTCCGCCCACTCCGGGCCGTGCGCGAACGGGATGCAATTTTCGTTCGCCTTCTTCAAAACGGCGATCCATTGTCGGTCGCGTGCGTGAAGGCGGCTTGCGTTCATAAATTGGCTTGCCGGGTTCAGCTTTCCCCACTGGAGGAGCGCCACCGGGACCCATCGGCCGCTGGCCGGGACGCATTGGCGGCCGTCCACCGGGCCCGGTCGAAGGTGCACCGGGGCGCGAAGGATATCTGCCGGGAACGCTACCGGGTGTGCCGGGGCGTTGGCCACCGATTGGACGGCCGGGAACTGGACGGCCCGCAGTTTGTCCTCCAGGGCGCATGGTCGCGGGAGCGCCGGGTCGGCCAGCTTGCGGGCGCTGCGTGTGCAGCGGCATTCCGCGCACCGGGCCACTGGGAATGTGCGTGATTGGCGGCCGATTTGTTTTCGGGCCAGGAACAGGTGGCTTCGGTCCTGTCGAAACTGGAGCGCGTGTAGCAGGCGCGGCCGGTCTTGCAGGCGGCGGGGTTCGCGGCGGCGCGACAGCAGGAGCTTTGGCGGCGGGCGCGGGGGGCGCAGGATGTGCGGCGGCTGGCGGCGCAAGAGCAGCCGGGGGTTTCGCGGCGACCGGTGTCGGTACTTTCGTTTCTACCTCAGGCGCAGCAGCGGGCGGATGCGCGGCTGCAGGTGCTGCAGGGGCAGCCACAGGGGCAGGTTTCGCAGCAGCAGGAGCGGCGGGC
>Ga0137404_10003119_pt1 | contig 11048 bp, 5 predicted proteins | sample CZOMad2_1_16fung_FD_108285 | JGI IMG/M metagenome (GOLD analysis project Ga0137404, IMG submission 108285) | Vadose zone soil fungal communities from Angelo Coast Range Reserve, California, USA - CZOMad2_1_16fungal (Illumina Assembly) | ecosystem: Environmental > Terrestrial > Soil > Vadose zone...
CGGCTCCAGCCAAGCCCGCCACGACATCGGACACCTGCACGCTTCCACTGCCACCGCTGGCCCAGAAGCTCCCAACCGGAACCGCCGTGCGGCCGGTTCCACCTCCGCCGACACCCACTCCTCCATCCACGCCCCTCGTGCCGCCACCGTAGCCAAGTCCGACACCGGAACCCGATCCGCCGCCGGCGCCTGACCCAATTCCAGCGCTTCCTACTTCGCCAGGCTCTCCTGCGGGCACTGGCCCACCCGGGCCGGCCCCGGCAACTCCCCCACTCTTTGATCCCTGCGCCGCCGCAATCAATTCCAGCAACTTCTGGGGGTCGTTGAGCCACTTCCTGAATTCATCTTGCTCGCCGCCAAGCGATGCGGCGGCAATCTGCGCCGCCATGCTCGCTTCTTTCAGCCGCGAATCGGTGGCCACAAAGCAAATTTCATTGATGCGGATTCCTTGCGAGCCGGCCAGAGCGGCTTTCAGCTGCAGCGCAAGTTCTGCTGGTTTGGCTTTGCCGGTTGGAAACGCGCGCGCGAACCGGCCAATCTCTTCTTCTGTAATGGAAGCAAAAAACTGAATGCTGGCCAGGCCCGCTGCCGAGAGCAGCTGCGCGAATTGCTTTTCAGCGGGCGACCCTTCCAAGGGCACGCCGTCCAGCAAGAGCTGCGAATTCGTCGCCCCAAGCAACAACCCCGCCTCCGTCCCCATCGGGAAGGCGGCGCGCAGCTCCTGCCAGGCGATCTGGAGCTGTTCGATGGTACGGGCGTGCTCGTAGCCGTACAGGCGGGCAAACTTCAACAGGATGTTCAGGCTTCTTACGAAAGCGCGTCCGGAGGTTGTTTTGGGGTCAGCTTTCATCCCTTGCCGTCTTCGTCCCTCAATGGGACTTATTCACTAGTACCCTAGGGTTAGGCGCTGTTCGCCGCAATGGTACAACCGGCCCATGTGTCCCGGAGGTCAAGCCTCCAATAGGACGGGTGGGGCCCCTGATCAATCGGACGGGCGCACGGAGAAAGAGGACAGGTAGGAAGGGAATGTCCCCGTCGTGGAAAAAATCTCGCCGGATCTAGTTCTTCGAGATTGCGACGCGACCACGGCGCCGGGTGCGATTCGTGACCTGCGCAATCATCGGCATTCCACCCAGCTCCAGCAACAGTTTCCGCAATCGGTAGCGTTCATCGAGCTCCATGTCCACGAATTCGAAAGCCATTGCCTGGGGCCGCGCTCCGCGGACAATGGCCTGCGCCTTGATGTGGCGCACGCCGTGCGAAAACTTCAACGACAATAACGAGCCCGGAGCAAGATGCCGCTCTCCGGAACCAATTCCACCACCCAGGTTTAACTCCGGAATGGAAAGCCTGAAGTTCTCCCGCAAATTCGTCGTCACCGCAACGAGGTTCCGCGAAAGCTTCACACGCGCGTAACGACGCTGCCGGATCACGGAAGCACTGGCCTCGGGATCCGCGGGTTCGAGGGTCAATTCCTTGCGGTCGATTCCGCTGGCGGCAACCTTTTCCATGCCCACCGACGGATCGACACGCAGCAGCGCTTGCGCCGCCGCGATTCTCAGTTCGTTGGGATACACCCAGCGCCAAACTTGCCGAGTGTCCAGAATGTGCTGGAACAGCCCGCTGGACCCCGAAGCCCGCAATCGGCCGAGGGCCTCAATCGCCTTCACTCTTGTGAACCCGGGCGTTTCGTCGTTCTGGACCAGTTCGATCAATTTCGGAATGCAGCTGGGCTGCCCGCTCATTCCCATCTCGTCGATGGCCAGCGGGCGAATCAGCGCATCCAGCGAATCATAGACGGCAATAAGCAACCGGGCCCGCTCCTCCGGCCGTGCTGCGGAGAATTGCCGGACAGCGCGGTCATGCGAGGAGCGCGGCCATTGCGAGAGCCGCGCCGGCAGAATCTTCTCCACATTTTCCGGGGAAAGCTGGCTCACCAGTCCGATGGCTTCTACTGACTCGGTGGCGGAAGCCGTCTGCAACGTCTCCAGAAGACGTTGGGTGGCGTCCTCACCCAGGTTACGGATGATCGTGGTGAGCAGATCGCAATCCTCGCGGAATCCGCAATGTCCGAATCGATTAGTGATGTAGTGGATCGTAGCCTTGGGCATCAGGCTGAGGATATCCATCATGCCATCCGCGATCTGGCCGCTGCGCATCGCTTCTTCGATGAATTCCGGGAGTCGCTCTTCCGCACCGATGCGTGGCCGCAGGCTCTGCGTTGATCCCGGCCGCTGCGCCTCCACGCTCTCCAATGAAGAGAGTGCTTGCTGCATCGCCGGGTAGCAGCGCTTGGAGGCCGCCTCCTGGCTCAATCGCACGAACGCCGCGCTCACCAGCGTCTGCAATTCCGGTTCGCGTTCGATCGCGAGTTGGTTGCCCAGACGCCGGATCGCCTCCATCAACGCGCTGCCGTCACCGCTGCCATACAGTTCGCCCAAATCCGACAACCCGATCGCCGTCGTTCGCCGCGCTTCCGGCGCTTCCAATCCAACGCATGCGGCGTACTTCATCAGAATCTCGTTGACGGTCTTCAATTCCCCGCGCCGCAGCATGTCCTCCAGGAAAGCGCGCACGTTGCGCGGCGGCACGCACCAAGCTTCATCCGAAGTCAGCACCTCTTTCTTGTTTTCTTCCGGCACCTGCTCCCAAAATTCCTGGTCCAGCAACTCCGTGTACGACTGCACCGAGAGTCCGGCCTGCGACATCATCTCTTCTTGCGTCGATAGTATCTTGCGTAGCGCTTCAATTTCCGTGTTCATGCGGTCGAGCAGTTGTTTCACCGCGTTGACGCGCAATTCTCCCTTTTCGTAGCTGTCCAGCGCGAAGCGGATCGCCACGTGCTCCGCCAGTTTCAGCAGCATTGGCTTATCGGGCTTGGCATCGGGCGCCTGCGCCGCAAGCCCGGCCAGGGCTTGCTGCAACGTGTATTGCGCCCGCACCGGCATGGCGCTCAAACGCGATTGAAATGTCGGTACGTCCATGCGGTGCTCAGAGTCTTTTCGCGACTTGCCCAGTTGCGCGAACAATCCCAGCATCGAACGAACATCTTCTTCTTCGACACTGAACCCGCCCCCGCCCGTTCCCGTCCCTGCTCCCGGAAGCCCAGCGACTCCTGGGGCCGCGCCGCCTCTCAGTAGGGCCGATGCCGTCAGCCATTTTCCCGGCGTTGTGCCTTCCCCGCCTGGACCTCCAACTCCCCCGCCGGTTCCAGTCCCTCCGCCTCCGCCCCCCGGTCCTGTTCCTCCACCACCTCCGTACCCACCGCCACCTGCGCCGCCGCTTCCGGTGCCACCACCACCAGGGCCCGTTCCCGCACCACCACTGCCGCCGGTTCCAGTCCCCCCGCCAGGCCCATACCCACCCCCACCTGCACCGCTGCCAGTGCCGCCGGGCCAGCCTCCGCCGCCGGCGCCGCTCCCACCTCCGGGACCACCAGGACCTGTCCCCGTTCCACCACCGGTACCGCCCCCGCCACCACCCGTTCCGCCTCCGCCACCCGTCCCAGTGCCACCGCTGCCGCCGGGCGCGCCGGGGTCCCACAAGCTGGAGCCAGCTCCAGACGCACCAGCACCCCCGCTCCCCCCGGTTCCGCCACCACCAGTTCCCCCGCCGCCCGAGCCTCCTCCAGTGCCGAGCCCGAAACCAGGTCCCGCGCCTCCGGGTCCGTGGCCTGGTCCACCCATTCCGCCGCCCCCGCCGCCGGAACGCATGCTCTCCGCGGCTAGGATCATTTGCAGCATCTTGTTCGGGTCTTCGAAGAAGTCCTTAAATTTGTCGCCCGCCGCTCCGAGGACCTTCTGCGTGAGCTGGGCCGCCACCTTGATCCCCGCCACGGAGGAATCTTCCGCCACATAACGAATCTCATTCACCTTGATGCTCGTGTCTCCCGCCAGCGCGGTTTTCAATTGTTCGGCAAGAGAAGACGGCTTGGCGTTTCCGCTGGGGAAGGCGCGCACAAATCGCGCGAATTGCGGCTGCGTAAGCGTGGGGGAAAAATGGATGCTCGCGATTCCCGAGGAAGTCAAAAGGTGCGCAAAACTTCGTTCGCCGGCAGCCGATCCCAGCGGCACGCCATCCAGCAGGATCTGCGTGCCCGACGCTCCAAGGAGCACGCCACCGCCGCCGCTATCGTCCAGCGCGCCGCGCAATTCTTTCCACGCCGTTTCAAACTGCTGCATCGTCTTCGCGTGCCCAAACTCGTACAGGCGCGCGAATTTCAGCAGAATGTTCAGGCTGCGGACAAACGCCCGCGCCCCGCCTCTTTGTTCCTGAATCATAGCTGTCGGCGCTGGACCCGGCCCCTCCTGACCCTTCTCTTACAGTAAATTCACACTGGTCCTGAGACAAGCCTCCCGCAGCCTCCTGTACCCATCTCAATAACAGATTCTCGTGTCATTTTGGGAACATTGTTGCTCCAACTCCTGCTCAGCAGTTCCCCGCTCGGCCACATCAAATGGAACGTCCTCGGCCTTGCATCCCCACCGAGGCTCGACGCATCCTAGAAACTAGATGCCAATCCTTCGGTCAACACAGCGTAGAATCTGTCTTGTCCCTCCAGCCCAATCATAGGAGGAACCACATGAAACGTTCGACTCTGATTGTCGTCGCGGCCATGGCACTCGTCTTCAGCGCTCCAGCCTTCGCTCAACGCTCGCATGCAGGCGGTGGACCGCCTGCGGGACACGGACCCGGTAGCGGCTCCGGCATGAGCAGCACCCATGAAGCTGGCGCCCCCGCCACGCATGCCAATATGTCGCACGCTTCTCCGAGCGATGTCCTGAGCCACAACACCGCTATCGCGGGGAAGATCAAAACGCTGACGGGCCAGGACGCGCAGACCGCCTGCAACGGCTTCAAGAACCTCGGCCAATGCGTTGCAGCGGCGCATGTGGCAAAGAACTTGAGCATTCCTGGCGGCTTCGACGCTCTCAAAGCAAGAATGACCGGCACCGATTCGATGAGCCTCGGCAAAGCCATCGAATCGCTCGCGCCCAACGCCAATGCCAAGTCCGAGACCAAGAAAGCCAATAAGCAAGCGTCGGACGACATAAAGGAAAGCAATTCCTAAGTCCCGCGCCCGTTTCGCACGGGACTTCTCGACTCGGGGCGAAGCCTCTTGCTTCGCCCTTTGTCCCTCTGATAAGCAGCGCGGATTTATTCAATGAAGCGAATGGCGTTTGCACGCCAAAGCTATGGGGGCGATCTCGCCGAGGTCCTAGTTCTTGTGCCTACTGCGGGGCGTTAATTCCAATTCTTTGTTTGGACTTTCAACTTTCAAGCTTCGGCGGTGGACAAGGCTCCCCACAACGTCGCGATCGCAGACGGCGATCTTGCCGGGGCTGTCAACTTTCTCCTCTTTGAGTATAGAATCGATGCGCATGACCGACCAGCCACCATCGGATCGCTTCAAAACCGAAATGCCGCAGATTCCCGGCGTTTCCGGTCCCGCCCCGCGCTCAGCCACAGCGTCGAATCCCGCCGTCAAACTTGTCATCGGACTTCTCGCCGTGCTTCTCGTCGTCTTCCTGGGAGCGCGCTGGGCTCTTCGCCCGAAGCACGCCCCGCCGCAGTCCGTCGAACAGCAGCCGCAAATCGAAGTCCCCTCTCCTGCGCCCGATCCGAGTACACTGCTCCCGCATGCGACTGCGACGGACCCCGGCATCGCCAGCATGGAGGAAATGGCCAAGCCGTGGTCCTCAAAAGAATTTTATTTTCGCAATCGTCTCTCCGGAGAAAATATTCCCGCCTTGCTGATTCGTTTACCGGCGGGGTCTCCCTCGCAATCGAATGGCTATTGGGCCTTCTCGCAAAAAGCTCCTTTCGGAAATTGCCAGCTCGAATACGTCACGGATTTGGACAAGCTGAAAACCGATTATGGTTTTCGCGCCGCGAGACATCCCATGGTCGGAAACCCCTGCAGCCGCACTGTGTTTGACCCGCTGAAATTGACCAATCTTCCAGGAAGCGTTTGGGTACGGGGAAGCATCGCGCAAGGATCCGATTTGCGTCCGCCCCTCGGCATCGAAATAAAAGTGGAGGGTAAGAAAATCCTCGCCGTGAGGATAGAGTAGTTCGCGCATTTTCAAGCCGCCAGATTTGCGCCGACCTGGCAAAGTAAACGTTTGGGAGGTTTGATTTGCTTCTTACGCGCGAATGATTGGCCTCATAGCTAGTTCAGAAAACATCTCACTTGGTTTGTTATTTTCGTTGCTAAAAACAGTTGATTCATTAATCTTCACGCCCGCCTTTCACTACGCATACCTGAATCTAAATTAGATAAACCATCCAGAAGTATCGAAACTTAGCTTTTCAGGGGCCCATTTTAGCTCGTAAGTCATAGAAAGAACTGCACGTTACGCCGCACTCGCATTGGCGAACAACCTGCAATTCGAACTGCACCACTGAAGCTGACTATTCCCACTTTGCGTGGACGGTCACGCGGAATTGCAGCCTCAGAAAGTATGGGACAAATCCGAAGCAGTTCGAAATTGAGGGGGAAGAAATGAAATTTGATTTACGGGTAGGAAAAGGATTGTGTGGACTCGGGCTCAACAGCGCGAGAGGCTTGTCTTATTCGACGTTGGTCCTGGGATTAGCACTGATTTTCTCGATGCCGGTTGCGGCGCAGAGAATCACGGGAACGCTGCGGGGACAGATTCTGGATCCATCCGGGGCGGCAGTTCCGGATGCTAAGGTGACGGCCACGAATCAAGAGACGGCGGTGTCGGTAAAGATTGCGACCACCTCGGCAGGAACGTATTCGTTCCCGAGCTTGATTCCGGGCCTATACAAAATAGAAGTAGAAGCGAAGGGCTTTAAGAATCTCGTGAAGACGGAAATCAATGTCCTTGCCAATCAAGACAACGTAGCAGACGCGCGTCTGGACCTGGGCGTCGCTACGGAGATCGTGGAAGTCACGGGGGGCGCAGCCGAAATTCAAACTACATCCTCGTCGATAAACAACACCTATGATGCGCGCGATGTGGAACTCCCCAATGCCGCGGGAACACTGAACGGCAGTCCACTGAATCTCGCGGTGCTGGCCCCCAATGTTGTTGCACAGCCGGGCGGCACCCAGGGAATCGGCGGATCGGTTGGCGGAACGCGTCCTCGTGACAATAATTTTACGGTGGACGGTGTCGATGACAACAATCTGGGCGTGACCGGAAACAACTCGACGGTCATCCCCGATGCAGTTGCGGAGTTCAACCTTACGACCAACCAGTTCAGCGCCGAATATGGGCACTCGGCGGGCGGTCAGTTCAGCCTGGTAACCAAGACCGGCACCAACAATTGGCATGGGTCCGGCGAATGGTACAACCAGAACCGCAACTACAACTCGCTGGATAACCTGACAAAAGGTGCCATCCTAAACGGAACGCTTCAGGGCCAGCCGGCATTCGACAACAACCGTTTTGGCGGCACAATCGGCGGACCGATCATCAAAAACAAATTGTTCGTATTTGGCGCTTACGAGTATACGACCCTCCATGGTCAAGGCGCGGCGACTGCTTTCACAACGCCCACAACTGCCGGTATGACGATCCTCCAGGCGCAAGCAGCCGACTCCGCGGTCACCAATCTGTTGAAAAACTTCCCCATAGCGCCAGTCGCCCTAGCGGATACAACCAAGTACCCTCTTGTAAATGGAATAGCGGTTCCGATCGGCAACATCACGATTTTCAGCCCGGTTTTCCAGCGTGAGCATGATGTACAAGCGAACGCCGACTATACGATGGGCCGCCACCAATTTGGAGCGCGGTTCCTGTTCAATCAGGAGAACTTCATCCTGCCGGTGAATTCCACTCAGGCTCTCTTCAACCAGGCTGAGCCCATCCACAACCGCAAGATTGCCTTGAACGACGTTTGGACGATTAACAGCACGCTGGTGAACGACCTGCGCCTGCAGTATTCGTTCTTCTCGCTGGCGACCGTCAATCCTTGCGCAACGTGCCCGCAGGACATCACCATCAACGATCTGCTCGGGGGCGTCACCATCGGGCCGGGCGACAATACCTTTCAAAAACAGAACACCTACCAGATCGGAGATACGTTCTCCTGGTCTCACGGCAAGCATACCTTTAAGTACGGTGGCGGCTACACGCACTTCATCTATCCGCAGTTCTTCCTGCCGCGGAGCAATAGTGACAATCAGTACAAGACGGCAAACGCCTTCATCAACGACGTGAAGCCGGACAATCCAGGAAGAACACTGCGCGGCGCTGGAACTGGGAGCTTTCTGGGTACGCAGAGCGCCTTTTATGTGTTTGCCCAGGACGATTTCAAATTCACGCCACGTTTGACGCTAAACTTGGGCGTCCGATATGAATACTGGACAAATCCAGTGGGATCGAGCACGCAGACCCTGAACGCAATTTCCAACGTTCCGGGTGTAATCACTTTTGGCAATCCCAAAACCGATAAGAACAATATCGCTCCGCGCGTCGGTTTCGCCTATGATCCGACCGGAAGAGGCAAGACATCGATTCGTGGTGGCTTTGGCGTCGCCTATGACGTTAAATTCCAGAACTTTGCTTCCATCACGCTGCCCCCCCAGCTTCAAACCGAGCTGAACCCGAGTTCCGCGTGCACACTTACGCCTAAGCCATCCTGGTGCACCACTCCGAATAACGCTGGTTTTCTTGCTGGGGGTGGTTTGCCCATAGCTTTCCTGCCTCCGACGACCCAAGCCGGAGCGCGAGCACTGACTAGCAGCTTCATCGACGACACGGTCATGCCGAAGATCCTGACTTGGTCTTTGGGCGTGCAACACGAAGTTGCCAGAAACACTACGGTCGAAGTGCGGTACCTGGGGACGCGCGGACTGGAGTTACCGGTGCAGTTTCGCCGAAATCACATCAGCGCGTTCGACGCTGGAATCGCCCCGCTGCCGACTTTCTTTGATCCGAAGACGGCCCCGACGACGTGGACCGCGAGCACACCAACCGACACGCCATTCAACAACTTTGACTCCAATATTTATGCTCCGTTTGGATTCAGCGGCAACGTAACCTCTGATCCACCGTTCGGCAGCAGCATCTACCATGCGGGCTCGGTCAACTTTACGCAACGTGCGCGTCACGGGCTAACCTTCAATGCGAATTATACCTATGCCCATACAATCGACAATTCGACCAATGAGTTCTTCACCAGCCTGCTGAACCCACGGCGGGCTCAAGACACCAACCGCATTAACGAAGACCGCGGGAACTCGGACCTGGACGTGCGCCACAAGTTCGCCCTTTCTCTCACCTATCAGGTACCGGACGTCAAGTCTGACAATCGCTTCGTCAAGACGCTTATCAACGGGTTCCAGATTGGCTCCATCTACCTAGCGCAGACCGGGCAGCCCGTGACCATACAGTCTGGAGGTGTCGACTCGAACGGCAACGGCGATTCCGCCGGCGACCGTGCGTCCCTCAATCCCTTTGGGACAGGCATGACCGGCTCGGATGTCTTTGCGGTTTGTGAGCTTCCTGGAGGTGCGACAGGGTTCTCCAACGGGGGACCGGGAGCGTTCAACACGCCAACCGGAGTTGCCGCAGGCGGCGGGTGCTTCGATCCGAGTGACCCGAAGGGCAATACGTTCTTCCCGGCGATCGGCTACACCCCGGTAGACCCCAAGGCCAGGTACGTCATCACCGGACCCGGCGCGAGAGCCAACTTGGGCCGCAATAGTTTTACGGGCCCGGGATTTGGCATCCTCAACGTTTCGGTTGGCAAGAAATTCCACTTCAGCGAAAGCAAGTACTTGCTGGCCAAGGCAGACATTTTCAACATCCTAAACCACCCCAACTATGCGCTCAGCAATGGAAACGTTTTCAACACTGCGGGTATTACTACGGCCACCACAACACCCGGCTATGTGATTCCGGGAGACAGCAACTTCCTGAGTGCGAGAACCCTCTTCAGCGGCGGCTTCCGATCTATGACGCTGGGATTGAAGTTCGTATTCTAGACTTCAGTTCAAGTCGTCAATTCCGGGAGGTGCTCGATGAGCACCTCCCGTTTTTTTTTGCGAAGCCGCTTCTTGGAAGCGATGGGAACGGCTGAATTGCATTCTGGAGCCGGTTCCAGCAGAATTCAGCGTAGAGGCAGCGGTTTGCCCAACTGCCGCATCTGTACATAATGAAGGTTGTTTTTTGCACACCGGTGCGGCAGGGAAACCATTTCGGGTTGCCCCCAGTCCTCCCGAGCATTCAGAAGCTGCAAACGCGGAGGAAGAAATGCGCAAAAATAAGATAGCGGTTCTGGCTTTGGTGCTGGCGCTTACAATGAGCGTCTCGTGCTCGCGGCTCGGCAAGCCGAGCGATGAAGCGATCACCACGGACATCAAAGCAAAAATGTTTTCCGAACCGGCGCTGAAAGCGGCGACCGTGGACGTGGTCAGCAACCGCGGAGAGGTGACGCTGACCGGACAAGTGCCGGACGACGCGGCCAGGCTCGCGGCTTACAAGATTGCGTCGGAAACCAAAGGTGTGAGCCGGGTGAATGATCAGATGAGCGTCGCCACGGCGCAGATAACCGTGCCGCAACCAGCTATGCCGACACCTGAGGCCGCGGCACCGAAGCGCCCAGCAAGGGCGAAAAACTCTCATAACGCGGACAAATCCAGACGAGCGGCGGGTACTTCGCCAGCAAGTCCAGTGGCCGAGCCAATGACGGCTGGTGCAGCTCCGGCGGCAGCACCAGCGCCGCCTCCACCGCCTCAGCCGGTGACCGTGACGGTGCCTGCGAATACGATTGTGACGGTGCGAACGATCGACAGCATCGATTCGAAAACGAACCAGGCTGGACAGTTGTTCAAGGCTTCGCTGGACGCGCCGATCGTGGTGGACAATCGAGTGATCGTGCCGAGCGGGGCGGATGCTTATATCAAGCTGGTGAATGCGAAGTCCGCAGGCCGGGTGACGGGCCGCAGCGAACTAGGCCTGGAACTGGCGAGTGTCGTTTTCCAGGGCAAGACCTACAACGTAGTAAGCAGCGACGTGAAGCAGTCTGGAACATCCCGCGGCAAACAATCTGCTGAAAGAATCGGCGGCGGA
>Ga0137404_10003121_pt1 | contig 11047 bp, 9 predicted proteins | sample CZOMad2_1_16fung_FD_108285 | JGI IMG/M metagenome (GOLD analysis project Ga0137404, IMG submission 108285) | Vadose zone soil fungal communities from Angelo Coast Range Reserve, California, USA - CZOMad2_1_16fungal (Illumina Assembly) | ecosystem: Environmental > Terrestrial > Soil > Vadose zone...
GCGGTTCTGCGGATCGAGTATTCGGACGGCAGCCAGGGCACTCTCGGCGTCGGCTGCCATGGGCCAGGTGCGCCAGTCGGAATCCAGGAAGGGGTTATTGCGACGAAAGGCTTCGTGACTTATTGGACTGGCGAAGTGCCGTCCGCCGGAGTGGACAAGAACCGCACGGTATTCCACGTCAGACAGTAGGCGTGCTCGCTGCTCTTCGGACGGACGCAAGCTTGTGCTGGGCCGCCCCCGTCGGGCGGTTCCATTCCACGCGGCATATTCATTCGCAGGGTTCTTATAATCGTTTGGAAAGTTGGCCCAGGCGGCGACGAACTATAGTGCGAACTCTTTACCAATCAATTGTGAAAGTATCGTCATTGCTTCCTCCACTTCTTCATCCGTGTTGAAGAAGTGAGGCGAGATGCGCAGGCCAACGCCGGGGCGGCAATCAACGAATACTTTTCTCTGCGCGAGACGATCTACCATTGCTGGTCCGTCAGCGACATTAATCATTACTGAACCCCCGCGCTGGTTAACGTCGCGTGGGCTGTTTATTTTCCATCCCCGCTCGAGAGCAAACTCCATCATCCATTCCGTTCGGCGGCGGGATTCGCGCGCGATTGTTTCGACGCCGACTTCTTCAATGATTTGCAGGCCGGGCAATGCTGAATAGAGCGCAGGAATGCTTGGCGTACCCTGCGCGAACCGCCGAATAGACTTAGCGTAACGCATGGGCGAATGCGCAAAGTCAAAGGGTGCGTCGTGCGCGACCCAGCCGGTCAGTCGCGGCTTTAGATCTCTTTGCAGGTCGGGTCGCACGTACAGATAACCGCAGGCTGGGCCGCCACAGAGCCACTTGATTGTGCCGCCGATCAAGAAATCAACGCCCCAGCCGTTCGCATCCAACTCAATCGTTCCGGCCGATTGATAGACATCAAGTAGGACTAGCGCACCAACGTTATGCGCGCGTTCCACGATCGCTTTTGCATCCACGCGATATGAACTCCGAAATGAAGTGTGTGACATCGCCACGAGACGTGTTGTGTCGTCGATGGCCGCGAGAATGTTTTCGAGAGGAACCGTAATGCCGTCAGGCGAGCCAACAATCTCAACCTTCGCGCCGAAAGCGCTTTGCGCTTCCCAGATGTATTCCATCGAAGGGAAATCCAGCGCCGAAGTGACTACCTTATTGCGCTTCGTCGATGCGAAGTCAAAACACGATGCGACACTCGCGAGAGCAATTGAGGCATTGGGTTGAATCTGCAATGAGCCCGGCGCCCCACCCAGGATGCGCGCGATGCGGTCACCCACCTGTTGCGACAATTCCCACCAGCTTGCGGCCCAGGCGTCCTCGCTGGTGTGTTGTTCCCAGGCTTCGTAATAAGCGAGCAACGATTCGCGCGCCGCGCGCGGCACTGGGCCAAGGCTGTGACTCAACAGGTGAATCCCCGACGCTAAGGTTGTGAATTCTGCGCGGCGGCGGTCAATGTTCGGTTCTGTCATTTCACTCAAGCGCGATACTCCGCGAAGGACATCTCTATCGCCAGCGGATCAGCCCGGAGCCCGGCCATGACTTCGTGGGCAGCATCTCCAATCGGAGTTTCAATTCCTTCTGCGCGGATAGCCTCGATAATCTCCGCCGCCGCCTGTTCCGGCGACATCTTTGGCCCACCAAAGTCCCGGCTCATGTCGGTGTCAATCGTTCCGGGCAGGACGGTGATTACCCGCACTCCCTTCTCCCGCAGATCGCCGCGCAGCGCTTGACTCAGAGACAGCAAAGCCGCCTTCAGCGCGCAATAGTTGCCAAGCGCGGGCAGATTAACCTTGGCAAGAATGGAGGCCACGTTGACAATCAACCCGTTGCCATGCGCAATCATCGCAGGCGCGAAGGCCCGGGCCATCAACAGCGCGCCGAAGTAATTGACTTCGACCTCGGACTGCAATGCCGCCATCTGCACGTGTAGCACGCTGCCGTAAACGCAGACTCCCGCATTGTTAATCAGAATGTCCACGCGCCCCAAATCAGCCGCCGCGCGAACATCATCCTCCGACGTGACATCGAGACGCACCAGCAGCAGGCGCCCATCCTGTGCGATCTCTCTAAGATTTTCCAGACTCTCCGGTTGCCGTGCACCGGCTAACACCTCGCGCGCGCCTGCCCCTAGACACGCAAGTGCCAGAGCGCGACCCAAACCGCGACTAGCTCCCGTCACCAGGACTCTTTTCCCTTCAATCTCCATGGCTGTTCTCCCGTCGAGTTTCAAACTCTGCAAAAATGATCTCGTCATCTCTCGCTTCATGCCGGCTACGCAGGCGACCGTAAGCGTAGAGCATGGCTCCGATCAAGCCCCAGGCTAAGGCGAGTTCGACGCTTGTGAGTGAGTGGCCGACAAGTCTCTGCCGGAGACTCTGTGCCCCCAACGTTCGCAGATCCTGAACTACCTGAATCGCAATGATTCCGCCCATCGCCAGCACGGACAGCAGAGCTGCCGCCCGCTGAAGGGATGACGACAGCGAAATGTTGATGAGCGAATAGAGTCGTGGATTCCGGCTCGGAAGCAGCAGGAAAGTCAGGCTGTGCAGGAAATAAAGGACGACCAGGGCAAAGACAGCAATGTTCAGCGCCAGCGAGACTTGTCCGCTAATGAGCAGGAGGGTTGCCGCTGCCAACGTTAGAGTGAGACCGCGAATCGGCGTCCCAGTGCGCGGGTGAATCGCGCCAATCCAGGGCGGGGCCAATCCGTCGCGCGCCAGAATAATGGCCAGCCGTGATGGCACCAGCATGGTCGAGTTCATGGAGGTCGTCACCGCCATGATCGCGCCGAAGGTGACGAACAGCGCTGCACCGGCGGGCAGATAGACAGAGGCGACTTCCGCCATCGGCGCGTTGCTGGCCTGCAAGCGCGCGCCCGGCAGCACGCCAAAAGCTACGACGGACATCAACACAAAGATGACAGCCGTGATGGTGATACCTTTCAGGAAAACTCGCGGCAGCCGTTCAGTGCTGTCTTTTACTTCGCCCGCCGTCTGGGCCAGAGACTCGAAGCCGGCATATGAGAAGAAGAGCAGCGTGAGGCTCGCCGCTAATCCTGCGAGGCCGTGCGTAATGAATGGTTGATAGTTTGCCACGCGGATTGCAAATAAACCCGGCACGATCAGCACGACTAATGAAAGCCCAAGCAACGCGCACATCGTCACCTGCAAACGACCGAACCAACGCACTCCAACGACGTGGACCAAATAAAAAAAGATTAGACTCGCCAGCGCCAGCGGTAAACTGTGAGTCGCAGGCTGCAGGCGACCACCAGCGAACTGAATCATGTAATCGGCCAGAGCGGTGGCGAGAAAAGCCAACGCACCGATGTAAGAGATGATCTTCAGCCACGTCCCGATGAAGGCGATGCGGTATCCGCCCAGTGTCCGCGAGATGTGCGAGTACTCGCCGCCCGGTTCACGCCCCAGCGGCGTTGAGAGAAACGCGGCATACGGCACGGAGGTGGCGAGGATAACGGGCAGGAGAAGGACATACCCAAGGATTACGCTCGGCCCGGTGAGCGTCCAGGCGCGACTCGTCACCGTGAAGATCCCGGCCCCGATCAGGATGCCGAGCAACGCGGCGTAAGATTCCAGCGTACCCAGATCACGCCGCAAGCGCCCGAGCAGAACTTGAGAGGCTCTGGCTTCCGCTTCGCTCTGATCATCGTTGACCATCGGCGCGCTCCATCAAACGGTTCGCGGGCAAGCTCGGGTCGAGAACTTTTTCCGCACTCTCAGCTCCGGCCACAGGCAACTTACGCTCATCCAGCAGTCCTAGTTGGACCAGCACGGAAGCCTGATCCCAGTAGATGTGTTCGTGCGCTAGTTTGCCGTCGCGAAAATGCACGATCACGACTAGCGGCACTTTGACATGCTTGCCCGTTGGCGCGAGTCCCGGCAGCATCCAGTCCATCTTGATGGTGTGGGTGAACTCAAAAACCATCTCGTCGACGACACGCTCAATTCCAATCGTGCGCGACACCGGAGTCATCATCGTGTCTGGCGGCATTTGTGGAATAAAGCGCTGCGAATAAAACTCCCGCAGTTGATCGTGGCCGATCCCGCCGGTCAGCACAGGAACGTGATTGACGTAGGCATCTTCGACCATCGTGGCCAGCGTGTCGTCAGTATTGCGCGTCGCAAACTCACACTTGACGTGCTCATCCCAGAGATCGGACAAGCTCCATAGCGCTTTTGTGGCAGACGGCCCACTGAGATAGCGGAAGAAGAATTCCAGCGTTCGCAGATGCGCCAACTCAGCCGCCTGCGCTTCAAAATGCGCCCCGCCGACGCGGGCAAAAGCGTGATCCTGTTCCGCGTATACGTGGAGCGTTATCAGCGGGTGCGTATCCAGCGCCTGATGAATCTGTGCCTGAGCTGAGGGTGGGCAGAATTGATCCCGGCCCGCCATGTGAAGCATCGTCGGACAACTAATGCGCGCCGCTTCCGCAAGCGCGGACTCAATGCCGACGCCGTAATAGGCGACTGAACAATCCGCGTCAGAGCGCGTCGCCATCAGGTAAGCGAGTTTCCCGCCGAGACAAAACCCAACCGTTCCGACTTTCCCCGTGCAGGCTGGATGTTGGCGCAGAAAAGCCAGCGTCGCCGCCGCATCTGCCACGGCTTTGGCCTCGTCCAGTCCCTGATACAACTCCATAGCGCGTTGCCACTCTCCATCGCTGTGATCGGTGAGTTGCACGCCCGGCTCCTGTCGCCAGAAGAGATCGGGGCAGGCTACGACAAACCCTCTCGCGGCATACCAATCGGCAATTGCGCGCATGTCCCGGTTGACTCCGAAAATCTCCTGCAAAAGGACCAGGCCGGGACCTTCTCCGCCCGATGGCCGCGAAGTCCCGGAGGGCAACGCCAGGTAGGCTGCAAACGCCTCGCCTTCTAATGAGCGAATCGTGATCATGATGTCCTTTCAGTTGCAGCGCGCGCTCAGCCGGGGTCCCCGGGCCGCGCAGCCCGGCCGGGGTGGGGGAAGCGATCTGCACGCTGGTCTGTGCGGTGTTCATTCTTGCTGGAATTTGTAAGACTAATCGAAGCGCTGTCTTTATACCATGCAAACCCGTGCCTCCCAGCACGAGAATTTAGGCTCCACGACTAGAGGAAGCACTAAGTCCGGGGCGGGCACAACCGACGGAAGGTTACTTTCGAAATGGAGAACCACCATGCTGAAAACAATTTCAAGAGATGAACTGAAGCAGAAGATTGATCGTGAGGATGACTTTCTCCTCGTAGAGACCTTGCCGGCTGCGACTTATCATCACGCGCACTTGCCGGGGGCGATCAATCTGCCACCTGAAAAAGTGAGGGAGCTTGCCGCGTCACTACTGCCCGACAAATATGCAGAAATCATTGTCTATTGCGCCAATCCAACGTGACACGCTTCAGAGAACGCCGCCCGTGACTTGGCGGCGCTGGGTTATATTAACGTGCGGGATTACGCTGAGGGTAAACAGGATTGGGTTGATGCGGGGCTTCCGGTTGAGAGCGAGCATACCCATTGAGGAGCCTCCCCTACCCTTCGAAGGTTCTTTGTTGTTATAGGAGATAAGCACCGTGAGAGTATTAACGGTTCTCTTCCAATCAACACTTTTGCTGTCATGCCCACTGCCGCGAGAAACAATGAAAGGACTGTAAAGCAATGTCAGTCAAAACAAGGATGAGTGGCTTCATTTGCGTCGGCCTGTGTTTAGGCGTCGTCGTCTGTCTGACAATCACAAACCGCACCTTGAAGGTAGCGGCTGCGGGGGACGGACAACAGACGAAAGTGGCTACGAGATCGCCTGAACTCAATCAGTCGCGAAGCGTTTGGGGTATGAGCTACGCGGCCATAAACATCCTCGGACCTCTCCAGGGTGCGCCAGGCGAAAAGACAGTCGATCAAACGCGCAAGAACATACAGCATCTCAAGGGTCTGCCCGAATCGCAGCTTTTCCCCTTAATGAATTTTGTTGCCAGTTCGCTCGGTGTGCAGTGCAATTTCTGCCACGTCCAGCAAGGCAAAGACCCAAAGACAGGATTCACAAACTGGGTTTGGGAAAGTGATGATAAACCAGAAAAGCAAACGGCTCGCAGAATGATGCAGATGGTGCTGTCCATCCAAGCCAACGATAAAGTCGATTTCAGAGAAAACGCCGTGACCTGTTACACCTGTCATCGTGGGCAGACGCAGCCAGTCGGCCTGCCGCCGATGCCGTTGGCCCGATCTGGTCATGAACCTGGGCCGAACGATGCCGCTCCCAGCGTGCGCACTACTTCGCCTTCAGTCGAGCAAATATTCAACAAGTACATTGAGGCGTTGGGTGGCAGCGCTGCAACCGGCACGAAGACACTTGCGCTGAAGGGCAGGCGCGAAGCTTCACAGGACCGCAATTGGCCTAATGAGATCACTCTCGCAGTTCCCGATAAGTTCCTAATCGTCGCGACTACGCCGCAGGGGGCAGTTCGCCAGATCGTCAACGGCGAAAAAGGCTGGGTGATGAACGGAACCAATCTGCGAAATCTAGCGCCGGTCGAAGCTGTAGAAGCGAAGCGTAGCTGGGACGAACTCTTCAATGTCGTCAAGGTGAAGCTCTCGCCGGGCATGAGGCTTGGGGGTGTTCACAAGGTGGGTGACCGCGATACTTATCTTGTCGAGCAGGTTAAGGATAACAGGACCGAACGTTATTACTTTGACTCGCAGACCGGTCTGCTGCTGAGGAAGATTACTATTAGCCAAACGGTGCTACTGCCAATTCCCGAGCAGATCGACTTCGAGGACTACCGCGACGTGGATGGAGTGAAGGTCCCATTCACTATCCGCTACTCAGCCATCGACACTTACAACAGTTGGACGCGGACCTTTACCGAAATCAAACGCAACGCCGTAGTGGAGGATACGTTGTTCACGATGCCCGTCGCGCCTCCAAAGTAGAAACGTCGGACGGGATAGCTAACAACTGAGATTAGTGTTCAGCTCAGCGCTGGAGTGAACCCGATCAGTTTCTTGAGCGTCTTGCTTGCTTACACATTAAGTAGAATCATACTTCCGATGTCGAACTCACCTAACCAGACGAAACAACATTCCTCACGAAGGGCGGCACTCGCGACTGACGACTACGATCCATACGATCCATTCCTGCGCGGTCGTTTTGCTGTTGGTGTGCGTTCGATTCAGCTACTTGATAGGGTACGGGACCGCCCGTTTCCTTGTGAGATCTGGTATCCGGCGGCTGCTCAACATGCTAGCCAGGATGCTGCACCAGGAACCCAGGACTCCTTCACGGTTCCGCAACACGACACACCGCAGAGTCAAATGGCTGTACGCAATGCCGCAGCCCAACCCGGAACCTGCCCGCTCATCATTTACTCACATCCCAGTGGCGGGAACCGGCGGTCAGCCACGTTTCTTTGTACTCACTTAAGCAGTCACGGGTATGTCGTCGCCGCGTTAGATCACTCTGAGGTGGTAGCAGTGGAACTGGCGCGTAAGGACTGCGAGAGCGACGAGCAAAAGACTGCGCGACAGGAAGCGTGGATTGCGAACCGTGTGCCTGACATACGCTTTCTCCTCGATCATTTGCTGGAGGGCGTAGGGTGGAACGCGGAAATTAAACTTAATCCCACTCAGATTGGAATCGTGGGCCACAGCTTCGGAGGTTGGACAGCACTCGCCGCACCTGACGTCGAGCGGCGTATCGGTGCCGTAGTGGCAGTTGCGCCAGGCGGAAGTTCCCAGCCGAAACCGGGCATTCTTAAGGTGAGGCTTACGTTCGCCTGGGGGTGTGACGTTCCGACACTGAATCTGGTTGCGGAGAACGATACTTCGTTACCACTCGCCGGCATGTATGAAATATTCGAAAGGATCCCGGCAACAAAACAAATGGTGATCTTGCGCCGAGCCGACCACATGCATTTCATGGACAACGTCGAAGAAATACACGAGAGCGTTCGGAAAATGCATTTCCCCGGCGAGCTGGCTTGGCTGCCGCAGGAAATGCGGCCCATTGTGGAACTGTGTTCAGGTGAACAGGCCCACTTGTTCGTGCGTGGACTCACGCTTTGTCATATGGATGCAATGCTGAGACAACAGAACGAAGCGCAGCGGTTTTTGCTTTGTGATTTGGAAGCCGAACTCGGAGTGCGGGGCGTCGACGTGATTGTGCATAAGCCCTGACTGCTGAGGCTGCCCTGGAGTCCTCAGTAAAAAAGAGCGCGGGCTTGTCAGGCCCGGGCGCTCTTTTTCCCTTAAGATCTGTTGTAGAGTTGGCCTGCAATTTCAAACTGACCTTAGGCCCATCAAGAGAGATGCATAGCTCTACCGAGCTTCACAAATCGAACGATGAGAAACCTTCCGCGGCAATCGATCCTGTCTGCGGCATGACCGTCGATCCTGATTCGGCTGCGGGATCGTATGAGTACAAAGGCAGAACTCATTACTTTTGCAGCACGCAGTGTCTGCATAAGTTCCGTGAAGATCCTGAACGTTTTCTCAACCAACCTGCCCGCCCGGTGATATTGGAGCCGGTTGGAATCCAACGCGCCAGCGTTCAGAAGACTCCAAAGAATCCGGTCGCTATCACCAGCCCAGCGGGGCTGTCCCCCTGGGGACCCCTGTCCGCTCCCGGTTCTGACAAGATTACCTACACCTGTCCGATGCACCCCGAAGTCGTTAGCGACGCGCCCGGGACTTGTCCGATCTGCGGCATGGCGCTGGAGCCGCGAACAGTATCGCTTGCAGTGGAAGAGAATCCCGAGCTCGCCGAGATGTCGCGGCGGTTCTGGATAAGCGTTGTGCTGACGCTGCCGCTACTCGCAATCGGAATGAGCGAATTAATTCCCAGCAGCGATATCGAATGGCTCGAACGTTTGCTGCCGATGCGTGTACGCGGATGGCTGGAGCTGGCACTGGCGACACCGGTTGTGCTGTGGGGCGCGTGGCCCTTCTTCCTTCGCGGTTGGCAGTCGATCAAAAATCGCAGCCTGAATATGTTTACCTTGATCGGGCTCGGCGTGGGTGTCGCGTACACCTTCAGCGTGATCGCCACGGTTTTTCCAGAACTGTTTCCGGTCTCCTTTCGCGACGCATCAGGAAGGGTTCCTGTTTATTTCGAAGCCGCGGCCGTGATCACGACGCTCGTATTGTTAGGCCAGGTGTTGGAACTCCGAGCACGTGGGCGCACTGGCGCGGCAATCAAAGGGCTGCTGAAGCTGGCGCCAAAGACGGCGCGCCGCGTGCGCGAAGACGGCAGCGAAGAAGATGTACCGCTGGATCAGGTGAAGCGAGGCGACCGGTTGCGCGTGCGGCCTGGCGAGAAGATCCCTGTGGACGGGGTTGTCATTGAAGGCTCGAGCGCGGTTGACGAATCGATGGTGACAGGAGAACCAATTCCGATTGTAAGACGACCAGGCGATCGCGTTATCGGAGCTACCCTGAATACCAGCGGAACCTTCGTGATGCAGGCTGAACGCGTGGGCGCGGAAACGTTATTGTCCCAAATCGTTCGGATGGTTTCCGAAGCACAACGGAGTCGGGCGCCTATTCAGAAGCTTGCCGATCGCGTGTCTGCGTATTTCGTTCCAGCGGTAATGGCCATTGCGGTCATTACGTTCATCGCATGGGGCATCTGGGGTCCCGAACCCCGCCTGGCCCATGGGCTGGTTAATGCCATCGCCGTCTTGATTATTGCGTGCCCTTGCGCCCTCGGCCTGGCCACGCCGATGTCGATCATGGTGGCGACTGGGAAGGGCGCGCAGAGCGGGGTGCTTTTCAAAAATGCCGAAGCCATCGAAGTATTACGCGTGGTTGATACGCTGGTGGTTGATAAGACGGGAACGCTTACTGAGGGCAAGCCGAAACTCGTTGAGGTAGTTACTACAGCGCGGATTGATGAAAACACTTTGTTGCGTCTGGCTGCCAGTCTCGAACGCGGCAGCGAACACCCACTAGCTGCCGCGATTGTTGCGGGCGCCACGGAGCGCGGCATCGAACTCAGCGCGGCGAGTGTGTTTGAATCATTAACCGGCAGAGGCGTCACGGGAGAAGTTGATGGCCATAAGGTGGCCCTGGGAAATCCCGCACTCATTCAGGAACTCGGGATCGACACAAGTGAGCTGGCAACTAAAGCCGAAGCGCTGCGCAGAGAGGGACAGACGGTGATGTTCGTGGCGGTTGATGGCCAGGCCGTGGGCTTGATTTCAGTTGGGGATCCAATCAAACAGTCGACGCCCGAAGCGATAAATCAACTTCACGCCGAAGGGATATACATCGTGATGTTAACCGGAGACAGTGAAACGACCGCACATGCGGTCGCGAGCCAGCTCAACCTCGACGAGGTCGTTGCCGGAGTGTTGCCTGATCAGAAAGCCGAGATCGTGAAACGGTTTCAAGCGGCAGGCCGCAGAGTTGCTATGGCGGGCGATGGCATCAACGATGCTCCAGCGCTTGCCCAGGCAGATGTCGGCATCGCAATGGGCACCGGTACCGACGTGGCGATGGAGAGCGCCGCCGTCATGCTCGTCAAAGGAGACCTGCGCGGCATCGTGCGTGCGATACGTCTTAGCCGGGCGACGATGAAGAACATTAAACAGAATCTTTTCTTTGCGTTCTTATATAACGCTCTGGGCATACCCATCGCTGCCGGAGTGCTCTATCCCTTTTTCGGTATTTTGCTGAGCCCGATGATCGCGGCCGCGGCGATGAGTTTTAGTTCGGTGTCGGTGATTGCGAATTCACTTCGTTTGCGGAAAGTTTCGATTTGAAGAGGGAATTACCCGGGAACTAAGCTGCGTCGACATATTCAACCAGGCTCGGCTCGGGGATTGGCAAACCGTCCTCGCGCATGCCGCGTATGCAATTCGAGCGCTTCGCGCATCCGCTGTTTGACCTCATCGAGAGTCTTGCCGCTTTATGAAGAATTTCTTGCTTAACTCTGCAGTCTCAGAGTTTGGAGACGGATTTGCCTCTAGTCGTATGGCGTTCGTTAGTGTTTCAAAGTATTTCATGCGGCCAGGGGTAGCAATAATGATTGATGAC
>Ga0137404_10003127_pt1 | contig 11031 bp, 10 predicted proteins | sample CZOMad2_1_16fung_FD_108285 | JGI IMG/M metagenome (GOLD analysis project Ga0137404, IMG submission 108285) | Vadose zone soil fungal communities from Angelo Coast Range Reserve, California, USA - CZOMad2_1_16fungal (Illumina Assembly) | ecosystem: Environmental > Terrestrial > Soil > Vadose...
CCCCCCAATTTTGCTTCGCGCTTCGCCTACAGCGTGGAATGAATCGGAATGCGCACACTGAATTTCGTGTTGCCGGGCTCGGATTTCAGGGTCACCAGCCCGTGCATTTTCTGCACGATGCGGTAAACAACGTCCAGCCCCAGTCCGGTACCTTCGCCGACGCCCTTGGTGGTAAAGAACGGCTCGAAGATGCGCGATTGTATCTCCAGCGGAATGCCCGGCCCGGTGTCCATAATCTCCACCACCACATAGTCGGTTTCGCGGGAAGTGCGAATAGTCAGCGTGCCTTTGTCTTTCATCGCGTCCGCCGCATTGTCGATAAGATTGGTCCACACCTGATTCAGCTCGCTGCCAAAGGCCATGACCACCGGCACGTCCGGCGAATATTCGCGCTTCACGGTAATCCCGCGCTTGAGCTTGTGATTCATGATGGTCAGGGTGGTTTCCAGACTCTTCTTGATGTTCACTTCGAGGCGCGGACTCTGGTCCATGTAGGAATATTCCTTGATCGCTTTAATCAAGTCGGAGATGCGGATGGTGGCGTGCTCCAATTCGTCCGCGATGCGCTCCATTTCCAGAAGCGTTCCGAAACGCAACAGTTCCGGTCCCAGGGATGCTCCGGCCAGCGTCGCAAAGCTTTTCAGGTGCTCATCGGTCAGATTTGCTTCCGCCAATAGCGGGGCCAATTTCCAGGCGTCCACCACGTTCTGGCTCTCCAACCAGCTTTGCACGGCTTCTTCGCGCTCGACGCGGGCAAACTCATCCTGATTCTCTGCTGGCTTCAGTTCGGTGCGAATTTGTTCTTCGCGTTCCGCCAAAGCGCCGCAGTTCTCCGGCCCAATATCAGTAGTCCGGTTGGCTTCCCGCAGCCGAAGCAAGCAATCGCGCAGTGCCGACGCCGAACGGCGCGCCGCGGCCGATGGATTGTTCAACTCGTGCGCCAATCCGGCGGAAAGTTTTCCCAGCGCCGCAAGTTTTTCCGTTTGCTGCTCGATACGAGTGAAATCGCGCACCCGGTCGGCCAGCAACCCGACCATGCGCTGGGCCAGGTCTGGAATCCGCTGGATCAGTTCGCCGAACTTCGATGACGGATAGGCCAGCGAACGCGCCGCCGTTATGGCGCGCGTCGACACCGTGAAAATCTTCATCCGCGAGAATGGCAGGAGGCCGCCCACATTTCCGGCGCTGATGGTAAATACCGGGCTGTCCGGTCCGGCACTCTCGCGCCGCCCGCGGACTTCGCCCTCCAGCAAAATAAACATGCGGTCTGCAGGTGTGCCTTCGTGAATGACTTTGGCGCCGGGCTCCGCGCGTATGTAAGTGCATTGCGTGACGAACCATTCCAAATCCGGTTGCGACACTTCCGCGAAAGCCGGCACCACGCGACCCAGTTCTTCCGCCAGCGACGCCACCTGCGACGGATCAATTGCCGTTTCCGTGGCTCTGCGCTCTTCAGGCTGTTCGCTCATAGGCTCCCGCCGCGAATTCTCCTTATTGCACTTTGGCCAGATATTGATGGATGAATTGCACCACCACCGCGCCTTCGCCGACGCCGGAAGCCACGCGCTTCACGGAGCCATGGCGCACATCGCCGACTACAAAAATTCCCGGCACGCTGGACTCCAGGAGAAACGGATCACGCTCCAGCGTCCAGGATTTCGGCTTCTTGCCATCGCGAAGCAAATCCGGCCCGGAAAGAATAAAGCCCAAAGAGTCGCGCTCAACCACGCCAGCCAGCCAGTCAGTCCGCGGCTGGGCTCCAATGAAGATGAACAAACTGCTGGTGGCAATTCGTTCGGGCGGGGCGTCGCCGCGTTGCACGGTAATGGCCTCGAGCCGGGTCTCGCCGTGGACTTCCAGCAGTCCGGTCTTGGGCCAGACCTCGATGCACGGCGTTTCCGCAATCTGCTCGATCAAATAGTGCGACATCGTCGCGGCCAAGGACTCGCCGCGCACCAGCATCACCACTTTGGCCGCGTACTTGGCAAAATGCATAGCCGCTTGCCCGGCGGAATTCGCCCCGCCCACGACGTACACCGTCTCTCCTTTGCAGGCGATGGCTTCGGAAGTTCCGCCGCCGTAGTACACGCCCGCACCTTGCAGCCGGTCGATATTGGGGATTTGCAGGGTGCGCCACTGTACGCCGGTGGCCAGTAGCAGCGCGTGGCAGGAAAGCTCCACGCCATCCGCGAGCTTCAAATAACGATAAGGTCCTTCGACCCGGACGCTCACCGCTTGCTGCGGCGAAAGAATTTCCACGCCAAAGCGCCGGGCCTGAGCGACCGCGCGTCGCGCCAGGTCGCTTCCGGTCAACCCGGCCGGAAACCCGAGGTAGTTCTCAATTCGCGAACTGAGCCCGGCTTGGCCCCCGGGAGCCTCACGCTCGATCATCACCGTCTTCAAACCCTCGCTGGCGCCATAGACTGCCGCCGCAAGTCCGGCAGGTCCGCCGCCCACGATGGCAAGATCGTAAAAGTCCGTTTTCGCGTGCGTTCGCAAACCAAGCTTGTCGGCTACGGCCGGCAGCTTGGGCTCCGCGAGGCGAGCGCCGTCGGGAAAGAGAATCAAGGGAAGGGTGTCCGCTTCCGGTCCAAGAGAGGCGATCAGCGTGCGCACCTCGACATCGCTCTGCGCCAGCTCGACATCAATCCACTGATACGGCACCTGATTGCGTGCGAGAAATTCCCGCAATTCGTACGAGCGGTTGGACCAGCGCGTTCCCAAAACACGGATGCCTTCGTACGGAGGATGGAAGCCCGCTGTCCAGTCTTGCAGCAGATCATCCAGCGCCGGATACAGCTTTTCTTCCGGCGGATCCCACGGTTTCATCAGGTAGTAGTGCACGCGGGCTTCGTTAATCGCGTCTATCGCTGCGTTGGTGTCCGCGTACGCGGTCAGCAGGGCGCGCTTGGCTTGCGGATGCAGGTCCATGGCTTCGGCGAGAAACCCGACGCCATCCATTAGCGGCATGCGTTGATCGGCCAGCAAAAGGGCAACCGGGTTGTTCCGCGCTTTCAGTTCACGAAGCGTATTTAGCGCATTGCTCCCGGAATTGGCGCGCATCACGCGATAGCGGTCTGCGTACCGGCTGCGCAAATCGCGCTCGATGGCGCGTAGCACCTCCGGATCGTCGTCCACAGTCATTAAAACAGGCTTTGGCATACCCCTCAGATGACCAACACGCTCGAATCGTTATAGAAATTGCTCGGCGCGGCTGAATTTTGCGGCGCCGCCTCAACACGCTACAATTCCGTGGAACTTATGTCCAGTCCCCTAGCACAGGCCATCGAGAATCTAACTTCGGATGACGCCCGTGTCCGTGAAGCCGCGGCGCGCGACATCTACGGCGAAGGCCGCAAACCCGCCGACCTGGCCGCTCAATCCTGGTGGAGCAACGCCGAACTCAGTTCCCTGCTGCATGCACCGAGTCCGGTTGTGACTGTCGGACTTGCAGTTACACCAGCCACCTTTGATGCGATTCGTGTTGCCAACGACTCACCTCGCCTGGCCGAGGTTCCGCAAGACCAGGACGCGCGGGAATTCGAGCTGGACTTTCCGGATGGGATCACGTTGGACGTGCTTACGACAAAACAACCCGGAGGATCGGGCGCTATCGCGCGCTACCTGGCGAAATTTGGAGAAGGCGTGCAGCAAGTCGAGTTGCTGTGCCGCGACGTGGACCGCGCGACCGCTATCCTGAAAGAGAAATTCGGGATCGCGCCGGTTTATCCCGCTACGCGGCCCGGCGCCGATGGGACACGTATCAATTTTTTCCTGGTGTCCGCCCCGGAGGGCGGCAAAGTCTTGATCGAGCTGTACGAACGTGGCAATCGCGCAGCGGGCTAACGCCTCACGCTGCGCTGACGATTTCTTTCCAGGCACGCAACACTTCACCGACGGTCCACGCCTGCGCAACACATCCGCGCGGAGTAAACGGCGGGTCACCGTCGAAAATCTCGCTGAGCGTGCCCAATCCGCTCGCATAAATCTGGCGACCAAGTGGTTCCAGCAAACGCAAAGCCGCTGCCCGATCCTTATGTACCCGCAGATGCGCCAACGCGAACGAACCAAGCAGCCAGCCCCACACCGTCCCTTGGTGATACGCGCCGTCGCGTTGGAGCTGCCCGCCTCCGTAATGCCCGACGTAACCTGGCTCGCCGGGCGCCAGACTTCGCAATCCGTGCGAAGTCTGCAAGCGAAATGCGCACACGCCCAGGACGTCTTGCTGTTGCTCCGGCGTCAGCGGACTCACCGGCAAACTTACCGCAAAAATCTGGTTGGGGCGCAGCGAAGCGTCATTGCCTTGCCCCGGGACGTCGATCACGTCGTAGCAGAACCCGCGCTCGGCATTCCAGAATTTCTGGAAGTTCTTGGCGGCCTTGGCTCCCAGCTTTTCATACCCGTCGCTTGGCTTGCCCAAAGTCTGCGCAAAGCCCGCCATGGTAGCCAGCGCATTGATCCACAGCGCGTTGATTTCCACGGCTTTGCCGGTCCGGGGCGTAACCACCCAATCGCCGACCTTCGCGTCCATCCAGGTGAGTTGCACGCCCGGCCCGCCGGCATACAGCAATCCATCCGCCGGATCGACGTGAATGTTGTAGCGCGTACCATTTACGTGCGCGTCGATCATTCCAGTCAGCACCGGAAATAACTTCGCGAGCGTCTCGGAATCCTGCGTCGCCGCGTAGTACTGCCGCGCCGCCTCGAAATACCACAGTGCAGCGTCCACTGTGTTGTACTCCGGCTTGCCGCCGGCATCCGGAAAATTGTTCGGAAGCATTCCGCCGTCAACAAACTGCGCGAATGCCAGAAGAATCTGTTTGGCCACACCGGGCCGACCCGTGGACAGAGTCAGTCCCGGCAACGCAATCATCGTGTCGCGTCCCCAGTCGCCGAACCAGTGATAGCCCGCAATAATGCTGCGTCCTTCCGGCTGGTCCGGAAGGCTCCGCCTCACAACAAATTGATCGGCGGCCAGCACCAACTGCCAGAGCCACGATGGTGCATCGCCGGCGGTCTCATTCACCGCCTGCCAGGCGCTGAACAGCTTCACTTCATGATTGGCCTGTTCGGCCCTTACCGTCTCGCCGTCGAGGAACGCATTGGCTTCCGTGCTGAGCACGATCGTCAAGGATTTTCCGGCTTCCAACCTCGCGTGAAACAGCGCCGCAAACAGGTGATCCTCTTTGTCATCAAGTCCGCGTTCTCGCTCCGCCCGCAAAAAACAATTGCGGTACCACTCATGCCGCGGCTCGCAAGACGCTTCCGCGCTGCGCAGATAAAACGGCACGGCCTGCGGAAACGCCAGCACCTTCACACCGTGCTCGACCGCTTCGATGTTCATGCGCCAGTCGCTCGAATGCGTCGTGGAGTGAAAGTCGCGGTAGTTCACCAGCGCCTTCAAATCCATCTCTAGGGGCCCGCTTCCTCGCACCAGTGTGTATTGCGCGTACGTTGTATTTTCGCCCTGCCGCATCCACACGCGCTTTTCCAGCAGCGCGTCCGCCAGCGCATACGTCCACACCGGCTTCGTTCCTTCCAGCCGGAAGCTTTCCAGTTCAAGAAATCCCTTGGGATCCACCGCGTCGCTGGCCCAGCGGCGCGTCGCCAACGCATGGTCGGCTCCCGCATAATGCACCGTCTCATCCAGCGTCGCGACCAGTTGCGTGCGGCCCACCGGCGGCTGCAATGCCGCTATCAGCAACCCGTGATACCGCCGTGTCAGGCTCGTCGCCATCGTGCCGGAAGCAAACCCGCCGATTCCGTTGGTTACCAGCCATTCGCGCGAGTCCGCCGCGTCAATATCCCCGCAAATCTCCCGCCCGAATTGCACTTCAGCTTCCGGCAATGCCACCGAGGTTGGCTCGGCCTTGCGTGTTCGTGGACGTTTCGCCGCTGTTGCCATCTTCTTTGCTCTCTGTATTCTGTTGCCTTCGAGAAGTTTTCGAGGTGTCACTCGCCGCTCTGTTCGATCAGCTTGGCCACCAGTCCGGTCCAGCCGGTTTGGTGGCTCGCGCCGATTCCCGCTCCGTTATCTCCGTGGAAGTATTCGTGAAAGAGCACCAGATCCTTCCAGTGCGGATCGCTCTGGAATACCTCAAGTCCGCCTGCCACTGGCCGCCGGCCATTCTGGCCGCGCAGGAAAATATGGATCAGTCGCCGTGAAATGTCGCCCGCCACTTGCCACAAGTCCATTTCTTTTTTCGAGTGCGTCGGGCACTCCACCTTGAAGTCCTCGCCATAGTAGTGATGGAATTTCTGCAGCGACTCCACCAGCAGGTAATTCACCGGAAACCAGATTGGTCCTCGCCAGTTCGAATTGCCACCGAAAATTCCCGTCGATGATTCTCCCGGCTCGTAATCCACTCGGCTGGTCTGCCCGTTTACATGTACTTCGTACGGATGATCCTTGTGGCACCGTGAAAGCGCTCGCACGCCGTAGTCCGACAAAAACTCCGTCTCGTCCAGCATCCGGTGCAGCACGCGCTTCAACTGCTTACGGCTCACTAGCGACAGTTGCCGCCGCACTCCCCGCGCCGACCGTTGCGTCATTTCGATGTGTTCCGGCAAATCCGGATGATTGTCGATGAACCACTGCATACGCCGCTTGAATCCCGGCAAGCGGTCCACGATTTCCGGCTCCAGCGTTTCCACCGCGAACAACGGAATCAGTCCGACCATCGAACGTATCTTCAGGAAATGTTCTTCGCCGTTCGGCAAATGCAAAACGTCGTAGTAGAAACCATCCTCGTCATCCCACAGCGATATGCCATCCGTGCCCATGTCGTTGATCGCTCGCGCGATGTGCACGAAATGCTCGAAGAATTTGCTGGCCACGTCTTCGTACGCCGGATCTTCTTTCGCAAGCTCCAGCGCGATGGCCAGCATGTTCAAGCAATACATGCCCATCCAGCTGGTTCCGTCGGACTGCTCGAGATGCCCGCCGGTCGGCAGCGGCGCCGAGCGGTCAAACACTCCGATATTGTCCAGCCCAAGGAATCCGCCCTGGAAAATATTCATCCCTTCGGGATCTTTACGATTTACCCACCACGTGAAATTCAGTAGCAGCTTGTGAAACACTTTCTCCAGAAACGCCCGATCCGCAACGCCGCGCACGCGCCGGTCGATCTTGTAAACGCGCCACGCCGCCCAGGCGTGCACCGGCGGATTTACATCGCCAAATGCCCACTCGTACGCCGGAAGCTGCCCGTTCGGATGCATATACCATTCGCGCAAAAGCAGCACCAGTTGGTCCTTCGCAAAATCCGGATCCACCAGCGCCAGCGGAATGCAGTGAAACGCCAAGTCCCACGCCGCGTACCACGGATACTCCCACTTGTCCGGCATGGAAATAATGTCGTCGTTGTAGAGCTGCGTCCAATCCTTGTTCCTGCCGTTCCAGCGCTCCTTCGGCGGCGGTGGCCCTGCCGGATCGCCTTCCAGCCAAGTTCGCACGTCGTAATGATAGAACTGCTTCGACCACAGCATTCCCGAAAGCGATTGCCGCATCACGCTTTTCGCGTCATCGGACATTTCGTTCCGCACGCGCGATTCGTAAAAATCGTCCGCCTCTTTCATCCTAGTCGCGAACATCGCATCGAATCCCGCGCCAAAATCATTCGTACCCGGCACGTTTTCCGCCCGATCCGCATGACCCGGCGACGAAATCGTTCCGGTCATCACTGCTCCCGCATCCATTCCCGCCAGCGGCTCTAGATCCGTCAGCCGCAGTTTGATCGTCCGCGATTCTCCCGGACCCAACTCCATCGGATAGTACGCCGTCATCTTCGTTCCGGTGTCGTCCGGATTCACCGCGCCCTTGTTGCCTTGAATCACGTACTCGTGGAACGCATCCTTCACGTACGGCGACCGATTCCGCCCGCCGAATAGCCTCGCGTTGTTCGTCTCGTTTTCAGTGAACAGCAATTCCGGCCGCCCCGCGCACAGTAGCCACCGCTTCCCGTACTGCCAGTGCTGCAGCTCCGCGCAAACGCTTCCCGGCACTCCCGTCGCCGTACGCACCACCGGCCGCCGCAAATCGCGGCCCCACGACCACGTGTTGCGAAACCACACCGACGGCAGCAGATGAATCGCCGCCGCTTCCGGCCCGCGGTTCACCGCGGTAATCCGGATCACCAGGTCTTCGGCATCGCATTTCGCGTACTCCACGAACACATCGAAATACCGGTTTTCGTGAAACGCGCCCGTATCCATCAATTCAAATTCCGGAGCATTCCGCCCGCGCCGCTGGTTTTCTTCCACCAGCCACTGATAAGGAAATTCCGCTTGCGGATACTTGTACAGCATCTTCATGTAGCTGTGCGTCGGCGTCGAATCCAGATAAAAATACTGCTCCTTCACGTCCTCGCCGTGATTTCCCTGGTTTCCCGTCAACCCAAACAAACGCTCTTTCAAAATCGGGTCGCGCCCGTTCCACATCGCCAACCCAAAGCAAATCGTCTGGTGCCGGTCGGAAATCCCGCCGATGCCATCTTCTCCCCACCGGTACGTCCGCGACCGCGCATGATCGTGCGGAAAAAACTCCCAAGCCGTCCCGCCCGGACTGTAATCCTCGCGCACCGTTCCCCATTGCCGCTCGGAAAGATACGGTCCCCATCGCTTCCAGTGTTTTTTTCGCGTGCGCGCTTCTTCAAGCCGGTGATCTTCGATGGTCTGCAGTCTGGGCATAGTGCTGGTCCTCATGCCAGGGTTTGTACTTGCAAACCCTAAAATGAACACGACCTCAGGGTCTGTACGTATAAACCTGCGTGATCAGGGTCTCAGGGCTTGTACTTGCAAACCCCGAACGAATATGACCCCGCTATCCTCGCACTTTTGCGTCCTTCCCGCACGTTTCGACTTGCCAACGTGTTCCCGGAAACGCCGATCTCCGATGGCCTCCGTCATTGCGTAGCAACCGTAGGGGCACGATACTTCGCGCCCTCTTCGCAGACGCGCCGCAGCAATCGCCGCGAGCCATGGGATACCCCAACCTCAATTAGGATTCACTTCGTCAGGTAAGAATCAACTGCCCGCGCAACCGCGCCCCAACCGTAGAGCCACGATACTTCGTGCCCTCATCGCTGCGCACAACGTCGCGCATCGCCTCGCGTCACTCAGCTCGATCCCGCAACCACAACCACCACCGCCACTATGCAACTACAAATGCAATTCCAGTTCAGTTCGCTCCCCGGGCCCAGACCGACGCACATCATCGTGCTCCGCCATCGACGCCACTAACTGGCACCGCGAACATTCCCGCGCATGCCGCTGCAAACGCGCGTAAGCCCCGGCATATCCAGCCTGCAACCGCAGCAACTCCAAATCCACATCCCTGCCGCGTGCGCCCGATTCATAGATTGCCGCGCGCTCTTTCGTCCAGGTTTTCAACGCCGCGTGCGACTTTTCCAGCAACCGTTCATACTCCTCGCAAACCGCCGTCTTGAGCCCCAGTTCGCCGCTCATAAATGTGCTCCTCACCCAACGCAAAAAGCACTCCCGCGGCCAATTGGCTAACTCCCCTATTTCCCAAAGCTTGCCCCAAACCCGCGCCTCACCCCACCCCAAGTCCCAGTACCCACAAAATCCCCACCTCCAGCCCTTTCTGCGTACCACTCCGATCCGCCGTTACTCATAACTTAGGGGGTCGGACCTCTAGGTCCGACATTGGCCGCACCGCCCTACTTCCTCTCTAACGGCAGCATCACCTTGGCCCGAGACATGCTGGATTTTTCTAGACGAGTATCGAATGGGAGGTTGTTTTGTGACGACTCAACAAGCGATTGACACGGCCAACGAAATAATTCGTGAAAATCGAGAAAACGGAGAATTGGAGGGAGTCCTAAATCGGTACAGGGTTGCAGCTTTGAATCGCGTGATTCGCCTAGCTGAAGTCGCAACAATAGAATCCGGGACGCCTGGCCTCAAAGAGTAGGGAGTTGTTCCTCCGTGTGGACGGCTTCTTCGCTCTTGTACGGCTGAATGTCCTTAGTCCCGCACTTCGGACACATGTCGTTACAGCAGCAACTCCAAGCGTCAATCCACTCTGTTCCATCGTACGGACAGCGATAGTAGTTAACGAATTGCTTTTCAGTCATTCTCTGCTCCTTGCAAAAAACTCTGCTGCCATCTCTTCCTTGCAAGACAGTCTCCATGATCTAATCCTCGCGTGAACCTGCATCTCCCGACCGAAGGGCTCGACCGCTACAAAAACGCCTCTCAACGCGCCCGCGTCGGCACCGAATCCTGGGGCGCTTCGAATTTCTTCTGCCCCTCCTGCCAATCGCCACGCCTTCGCCCCGCGCCACAAGGCTTCGCCGCAGTCGACTACTTCTGCCCGTCCTGTGATTCGCCCTTCCAGCTGAAAAGCCAATCCAGACCTATCGGCGCGAAAATCGTCGACGCCGCCTACTCCGAAATGAAACGCGCTATCGTCGAAGACCGCACTCCCAATCTCTACGTCCTCCACTACGACCTCGCCGACTGGGCAGTCCGCAGCGTCATCCTCGTGCCTCATTTCGCCTTCGCTCTCTCGGCCGTCGAGAAACGCCCACCGCTCGCGCCAACAGCACGGCGCGCAGGCTGGGTCGGCTGCAACATCCTCCTCGACAAAATCCCCGAAGATGCACGCATTCCGATTGTGCAAAGCGGCAAATTCCGGCCAACGTCCGAAGTCCGCAACGCTTACCAACGTCTCCGTCCCCTCGAAAAACTCAAATCGGAAACCCGCGGCTGGACTCTGGATGTACTGAACGTAGTTCGTTCACTGAAGAAAACCGAATTCTCGCTCACCGACGTTTACGCCCACACCGCTGCCCTCGCCAAGCTCCACCCCAACAACGCCCACGTCCGCGACAAAATCCGCCAACAACTCCAACTCCTCCGCGACCTCGGCCTCCTCCAATTCCTCTCCCCCGGCTCCTACCGTTTACGCTGAGCTTCGAAGTGCCTCAAATAATCGGCGGCGCGCCTGCCCAGCCGACGCCCCACCGCTGCCTCCTCAGGGAGGTCACGGCTTCAGCCGTGACGTTC